>Ga0233363_1000375_pt1 | contig 20483 bp, 20 predicted proteins | sample ElkDunMinimDraft_18_FD_191534 | JGI IMG/M metagenome (GOLD analysis project Ga0233363, IMG submission 191534) | Fecal eukaryotic communites from dung pellets of Tule Elk in California, USA - Elk Dung C16 | ecosystem: Host-associated > Mammals > Digestive system > Large intestine > Fecal | place... | reverse complement strand
GTAGGCAAGGCGAAAAGGACCGCTGCCCTAAGCATTTGCCCAGGTCAGCGGCCCTTTTCGGCTGGTCGGGGTGACAGGATTTGAACCTGCGACCTCTTCGTCCCGAAGCGATTACGACGGGCCGAAAAGCGCCCTGGTTCGCGTGATCCTGCGCGCGACTGTTCGCCGACGTCCGCCGGGTGTCGCACATGTAGTACAGCAGTTGGTGCAGCAGGGCGGGTGTGGGCGGGCGCGCGGCGTGACCTACGTGGGCGGCGTCCTGCGCTCTGGCCGCCTGGGGTGCACCGTGATCGAGGTCTTGTCGAGCTCGATGAACTCGGCGTGCTCGAACGCCTCCACGACTTGCTCGTCGTGGACGGTGATCAGTTCGAGCCGGTCGCGGTTCTGGACGTTCCCGACCGGCTCTGTACGCGAGGACGTCTTGGAACGTCACCTCACGTCCTCTGAGGCAGGCGGGACGTAGGGAACCTGTCGCGACCGCCGGCCGGACCGGCACCGCGCGGCCTTCGGACCAGACGTCGTCCTGCTCGTCCACTTCTTTGAGACTACCTCCGTTTGGAAAATGCTCTGTGTGACCTTCAGCCGGCTGACGTGCCTGTTGTGAGGGGACCGGCCGACAACTTGATGCGCCTGGTCCATCGGGTGGTGGGGGCGTCAGATCTCGTCGCTGCTGACGTGGACCTGGAGCGCGCCGGGTCGGATCGTGATCCGCGCACGCACGACCAGGCCGAAGCTGTCGCCGTCGAGCTCGACGCCGTGCGGGGTCTGGAAGCGGACGTCGAACTGCCGGCCCTGTGCATAGGCGAGCGCCTGGATGTCGGGGGTGAGCCGGAGCATGCTCCGGCCGAAGTGCGAGCGGTGCGCGACTCCCTGGACCGCGAGGCGAGCGCCGATCCTGGCCCATCCGAACCTGCCTCGTGGGCGAAGCATGACCACGTCCAGGAGCCCGTCGTCGACTTTCGCGCTCGGGATGAGGAGCATGCTGCCGGTGAGCGTGCCGCAGTTGCCGACGATGACGGTATGCGCGCGGGCCGACCGGGTGTGGCCACCGTCGACGCGGTAGTCCAGGTGGAAGAACCGGTGGGCGATGATCGACCGTGCGATCGGAGTCACGTAGGCGAACCATGCGAGGCGCCGTTTGGCCAGGGCGCTCGTGTTCTGGGCCATTTCCGCGTCGAGCCCGATGCCGGCCATCACGAGGAACACGTGCCTGCGTCGTTGCCCGCCTTCGTCCTCGAACTCGGCTATCGCGACATCTACCGCACGCGTCGTGCCCGCGAATGCCGTGGCGACGGCGTCCTCGATGTTGTTCAGCGGCAGGCGGAGGTTGCGCGCCAGGAGGTTCCCGGTACCGGCGGGCACCAGGGCGAGCGGCGTTCCACTCTCGCAGACGGCCTCGGCGACGGTCCGCACCGTGCCGTCTCCGCCCGCGACGATGACGACAGTCGGATCACCAGCGAGCGCCTCCTCGGCGGCAAGCAACCCGGCGTCTGCGTGGCTCGTCTCGTACCAGCGCGACGGACCCCACCCGTGCTCCCGCTCCCGGTCTTGAACGGCGCGACGGAGCCGGCCGAGCGGAACCTTGACCGGGTTATAGACGACCGCTGCATGCCTTGCCTGCACGCCCTGAGCGAGACCTGCGCCGGCGCACATGAGGCGATCCTCGCGGCGACGTCTTCCGGCGCCGTCAGCGGCCGAGGCTGGCGGCCAGGGGGCACGAGAAGTGGTCGCGGGCTTGGCCGGGGACGTCGTTGAGGTAGTTGATGACGATCCGGTAGGAGGTGAAGAACCCGACCTCGGTGTAGGTGACGCCGAGCTGGGCGCAGTACTCGCGCACGAGTGGCTGGACGTGCTTGAGGTTCGGGCGTGGCATGCCGGGGAACAGGTGGTGTTCTACCTGCCGGTTGAGGCCGCCCATGAGGAAGTCGACGACGACGCCTCCGCGGATGTTGCGGGACATCAGCACCTGCCGGCGCAGGAAGTCCACGTCGGCGGTGGCCGGGACGATCGGCATGCCCTTGTGGTTCGGCGCGAACGCACCGCCGAGCAGCACGCCGAACACGGCGAGCTGGACGGCGAGGAACGTCCCGGCGAGCGCTGGGGGCAACAGGACGAAGAGCACAACCACGTAGAGGATCAACCGGGTGAGCAGGACGGGTGCCTCGATCCATCGGCGGGGCACCGGCCGACGCCCGAGCACGGTCTGCACGCTCCTGACGTGGAGGTGGAGTCCTTCCAGGGTCAGGAGCGGGAAGAAGAACCAGCCCTGCCGGCGGGCCAGCCACCCCCGCCAGCCGCGGCGGGTCGCCATGACCGCGGGGGTGAACGCGATCACCCCCGGTGAGATGTCCGGGTCCTGGCCCTCCTGGTTCGGGGCGGTGTGGTGGGCGTCGTGCTTGGTGGTCCACCAGGTGTGGCTCAGCCCGACGAGCGCGTTCGCGAGGATGCGGGCGGTCCAGTCGTTCCACGCGCGGGACCGGAACACCTGCCGGTGAGCGCTGTCGTGGCCGAGGAACGCCAGCTGGGACAGGACGAGCGCGAGCGCCGCCGCCAGCACGAGCTGCCACCACGACTCGCCCAGCAGCACGACTCCTGCCCAGACCCCGCAGAACGCGGCCAGTGTCAGGAGCAGCCGGGTCCAGTAGTAGCCGTACCGTCGACGCAATAGGCCGGACTGGCGCACGATCTTCGCCAAGACCGAGTAGTCGCGCACCGTCCGCGCTGCCGGTCGGGGGTCGTGGTCGGAGCCGGTGACGAGCGGCTGACCCGTCGAGGTCGACCCGGTTGGACCCTGCTCTGAACGTGTCAACGCAGGAGCCTGCGGTCGCCAGGAGCTTGTCACGGCGTCTCCTCTGGATCGACGTCGCGGCTCACATCGACGACGGGCGATGAGGACGACGCATCGGGGCTCTGGTTGGAAGGATCTGAGCGCTCCTTGCCAGGGCGGGGCGCGTGACCGCCGTCGTCGTTCCACCGCGCACTCGAGGCGACTTCCTCTGTAGTACGAGCATCACGCTCGGCCTGAGAATCAGGTCCGTCGGCGCCGCCCGAGCCGACCGCATCAACCGCCATGTTTCGACGCTGACAGTTCCGGGAGCTGGTCGCAAGCGGCGGCAGACCTGCCCGGTGAACGCAAGCCCCGGCCTCCCGGACGGGTGAGCTCCGATCGGAGCACGGCCAGCCGCCCTTGGAGGCGTACAGTCGAGGTATCCGCGGCGAACGTTCCCCGTCTGGGGCATGCGGGCCCGGATTTCTGAGGAGGCCGTCATGGCCACCGAACCACTTTCTCCCACGACCAACCGCCACTCGAGCCGAACCACTCAGGCCCGGGGCGCGACGGTCTCGCGCACCTCGACCATGCGTCCCGACGGCGAGAAGCCGCCACGCACCCGCGCCGGCGCCACCTGGGTGGGCATCTGCGTCGGCGCCCTCGTCCTGGTGGCACTCATCGTCTTCATGCTCCAGAACACCCAGCGGGTCCTGGTCTCCTTCCTCGGTGCCCAGGGCTCGGTCCCACTCGCACTCGCGCTCCTGATCGCCGGCGTGGGCGTGGGCATCGTCGCCCTGATCGTCGGCACGTTCCGCATCGGCCAGCTGCGCCGGCGCCTCAGCCGCGGCGCCTGACCGACGCTCTCGACACGCGGTCCGCCGTTGCCAGGCCGTGCCCAGTGGTTCCCGCAGCACGGCAACGCGAGCCCGCATGGGCTCCGACGACAGGAGACCGGCCATGAACACCACCATCTCTGGTACCGCCAACGAGACCGAGGCACTGCGCCTGCGCGGCGTTCTCGACACCGCCCTGCCACTCGAGCTTGGCACTCCTGCGGCACCCGACCGATACACCGTGGCGGCGGTGTTCACTCGACGGGTCTCGGAACCGGAGCGGCACCTCATCGAGCAGGCTTCGGTGCGCCAGACATTGGCCGAAGGCGGCTACCCGGGAGTGGGGCTGGAGGTCGCCGACCGTCGCCTCCTGATCACCGGCACCAACCTCGCCATGCTCGAGGACGGCCTCGCCGGCGTGATCGCGGGGGTGCTGCGGCAGATCGATCAACAGCTCGAGACCGAGCGGCTGGAGCAGGTGCGGCAGGCCGATGAATGGCGTGTCGTCGAGATGGAGCGCGCGGCCACGGTGAAGGCCGAGGCCGAACGCATCCGATTCGAGTGACAGGGGCCGTCTCGGTCAACGACGAGCGATGCCCGTGATCCCGGGAGAGCGTTGCGTGCGCTCAACTTGCCGCGGGCGGGCGGCCGAGTGCCGTCCGCCCGCACCAGCGGGGCGTAGTGCATCCACCAAGAGTCGTTCGACGAAGAGTGAACCCGCCCCCCTTCGGGGGGAACTGGCTCAGGCGAGCCACGCCTCCCGAAAATCCGCGTGGTCGACATAGGGCAGGGCGATGGCCTGAAGCATGCGCTCACCGACGAACGCCACTCCGCTGTCCTCGCGGGCGTCGACGGCTCGGTCGAGGTCTTTGTCCATGTCGAGCCCCGCCGCCTCGTAGGCGAGGCCGATGATCGAGCGCTTTGCTGCGACCTCGGCCAGCACGCGAGCGGGAGTGAAGGTTCGCTCCAACTCACTCGCCTCGGACACGTCACACGAAGCCAGGGGGCGGGTTGACGCCTCGGCAAATGCGCTCGCCTCGTCCTCGTCCAGCCGGGCCTTCAGGAACTCGGTCAAGGTCAAGGTCACCTGATCAGGATAAGTCCGTGCGACGTCGCGCGCGGTCCGCACAGCGACGGGGTTCTGGCGGTACCTGTGTTCCGGCACGCGATGTCCTCGAATGCGGTGTCGAAGGCCGCCTGCGATCGGGGACCGACCAGTGCAGACGGCCGGTGCTGCCGAGCGTTTCGTGGGCGGGTTCGGGTTGGCCGAGTTGTGCGGCACCGGGCTGCTGGTGGCCGTCGCCGTCGGCTCCGGCATCGCCGCCCGGCAGCTGTCCCCAGGCGACGTCCGTCCGCAGCTGCTGCAGAACGCGTTCACCACGGCGTTCGGCCTGACGGTGCTGATCTGGATCATCGGTCCCGGGGGCGCACTTCAACCCGGTTGTGACGCTCGCCGAGTGCCTGCTGGGCGGCATGGCCCCGGTCCGGGATGGCGGTGTACGTCATCGCGCAGATGGCCGGTCGCATCGGGGGCGCGGTGCTCTCGAACGCGATGTTCGCCGTTCCGACCACCTTGTCGACGAAGGACCGCGCCGCGGGCCCGCACCATGGCCGAGGTCGTGGCCACCGCCGGGCTGCTGCTGACGATCTTCGCCCTGACTGACCCGCACCGGTCGATCTACCGTCGGCGGCGGACCGCTCTGGGGCGGGAGGCGTGCCCGTGCCGCACGATGCGATCGGCTTGCCGGAAGACCTCGTTTACCGACTGCGTCAATGGAATGACGGCTCCGGCGATGAGGAGCTCCCGCTCGAAGGAGTGGGCAACGCTGCCTGGGTCGCCGAGGGAGTCGCATTGCTCAATGCGGTCCGAGAGTCACTGGGATTCAGATCGTGGCCACAGAGCCGTGGTGGGGCGAGGCTCCCGTGGAGTGACCGTCGCCAGAGATGGGCGAATCCTTCGCCTGTAATGCAGCAGTTAATACAGCAGCGGCACGTTTTCGAGGCGATCGAGCGATGCGGCCGGCCGCATCCCAGTCGGCGTCTCCGCTGGTCAGGTTGATGCTCGAACCGAGCTGGCGGGCCGGGCTCGGAACATGCGACCTCTTCGCTCCCACCGTTGACCGGCAGAAGTGCATCCGAGCGCCGCTCGAAGCATGACGAAAGGCCCTCTGCTCTCAGCGTTTCCGCTGGTCAGAGGGCCTTTCGGCTGGTCGGGGTGACAGGATTTGAACCTGCGACCTCTTCGTCCCGAATCAAGTCTGACGTGCGAAAACGCTGCCAGAATGGCGTGATTCTGCGCATTGCTGTTCGCCGGGGTCCGCCCGCGGTCAGAGCGGTAAGCCCCCAGTTGAGCCCCCCAGCGGGTCATTGACGGACGGCGTCAGACGTTCTCGCCTTGGTCATCATCGGGATGGAGATCGGCGAGCGTCATTGCTGCCGTGTAGATGATGAAGCGGCCGGTCTCGTGGAGTTGGTCGGCGCTCGTCAGCATGGCGAGGGCACTGGTCTCGGTAAGCCCCGCGGTTGTTGTGATCTGGTGCGCGAGCGCGCTCCTCGAGGACGAGACATAGACGCCGCGGTCCCTGTCGATCGTGAAGCCCTCGGAGAGCTCCGACATGTTCTCGGTGTCGGTGATCGTGACATGCCACGCGACCGTGTGGTCGCCGGCGCTCAGTGGCCCACTCATGTTGCAGACCTCACCTCGATGAGTCGGTCGGTCCGTGCCCCGGGCCCGTCGTCGGCGAGGTAGATCTCGACGCGGTCGGTGGTCCAGGTGGCGACGCCGGTGCCGAAGAAGTCGTTGTCCTCGGTCCACACCGGGCAGTCCAGCACAAGCGCTGTAGCGAGGATTGGCCAGTCGTCCGGGTCGCGCTTCTCGATCCGCGCCAGGGCCGCACTGCGCTTGGACTCGTAAAACTTGTCCTCGACGGCGTGCACAACCGGCTCGAGCGTGTCCAGGACGGCGAACGCCATGGCGAGCTGGTCGTCAGTCCAGCCACGCTTGGTGAACACGGTCGGCAGGTGCCGGCGCACGTCGTCGTATGCGACCTGTGGTGTGTAGAACGCGACGTGCCCGGCGTGCTCGCTGATGATCTGGCGGACCTTCTTCCCGAGCACGGCGCGCATGAGGATGTTCGCGTCCAGAACGATGCTGCGGCCGACCTCCACTACCGCCGCGCCTCACGGCGAGCGGCCTTGAAGTCCTCCATCAGATCCTCGACGTCCACGCCCTGCTCCTCGATCAGCGCGTCGAGCTTTGCGGCCGCCGACTGCAGCGCAGCGACCTCGACCGACAGGTCAGCCTTCGCCGGGATGAAGAACCCGACAGTCTGCCCGTGCCGCGTCACCGCCACGGGTGCGTCGGAGTCGATGTAGTCGGCCAGGCTCGCGCGAAACTCCCTGATCCCTACCTTGGTTGCGGTCACGGCAACCTCCTTGTGTATCACCGTGTACACAAGTGTAGGGCAGATGGCTGGTCACGTCGTGTCGCGGGGGACGAGTAGTGCGGCGAGCGGTCGGTTGCCGCGGCAATCGCGGCCCGCCGAGTGCATGCGGTGTCGATGCGTTAGCGCACTGTTCGTCCATGGTCATCCCTTCCGCATCTGCTTGAGCATTGCTCTGGCTGCTGCCGGCCAGACCTTGGACTTCTGGTCGCGTGCGGCCAGGAGAAGCAGCGCGACCTGGTCGAGCACGCCGTCGACGTCGGGCTGGCCATAGTGGGCGTGCATCGCGACGCCGTCGCCGATCGACACGAGCAGCTCGGCCATCGCGCGCGGCCGCACCCAGGACTGGATGTAGCCGTCGGCCTGCATCTGGGCCATGAGCGTGGCGAGGTAGTCCACGAGCTCGGAGTGCAGCTCGCCCAACGCAGTGGCCAGGGTCGAGTTGGACGACGACGCCGCGACCGCACTCGCGTAGGCGGCCAGGTCCTCGCGGGCGACGGCGAACGCCCCGCCGATGGTGCGCAGCGCGGCGAACAGCCTCTCGGCGGGGTCGCCGTCGGCGTCGAGTGCGGCGCGGATGGGCGCGATCCGCTCCTGGACGAGCCCTGTCAGCGCTTGAGCGACCAGCTTGTCCTTGGACCCGAAGTGGTAGGTGATGGCCTGCAGATTCACTCCGGCCGTGCGAGCGATCTCGCGCGAGGTCAGTCCTGCCGCCCCATGCGTGCGCAGCGAGGCGACCGCGGCGTCGAGCAGGCGCCGGCGGGTGGCCGCGGCGCGGTCCTGAATCACGTGCGCCAGGATAGCCACTAGACAGTCATACGTGTGTATGAGTTGGATGAGATCATGGCGAAAGATGGGGACGAGGTTCGGCAGTACCGGTGGTGGAGCGCGAAGCGGGCGTGGCAGGTCGTCGCGTTCGGCCTGGTCGTGGCGGCGTCGGGGTGGCTGCTTCTCGGGCCGATCTATCAGCCTGAGACGCAGTGCTCCGGGGGAGCCTCGTACTCCTCGACCGGTGAGCTCATCTCGTCCTGGGACACCTGCGAACCGCCGAGGTCGATGCTCGTCGAAGGGCTCACGACAGGGCATATACCTGGGCTCGCCTGGCTCGTCGCGCTGCCGATCCTGCTTGCCGCCCCTCCGGTCATTGCCCGGGGGCGGGCCTGGACCGTGCTGTCGGTGGCCTCGGCAGCCTGCCTCGTCACCTTCGTCGTGCTCGGTGGGTTCGCGCTCGGGCCCCTGTTCGTTCCCGGGACACTGTGCGCACTGGTCGGGGCGATGGTCCGCCGACCGCGGCGAGCGGACGCGACGCCGTCAACCGTGCCATCCGCAGGTCCTCAGGCGTGAGTCGACGTGTCTCTGGTGTGGCCCTGACGGGTCTCGCCGCCCGCTAGCCTCGGACGAGTTCGATGAACGCGCTCTCGGCGCGTTCCCACGCAGCGGCACGGTCCGACGCGCTGCGCGACTGACGTGTCGTGGCCTCGTCGGCTCGAGACAGCTCGGCGTCCACGAACTGCCGGAGCTCGGCCGGGACCGGGGCAGTACCGAGCTCGCGCGTCGCGGACTTCAGCTCGATGAACCCTCGCACCCTATGTGCGATGTGGTCGGCGACGTCGCTCTCGGTCAGGAGCGTGGCGACGTCCATGGGCGGCACCGTGGCGCCGGGGTGTACCCGCAACCAGCGCAGGGTCAGTGCCGGCCGTAGCGCGTAGAGGAACTTCTTGAGTTGTCCGCTGCGATCGAGGAGGTCGAGGTTGTTGCGTGCGACGTGCAGGTAGTGGCGGGTGAGCCCGGCACGGTCAACGACGTTGCCGGCGACCGCGAGCAGCGCGTCTCGGACGGCGATGTCGCCGCGGTACACGATGGGCGACCGCAGCCACTCGCCCACCGTGGCGTTGCCCTTGACCAGTAGACCCAGCGCCTTGCGCAGGTCCCACCCGTTGACGTCGAAGACATGGTCGAGCGGCGTCTCGATGACGTCGCGCCGACGCCGCAGTCCGAGATAGTCGTCGACCGGGCGGACGTACAGGAAGCGGCAGTCGTTGTCGCTGTCTGGCGACGGAAAGCCCCACGCACGCGATCCGCTCTCGATCGCCCACAGGACGCGGACACCGTCATCGCGCTCGACACCGTCGAGCCGCTCGTCGATCTGGGCAACGACGAGCGGGTCGAGCGAGGGCGGGATCTGGCGCACGCCCGGCACGGTAGCGGCACGCATCGTCGCCGGTCGCCCGTTTTCCGCACTGAGAGCGTCAGTGCGGCAGTTGGTCCGGTCGAGCAACACGGTTGATTCGGTCTGCGCACGCGCCCCTACTGGTCTAGAGACGCGGGTCGACCGGCTCGGACTCGAGCGCGAGAACGGCGAACGCCATCTGATGCACGGACCACAGGGGCTCGTTCTTCACGAACCGATCGAGAGCTTCCAGCCCCAGGCCGTGCTCACGCAGCGCGAGGATGCGCTTCTTGTCCATACGCCGGTTGCGCAGCACATCCAGCGAGTCGGTGTAGTCCGGGCCGTAGATGATCCGCAGGTACTCCCGGCCACGGACCTTGAGCCCAGGGTGGATTCTGCGTCCGGGTACAACTGGCTTGACGACCATGCCTTCGCCGCCCGCGGCGGTGAGGTCGAGCCACCACTGGGTGGCCTCGGCCTTCTGCTCGTCGGAGGCCAGATCGACGAACCGGTGCCGGGTGTGGGTGATGAGCGGGTCGGTGAGCTGGGCGATCGTCTCCAGGTGCCAGCGGTGGGACTTGGTGGTCGCGAGCAGGCGTCCTTCGGCGGCGAGGATCTGGAAGGGCGCAAGCGTCACGCCGTCCGGCCCGTCTGTCGAGCCCACGTATGCGGCGTACGCGTCGCGGTACGCCTCGGCGTTCGCGGCGCGTCGCGCGACGCGGTCGACCAGCGGTCCGACCTCGAGCCCGCGCGCGGCTGCGGCCTCCAGGATGCCGGTGGCTGCGGGCATGGCCGCGTGCGCGGCCGCGCCGACGGAGGCGTACTGGTCCTTGATCAGCCCGATCGCCTTGGCGGACCAGGGCAGCAGCTCGCAGTCCAGGGCGAGCCAGTCGGTGTCCAGGTCGTCGAACAGCGGCCCGACGGCGGTACGCAGCCGGTCGACGAGCGTCTGGCCGAGAGGGTCGGGGAAGAACGCCCGGCCGGTGCGGGTGTAGATGACGCCGGTGGAACCATCGGCGATGCCGAACCGCTTGGCTGCGGTGTCGGTGTCCTTCGTGACGACGGCGATGGCGCGCGAGCCCATGTGCTTCTGTTCGCACACGACCTCGCTAACACCCTCCTTCGCGTACGCGGCGAACGCCTGCTCGGGGTGCTCGAGGAACCCGTCCAGGGTCGACGTCGGTGCTGGCGACATGGTGGGCGGCAGGTAGATGAGCCAGCGCGGGTCGACGGCGAACCGGCTCATGACCTCGAGCGCGGCCGCGGCGTTCTCCTCGGGGATCTTGACCTTGCCCGCGTGCTCGGTGAACAGCCAGCGGGTGCCGGACACGTCGTCGATGTTCAGGGCGGTGGACTCGCGGTCGGGGACCGGAGCGGCGAGCGGTCGCACCGGTTCGTAGTACTCGCGCAGCGCGGGGACCTGAACGATCTCCTTCTCCGGGTAGCGCAGCGCCGTCAGGCTGCCGCCGAACACGACGCCGGTGTCCAGGCAGATGGTGTTGTTGACCCACTCCGGCTCCAGGACCGGGGTGTGGCCGTAGACGACCATCGCATTGCCCCGGTACTCGCGTGCCCAGGGGTAGCGCACGGGCAGGCCGTACTCGTCGGTCTCGCCGGTGGTGTCCCCGTACAGGGCGAAGGAGCGGACCCGTCCGGAGGAGCGGCCGTGGTAGGCCTCCTTCAGGCCAGCGTGCGCGACGACAAGGCGGCCGTCGTCGAGCACGAAGTGGCTGATCAGGCCGTCCATGAACGTCAGCGCGGATGCGGTGAAGTCCTCGCCCTCGGCCTCAAGCTGGGCCAGGGACTCACCCAGGCCGTGCGTGACCTGGACCTTGGCGCCCTTGAGCGCGCGCACGAGCTTGGCCTCGTGGTTGCCGGACACGCTCAGCGCGGTGCTGGCGGCGACCATGCCCATGACGAGGCGCAGCACACCGGGCGTGTCGGGACCGCGGTCGACGAGGTCGCCCACGAACACCGCGGCGCGCCCGTCAGGATGCGACGCTCCGACGGCGCGGCCGGCGTCGTCGAAAACGATCTGGTAGCCGAGTTTGCCCAGCAGGGTGCGCAGCTCGTCGGCGCAGCCGTGCACGTCGCCGATGATGTCGAACGGTCCGTGCAGCTCGGTGCGGTCGTTCCACGGGTTCTCGCGGCCGATCTCGACAGTGTCGATCTCGTCCCCGGACAGAACGTGGACGCGGCGGAACCCTTCCTTGCGGATGCTGCGAAGCGACCGCTTGAGGTCGCGGTGCTGGCGGGTGATGACGTGCGAGCCGAAGGCGGTCGGGCCGGGACTGGTTGCGTGCAGCGGCCACGGCCTCGGGCACATCGAGCACGATGGCGTCGACGAGTACGTCGTTGGCCTTGGCCAGCTTGACCAGGGACGCGCGCGCGTCGCGCTGCACGTTGGTCGCATCGACGACGGTCAGCAGACCGCGGCGCAGCCGGGTGCCGACAATGTAGTGCAGCACGTCGAAGGCGTCACCGGTGGCGGCCTGGTCGTTCTCGTCGTCGGACACCAGCGCACGGCAGAAGTCCGAAGAGATCACCTGGCTGGGCTTGAAATGCCGGGCGCCGAACGTCGACTTGCCGCTGCCGGACACGCCGACGAGTAGCACCAGGCCCATCGAGGGCACGGCGATCTGGCGGTTCATGGTCGACTCAGCCACGGCGGAACACCGCCATCTGGGTGCCGGTGCCGCGCTCGGGGTCTGCCTCGCCGATGCCGCGGAACTCGACGGTGTAGCCGTGCTCGGCGGCGACGCGGCCGGCCCAGTCCTGAAACTCGGCGCGTGTCCACTCGAAGCGATGGTCCGGGTGGCGCATGCCGGTCAATCCTTCGTAGTTCGGGTTGTACTCGGAGTTCGGCGTCGTCACCAGGACTGCACCGGGGCGCGCCGCGCCGAAGACGACCCGTTCCAGCGCGGCGAGCCGTGGCGGGTCGACGTGCTCGACAACCTCCATCAGCACCGCGGCGTCGAACCCCGAGAACCGGGAGTCCTCATACGTCAGCGCACCCTGGAACAGCTCGATGCGCTCGGACTGCCGCTCGCTCATCCGCTCGACGTGCAGCCGGCGCGCCGCAATCTGCAGCGAACGGGTCGACACGTCGACCCCAGTGATCTTGGTGAACGACGGCTCGTGCACGAGCTTGTCGAGGAACGCTCCAGGTCCACACCCCAGGTCGATCACCGTTCGCGCCTGCAACTCCAAGAGTGCGGCGAGGACTGCGTTGTGGCGCTGGGTGTTGAGCGAGGCGCGCTTCTCGGCCGGCTGCGTGATCTCCTCGTCCTCGGCAGGCTCGAGATCCTCGGCGACGTCATCACCCAGCTCGGCCAGGCGCTCCAGCGCCGCGCGGGTCAACGACGACCGACGACCCAGGTAGCGGCGCGTGATGAGCTCGCGGTCCGGGTGCGTGGCGAGCCAGCCCTCACCCGAGCGCAGCAACTTGTCCACCTCGTCGTCGCCCTGCCAGTAGTGCTTCGCCTCGTCCATCGCGGGCAGCAGCACGTGAAGCTGGTTCAAGGCGTCAGCGAGACGGAGCGTGCCCGTCAACGTCAGGCGCACGTACCTCGACTCGCCCCAGTCTGGGAACCGTTCGTCTAGCGGGATCGGATCGGCATCGACGGTCCAGCCGAGCGGCTCGAAGATCCGGCGAGCGATCTCCGGGCCGCCCCGGCAGGGGAGGACCGGGATGGTGATTTCCAGCGGAATCGCAGCGTCCGCGACAGCCTGACGGGAGTCGCCACGCCCGCTGCGCGCCGTGCTGAAGACGTCCGCGACCGCCACTCCGAGCAAGGACGACGCCGCGTACGAGCGGTCGTTCACGTACTGCGCGAGGGAGAAGTCCGGGGCGCCCTTGCCCGCCGCCCGCGCCAAGCGCACCGGGTCGATCTCCAGCAGTACCGCCACGGTGCAGCGCTCGTTGGTCGCCTCGGGATAGAAGACCGTGACCTTGCCGAACGACTGCTTGAACTCCTGTACCCGGTCGGGGTGCTTGAACAGCAGATACCCCAGATCCGAGGCCGGCTGGTGGGTCGTTGACAAGGTCAGGAGCACGGCGTGATTCTTCCCTACCCCGTGGCGGGCGGGCGCCAGTATTCGCACCATGGCGCACTGCGGCCACCGCGTGGCCACGTCCCGCTCGTCTGCTCTTGAAGGAGTGGTCGAACGAAGAGGTCAGATGCTGCTTTGCGACCACCTGACCTCGCCAGACGCGGCGAGGTCAGGTGCGCACGAAGAGGTCGGTAGCACCGCACAAGGCCCCAGATAAGCCCCCAGTAGGGCCGAAGAGGTCCCCTGCGCGCAACGCGAAAGGGCCGCTGCCCTGAGCATTTGCCCAGGTCAGCGGCCCTTTTCGGCTGGTCGGGGTGACAGGATTTGAACCTGCGACCTCTTCGTCCCGAACGAAGCGCGCTACCAAGCTGCGCCACACCCCGATGGACTTGCTTCCATGCTCGCTCGGAAGCCTGCTCAGAATAGCCGACGACGCGCCCAGGACGAAAACGAGATCGTCACCGAGCGGTGAAGGTCACGAGCGTGGCCTCCGGGCGGCACGCGAAACGCACCGGTGCGTACGGGGACGTGCCCGCTCCCGCAGACACATGGAGCCACGTGGACTGCTCTCCACCGGGCATGTCAGGACGCGATCCGGGCCACCCGTGCAGGCCCTTGGCGCGACGCCGGTCGACGTCGCAGTTGGTCACGAGCGCGCCGTAGAACGGCAGGCAGAGCTGGCCGCCGTGCGTGTGACCGGCGAGCACCGCATCGACGTCGTCGCCGTGCATGGCGTCCAGCACGCGCACATACGGTGCGTGCGTGACGCCGAGCCGTAGCGAGGGCGCGTCAGCCGTGACAGGGGCGGCGAGGTCGCGGTCAGGGAACTTGTCCAGGTCGAGGTGGGGGTCGTCGACTCCCACCAGGTCGATGTGCCGGCCGTCGGCGACCACGGAGTCGCGTCTGTTCGTGAGGTCCTTCCACCCGGCCCTGGCGAACTCCGCGGCAAGCCGGTCGGCAGGCAGGCGCGGCGGGTCGGGTCTCATCACCCGCGCGTCGGGAAGCAGGTAGCGCGCCGGATTCTTGAAGCTGGGCGCGAAGTAGTCGTTCGAACCCATGACGAACGCCCCGGGAACGGACTCGAGCAAGGGCTCGAGCGCGTGCAGCAGAGGGTCGAGGGCCTCCGGGTGGGCCATGTTGTCGCCCGTGTCGACGACGAGGTCCGGCTCGAGGGCTGCCAGTGAGCGGACCCACGCGATCTTCCGTTGCTGGGTCGGAGTCAGGTGCAGGTCGGAGATGTGCAGGACGCGCAGGTCCGGCTCATGGGGCGCCAGGACCGGCACGGTGACCTGCCGGACCGTGAACAGCTTGGTCTCGACGTGCGCATACGCGATGCCGGCAGCGCCGGCTGCGGCCAGCCCTCCGACGACGCTGAGGGCGCGCACGCCGCCGCGGCTCAGTTGTCGCCTCCGCCGCCGCCGCCCTTGCCGTCTCCACCGCGACCGCCGGGCGGCGGGTTGAGGACCGCAGGACCCTGGTCGTTGTCGCCGCCGCCACCGCCGCCGCCGCCACCGCCGCCGTCACCGCTGCCGTTGTCGCCACCGCCGCCACCGCCGCCGTTGTCACCGCCGCCGCCGTCACCACCCGGGTCGGGCGTGGTGGGCGCGGGAGGTGCGGGCGGGGTCCCGATGAGCGAGGGATCGGGCGGGCCGAACCCGATGACCGGCATGCCCTTGCTCGCCTCGTTCATGAACTGGTTCCACGCCGGCGCCGCGACGTCGGAGCCGTACAGCGGGTCGTGGTACCTCCCGTTCACCACGATGCCCGTGGTGTGGTCGACGTTCCCGGCCGAGTCACCGACCCAGACCGAGGTCGACAGCTGGCGCGTGAACCCCGTGAACCAGGTGTGCCAGGAAAGCTGTGACGTTCCCGTCTTGCCGGCCGCCGGACGCCCCCCGTCGAGACCCTGCCCAGCAGCGGTGCCGATGGTCAGCACGTTCTTCATGGCGTCGACCACGGTGTTGGCGATGTTGCTGGGAAGTGCGTTCTTGTCGCAGTTCGCGGACGGCACCTCGTACTCCTTGCCGCCGGGCCCGGTCACCGCGGTGATCGCGATGGGCTCGCAGTACGTCCCGCCGGAAGCCAGGGTCGCGTACATCGCCGCCATGTTGAGCGGCGTCGACTCCTGCGTGCCGACGACCATCGGCGCCTGGACGTCGATGTCGGACTTCTTGGGGTTGGTGATCGTCTTCTTCTGCACGCCGGAGTTCGTCGGCCGGAAGCCCATGTCCCAGGCGGTGTCCCGCAGCTCGCAGAGGTTGAGCTTGTAGCCCATGGCGGCGTAGGCCGTGTTGATGGAGAGGTACGTGGCCTTGAGCACCGACATCGGACCGAACTGCACGCCCTCCGAGTTTGCCGGTGACCAGCCCTCGTTGGAGAGCCCGTACGGCAGGCACGGCGTCTGGAAGTTGCTGACGTTGTACGTGACCTTGTTGCCGCTGACGTAGTCGTTGAGCGTGTGCCCCGAGCGCAACCACTCGGCAAGCACGACCGGCTTGAAGTTCGAGCCCACCTGGAAGCCCTTGGACGCGCCGTGCTCGGGGCCCGCGGAGTAGTTGACCGACGTCGTACGAGCGCCCTTGTCGTCCTGCGGGGACTTGTACGGCACGTTCTGCGCCATGGCCTTGATCTGGCCGGTGCCGGGCTCGACCGAGGCGATCGCCGCCTCCAGGCCGCTCGAGTCGTTGGTGGGCACGGCGCCGGAGATCGCCTCCTGCGCGGCACGCTGCATCTTCGTGTCGAGAGTCGTGCGGATCGTGAGCCCGCCACGGTAGAGCAGCTTCTGGCGCTCGTCCCGGGTCTCCCCGAACGACGGGCTGCCCATGATCTCCTTGATCACGTAGTCGCAGAAGAAGGCCGCCGCCTTCGCCGCCTGGCAGCCGATCTCGATCCGGCGCACCTTGAGCGTGTCTTCGATGGGCGTGGCCTTCGCCTGCTCCCACTCCTCGGTCTCGAGGTAGCCGAGCTGCCACATCTTGTCGAGCACCGCGTTGCGGCGCTTCTCGGCCATCTCGGGGTTGACCGTGGGGTCGAACGTGCCAGGAGCCTTGGTGACGCCGGCGATCGTGGCCGCCTCGATCGAGGTGAGCTCGCTGGCGCTCTTGGAGAAGTAGTAGCGGGCGGCGGTTTCGACGCCGTAGATGCTCCGTGAACCGAACTGCGCCACGTTGAGGTAGCCCTGGAGGATCTCGGGCTTCTTCATCTGCTTCTCGAGCGCGATGGCGAGCTTGGCCTCCCGCAGCTTGCGCGAGACCGAGTCCTCCTTGGCCTCGAGCACGCCGAACGGGTCGTCGGCGACCAGTGCCTGCTCGATGAGGACGTTCTTCACGTACTGCTGGGTGATGGTGGACGCGCCCTGCGTCTCGTTCTTGCCGATGTTGTTGGCGACCGCGCGGGTGATGCCGCGCACGTCCACGCCGCCGTGCTCCCAGAAGCGCTCGTCCTCGATCGCGATGACCGCGTCCTGCATCGGCTGGGACACCTTCTCGAGCGGCACCACGATGCGGTTCTGCGCGTAGAAGATCGCCAGGAGCTTGCCGTCGGCGGCGTAGATCCGCGACTGCTGCGACAGCGGCCCGGGCTCGAGCTCGTCGGGCAACTCGTCGAACAGCTGGACGGTCGCGTCGGCGGCAGCGTTGGCGCCCGCGACGAGCGGGATGACCAGCCCGGCCGCGAGGACGCCACCCGCACCCGCTGCCAGCACAAAGGCGAGCAGGAGTGCGACGAGCTGGGTGGCCGACATCGTGCGCGTGATGCGGCGGGACTCAGGATTCGCCATGGCGCAAGCCTACGGGGTGACCGCTCGCAAGCGCCGATCAAGGCGTCGGGCCGTGTGCAGGTCCTGTGGACGGTGCGCGACGTCGGCCCGGTCTACGATCGCCGCATGGCTAACACCTGGGAGTACGCGACGATCCCCCTGCTCATCCACAACACCAAGGCGATCCTCGACCAGTGGGGCGCCGACGGCTGGGAGCTCGTTCAGGTCGTGCCCGGACCGGACGGCACCGGGCTGGTCGCCTACCTCAAGCGGCCCAGCGGCGGCCAGTGATGGGCGCATCGAGGGGACCGGGCGCCGAGGCACGGCTGGCGGAGCTCGGGATCGAGCTGCCCGACGTCGCCGCGCCGGTCGCGTCGTACGTCCCGGCGGTCCGCTCGGGCCGCTACGTCTACACCGCGGGTCAGCTCCCGTTCGTCGACGGCGCCTTGCCCGAGGCCGGCAAGGTCGGTCTCGGTGACGGCATGGTCGACCCCGCCACGGCGGCCGGCTACGCCCGCATCTGCGCGCTCAACGCCCTCGCCGCGGTCCGCGACGTCGCCGGCTCGCTCGACGCCGTGGCGCGCGTCGTGAAGGTCGTGGGCTTCGTCGCGAGCGACCCGTCCTTCACGGGCCAGCCCGGCGTCGTCAACGGTGCCTCGAACCTCCTGGGCGAGATCTTCGGCGACGCGGGCATCCACGCTCGCAGCGCCGTCGGCGTGGCCGTGCTCCCGCTGGACGCCCCGGTCGAGGTCGAGCTCATCGTGGAGCTGGCCGAGTAGAGCCGCCCTGCAGGATCTGCGCCACGAACCCCCGTGGACGGTCGCGCCGACGGCTAGAGATGTTCACGAATCCAACCGGCTTTTCGTGAACATCTCTAGCCGTCGGCCGAGTCGGGGGAGGGGTGGGCGCCGGAGTACGTCCGAGGAGGTGCGAGGAGGAGCTCCCGCTCGCACCCGCCAGGCCCAGATACAACAGACGACGGGGGACCTCGAAGGTCCCTCGTCGTCTGTGAGCAGAACCGAGAGCTAGCGCGCGCGCCGCTCGAGCCGGTCGATGTCGAGCAGCACGACCGCGCGCCCCTCACGCCGCACCCAACCGCGGGTCGCGAAGTCGGCGAGCGCCTTGTTGACGGTCTCGCGCGATGCGCCGACGAGCTGGGCGAGCTCCTCCTGCGTCAGGTCGTGCGCCACGCGGATGCCGTCGTCGTTGGGCTCGCCGAACCGGCTCGACAGGTCGAGCAGCGCCTTGGCGACGCGGCCGGGGACGTCGGAGAAGACGAGGTCGGCGAGCGTCTCGTTGGTGCGGCGCAGGCGGCGGGCCAGCGCGCCGAGCAGCGTCGTCGCGACGTTGGGGTGAGCGGAGATCCACTGCACGAGCGCCTGGTGGCGCAGCTCGTAGACCAGCGCGTCGGAGACCGACGAGGCGGTCGCCGTGCGAGGGCCCGGGTCGAACAGCGAGAGCTCGCCGAACATCTCGCCCGGTCCGAGGATCGACAGCAGGTTCTCGCGCCCGTCGCTGGACCGGCGGCCGAGCTTGATCTTCCCCTGCGCGATGACGTACAGGCGATCGCCCGGCTCGCCCTCCCTGAAGAGGACATCTCCCCGGGTGAGCTCCACAGGGACCATCGACTCGAAGAGCGCACGGGTCTCTTCGCTGTCCATGTCCGCGAAGAGGGGGGCGGAGAGCACGACGGTGTCGTCCACAGCATTCCTCACGTGATCAGGGCCGACCGCGCCGTTCTACGGCACGGTTCGTCCAGGTCTTACAGGTGTGTTCCAGTTCTCAGTCTGCCCCACCGCACCAAATCCCGTCGTGCGGTGACGCGCGTCGCTCGTCCTGTCGGACGCTCTGGATACGCTGCCTGTGTGCCGACGCCGACGACCACGCAGCAGACCGTTCCGACCGGTGAGTCCCGGCTCGCGCTGGTTCGCCGTGCACGCCGCATCGACCGCGAGCTCGCGGTCGCGTACCCCGACGCTCGTGCCGAGCTCGACTTCACGACCCCGCTCGAGCTGCTGATCGCGACGGTCCTGTCCGCCCAGACCACCGACGTCCGGGTCAACGCGACGACCCCGATCCTCTTCGCGCGCTATCCGGACGCCGCCGCGTACGCCTCGGCGGACCCGGCGGACCTCGAGGAGATCCTCAAGCCGCTCGGCTTCTTCCGGGCCAAGACGCGCGCCGTGATCGGCCTGGGGCAGGCGCTCGTCGAGCGGTTCGACGGCGAGGTGCCGTCGCGGATGGCGGACCTCGTGACCCTCCCGGGCGTCGGGCGCAAGACGGCGAACGTGGTGCTGGGCAACGCGTTCGGGGTGCCGGGCATCACCGTGGACACACACTTCGGCCGTCTCGCCCGCCGGTTCGGGTGGACGACGTCGGAGGACCCGGTCAAGGTCGAGCACGAGGTGGGCGAGCTGTTCCCCAAGCGGGACTGGACCATGCTCAGCCACCACCTGGTCTGGCACGGCCGCCGGGTCTGCCACGCGCGCCGGCCCGCGTGCGGCGCCTGCCCGGTCGCGCGCTGGTGCCCGTCGTACGGGATCGGCGAGGTGGACCCCGACGTCGCGCGCACCCTCGTCAAGCCGGGGCCGACGCCCGCTTCCACGACGCCGCAGCCGCCGACGGCGCCGCAGCCGCCGACGGCCTGAGCGACGGCCTGGCCCTGGTCAGGCCTTGAGCACGCGGGGGAGCCAGTCGAGGAGCAGGTCGGTGAGTGCCTCCGGCGCCTCCTCGGGGAGGTAGTGCCCCGCGCCGTCGACGACGTCGAAGCGGAAGTCCCGGGCGAGAGCGGCGCCGTCGGCGTCGGCCAGGTCGCGCTGGAGCAGCCCGTCGCCGCTCGCGTGCACCTGCAGCGCCGGGACGCCGATCGGCCGGCGCAGCGCGGCGAGGTAGCGGCGCCCGTCCGGTCGAGGCGAGGAGCGCACCGTCCAGCGCAGCGACTCCATGGCGGTGTGCGCGGCGAACGGGATCCTCATGACCGCGTGGTAGCGCTCGGCGACGTCGTGCGGGTACGGGCCCGCGGCGCCGGTGGTGAGCACCCGTTCGACCAGGTCGCGGTCGGTGAGTGCGCGCTCGGGGAGGGTCGGCAGCTGGTAGAACCCGAGCAGCCGGCGGGCGGCGGGCGTGAGGAGCTGCCGGAAGGAGGCGTGCATCCGCGCCGGGTGGGGTGCGCTGACCGCGGCGACCCCGGCGGTCACCGCAGGCTGGAGCGCGGCCATGGCCCAGGCGATGGCACCACCGGTGCCGTGGCCCACGACGACCGCGCGCTCGTGGCCGAGGGAACGGACGACGCCTGCCACGTCACGAGTCCGGGTCGGTGCGTCGTAGCCGGTCGGCGGCTTGTCGGACCCGCCGACGCCGCGCAGGTCCATCGCAGCGACCCGCAGCCCGGCGTCGGCCAGCGCCTCGAGCTGGTGCCGCCACGCCCACCAGAACTGCGGGAACCCGTGCAGGAGGA
>Ga0233363_1000374_pt1 | contig 20507 bp, 16 predicted proteins | sample ElkDunMinimDraft_18_FD_191534 | JGI IMG/M metagenome (GOLD analysis project Ga0233363, IMG submission 191534) | Fecal eukaryotic communites from dung pellets of Tule Elk in California, USA - Elk Dung C16 | ecosystem: Host-associated > Mammals > Digestive system > Large intestine > Fecal | place... | reverse complement strand
GCGCTCGAGCAGCGTCATCGCCTTCTCGGTGATCGCCCGCTCGCGCGGCGCCCACAGCGGCTTCACCAGGGCGGTGAACAGTCCCTCGCCCGGCTGGTCACGGGCACCGAGGCGCATGTTGTCGAGGACCGTCATGCGCGCGAGGGCCTTCGTCAGCTGGAACGTGCGCACCATGCCGGACTTGGCGACGCGGGAGGCGGCGACACCGGCCAGCGGCGTCCCGTCGAAGACCCAGCTGCCGGTGTCCGGCTTGTCGAACCCGGTCATGAGGTTGAAGAAGGTGGTCTTGCCGGCGCCGTTCGGCCCGATGAGCGCGGTGATCACGTGCTTCTGGACCTCGACGTGGTCGACGTCCACCGCGTTGACGCCACCGAAGCTGCGCCGCACCCCGTCGGCGACGAGCAGGGCGTCGGGCTTGGGGGCACCGGGAACTCGGGGGATCTGGGCCAGGGCGTGCCTGGCCTGCTCGACGACGTCCTCAGCGGGCATTGATCGCGAGCTCCTTCTTGTCGCCCAGGATCCCCTGGGGCCGGAAGACGATGAGCATCATCAGGGTCAGCCCGACCAGGATCCAGCCGATCTGCTCGATCTGCTGCACCGACAGCACCTCGGGGGGCACGACGCCGCGCAGGAACCCGCGGACGAAGACCAGCGCCGCCCAGAAGAGCAGAGCCCCGAGCACGGGCCCGAAGACGGTGGCCGCGCCGCCGAGCAGCAGGATGGTCCAGGTGTTGAACGTGACGGGCCGGCCGAGGGAGTCCGCCTGCACCGAGCTGGCGAGGACGAACACGACGCCGCCCAGGGCGCCGAAGACACCGCCGAGGACGAGGGCCTGCAGCTTGTAGCCGTAGACGTTCTTGCCGAGCGCGCGCACGGCGTCCTCGTCCTCGCGGATGCCCTTCAGGACGCGGCCCCACGGGCTGCGGATCAGGCGCCACACGAGCAGGCACGCGAGCAGCACGAGCCCCCAGCCGACGAGGCGCAGCCACCACGAGTTGGACGTGTTGGTCGCCAGGGTGATCGGGCCGAGCGCCCACCGGTCGTCGGGGAACGGTGACGCGTCCTGGAACGTGCCCTTGAACGCGTTGCCCGTCAGACCCTCGGAGCCGCCGGTCACGTCGGTGAGAGCCGTGGAGCGCCCGACCATGCGGACGATCTCCGCGGCGGCGATGGTGACGATCGCGAGGTAGTCGCCGCGCAGCTTGAGCGTCGGCAGGCCGAGGAGGAGCGCGAAGACGACCGCCGCCCCGATCGCCACGACGAACGCGAGCCACAGCGGGGCGCCCTGGATCGTGGAGACGGCGAAGCCGTAGGCACCGAGCAGCATGAACCCGGCCTGCCCCATGTTGATCAGGCCCGTGAGCCCGAAGTGGATGTTCAGCCCGATGGCCGCGAGCGCGTACGCGATCGCGGTCGGGCCCAGCATCTCGTTGAGGACGTTCGTGAAGAGCTGTCCGTAGTCCATGACGGCGACGACCTCCCGCTAACCGATGCGCTCGGCGCGCCCGAGGATGCCCTGCGGCCGCAGCAGCAGGACGAGGATGAGGATCACGAGCGCGCTCGCGTAACGCATGTCGCTCGGCATGACCAGCGTCGAGAGCTCCACGACGAGGCCGATCACGAGCGCACCGAGCACGGCGCCGAGCGGTGAGCCGAGCCCCCCGAGGGTGATCGCGGCGAACATCAGCAGCAGCAGGGTCGACCCGAAGTTGAAGCGGGTGGTGTTGAGGTACAGCGCCAGGAGCACGCCGCCGAGCGACGCGAGCGCGGCCGACACGATCCACACGCGGCTGACCACCGACTCGACCTTGATGCCGGTGGCGGCCGCGAGCGCCGGGTTGTCGGACACCGCCCGGGTCGCGCGACCCAGCCGCGTCCGCGCGAGCACGAAGGCCACGGCGGCCAGCACGACGAGCGCGATCCCGACCGACACGAGCGACTGCCCGGAGATCTGGACGGGCCCGATCTGCATGCGCTGGGAGATCCCCGACACGATCGGGGCGGGCCGTGCGCCGAAGAAGAAGAGGAACGACGACAGCATCGCGAGCGACAGGCCGATGGTGACGATCATCTGCTGCGTGATGCCCACGCCACGGCGTCGCAGCGGCCCGAAGAGCACCCGGTTGAGCAGCCATCCCATGAGGCCACCCGCCGCCGTGGAGACGATGATCGCCAGCCAGAGGGGCAGGCCCCACCACTGGACGGCCATGAACGCCGTCATCCCACCGAGCGTGACGAGCTCACCGTGGGAGAAGTTCGACAGCCCCGTCGTCCCGTAGATGAGGTTCGCGCCGAGCGCGGCCAGCGCGAGCAGCACACCGAAGACGAGGCCCGCGAGCACGAGCTGGGCGTACCGGTTGGTCCCCGGACCCGCCGAGGCCTCGGCGCTGGCCTCGGCCTCGGCGCCCGCCTCGGTGTCGGCGCCGGTGCCGGCACCGCCGGTGCTCCCGCCGCCGGCACCCGTCGAGGCGTCCCCACCGTCCGGCTCGTCCGTCTCCGCGCCGGCCTGCTCCGGGGGCACGACCTGCACGATCCGCCCGGCGGAGCGTCCGAGTGCCACCGTGACGGCGGCCGGGTTGGCTGCGGGGTCCTTGAGGACCGTGCCGGCGGGCAGCGTGCTCTCGTCGACCGTGACGGTGTACTCACCCGCCGCCGTCAGCGGTACGGACGCCTTCCCGGCGGCGTCGGTGGTGGCGGCCACCGTCTCGCCCTCGCCCTCGACGCTCAGGGCGACGCCGGCGGCCGGCCCGGACCCCGGGACGGTCACCGTCACGTTCAGGCACGCGGTGGCGTCGTCGGGGCTGCAGGGGGTGGTCGCCGCGTGCGCGGTCCCGCCGACGAGGAGCGTCGACAGGGCGGTGAGGACGGCCAGCACGATGCCGGCGCCTCCTCGTCGCAGGGCGACGGAGCGGTCCCGGCACGCGACTGGTCGCACGTCAGACCTCCGTCCAGATCGTCGGGCACGGGCACACGGAGTCGCCGCACGGGTCATGGGCCATCGCCCACCGGTCAGCAGACGATAGGGAGGGATTGTGTCCTGTTCATTACGTCAGCGCGAGGGTTCTGCGCCGATCGATGGTGAACCGCGTCGTGCAGAGCACCCTGTTGCGGGGGGTTCCTCCTGGTTCACCGGGACGTGGTGCCCTCCCGGGCTAGGCAGGCGACCGGGTCTGGGCCATCATCGACGCAGGGCGTACGGACCGGGGGACCGGACGCCCGACGTCCGACCCTCGTCCCCGGGAGGCCCGCAGTGCGGCCAGGTGTGCACGTCCGACGCGCGTCGTCGTCCGATCTCGAGGATCTCGTCGACCTCTGCCTGCAGGCGCGTGCGGAGTCCGGTGTCGGTCGCCAGCTGTGCTCGGACGACCGCCGGCTGCTGCGGGACCAGCTCGAGGTGCTCGCGACGGTCCCGGACGGCGTCGCCCTGGTGGCGACCTGCGACGGCGAGCCCGCCGGCATGGTGCTGAGCCGGCTCCTGGGGCCGGGGCTGCTGTCCGGCACCATGGTCCTGAGCCTCGACGCGGTGTACGTGCGCCCGCAGCAGCGGCGACGAGGGCTCGGTCACGCGATGCTCCAGGCCGTCGCGGAGCTCGCGGACGCTGCCGGTGCGACCGACGTGTACGCCGCCCCGCTGCCCGGCTCGCGCGGGATGCAGCGCTTCCTGGCGCGCCTCGGGTTCGCGCCCGCGGCGGCGCACCGCACCGTGAGCACCGGTGCGCTGCTGCGGCGTCTGGCGCTCGACGTCCCGGCTCCCGTACGACGGCCCGCGTCGCGCGGCCTCGAGGACCTCATCGAGCGTCGGCGCCGGGCGCGGGCACGCGCGGCCGGCGAGCAGGAGCGTGCGCGTCAGGCGGGTGCGTCGATGAGCATGCAGGTGAGCCGAGCCGTGCACAGACGTCGGCCCTCGGCGTCCTCGACGACCACCTCGTAGGTCGCCAGCGACCTGCCGAGGTGCAGCGCGCGCGCCGTCGCGGTGACGGTGCCCGTCCGGACCGAGCGGTGGTGCGTCGCGCTGAGCTCGATGCCGACGGCCGCGCGGCCCGGGCCGGCGTGCGCCACCGCGGCCAACGAGCCGAGCGTCTCGGCCAGCGCGGCAGACGCACCCCCGTGCAGCAGCCCGTACGGCTGCGTGTTGCCCTCGACGGGCATGGTGCCGGTGGCCCCCTCGGCGTCGACGTGCGTGATCTCGATGCCCATGCGGTGCAGGAGCGTGTCGTCGGTGGGCGGGACCACGAAGGGGATGTCGGACATGGCAGATAGGTTGGCACCGTGCGTGCCGACCAGCCAACGACCAGCAGCTCGACCACCCCGCGTCTGCTCCTCATCGACGGACATTCCATGGCGTACCGCGCGTTCTACGCGCTGCCCGTCGAGAACTTCGCGACGTCGACGGGGCAACCGACCAACGCGGTGTTCGGGTTCACCTCGATGCTCGCCAACCTGCTGCGCGACGAGGAGCCGACGCACGTCGCGGTGGCGTTCGACGCGGGCCGGACGACGTTCCGCACGGAGCGGCTCGAGTCCTACAAGGGCAACCGCGCCGCCACCCCGGAGCCGTTCCGCGGTCAGGTCGACGTCATCAGGACCCTGCTGGACACCATGCACGTGCAGGTCCTCGACAAGCCCGGGTTCGAGGCCGACGACATCCTGGCGACCCTGACCACGCAGGCACGCGACCAGGGCATGGAGGTCCTGGTCTGCTCGGGGGACCGGGACACGTTCCAGCTGGTGGGTCCGACGGTCACGGTGCTGTACCCCGTGCGCGGCGTGTCCGAGGTCGCGCGCATGACGCCCGAGGCGGTCGAGGCGAAGTACGGGCTGCCGCCCGCCCGCTACCCCGACCTCGCGGCGCTGGTCGGCGAGACGAGCGACAACCTGCCCGGGGTCCCGGGCGTCGGCCCGAAGACGGCGGCCAAGTGGATCGCGCAGTACGACGGGCTCGCGGGCGTCCTGGAGAACGCGGAGCGGATCACCGGCAAGGCCGGGGAGTCGCTGCGGGCGAACCTCGAGCAGGTCGCCCTCAACCGCGAGCTCAACCGGCTCGTCGACGACCTCGAGCTGCCCGTCGGCCCGGAGGACCTCGCGGTCCGTCCGTGGGACCGCACCGCGCTGCACGAGCTCCTCGACGAGCTCGAGTTCCGGACGTTGCGCGACCGGCTCTTCGCCATGCTGCCCGACGAGGGGCGCGACGAGCGCGTCGCGACCGCGGCCGCGCTCGACCTCGTCGAGACCGGGGTCGGTGGCCTCGGTGCCTGGCTCGACGCCCGGGCGGAGGAGGTCCTCGGCCTGGACGTGCGTGGCACCGGCGCGCCCGGCCGCGGTGACGCCTGGGGTGTCGCCATCGCGGACGGTGCAGGTCAGGCGGTCGCGTACGACCTGACCGCCATCGAGCCCGACGACGACGCGGCGCTCGCGGCCTGGCTCGCCGACCCGGGGCGCGGCAAGGCCCTGCACGCGGCCAAGGAGGCCTGGCACGCGCTCGACGGGCGCGGGCTCGCGCTCGCGGGCGTGCGCTTCGACACCGAGCTCGCCGCCTACCTCTGCCAGCCGGACCGCCGCGCGTACGACCTGCCCGACCTCGCGATCGGCTACCTCCGTCGTGAGCTCGGGAGCGACGACGGCTCGTCGCAGGGCCAGGGTGCCCTCGACCTGGAGGTCGACGGCGCCGACGAGGGCAGACGCGCTGCCGTCCGCGCGGCAGCCGTGCGGGACCTCGTCGACGTCCTCGGCAGCGAGGTCGCGGACCGCGGCGCGACCACGCTGCTCGACGACCTCGAGCTGCCCCTGCAGGGCGTCCTGGCGCGCATGGAGCGCACGGGCATCGCCATCGACGTCGAGTACCTGACCTCCCTCGAGCGCGGGTTCGACGAGCAGGTGCAGGGTGCAGCCGCGGACGCGTACGCGGTGATCGGCCGCGAGGTGAACCTCGGGTCGCCCAAGCAGCTGCAGGAGGTGCTCTTCGACCAGCTCGGCATGCCGCGGACCAAGCGGATCAAGACCGGGTACACGACCGACGCGGCGGCGCTGAACGACCTGTTCGCGCGGACCGGTCACCCGTTCCTGGAGCACCTGCTCGCGCACCGCGACGCGATCCGGCTGCGCCAGACCGTCGAGGGCCTGCTGCGCTCGGTCGCCGACGACGGGCGCATCCGCACGACCTTCCAGCAGACCATCGCCGCGACCGGCCGGCTGTCCTCGGCGGACCCGAACCTGCAGAACATCCCGATCCGGACCGAGGCCGGCCGGCAGATCCGACGGGCGTTCGTCGTGGGTCCGGGGTACGCGACGCTGCTGACCGCGGACTACTCGCAGATCGAGATGCGGATCATGGCGCACCTGTCCGGCGACGAGGGCCTCATCGAGGCGTTCCGCTCGGGCGAGGACCTGCACAGCTACGTCGGCTCGCGCGTGTTCGGTGTCCCGACCGACGAGGTCACCCCGGCGATGCGCTCGAAGATCAAGGCCATGAGCTACGGCCTCGCCTACGGGCTGTCGTCGTACGGGCTGTCCCAGCAGCTGTCCATCGAGGTCTCGGAGGCGTCGGCGCTCATGGCCGACTACTTCGAGCGGTTCGGCGGCGTGCGCGACTACCTGACGGGCGTGGTCGACGCGGCACGCGCCACGGGGTACACCGCGACGATCCTCGGACGTCGCCGGTACCTGCCGGACCTCACGAGCGACAACCGGCAGCGCCGGGAGACGGCGGAGCGCATGGCGCTCAACGCCCCCATCCAGGGCAGCGCCGCCGACCTCATCAAGGTCGCGATGCTCGGTGTCGACGCCGAGCTCGTGCGTCGCGGGCTGCGCTCGCGGATGCTGCTGCAGGTGCACGACGAGCTCGTGCTCGAGGTCGCGGAGGGGGAGCGCGAGGAGGTCGAGGCCCTCGTCCGGGAGCAGATGGGACGTGCGGGTGACGGCCTGCCGGATGGCCCGCTCGACGTGCCGCTCGACGTCTCGGTCGGTGCGGGCGCCAGCTGGCACGAGGCAGGGCACTGACGCGAGCCGCCTGCGGCGCCCCGGGTCACCGGATCGTGTGACGCAAGTCGGGTTTCTCGACACACCACGGCATTTTCGTGTGCCATGTGTGGATATTTCGGGGTGTCGTGCGCCACAGTGGTCCCCCTGACGGCGACGGGGCCGTCCGGACCAGCGGAGGTGCACGTGTCCGAGAGTGCTCAGGAGACCGACTACCAGCGCGTTCAACGCTCGCCGGAGTTCCAGGACCTGCGACGCAGGTTCCGCAACTTCGTGTTCCCCATGACCGCGTTCTTCCTCGCGTGGTACTTCCTGTACGTCCTGCTCGCGAACTACCAGCACGAGTTCATGAGCCAGCGGGTGACCGGCAACATCACGGTCGGCCTGCTCTTCGGCCTCGGCCAGTTCGTCTCGACGTTCGTCATCACCATGGCCTACGCGCGGTGGGCGAACCAGAAGCAGGACGCGGTGGCCGAGAACCTCCGTGAGCACATCGAGTCCGGCGCGCTGATCGACAGCGGCGACCCGCGCCGCCCTGAGGGGAGCCCCGCATGACCCGGTACGACGCCACCGTGCTGGCCGCCGCCGCCGACAGCGGCCAGGTCGGCGACCCCGTGGTCAACATCGCGATCTTCGGCGCGTTCGTCCTGGTGACGCTGATCATCGTGTTCCGCGCGTCGCGCAACAACAAGACAGCCGCGGACTACTACGCGGCCGGGCGGTCCTTCACCGGGCCGCAGAACGGCACCGCCATCGCGGGCGACTACCTGTCGGCAGCCTCGTTCCTCGGCATCTGCGGCGCGATCGCGATCTACGGGTACGACGGCTTCCTGTACTCCATCGGCTTCCTCGTCGCGTGGCTCGTGGCGCTGCTGCTGGTCGCCGAGCTGCTGCGCAACACCGGGCGCTTCACGATGGCGGACGTCCTGTCCTTCCGGCTGAAGCAGCGCCCCGTGCGCATGGCCGCCGCGATCTCGACGCTCGCGGTCGTCTTCTTCTACCTGCTCGCGCAGATGGCCGGCGCCGGGGGGCTCGTCGCGCTGCTCCTCGGCATCGAGGGCCTCGCGGCGCAGGCGCTCGTGATCGCCGTGGTGGGCGCCCTGATGATCCTGTACGTGCTCGTGGGAGGGATGAAGGGCACCACCTGGGTCCAGATCATCAAGGCGATCCTGCTGATCGCCGGTGCCGGTCTCATGACGGTGTGGGTGCTCGCGAAGTACGGCTTCGACCTGTCGGCGGTGCTGCAGGGTGCGATCGACAACGGTGGTGAGAACGGGGAGCGGCTCATCGAACCGGGCGCGCAGTACGGTGCGTCGTCGCTCACGCAGCTCAACTTCCTGTCGCTCGCGCTCGCCCTGGTGCTCGGGACGGCCGGCCTGCCGCACGTGCTGATGCGCTTCTACACCGTGCCGTCGGCCAAGGAGGCGCGTCGGTCCGTCGTGTGGGCGATCTGGCTGATCGGGATCTTCTACCTGTTCACGCTGGTGCTGGGCTACGGTGCGGGCGCGCTGGTGGGGCCCGAGACGATCATGTCGTCGCCGGGCAAGGCCAACTCCGCCGCGCCGCTGCTCGCGTACGAGCTCGGCGGCGTGTTCCTGCTCGGCATCATCTCGGCCGTCGCCTTCGCGACGATCCTCGCGGTGGTCGCCGGTCTGACCATCACCGCGGCGGCCTCGTTCGCGCACGACATCTACGCCTCGGTGATCAAGCGCGGGGAGGTCGCGCCCGACGGCGAGGTGCGCGTCGCCCGCATCACGGTCATCGTCATCGGCGCCCTGGCCATCGTGGGCGGCATCTTCGCCAACGGTCAGAACGTCGCGTTCCTCGTGGCGCTCGCCTTCGCGGTCGCCGCGTCGGCGAACCTGCCGACGATCATCTACTCGCTGTTCTGGAAGCGGTTCAACACGGCCGGGGCGCTGTGGAGCATGTACGGCGGGCTCATCTCCTGCGTCGTGCTCATCGCGCTCTCACCGGTGGTGTCCGGCAAGGTCGACCCGGTCACCGGCGACAGCCTGTCGATGATCCGCGACACGTCGGTGGACTTCGCGGTGTTCCCGCTCGAGAACCCGGGGCTGGTCTCGATCCCGCTCGCCTTCCTGCTGGGGATCGTCGGGACGCTGCTGTCGAAGGAGAAGCCGCACCCCGAGAAGTTCGCCGAGATGGAGGTGCGCTCGCTCACCGGGGCCGGGGCGGAGAAGGCCACGGTCGCCCACTGAGCTCAGGCGGGGGGTCGGTGCGCACGCACGATCAGCGTCCCGGGCAACCGGGCGCCGCGCACCGGCCCCCAGCCACCCCAGACCCGCTCGTGCCCGGCGGGCCACTCGGGCTCGACCAGGCCGTCGAGCACGAACCCGGCGCCGACGACGTCGGCGACGTGGTCGGCCACCGTGCGGTGGTACTCCGCGTACAGGACGCGCCCGTCGGCCGCGGTCTCGACGTAGGGCCGCCGGTCGAAGTACGAGCGCGTCGCGGTCAGCCCCCCGACCCCGGGGTCGTCGGGGAACGCCCAGCGCAGGGGATGGGTGACCGAGAACACCCACCGGCCGCCCGGCCGCAGCACGCGGGCGACCTCCGCGTGCACGCGAGGTGCGTCGGGGACGAAGGGCAGCGCACCGAAGGCGGTGAAGACCACGTCGAAGCACGCGTCGGCGAACGGCAGGGAGCGGGCGTCGGCCTGCACGAGCGGGACGCGGACACCGGTGGCCGCGTCCAGCCGGGCGGCCTCCGCCAGCATGCCGGCGGACACGTCCGTCGCGACGGCGCGCGCGCCCGCGACCTTCTGCAGCCAGCGCGTCCCCTGCGCGGCGCCGGCGCCGATCTCGAGCACCCGGGCGCCGTGGACGTCGCCGAGGAGACGGGCCTGCGACTCGCGCAGGCCCTCGGGGCACCACAGCAGGTCCTCGGGACCGAGGAACGCGCCGTGCTCGTCGAGGTACTCCTGGGCGTTCGCGTCCCACCACCCGCGGGCCGCGCGTCCGCCCAGCTCGTCCGGCACCGTGCGGTACCCGGCCTCGGCCAGCGCGTCTCCCGGGGATTCGTCCGACATGGTGCCAGTCTGTCCGATGCCGAATCCGTACCAGTGCGTAACAACCGCGTGACACGCCGCACCTAGCGTTCACCGGGTTCCCGCGTGGCGCGGTGCACACCACGCCGTGCTCCTGACGAGAGGTGGCAGCTGTGAGGACCAGATGGCAGATCGTCGCGGGGGGACTCGTGGTGGGGCTCGCCCTGACCGCGTGCGCCGCGAGCGACAGGGACCCCGCGGGGAGCACCGACGGCGGTGCGACCGGCGAGGGGCGCGACACCTTCATCTTCGCGGCGTCGGGTGACCCCTCGTCGCTCGACCCCGCGTTCGCGAGCGACGGGGAGTCGTTCCGTGTCGCACGTCAGATCTTCGAGGGGCTCGTCGGCGTGGAACCCGGCACGGCCGACCCCGCGCCCTTGCTGGCGGAGTCGTGGGACGTCAGCGACGACGGCCTCGAGTACACGTTCCACCTGAAGGAGGACGTGACCTTCCAGGACGGGACCGACTTCGACGGCGACGCCGTGTGCTTCAACTTCGAGCGCTGGAACAACTTCACCGGCGTCCTGCAGTCCGAGTCCCTGTCGTACTACTGGCAGAAGGTGAACGGCGGGTTCGCGAGCAGCGACGTGGCGAGCCTGGACGGCACCGGCAAGTACGAGTCGTGCGAGGCGCCCGACGCGACCACGGCGGTCATCCACCTCCAGAGCCCCCTGCCCGAGCTCGTCTCGGCGCTGTCCCTGCCGGCGTTCTCCATGCAGTCGCCGACCGCGCTCGAGAAGTACGACGCCGACGGCGTCACGGGCGACGGCGAGGCACCCGTGCTCCCCGAGTACGCGACGAGCCACCCGACCGGCACCGGGCCGTACGTCTTCGAGTCGTGGAGCCCGGGGGAGGAGGTCGTGCTCAGTGCGTACGACGACTACTGGGGCGAGCAGGGCCAGGTGCGGCGCATCGTCTTCCCGATCATCTCCGACGCCACCGCGCGCCGGCAGGCGCTGCAGGCCGGTGACATCGACGGCTACGACCTCGTCGGGCCCGCCGACGTCGTGGCGCTCGAGGAGGCGGGCTTCCAGATCGTCGACCGTGAGCCCTTCAACGTCCTGTACCTCGGCATGAACCAGGCCAACCCCGACCTGGCCGACCTCAAGGTGAGGCAGGCGATCGCGCACGCGATCGACAAGGAGGCGCTCGTCGCCCAGACGCTGCCCGAGGGCACCGAGGTCGCGACGAACTTCGTCCCGCCCGCGGTGGCCGGGTGGAACGACGACGTCGCGACGTACGACTACGACCCCGACAAGGCGCGGCAGCTGCTCGCCGAGGCGGGGAGGCCGAACCTCACGATCGACTTCAACTACCCGACGAACGTCTCGCGCCCCTACATGCCGACGCCCGAGCAGGTGTTCACCGCGATCACGGCGGACCTGGAGGCCGTGGGCATCACCGTGAACCCGGTGCCCGACCCGTGGAACCCGGAGTACCTCGACAAGATCCAGGGCGGCTCCCAGCACGGTCTGCACCTGCTCGGCTGGACCGGTGACTACAACGACACCTACAACTTCATCGGCGTGTTCTTCGGGGGCACCTCGAACGAGTGGGGCTTCGACAACCCGGAGCTGTTCACGGCGATCAACGACGCGCGGTACGTCGCGGACGTCGACGCGCAGCGCGAGGCGTACGAGGCCGCCAACGCGGCGATCCTCGACTTCCTGCCCGGCGTCCCGCTCGCTCACCCCGTGCCGTCCCTCGCGTTCAAGGCCGACGTCCACGGGTACCCGGCGTCGCCGGTGCAGGACGAGGTCTACAACGTGATCACCCTGGGCGACTGAGGAGCGGCCGGACCAGATGACCCGACTGATCCTGCGGCGCCTGGCGCTGCTCGTCCCCACCCTGCTCGGGTTGTCGGTCCTGCTGTTCCTGTGGGTGCGCGCTCTCCCGGGAGGGCCGGCGACGGCCCTCCTGGGGGAGCGCGCCACCCCGGAGGCGGTGGAGCGCATCAACCAGCTCTACGGCTTCGACCGGCCGCTGCCGCAGCAGTACGTCACGTGGCTCGGCCAGCTCCTGCAGGGCAACTTCGGCGTGTCCACGCGCACGGGCCGTCCCGTCCTCGACGAGTTCTGGGCGCGCTTCCCGGCGACCGTCGAGCTCTCGCTCGTGGCCCTGGTGGTCGCCGTCGGCGTCGGCATCCCGCTGGGGTACCTCGCCGCGCGGCACCAGGGACGGCTCGTCGACCACGCGGCCGTCGTCACGTCGCTGCTCGGCGTCACGATCCCCGTGTTCTTCCTCGCGTTCCTGCTCAAGTGGCTGTTCGCGGTGCAGCTGGGCTGGTTCCCGTCCACGGGGCGTCAGGACGCGGCGATGGTCGCGACGCACCCCACCCGCTTCTACGTGCTCGACGGGCTCCTGACCCGTGAGTGGGACGCGAGCTGGGACGCGCTCGTGCACCTCGTGCTGCCCGCGCTCGCGCTCGGCACGATCCCGCTGGCGATCATCGCGCGCATCACCCGGGCGTCGGTCATCGACGTGCAGCACGCCGACTACGTCCGGACCGCACGTGCCAAGGGACTGTCCCCGGCGCACGTGCGCAGCCGCGTCATCCTGCACAACGCGATGCTCCCCGTCTCCACGACCATCGGGCTGCAGGTGGGGCTGCTGCTGTCCGGTGCCGTCCTCACCGAGACGGTCTTCGCCTTCCCCGGCATCGGCAAGTTCCTCGCCGACGCCGTCTTCAACCTCGACTACGCGGTCCTGCAGGGCTTCATCCTGCTCATCGCCGTGGTCTACGCCCTGGTGAACCTGGCGGTGGACGTGTCGTACGGACTGATCGACCCGAGGACGAGGACGCGATGAGCGCACCCGAGGTGTACGAGGTCCCGCAGGGGCCCGTCGACGCCGGTCTGGCACTGGCCGAGGACCGACGCGCGGGAGAGGCGCTCTGGCGCGTCGCGGGGCGTCGGCTGGTGCGCAACCCCGCGGCGATCCTGGGGGTCGTCATCGTCCTGGCGTTCGTGGTCGTCGCGCTCCTGGCACCCGTGATCGCGTCCTACGGCCCGGGCGCGCTGCCGGGACGCGCCCAGATCCGACCGACGTTCATCCCCGGGCCGTCGCCCGAGCACCCCCTGGGCCTCGACCGCTACGGTGCCGACGTCCTGTCCCAGCTCGTCTGGGGCGCCCGTGCCTCGCTGCGCATCGGTGTCCTCTCGACGCTGCTGGGCCTGGCCGGCGGGCTGCTCGTCGGTCTGCTCGCGGGTGCGTTCGGCGGCTGGGTCGACTCGGCCGCGATGCGGCTGGTCGACCTCATGCTCGCCGTGCCCAGCCTGCTGCTGGCGGTGTCCGTCGCCGCCGTCGCGGGCCAGAGCCCGTCGGCCGTGATCGTCGCGATCGGCGTGGTGCAGGTCCCGGTCTTCGCCCGGCTGCTGCGCGGGTCGATGCTCGCCCAGAAGGGCCAGGACTACGTGCTCGCGGCGCGCTCGCTCGGGCTCTCGCGCCGCACCGTGACGATGAGCCACGTCCTGCCCAACAGCGTCTCGCCGGTCATCGTGCAGGCGACCCTCCTGCTCGCGACGGCCGTCATCGAGGCTGCCGCCCTGTCCTTCCTCGGGCTGGGCGGGGGGTCCCCGACCACCGCGGAGTGGGGGCGCATGCTCGTGGCGGCGCAGAACGAGCTGGAGATCGCTCCGCGCCTGGCCCTGTGGCCCGGCATCTGCATCTCCGTGACGGCGCTCGGCTTCACCCTGTTCGGCGAGGCGCTGCGCGAGGCGCTCGACCCGCGATCGAGGAGGCGATGAGCGTGACCGACGCACCGCAGCAGACCGGCGGCGCGACGCCGCTGCTGAGCATCCGGGACCTCGAGGTCACGTTCCGGACCGAGTCCGGGAGCGCGACGGCCGTCCGCGGCGTCTCGTTCGACGTGCACGCGGGGCAGACGGTGGCCGTCGTCGGGGAGTCCGGCTCCGGCAAGTCGACGACGGCCGCGGCCGTGATCGGGCTGCTCGCGGCCAACGGCTCGGTGACCTCCGGGCAGATCGTGTTCGAGGGCGAGGACCTGGTCGCCCTCGGCCCGGACGCGATGCGCCGGCTGCGCGGCTCGCGCATCGGCATGGTGCCGCAGGACCCCATGTCGAACCTCAACCCCGTGCGACGCGTGGGCGCGCAGGTCGACGAGACGCTGCAGGACACCGGTGTCGTGCGGGGCCGTCGCGCGCGGGCGCGGACCGTCGAGCTCCTGACGGAGGCGGGCCTGCCGGACGCGGAGCGACGCGCGCAGCAGTACCCGCACGAGTTCTCCGGCGGCATGCGGCAGCGCGCGCTCATCGCGATGGGCCTCGCGGCACGTCCGCGGCTCCTCATCGCCGACGAGCCGACGTCCGCCCTCGACGTCACCGTCCAGCGCACGATCCTTGACGGGCTGACCGACCTCGCCGACCGGCTGGGGGTCGCGGTGCTGCTCATCACGCACGACCTGGGGCTCGCGGCGGAGCGCGCCGACCGGGTCGTCGTGATGTACCGCGGCGAGGTGGTCGAGGAGGGCGACGCCCGGTCGATCCTCACCGAGCCCCGGCACGAGTACACGCGCCGGCTCCTGGCGGCGGCGCCGTCGCTGGCGTCGCGCCGCATCGAGCTCGCACGCCACGGCGTCGAGGTCGTCGGGGCGGACGCGCAGGACCTGCTCGTCACGCCCGCGGACGCCGTTGCCACGGCGACGACGTCAGCCCCGCGTCGGCCCCCCGTGCCGCAGGACGCCCCGCAGCCGCTGGTCGAGGTCGACCACGTGACGAAGGTGTTCAGGATCCGCGGCCGAGGGCTGCTGGGCCGTTCCGCCGAGTTCACCGCGGTGGACGACGTCAGCCTGGTCGTGCCGCGCGGACGCACCGTCGCGGTCGTGGGGGAGTCCGGCTCCGGCAAGTCGACGGTCGCGCGCATGATGCTCGGCCTGCTCGAGCCGACGTCGGGATCCATCCGGTTCGACGGCGCGGACGTGGTGCAGAGCGACCGCGCGGGGGAGGTCGGGTTCCGCCGCCGCGTGCAGCCGATCTTCCAGGACCCGTACGCGTCGCTCGACCCCCTGTTCACCGTGTACCGCACGGTCGAGGAGCCGCTGCGCGCGCACCGGATCGGCGACCGTGCGTCGCGGCACGCCCGCGTCCGCGAGCTCATGGAGCAGGTGGCGCTGCCCGCCGGGCTGCTGCGCCGGTACCCGGCGGAGCTGTCGGGGGGGCAGCGGCAGCGCGTCGCGATCGCGCGGGCACTGGCCCTGGAGCCCGAGCTGGTCGTGTGCGACGAGGCGGTCTCGGCGCTCGACGTCATCGTCCAGTCGCAGATCCTGCGCCTGCTCGCCGAGCTGCAGGAGCGGCTCGGTCTGACGTACCTGTTCATCAGCCACGACCTGGCGGTCGTGCGCCAGGTCGCCGACGAGGTGTGCGTCATGCAGGAGGGGCGCGTCGTCGAGCGTGGCACCGTCGACGACGTGTTCGACGACCCCCGGACGGCGTACACCCGCACGCTCCTCGACGCGATCCCCGGCCGCGACCTCGACCTGGGGCGTCCGGCCTGAGGCGCGGGGCACAGGCGCACGACGGGGTATCGGGACCGAAGGCGTGCCGGTGGGCCCGCCGAGGTGGATAGTGTGGTGAGCAGCGCGCGTCGACGCGCGCCCAGCCCCCGGACCTGTCAGGGGGTGACCCCTGCGAACGAGGAGCTTCCAGCGTGCGAGTCGGTCTGCTCACCGGAGGCGGCGACGTCCCGGGCCTGAACGCCGCGATCCGTGCGGTCGTCAAGCGGGGGGAGGGCGAGCACGGCCACTCGATCATCGGCTTCCGCAACGGCTGGAAGGGTGTGGTGGACGGCGACGTCCAGCCGCTGACCCGGCGGGACATCCGCAACGTCCTGCCGACGGGCGGCACGCTGCTCGGGACGGCGCGGTACCACCCCCACGCGTCGGACGGCGGTCTGGAGGCCGCTCTCGCGACGCTCGAGGCGGAGCGGATCGAGGCGCTCATCTGCATCGGCGGTGACGGCACGCTCAACGCGGCCAGCAAGGTCGCCGAGGCGGGCGTGAAGGTCGTGGGCATCCCCAAGACGATCGACAACGACGTCTGGGGGACGGACGCGGCGATCGGGTTCGACACGGCCGTCAGCATCGCCACCGAGGCGATCGACCGGATCCACACGACCGCGGAGTCCCACAACCGCGTGATGATCGTCGAGGTGATGGGCCGCCACGCGGGCTGGATCGCGGTCACGTCGGGCATCGCGGGCGGCGCCGAGCTGGTGCTCGCGCCCGAGGAGCCGTTCGACATCAACCGGATCGAGAGGTTCCTCAAGCACCGCCACCGCGCCCACGCGAGCTTCTCGATCGTCGTCGTGGCCGAGGGCGCCGTGCCGGCCGAGGGCACGACGATGCACTACGAGACGCAGGTCGGGAAGTTCGGCGAGATCGTCGCCGGGGCGATCGGCGAGCGGCTCAAGGTCGAGATCGAGCAGCGCACCGGCTTCGACACGCGCGTCACGGTGCTGGGGCACACGCAGCGCGGCGGCATCCCCACGGCGGCGGACCGCATCCTGGCCTCGCGGTTCGGCGTCGCGGCGATCGACGCGGTGACCGAGGGGACGACGAACGTGATGACGGCCGTCCGCGGCGAGGAGCTCGTGCTGGTCCCGCTGTCCGAGGTCGCCGGCAAGGTCAAGTTCGTGCCGCAGAACCTGCTGACGGTGGCGCGGGCCCTCGCCTGACGTTCCCTTTGCCTGCCTGGCCGTCCACCCGATAGGGTGGACGGCGGTCCCGCGCGTCATCGTGCGTACCGGTCCTCGACATCCGGCCGTCCTGACGTGCGCGGGTGCGGGGCAGCTCGAGCCGTGGCGTCCTGCCACGCACCATCCCTGTCCGTCCTACTTCCTGTCCGCATCGGAGCCCACCACTACATGAGCATCTCCACCCCCGCGAAGCCCGCCAGCCCGCAGGTCGCGGTGAACGACATCGGTACGGCCGAGGACTTCCTCGCCGCGATCGACGCCACCATCAAGTACTTCAACGATGGCGACATCGTCGAGGGCACCATCGTCAAGGTCGACCGCGACGAGGTCCTTCTCGACATCGGTTACAAGACCGAGGGCGTCATCCCCTCCCGCGAGCTGTCCATCAAGCACGACGTGGACCCCGGCGAGGTCGTGAAGGTCGGTGACGAGGTCGAGGCCCTCGTCCTCCAGAAGGAGGACAAGGAAGGTCGTCTGATCCTGTCCAAGAAGCGTGCGCAGTACGAGCGCGCCTGGGGCACGATCGAGAAGATCAAGGAGGAGGACGGCGTCGTCACCGGCACCGTCATCGAGGTCGTCAAGGGTGGCCTCATCCTCGACATCGGCCTGCGCGGCTTCCTGCCCGCCTCCCTCGTCGAGATGCGTCGTGTGCGCGACCTCCAGCCGTACGTCGGCAAGGAGATCGAGGCCAAGATCATCGAGCTCGACAAGAACCGCAACAACGTGGTCCTGTCGCGCCGTGCCTGGCTCGAGCAGACGCAGTCCGAGGTGCGCTCGACCTTCCTGCAGACGCTGCAGAAGGGCCAGGTCCGCCCCGGTGTCGTCTCGTCGATCGTCAACTTCGGTGCGTTCGTCGACCTGGGTGGCGTGGACGGCCTCGTGCACGTCTCCGAGCTGTCCTGGAAGCACATCGACCACCCCTCCGAGGTCGTCGAGGTCGGCCAGGAGGTCACGGTCGAGGTGCTCGAGGTCGACTTCGACCGCGAGCGGGTCTCGCTGTCGCTCAAGGCGACGCAGGAGGACCCGTGGCAGGCGTTCGCCCGGACGCACGCCATCGGCCAGGTCGTCCCCGGCAAGGTCACCAAGCTGGTCCCGTTCGGTGCGTTCGTGCGCGTCGAGGACGGCATCGAGGGCCTGGTCCACATCTCGGAGCTGGCCGTGCGCCACGTCGAGATCCCGGAGCAGGTCGTCCAGGTCGGCGACGACGTCTTCGTCAAGGTCATCGACATCGACCTCGAGCGTCGCCGCATCTCGCTGTCGCTGAAGCAGGCGAACGAGGGCTTCGACCCCGAGTCGGACGACTTCGACCCCGCCCTGTACGGCATGGCGGCCGAGTACGACGAGCAGGGGAACTACAAGTACCCCGAGGGCTTCGACTCGACCACCAACGAGTGGCTCGAGGGCTTCGAGGCCCAGCGCGAGACGTGGGAGGCCCAGTACGCGGCCGCGCACGAGCGCTGGGAGGCGCACCGCAAGCAGGTCGCCGCGGCCGCCCAGGCGGACCTCGAGGCCTCCACGTCGGAGACCCCGGCGAGCAGCAGCTCGAGCAGCTCCAGCAGCCCCGCGCCGTCGACGTACTCGTCGGCGTCCGAGGAGGCCACCGGGACGCTCGCGTCGGACGAGGCGCTCGCCGCGCTCCGTGAGAAGCTCACCGGCAACTGACGCCTCGCGGGACCACCCGCACGGCAGCACGACGACGGCCGGTCACCTTCGGGTGGCCGGCCGTCGGCGCGCCACGGGGGTCGCGCGCGGAGGCGGCGGACGCCACGATGGGGCGATGCAGAGGATCGGGTTGACCGGAGGCATCGCGGCGGGCAAGTCGGTCGCCGCTCGCAGGTTCGACGAGCTCGGCGCCGTGGTCGTCGACGCCGACGTGCTGGCCCGCGAGGCGGTGGCTCCCGGGACCGCGGGTCTCAGCGAGGTCGTCGCGGCGTTCGGGCCCGCTGTGGTCGACGAGTCGGGCGCGCTGGACCGGGCGGCACTCGCCCGGATCGTCTTCTCCGACCCCGAGGCGCGCGCCCGCCTCGACGCGATCGTGCACCCGGTCGTGCGGCGCCTCGCGGCCGAGCGGGAGGCTGCCGCTGCTGTGCTCGACGCGGGCGCCGTCGTCGTCCAGGACATCCCGCTGCTGGTCGAGACGGGCCAGGCGGACGACTTCCACGTCGTGGTCGTCGTGCACGCCCCCGCGGTGCTGCGGGTCGAGCGGCTGGTGCGCCTGCGCGGCATGGCCCGCGCGGACGCGGAGGCGCGCGTCGCCGCGCAGGCTCGGGACGAGGACCGGCTCGCGGTCGCGGACGTGGTGCTGGACGGCTCGGGCACGGACGTGGACCTGCGGGCGCAGGTCGACGAGCTGTGGGCCCGCCTGGCCGTGGAGCGGGAGGACGAGCGGGCCGCCGGCCGCCCCTGAGCACGCCGGTGTGCGCTGCAGGACCTTGGTCCCCCGTACCGGTGGGTAACTGCACCCGTACGGGTGAATTGAACGCGTGTCCATGCGAGGAGTAACGTGAACACGCCGATCACTCGGAAGGACGCGCGGTAACGCGGGTCCTGTGGGCCGCGTCGGGCGGCCTACGGCAACGGAGCCGGAGGAACGATGGCGGTCCAGTCGGTCGGTAGTGGGTGGGAGGCGCGCCCGCTGCAGTCCAAGGCGTCGATGTCAGTGGCCACGGGCGCACTGTCGGCGACCCAGGTGCTCGATCTGGTGACGACGGCGGCGTCGACGGTCGAGGACGAGAACGGCTGGCTGCGGGTGGGGGAGCGCAGCGCGAACAAGGTCTCCGTGTCCGTCCGTGACATGACCCGGGAGAGCACGGAGCCCGTGCTGTTCTTCGACGTCGAGGTCGACCGTGCGGTGGGACGGGTGACCGTGCGGACCGTCATCACGAGCTACGTCGTGAAGTCGGGCGGGATGAGCGCGCTCGTGCCGATGGCCCGGCGCAAGATCGGCGGCTTCAGCGCGTACCGGTCGTTCATGGACCGGTACTCCGCGATGCTCTCCAAGGCGGACCCGTCGGCGAACGTGTCGTTCAGCGGGGAGTGGTAGGGCTCCTCGTGCGGCTCCCCCCGGGGAGCGCGAGGACGCCGCGTCGATGTCGGTGGCTCGACGTACGGTGGGCACATGCGTCCCGTCACCGACCTGCAGCGGACCGTCGCGCCGTTCGAGGTGGTCTCCGAGTACACGCCGAGCGGTGACCAGCCCGCGGCGATCGCGGAGCTCACCGCCCGGGTGCGTGCGGGCGAGAAGGACGTCGTGCTGCTGGGTGCGACGGGGACCGGGAAGTCGGCCACCACGGCGTGGCTCATCGAGCAGCTCCAGAGGCCGACGCTGGTCATGGCGCCCAACAAGACGCTCGCAGCGCAGCTGGCCACCGAGTTCCGCGAGCTCATGCCGAACAACGCCGTCGAGTACTTCGTGTCGTACTACGACTACTACCAGCCCGAGGCGTACATCGCGCAGTCCGACACCTACATCGAGAAGGACTCCTCGATCAACGAGGAGGTCGAGCGGCTGCGGCACTCCGCGACGAGCTCGCTGCTGACCCGGCGCGACGTCGTCGTGGTCTCCACGGTCTCCTGCATCTACGGGCTCGGGACGCCGCAGGAGTACGTCGACCGGATGGTGACCCTGGCCGTCGGGGACCAGGTCGACCGCGACCAGCTGCTGCGCAAGTTCGTCACCATGCAGTACACGCGCAACGACATGGCGTTCACGCGCGGCACGTTCCGGGTCCGTGGTGACACGGTCGAGATCATCCCC
>Ga0233363_1000371_pt1 | contig 20605 bp, 22 predicted proteins | sample ElkDunMinimDraft_18_FD_191534 | JGI IMG/M metagenome (GOLD analysis project Ga0233363, IMG submission 191534) | Fecal eukaryotic communites from dung pellets of Tule Elk in California, USA - Elk Dung C16 | ecosystem: Host-associated > Mammals > Digestive system > Large intestine > Fecal | place... | reverse complement strand
TGGGCGGCGAGCTCGAGGCCGGCGACGCGCCGGGCGGCGGGTTCGTCGTCGTCGCGCACCTGCCCACGAGGCTGGGCGCATGATCCGGATCGTGCTGGTCGACGACCAGGAGCTCGTGCGGACGGGGCTGCGGGCGCTCGCGGAGAACGACGGGGACATCGAGGTGGTCGCCGAGGCCGGCACGGGGCGCGCGGGCCTGGCCCGGGTACGCGAGCACCGGCCCGACGTCGTCCTCATGGACATCCGCATGCCGGAGGTGGACGGCCTGGAGGCGACGCGGGCGATCGTCGCCGACCCGGGGCTGCACGACGTGCGGGTCCTCGTCCTGACGACGTTCGACGAGGACGAGCACGTCTTCGAGGCCATCCGGGCCGGTGCCGCCGGCTACCTGCTCAAGGACATCTCGCCCGCCGAGCTGCGGCACGCGATCCGCGTCGTGGCCAGCGGCGACTCGCTGCTGTCGCCGGGCGTCACGGCGGCCGTCATGCGCGCCGTCGCGCAGGGCCCGCCGCCGTCCGACGACGCGCGGCTCGCGGGGCTCACGACGCGCGAGCGCGAGGTGCTCGAACAGGTGGGCCGGGGCCTCACCAACGACGAGATCGCGCGCGAGCTGTTCCTGAGCCCGGCGACCGCGCGGACCTACGTGAGCCGGCTGCTCGCCAAGCTCGGCGCGCGCGATCGTGCGGCGCTCGTCGTGCTCGCCTACGACACGGGCCTGGCCCAGCGCGGCTCCCGAGCCGAATGACGGGCCGGGCGCTTACCGAGGATGCGGCGGTCGAAGGCTGACATCGCCGAGCCTGCGGGAGTAGGGTCGCTCGCATGCCGCACATGCGTGTCCGCGAGGCAGCCGTGTACCTCGGGGTCAGCGACGACACCGTCCGGCGGTGGATCGACCGCGGGCTGCTCGCCGCCACGACGGACGACGCGGGCCGCAAGGTGGTCGACGGGTACGAGGTCGCGCTCGTGGCCCGCGAGCACGCCGTGCCGCCCGGCCTGCCGCCCGGCGTGCGGAGCTCGGCACGCAACCGCTTCGTCGGGCTCGTCACCGACATCCAGGTCGACAAGGTGATGGCGCAGGTCGAGCTGCAGTGCGGTCCGTTCCGCGTCGTGTCGCTCATGAGCAGCGAGGCCGTGCGCGACCTCGGCCTCGAGCCCGGGTCGGTCGCGGTGGCCGTCATCAAGTCGACGAACGTCGTGATCGAGACCGAGGACAAGGGGGTCGGCGCGTGAGGCCGCGCGGCGCGCGCGCCGTCACCCGGATCCTGGCGCTCGGCGTCCTGGCCGGCGTGCTGGCGGGAGCGCTGGCCGGCTGCGGCCCGGGCGCCGCCCGCGCCGACGAGGGCACGACGCTCACCGTCTACGCGGCGGCGTCCCTCAAGGGCGCGTTCGAGGAGATCGCCGAGGAGTTCGAGGCCCAGCACGCAGGCGTCGACGTCGAGCTGAACCTCGCGGGCTCGTCCGACCTGGCCGCGCAGATCCGGGAGGGAGCGCCTGCCGACGTCTTCGCCTCGGCCGACTCCGCGACCATGCGCACGCTGGCCGCCGACGGCCTGCTGGCGTCCGACCCGGTGGACTTCGCGACCAACACCCTGGCGCTCGCCGTCCCGCCCGGGAACCCGGCGGGGATCGAGACGCTGGCCGATGCCGCCGAGCCCGGCGTCAACCTCGTCGTGTGCGCGCCCGCCGTGCCGTGCGGGGCCGCCGCCGGGCGCGTCGAGGCCGCGGCCGGCCTGGACCTCCGGCCCGTGAGCGAGGAGCAGAACGTCACCGACGTGCTCAACAAGGTGATCACGGGAGAGGCCGACGCCGGCCTCGTCTACGTCACCGACGTCCAGGCCGCGGGCGACCGGGTCGAGGGCGTCGCGCTCCCCGAGTCGGCGAGTGGCGTCAACGTCTACCCGATCGCGACGGTCCGCGGGAGCGACCGGACGGAGCTCGGGGCCGAGCTCGTCGACCTCGTGGCGGGAAGCACGGGCCAGGCGATCCTCGCCGGCTTCGGCTTCACCGGGCCGTAGCGGCATGGCTCGGACCGAGTACCCGGTCGGCCTGCCGCGGTGGGCCTTCGTGCCCGCCGCCGCGGCCGCGCTGCTCATGCTGCTCCCGCTCGTGGCCATGGCGAGCCGCGTCGACTGGGCGAGCCTCGGGGCCCTGATCACGAGCGAGTCGTCGCGCGCGGCCCTGGGGCTCAGCCTGCGGACGTCGGCGGTGAGCACGGGCCTGTGCCTGCTGCTCGGCGTGCCCTTGGCGCTCGTCCTCGCCCGCTCGCGGATGCCGGGCCTCGACCTGCTCCGGTCGCTGGTCCTGATCCCGCTCGTCCTGCCGCCCGTGGTGGGCGGCATCGCGCTGCTCTACACGTTCGGACGCCGCGGGCTGCTCGGGGAGGCGCTCGAGGTGGCCGGGATCCAGGTCGCCTTCTCGACGGTCGCGGTCGTGATCGCCCAGACGTTCGTCGCGCTGCCGTTCCTCGTGATCAGCCTCGAAGGCGCGCTGCGCACCTCCGGCCCGCGGTACGACGTCGTCGCGGCCTCGCTCGGCGCCCGGCCGACGACGGTGCTCACGCGCGTGACCCTTCCCCTGGTGTGGCCCGGTCTGCTGTCGGGCGCGGTCCTGTCGTTCGCCCGGTCGCTGGGGGAGTTCGGCGCGACCATCACGTTCGCCGGCAGCCTCCAGGGGGTGACCCGGACGCTCCCGCTCGAGATCTACCTGCAGCGCGAGTCGGACCCGGACGCCGCGGTCGCGCTGTCGCTGCTCCTGGTGCTCGTGGCCGTGCTGGTCATCGGCTTCGCCGCTCGCGGCAGGAGCGCGCTGTGACGTTCCGGCTCGCTGCCACGATGCCGCCCCGGGGGTTCGACGTCGAGCTCGACGTCGACGAAGGCCAGACGCTCGCGCTGCTCGGTCCCAACGGCGCGGGCAAGTCCACGGCGCTCGGGCTCGCGGCCGGGACGCTGCGACCCCACCAGGGGCGCGTCGAGCTCGACGGACGCGTGCTCACGCACGTCGAAGGCGGGCGCACGCGGACCTGGGTTCCCCCGCACGCCCGGCAGGTCGCGTTCCTGGCGCAGGAGCCGTTGCTCTTCCCGCACCTGTCCGTGCGCTCGAACATCGCCTTCGGACCACGTGCCCAGGGGAGCTCGCGGCGGGTGGCGCGCGACGAGGCGCAGCGCTGGCTCGAGCGGATCGGGATGACCGAGCTGGGCGACCGGAAGCCGTCCACGCTGTCCGGCGGGCAGGCCCAGCGGATCGCCGTCGCGCGTGCGCTCGCCGCCCGCCCGCGCCTGCTCCTGCTCGACGAGCCCATGGCCGCGCTCGACGTCGAGGTCACGCCCGCGCTGAGGCAGACCCTCCGGCGGATGCTGGCGGACCAGACGGCGATCATCACGACGCACGACATGCTCGACGCCCTGCTCCTGGCCGACCAGATCGCCGTGATCGACGGCGGACGCGTGGTCGAGCGCGGGCCGACGGCTCAGGTGCTCGCCCGCCCTCGCAGCGCGTTCGCCGCGCGCATCGCCGGGCTCAACCTGCTGGCCGGCACCTGGACCGACGACGGGGTGCGGTTGCCGTCGGGAGAGGTGGTCCACGGGCACGCCGGCGGGCGTGACGTCGGGCTCGAGGTCGCGACCGGTACCCCTGCGGTCGCCGTGTTCCGCCCTGCGGCCGTCTCGGTCTACCTGGGCCCGGCGCCCGGGTCGCCCCGCAACACGTTCCGCGGCACGGTCACCGCACTCGAACCCCTCGGCGACCTGCTGCGCGTGCGCACGCAGCACCTTGCCGCGGACGTCACGCCTCAGGCCGTGGCCGAGCTGGAGCTGCACCCCGGGGCGACGGTCTGGCTCTCGGTCAAGGCCGCCGAGGTCGACGTCTACGCCGCGTGAGCGCCGTCCTGCACTGCCCGCCGCAGGCGCCGAGGGCCGGGCCTCCACCATGGGCTGCGGCGCCGCCGACCATGGGGTTGTTCGACGTCCGGGGCCGTCACGACCGACTATTCGCATGGTCGGCACCTGGTTGGCGCATGGTCGGCAGGGGTGTCAGAGGGTCGGCATAGCGTCGGTGCATGGTGAACCTCGAGGACGAGCTGGTCCTGCCGGACGCGGCCGCGTGGCGGGCCTGGCTCGACGAGCACGAGGACTCGGCACCCGACGGGGTCTGGCTCGTGCTCGCCAAGAAGGGCAAGGACGCTCCCACCACCCTGACGCATGCCACGGCGCTCCAGGAGGCGCTGTGCAGCGGGTGGATCGACGCCCAGGCCCGGTCCCGCGACGACGCCACCTCGCTGCAGCGCTTCTGCCCGCGCCGGGCCCGGAGCCGGTGGTCGGTCCGCAACCAGGAGTTCGTCGCGCTGCTGATCGAGGAGGGACGCATGCGGCCGCGAGGGCTCGCCGAGATCGACAAGGCCAAGGCCGACGGCAGGTGGGAGGAGGCCTACCACGGCCCCGCCCGCATCGAGGTCCCGCCCGACCTCGCCGAGGCGATCGCCGCCAGCCCGGCGGCGGCGGAGATGTTCGCCGCCCTCACCTCGCAGAACCGTTTCGCCATCCTCCACCGCCTCACGGCCGTCAAGAAGCCCGAGACGCGGGAGCGCAACATCGCCAGGTACGTCGCGATGCTCGAGCAGGGCGAGACCTTCTACCCGCAGAAGCGGCGTCCCGCGAACCCGGGCTGAGCCCGTCGCCGGACCTCCGCAACGCCGGGCCGCCTTCCTTGAAGGCGCCTGCGACCTGGGCGTACGGTCACTGCCACCATCCCTGTGCGGAGGTGCACGTGGACGTCGCAGTGCAGCGAGCGATGGACCGGCTGGCCGGCCTGCTGGGCCGGCTCGACGCCGGTCCGCGAGGCGGCGAGGCGTCGGCACGGCTCGACGAGGCGTCACGCCAGGCCGAGGAGCTCGCCACGCTGCTGCGCCGCGCGTCGGGGGAGCACCCGACGTCGGCGCGCATCGCCGAGCTGGTGCGGACGGTGCTGCTCGGGCCCGCGGACGCCGCGAGCGATGCAGCGGCCGAGCTCGAGCGGTCCGGCGTGTTCCCGGCCGGGGCGGGCACGGTCGTCGCGGCTGTCGCCGCGTGCGGTGCCGCGGGAGCGCGGCTGGGAGCCGCGGTGGCCGGCGTCCGCGGACAGCTGCCCGACGCGCGCCTGCAGCTCGGGGGCGCGGACCACGAGATCGTCGTCTGCGTCGCGCCGACCGGCCTGGCCCGCGGGTACGCCACGCTCGAGCGCGCGCGACGACGGGTCGAGGCCGACCTGGGCGAGCCCGGGGCGCGGGTCGCGGTCGGGGTCGGCACCCGCAGGCCGGGGCTCGCCGGGGCTGCCCGTTCCTACGACGAGGCGCGGCTCGCGCTACGCGTGGCCCGGGTCGCCGGCGCGCGGCCGGTCGCGTGCTGGGCCGACCTGGGCGTCTACCGGATCGCGGCCCGGCTCGCGGACCGTGGCGAACGAGTCGAGGCCGTCCACCCGCCGCTCGCGGAGCTCATGTCGCGGACCGACGCGACCCCTTTGCTGCGCACGCTCGAGACCTACCTCGACACCGCGGGGAACGCCCATGCCACGGCAGCCGCGCTGCGCGTCCACCGCGCGTCGCTGTACAACCGGCTGCAGCGGCTCGAGCACCTCGTGGGGACCGATCTCAAGGACGGCGGTGAGCGCGCGGTGCTCCACGTCGCGCTCAAGCTGGGCCGGCTGACCGGCGAGCACGCCCCCGGCTGAGCGGCGGTCGGGCCCGCCGTGGCTACGGCCACGGCAGGCCCGACCGCCGCGGGGTCACCTGCCGAGCTCGTCCGCGACCGAGACGAGCGCGGCGCTCGCGAGGTTGCGCACGCCCTCGGACGCGAGGCCCTCGGCGCACTCCGCGAACCGCTCGAGCGCCCGGTCCGCCGGCCAGGACGGCAGCACGCGCGCGAGCCGCAGCTGGGTCAGCAGGTACCGCGCCTCGGACCGCGTCAGCACGTCCTGGTCGGCGTACAGGCGCACGAGCCGCTCGGCGTCGTGGAAGGACACCCGCAGGTCGCGGGCGTCGAGCTTGAGCCGCGTCGTGGTCACCACGTCCGGGTCGGACTCGCTGGTCGCCGTGATCGTGACGGTCGTCTTGCGGTCCGCCCTGCGGTCGGCCGTCACGTACGCGGACACCGGCAGGCGCGAGCCCGCGCCCACGGCGGTGACCTCGTACGGCAGGTCGACCTCCCAGCCGTCGCCCGAGACCGTGGCCGACAGGCGGTAGACGTCCGAGCCGTGCACGCCCGGTCCGGCCTCGCCCGTGTTGGTGAGCTGCGCCGTCACGAGCGCGGTCGAGTCGCCGACCGGGACGTCCGACGCCCGGCCGAGCCGTGCGCCGCGATCCTGGTCGCCCGAACCCTCGAGGGACCTGGCGGCGACGTCGTAGGTGAGCACGCCGTCGCGGTCCCGGTACGCGTCGAGCACGTACAGGTGCAGGCCGTTGGCCTCGTCGACCCACTCGTACCCGCTGCCCGAGCCCGTGCCGGCCTGGAACGTCGCGTCGTCGAGCTGGCGCGGGTCACCGCGCACGACCGGCACCTCGGTGCCGTCGGGGCGGACGTAGTCGACGCGGTCGATGTTCTGCGGGTTGGCGTCGATCAGCCACTCGCGAGGGCTGCCCGAGTTCCGGTTCTGCGCCAGGAGGACGCCGTGGCCCGGGGTGAACGAGTCGTTGCCGACGCGGTCGACGACCTCCATCGTGTAGTCGAGCCAGCTGGTGCCGTCAGGGCACCAGAAGTCGGTGTCCGGCTCGCCGATCGACGCCATCTGCGCCTCGCACGCCCCGAGCGTCCAGCCGCCGTCGACGTCGAGGTCGAGGGCCACCTGGTCGCGCTCGCCCGGCACGTACTCGCGGGCACGCAACGTCGCGACCGCGACGCCGTCGTCCCGCAGGCCCGAGCGGGTGAGGTTGACGGTCTGCTCGTCGTCGAGCACCCCGAGCTGCTGCTTGTAGTGGACCATGTGGTGCGGCCCGAGCCCGGACCCGCCGACGTTGGGGACCTCCCAGCGGTGGTGCGTGCCGCCCGGCCCGTTGAAGGTGCCGCGGCTCATCATCTCCCAGTAGCCCGTGTAGTTGCGGGTGTTGTCGGCGAACGGGTTGTTGTAGTTGTCCGGCAGGCCGCGCAGGTGGCTGAACTCGTGCGCGTACACGCTCTGTCCGGAGCTCTCGGCCTGGGTCGAGATGCCGCCGCCAGCGTTGGGCCAGTGGTTGGCCGCCGCCCGCCAGCTCGTCCACTCGACGTAGCGCGTCGCCGCCCAGTTGGTCATCGGCTCGCCGAGCTGGTTGAGCACGGGAGTGCCGTCCGGGTTGCGCGGCGGCCCCAGCTCGTCGGGGATCTCGTCGCGGTTCGCGAACCGCATCTGGCCGAACTCCTCCCACGTCGAGGACTCGTCGTGGCCGGCCGTGACGATGAAGATGTTGTCGAACCCGCAGAGCCCTTCGGCGCACCCGATGTCGTCGCGCCACAGCGCCGTGCCGTCGGTGCGCAGGTCCTTGCCGCACGTGTCGCCCATCGGGCAGAACTGCTCGATCGGCCCGTTCATCTGGTTGTTGATGCCGTACTCGTGCAGCTTGCCGGGCAGCGTGTAGCCGCCGAACACCTCGACGTCGACGCCGATCGTGCCGTGGCTGTCCTCCATCCAGTACGAGTGCAGGGTCTGGAAGCCGTTCTTCTCGCTCGGGACCGTGAAGTAGTCGAGGTACCACTCGTCCACCTGGTCACGCGGGACCGGCTCGAAGCCCTCCTGCGGGTTGCCGAACGGGTGCGAGCCCGGCTCCTGCGTGACGAGGAACGGCTGGTCGGTGAAGTCGAGCAGGATCACCGCCGTCCGGTACTGCGACTCCGAGCCCTCGGACGTCTCGGCCGAGGCCCACTCGCCGGGCCGGACGTTCACGTAGTCGTCCCACGTCATCTGCGCCTGGTCGGTCCACTGCTGGGGGTCGACCGGGACGACGGGCCCGTCGCCGTCCGGTGCCGCCGCCGCCGGAGCCACCGCGGCGATCGGGACCGCCACGAGGGCGGCCACCGCGGCCGCGGCGATCCGCCGGGCGGGTCTCCTGAGATCGTGCGCCGGCGTCGCTGTCCCGTCCATGCTGCCTCCTCGGTCCGGTGCGGGCGGCCGTCCGGGCGCCCGCCGCGACCGTAGCCGCGGGCATCGCACGGCGGCTCGCGACGGTTGTCGAGGTGTCGGTCCGACGTGTCCGACACCTGTCGAGGTCCGAGAGGTCCGTAGGCTGTGCCCCGTGACTCAGGACGACTGGACCACCGCCGGCTTCTCCACCCGCGCCATCCATGCGGGCCAGGACCCGGACCCGACCACCGGCGCCGTGGTCGTACCCATCCACCAGGTGTCGACGTACAAGCAGGACGGCGTCGGCGGGCTGCGTGGCGGGTACGAGTACTCGCGCTCGGCCAACCCGACGCGCACGGCGCTCGAGACGGCGATCGCGGCGTCCGAGGCGCCGTCGGGCGGCACCGCCGCTCGCGGCTTCGCCTTCGCCTCGGGGCTCGCCGCCGAGGACACCGTCCTGCGCGCGGTGCTGCGGCCCGGCGACCACATGGTGATCCCCGACGACGCCTACGGCGGTTCGTACCGCCTGGTGGCGCGGGTGTTCGGGCCCTGGGGCATCGACCACACGGCCGTCGACCTGTCCGACGTCGAGGCCGTCGCGGCCGCCGTGGTGCCGGGCCGCACCAAGGTCATCTGGGTCGAGACGCCCACCAACCCGCTCCTCGGAGTCAGCGACATCGCCGCTCTGGCGACCGTCGCGCACGACGCCGGTGCCCTCCTGGTGGTCGACAACACGTTCGCGACGCCGTACCTGCAGCAGCCGCTCGCCCTGGGCGCCGACGTCGTCGTGCACTCGACCACCAAGTACGTCGGCGGCCACTCGGACGTCGTCGGCGGCGCGCTCGTCGTGTCCGAGGGCGCGGTCCTCCCCGGCGGGCTGGAGGCACCGGACGGCGGCTCGGCCGTGGCCGACGCCGTCGCGTTCCACCAGAACTCGTCGGGCGCCGTCGCGGGCCCGTTCGACTCCTGGCTCACGCTGCGCGGCCTCAAGACGCTCGCGGTGCGCATGGACCGGCACTGCGCCAACGCCGAGGCCGTCGCCGGGTTCCTCTCCGAGCACCCGAAGGTCACCGACGTCCTGTACCCGGGGCTGGCGTCGCACCCGGGCCACGAGGTGGCCCGGCGGCAGATGCGCGCGTTCGGCGGCATGGTGTCGTTCCGGGTCGGCAGCGAGGAGGCCGCGCTCGACCTGTGCTCCCGCACGCGGGTGTTCACGCTCGCGGAGTCGCTGGGCGGTGTGGAGTCGCTCGTCGAGCACCCGGGACGCATGACGCACGCGTCGGTGGCCGGCTCGGCGCTCGAGGTGCCGTCCGACCTGGTCCGTCTGAGCGTGGGCATCGAGGACCTCGACGACCTGGTCGCCGACCTCGACCGGGCGCTCCGGTGACCGCGCCCCAGCGGCCGGGGCAACCGGGACCTAGGGTGGTCGCGTGAGCGAGCAACCGACATCGGCACGAGCGGCCGACACCATCCCCATGGGTATCCGGTCGGCAGCGGCATGGTCGTGGCGGCTGCTGATGATCGCGGCCGCGATCGCGGCGCTGCTGTGGCTGCTGGGCACGCTCAAGACGATCGTCGTCCCGGTGGCCGTCGCGCTGCTCCTGACGGTGCTGCTGCGCCCGGTCCGCCTGGCCCTGGAGAAGGCGGGCGTCCGCCGCGGCTTCGCCACCGCCATCTCGATCGTGGGCCTGATCGCCCTCGTTGCTGCACTGGTGACGCTGGCCGGCCGGTCGATCGTGGGCGGCTTCCAGGACCTGCGCAAGCAGGCGGTCGCGGGCTTCGCCGAGTTCACCCGGTGGCTCGCCCAGGGACCGCTCGGCATCGACAGCTCGCAGCTCGAGGACTACGCCACCCAGATCCGCGAACAGTTCGCCGGCCCGGCGGGATCGAGCCTGGTCACCGGAGCCCTGGGCGCCGCCACGACCGTGGGCCACGTGCTGGTCGGTGCGCTCATCGCCATCTTCTGCACGATCTTCTTCCTGCACGACGGCCGCACCATCTGGACGTGGCTGGTCAACCTGCTGCCGGTCCGGGCGCGCGAGAAGGTGCACCAGGCCGGGCGCCGCGGGTTCGTCACGCTCTCGGCGTACGTGCGCACCCAGATCCTCGTGGCGGCCGTGGACGCGCTCGGTATCGGCATCGGCGCGGCCTTCTTCGTGCCGTCGCTCGCGCTGCCGCTGGGCATCCTCGTCTTCGTGGGCTCGTTCGTGCCGATCATCGGCGCGATCGTCACCGGCTCGGTCGCCGTCGCCGTGGTGCTCGTGGCCAACGGGTGGGTCGCGGCGCTCATCATGCTCGGCATCGTGCTGCTCGTGCAGCAGGTCGAAGGGCACGTGCTGCAGCCGTTCCTCATGGGTCACGCGGTCTCGCTGCATCCCGTCGCCGTCGTGCTCGTCGTGGCGGCAGGCAGCCTCGCCGCGGGCATCGTGGGCGCCCTGTTCGCCGTGCCGCTCGCGGCGGTGCTCAACACGGTGATGCTCTACCTGCACGGGCACGACAAGTTCCCCGAGCTCGGCACGGACGACCACGTCCCGCTGCTGCGGCGTCGCCAGCCGCGCGCGAGCGTGACCGGCCCCGCGGTCGCCGGCGCGATCGACACCACGAACGACCCGACCGGCACGACGACCGGCACGGCCCCCGAGACAGGAGAACGTCGGTCGTGACCGAATCGCTCGACCGCATCACCCGCGTCACGCTCGACGACGTACGCCAGGCCGCCACGCTGCTCGAGGACGTCGTGACGCGCACGCCCGTCCAGCCGTTCCGTGCACTGTCGGAGATGGCGGGTGCCCAGACGGTGCTCAAGTGCGAGAACCTGCAGCGCGCCGGCTCGTTCAAGGTCCGGGGCGCCTACACGCGCATGTGCCGGCTCTCGGACGCCGAGAAGGCGGCGGGCGTCGTCGCCGCGAGCGCGGGCAACCATGCGCAGGGCGTCGCCCTCGCCGCCCAGATGCTCGGCATCGACGCCGTCGTCTACATGCCGGTCGACGCGCCGCTGCCCAAGCTGGTCGCCACGCGCGGCTACGGCGCACACGTCCGGCAGGTGGGGACGAGCGTCGACGAGGCGCTCGTCGCCGCACGCACCGAGGCCGCGCGCTCGGGCCGCATCCTCATCCACCCGTTCGACCACCGCGACGTCGTGACGGGGCAGGGGACGGTCGCGCTCGAGATCCTGGAGCAGGTGCCCGACGTGGGCACGGTCGTCGTGCCGCTCGGCGGCGGCGGGCTCGTGGCCGGGATCGCGACGGTCCTCGCCGAGGCCGCGCCGCACGTGCGCGTCGTGGGCGTCCAGGCCGAGAAGGCGGCGGCCTATCCCGGTTCGCTCGCCGCGGGCCGCCCGACGCAGCGGGTGCTCGGCGCGACGATGGCCGACGGCATCGCGGTCGGGACCCCGGGCGAGGTGCCCTTCGAGGCGCTGCAGCGGCTCGGGGTCGAGGTGTGGACGGTGTCCGAGGACGAGCTGTCGCGGGCGCTGCTGCTCGTGGCCGAGCGGGCCAAGCTCATCGTCGAGCCCTCCGGCGCCGCCGCGGTGGCCGCCGTGATGGGCGCGCCGGGCGAGTTCGAGGGCACGATCGTGCCTGTCCTGTCCGGCGGGAACATCGACCCGCTGCTCCTGCTGCGGGTGGTCCAGCACGGTCTGGTCGCGGCGGGCCGCTACCTGCAGCTCCGGCTGCGCATCGACGACCGTCCGGGTGCGCTGGCGGCGCTGCTGGGCACGATCGCGGCCACGGACGCCAACATCGTGCACGTCGAGCACACCCGCACGGACACGTCGCTGGCGGTCTCCGAGGTGCTCGTCAACCTGCAGCTCGAGACCAAGGGTCCCGACCACTGCGACGCCGTCGTCGAGAGGCTGCGCGGGGCCGGGTTCGAGCCCGTCGCGCACTGAGGCGGGCGCACGCGCCCGACTTTCTTCTCCGGCGGGTGTCGATGTGATCCTCGCTCGTTCGTCGTCCTGTCAGAGCGCGGCCACCAGGGCCGCGCGCGGACGAGGGAGAGCCCGATGCCGAGTCGAGTACGGCGACGCCGGTCATGGCGGGCAGCGGACGGCCTGGACCTGTTCTGGCGTACCGCGAGCCGCGAGCGTCCGGCCGGTGCCATGCTGAGCGATGCCGAGGTGTTCTGGTTCGGCCCGCTGCCGCACCAGGTGCACGTCGGCCGCCCGCGTCGGTCACACCCCACGGAGGAGAGGTACTGATGCGCTACCTGATGCTGGTCCTGACGACGCCGGACGACCCGGCCGACACCGACGACATCCCCGAGATCGAGGCCTGGGTCGAACAGCAGGACGCCAAGGGCTCCCGCATGCTCGGCGAGCGCCTGCGCCCGCCGGCCGACGCCGTCGGCATCCGGGTGCGGGGCGGGAAGGTGCTCGTCACGGACGGGCCGTTCTCGGAGACCAAGGAGGCCATCGGTGGGTTCGACATCATCGACGCGCCGGACCTCGACGAGGCCATCGGCATCGCCGCGGCGCACCCCATGGCCTACGCCGGCGCGATCGAGCTGCGCGCGTTCTGGCCCTTCGACGCCGAGGACGAGGGGTGAGATGCGCTACCTGATGCTCATCATCGAGAACGACACCCCGGTCCGGGAGCCCACGCCCGAGATCGAGGCCTGGGTCGCGGAGCACGACGCGAACGGTTCGCGCGTGCTGGGCGAGCGGCTCCGGCCGTCCGTGGACGTGCGCCGGGTCCGGGTACGTCAGGGCGAGGTCGTGGTGACCGACGGGCCGTTCTCGGAGACGAAGGAGGTCATCGGCGGGTTCGACATCGTCGAGGCGCCCGACCTCGAGGCGGCCCTGGCCATGGCGGCGAGCCACCCCGGCGCGCAGGACGCCGTGGTCGAGGTACATCCGTTCTGGCCGGTCGACGGGTCCTGATGGGTCCGGACGCTCGAGACGGTCAGGTCGGCGCCGCGGTCGAGCACGCGTTCCGCGAGGAATGGGCACGCGTGCTCGCGGCGGTCGCCCGCAGCACGGGCGACCTCGACCTGGCCGAGGAGTGCACCCAGGAGGCGTACGCGACCGCGCTGCGGACCTGGACGCGCGACGGCGTGCCCGACCGGCCCGGGGCCTGGCTCACGACGACGGCGCGGCGGCACGCGCTCGACCGCCTGCGCCGTCGTCGGACGGAGAGGGAGAAGGTCGAGGCGTCCGCGCGCCTGGCCCAGCGGGTCGCTCCGGCCGGACCCTCCGAGCCGTCGGCCGCGGCGGATGCGCTCGACGACCCGTTCACGGCGGCGTCCGGAGACGACCTCCTGCGCCTGGTGTTCACGTGCTGCCACCCGGCCCTGCCGCTCGAGGGCCGGGTCGCGCTCACGCTGCGCTCGCTCACGGGCATGACGACGGCGCAGGTGGCGCGGGCCTTCCTGGTTCCCGAGGCCACGATGGCGCAGCGGCTGGTGCGCGCGAAGAAGCGGATCCGCAGCACCGGCATCGCGTTCCGCGTGCCACCCGCCGACCAGCTCCGCGACCGCACCGCAGGGGTGCTCGCCGTGCTGTACGTGCTGTTCACCGAGGGATACGACGCGTGGGCCGAGCCGGTCGAGGACGTCGCAGGGTGCGCCGAACGGCGTGGGCTCGCGTCCGACGCGGTGCGGCTCGCACGGCTCGTGGCCCAGCTGCTGCCCGACGAGCCGGAGGCCCGGGCGCTGCTCGCGCTGCTGGTCCTGCAGCACGCCCGGCGCGACGCGCGGACGGGGCCCGACGGCGTCGCACGGACGCTCGAGGAGCAGGACCGCTCGCTGTGGCGCAGGGACGAGATCGACGAAGGTCTCGCCCTGCTCGACGACGCGCTCGCGGCATTCCGTCCGGGCCCGTACGTGGTGCAGGCGGCGATCGCGGCACTGCACGACGACGCGCCGACGTTCGAGGCGACCGACTGGGAGGAGATCCTCGGGCTCTACGACGTGCTCGCGACCATGACGCCGTCGCCCGTCGTCTCGCTCAACCGCGCGGTCGCGCGGGCGATGGTGAGCGGCCCCGAGGTCGGCCTCGTGGCGGTCGACGAGCTGGTCGGCGCGCCCGAGCTCGCGGGCTACCACCTGCTCCCGGCGTTGCGTGCCGACCTGCTGCGCCGTGCGGGCCGGGCCGAGGAGGCGGCCGCCGAGTACCGGCGGGCGCTGGACCTGGTCGACCGTGAGGGCGACCGGCGGCTGCTCGCCCGGCGTCTGGCCGAGATCTCGCCGAGAACGGCAGAACCCTCGCCGGGGTAGAGCTCTCTACCCCGGCGAGGGTTGCCGGCTGATCAGCCCTGGAAGGGCTTCGCGGCGACGATCTCCACGCTGATCTCGCGCCCGTTGGGGGCCGTGTAGCTCGAGGAGTCGCCCACGGACCGGCCGTTGATGGCAGCGCCGAGCGGCGACGTCGGGGAGTACACGTCCAGGTCCGTGGTTCCCGCGATCTCGCGGGAGCCGAGCAGGAACGTCATCTCGTCCCCGGCGACGACCGCGGTGACGACCATGCCGGCCTCGACCATGCCGTCGTCGGCAGGCTGGCCGATCTGGACGTTGCGGAGCTTCTCGCTCAGCTCACGGATGCGCGCCTCGTTCTTCGCCTGCTCCTCGCGGGCGGCGTGGTACCCGCCGTTCTCCTTGAGGTCACCCTCGTCGCGGGCGGCGGCAATGCGCTCGGCGATCTCGGTGCGTGCGGGTCCGGACAGGTGCTCCAGCTCCGCTCGCAGCCGGTCGTGAGCCTCCTGGGTGAGCCAGGTGACGGCAGATTCGGTCACGAGGGCTCTCCTTTCATGGTGCTCGTCGGCCTGTTCCGGCCGCGCGGATGCGTCCGACGGGCGTCGGCACGCGCGTCGGCAGGTGCAGGACTGCGTGTGAATCCCTCAGGATAGCGCGGTTGCGCGCGGAATCGTTCCCTGTTTGCCTGGGAGCGAACACCTGTTCGAGACTCGCGGCAGGGCTGGACGGTGGGTCCGCGGGGGCCGTCAGCGGGCCGTCAGGGCGTCGTCAGGGGGCCGGCGTGACGTCGCAGCGGTCGACCACGGCCGTCGTCGCCTCTTCGGATGTGCGCACCGTCACGTCGTACTGCGTGGTGCGCTCCTGGCTCGGCCCGACGGGCACGTCGATCGTGCCGACCTGCGCGAAGCTCTCCGCGACGGCGTCCACCGTGCACACCGCCGTCGTCCCCGGCGGCATGTGGACCTGGAACGTCACGTCGACCTGCTCAGGGCCCTGGACCGAGAAGCCGATGACGTCGAACGACACCGGGTCCCGGCGCGTCTGCTCGATGGAGAACCACGCCGCCAGCGCGACGGCCGCGGCGAGCGCGACGCCGATCAGGACCTTGACCCGGGTGCTGAGGCCCGTGGCCGACGACGGACGGCGCGGACGGTGCGTGGTCCCGTACCGGTCCGCGGGCGGGGTGGGGGTGCTGGCCTCGCTCATGGTGCACCATTGTCCCTGACCGTTCGCACTCGGCCGACATCCGCCCGCGCGACCGACCGACACCAGGGAGACGACCTTGCCCTCCGCCCCGCACGAGCCGCTGCGCCTGATGGCGGTGCACGCGCACCCCGACGACGAGTCGAGCAAGGGCGCCGCGAGCATGGCCCGGTACGCCGCCGAGGGCGTCGAGGTCCTCGTGGCGACGTTCACGGGCGGTGAGCGCGGCGACGTGCTGAACCCGAGCTTCGTCGTCCCGCCCGGCCACGAGTTCGAGAGCCTCGAGGGCAAGCGCGCGCTGCGCCAGGTGGAGATGGCCGCCGCCGCCGAGGCGCTGGGCGTGCGCCAGGAGTGGCTGGGCTTCGTGGACTCGGGCCTGCCCGAGGGCGAACCCCTGCCGCCGCTGCCCGAGGGGTGCTTCGCGCTCCTGCCGCTCGAGGAGGCGGCAGCCCCGCTGGTCGAGCTCATCCGCACCTTCCGCCCGCACGTCGTGACCACGTACGACCCGTCAGGCGGCTACCCCCACCCGGACCACATCAGGTGCCACGAGGTGTCCGTCGAGGCGTTCCACGCCGCGGGCGACCCGGAGCGCTACGTGGTCGACGGCGGGGCGCCGGCGTGGCAGCCGCTCAAGCTCTACTACAACCACGGCTTCTCGATGGCGCGGCTGCGCGCGGTGCACGAGGCGATGCAGGGAGCCGGCCTGGAGTCGCCGTTCGGTGACTGGATCGAGTCGTCGACCGCGGGGGAGATCCCCGAGCGCCCCGTGACCACGCGGATCGAGGTCGCCGACTACTTCCCGAAGCGGGACGCCGCACTCGTGGCGCACGCCTCGCAGATCGACCCGGACGGCTTCTTCTTCGCCGTCCCGCGCGACCTCGAGGTGGACGTCTGGCCCTGGGAGGAGTACGAGCTCGTGGAGTCCTCCGTCGAGACCTCGATCCCCGAGGACGACCTGTTCGCCGGTATCCGTGACGAGGTCGCACGATGAGCGCGGCATTCGAGGCCGCAGGCTCGGTCGCCCTCCGGGTCGCCGGGGCGGTGCACGCGGCGGTCCCGAGCCCCAGCCCGACGAGGAGCGTCCCGGACGACCTCGAGGTGACCCCCGGCCTGGTGGGCTTCCTGGCCACGTTCGCGCTCGCCGCGGCGTGCGTCCTGCTGTTCCTGTCGCTCACGAGGCACCTGCGGCGGGCCGGCCACAACGCGCGCGAGCTCGGGCTGCCGGTCGAGGAGCCGAAGCGGCGCGGAGCCGGGCGCGACGCGGACGACGGTGCACAGGATCTGCCGCGCGAGACGCCTCCGGACAGCCCTGTCGACCGGTCCGACGACGGCCGGGGCACGCCGTCGCCATGACGGCGGTGCGGGTCACGGTCGCCCAGGTCGCCGTCTCGGCCGACCATGCCGCGAACCTGGCCATGGTGGCCGACGCGTTCGCGACGGCAGCCCGGGTGGGGTCGGACCTCCTGCTGCTGCCCGAGTACAGCTCGGGCTACGACCGTCGCGGCGTCGGGCCGGAGCAGGCCGAGCCGCTCGACGGGCCGTACGTGACCTCGCTTCGGCGGTGGGCACGGGAGCGGGGCGTCGCGGTCATCGCGGGCACGACGCTCCCCGGAGCCGAGCCGACCGAGGCTCGCGCCCGGGCGCGTGCGGTCAACGCCGTCGTCGCGGTGGACGCCCAGGGCGAGCTCGCCGGCGTCTACCGCAAGGTGCACCTCTACGACGCCTTCGGCTCGCGCGAGTCCGACCTGCTCGAACCGGGGCCGCCCGCCGCGCCGCCGCTGGTGCTGGCTGTCGGCGACCTCACGTTCGGGGTGCTGACCTGCTACGACCTGCGGTTCCCGGAGTCCGCGCGGCGAGTCGTGGACGCGGGCGCCGACGTGCTCGTCGTGCCCGCCGCCTGGGTGGCCGGACCGCTCAAGGCCGACCACTGGCACACCCTGCTGCGGGCGCGGGCGATCGAGAACACGTCGGTCGTCCTCGGCGTCGGGATGGCGGGTCCGGGCCTCACGGGCCGGTCGCTGCTCGTGGGGCCCGACGGCGTCGTCGGGCTCGAGCTGGGGGAGCAGCCCGAGTACCGGACCGTCGACCTGGACCCGGCTCCGCTCGCGGCAGCCCGGGAGCAGAACCCGTCGCTCGCCAACCGCCGCTACACGGTGGTCCCGCTGGAGCCGCAGGCCTAGGGCTGCTGGAGCCCGCAGGCGTAGGGCTACGCGAGCACCGCGAGGAAGATCGCGACCGTGTGGCACCCGAAGCCCACCACGGTCAGCGCGTGGAAGATCTCGTGGAACCCGAACCACCGTGGTGACGGGTCGGGGAACTTGGTGCCGTACACGACGGCGCCGAGCGTGTAGGCGAAGCCGCCGATGATGACCAGCCAGACGACCGCGGACCCGCCCGAGGCCCAGAACTGGCTCATGTACGCCACCGCGACCCAGCCCAGCGCGACGTACACGGGGACGTAGACCCAGCGTGGCGCGGACATCCACAGCACCCGGGCGAGCAGGCCGAGCAGCGCGCCGCCCCACACGATCACGAGCAGCGTCCGCGCCGTCCGCTCGGGGAGCAGCATCACCGCGAGCGGCGTGTAGGTGCCCGCGATGATGAGGAAGATGTTGGAGTGGTCCAGGCGCCGCAGGGTGGCCTCGACCCGCGGCGACCACGTGCCGCGGTGGTAGATGGCGCTCGTGCCGAACAGGAGGCAGGCGCTGACCCCGAACACGGCCGCCGCGACCTTCCCGGCGACGGGCGGCGCGACCACCACGAGCACGATGCTCGCGACCAGGGCGAGCGGGGCGGTCACCGCATGGATCCAGCCCCGCAGGCGGGGCTTGAGCTTCGCCACCCCCTCGGCGGCGGCGTCGGAGACGGCCTGCGCGGCGTCCGAGACGGCCGTCCGCGCGTCGTCGACGGCGTCCTTGGCGCCATCGACCACGCCCCGGGCCGTGGGGGCGTGACGGCGGTCGTCCTGGGCGGCTGCGGCCACGGGCACTCCTTGCTCTCGTACCAACCTACGCTTCCGTAGGTTACGCCACGGTACGTGCGGCGAACCGGGCGTTTCCACCTGAGGGTGTGAAGATCGTGCGACGACGTCGGGGACTCGACGGCAGGGCCTGCGCAGGCGGTCGGACGGGCCACCTCGGGGCGGTACCGTTGTCCCGGTTTCGTCCTGTTCTCACCCGCCCCGCACCGGTCCGCCGGCGTGGTGCGAGCCCGATCCGCGAGGTGCCGCGTGCGCATGCCCCACCTGCTGTACGGCCTGTACGAGCGGCGTCTGTCCGCCTCGCTGCCGTCCGGCCGGATGCCCCGTCACGTCGGAGTGATCCTCGACGGCAACCGCCGGTGGGCCAAGTCGTTCGGCGAGCCGGCCCATACGGGTCATCGCCGCGGCGCGGACAAGATCGCGGAGTTCCTCGGCTGGGTCGAGCCGCTCGGCATCGAGGTGGTCACCCTCTGGATGCTGTCCACGGACAACCTCGAGCGGTCGGCCGACGAGCTCGACGACCTCTTCGACATCATCAAGGACGCGGTCGACGGCCTGGCCGAGTCCGGGCGGTGGAGGCTGCGCGTCGTGGGCAGGCTCGACCTGCTCCCCGAGCCCCTCGCCCTCGCCCTGCGCAAGGCCGCCGACGAGACGTGCGACGTCGACGGGCTCGAGGTCAACGTCGCGATCGGCTACGGCGGACGCCACGAGATCGCCGACGCCGTCCGCTCCTACCTGCGGCAGGAGGCCGCCAAGGGCGTGACGCTCGACGACCTCGCCCGGCGGATCGACGTGAGCGACATCGCCGACCACCTGTACACCAAGGGCCAGCCCGATCCCGAGCTCGTCATCCGTACGTCCGGCGAGCAGCGCATCGGCGGGTTCCTGATGTGGCAGAGCCAGCACTCCGAGTACTACTTCTGCGAGGCGTACTGGCCCGACTTCCGGCGCGTGGACTTCCTGCGGGCCGTGCGCGACTTCTCGCGCCGCGAACGCCGACTGGGTCGCTGAGGAGCGGCTGCCAGGGGAGACTGCGACGGTGACGACGCCTCGCGACTCCAGCACGGCCCCCTCGGCGCGCCAGGCGGCACGCGCGTGGGAGTCCCTGTTTCGCACGCAGGTCACGCTGATGCGGCGCTTCCAGTCCGACGACGTCTGGCGGAAGCTGACCATGCGTGAGTACGACGTGCTGTTCAGCCTCTCCAGGGCGCCGGACGGGCTGCGGCTGCGCGACCTCAACGAGAACATCCTCATGGCGCAGTCCTCGCTGTCGCGCATGGTGGACCGGCTCGAGGCGCGCGGGCTGGTCTCGCGGTCGGTGGCGTCCGACGACGCCCGCGGCACGGTCGTGACGCTGACCGACGCCGGCCGGGAGCTCCAGCGCGAGACCGGCCGCCTGCACGTGCGGACGATGGAGCAGTACGTCGGCTCGGCGCTCGACGAGGACGAGCTGGAGACGCTCACCCGCCTCCTCGACCGCCTGCGCGCAGCGCAGGCCGACATCCCGGACTGGCAGCGGGACGCGGGGTGAGCGCTCTGCGTGTCGTCGCGCTCACGGGCGGCATCAGCTTCCCCTCGTCGTCCCGACTGCTCGCGGACCTGCTCCTGGACCGCACCGCGGCGCACCTCGAGGCGCAGGGCCGCGAGGCCACGACGTCGCCCGTCGAGGTGCGGGACGTCGCCGCGGACGCCGCGACCGCCAACGTCCTGGGCTTCCGGAGCCCAGAGCTCACGGCGGCGCTCACCGCGGTCGAGGACGCCGACCTGCTCGTCGCCGCCTCGCCCGTGTTCCGGGGCTCGTACTCGGGCGTGTTCAAGACGTTCGTCGACCTGCTGGACGGGCGCGCGCTCGCGGGCAAGCCCGTGCTGCTCGCGGCCGTGGGGGGCACGGTCCGCCACACGCTCGTGATAGACCAGGCGCTCCGGCCGCTGTTCGCGTTCATGGGGGCGGTGCTCGTGCCGACGGGCGTCTACGCGAGCACGGCCGACTGGAACGCCGAGCGCCTCCCGACGGCCGCGCTCGCCGAGCGAGCCGACCGCGCGGCGGCCCAGCTCGCCCGGCTCGCGGTGCTGGTCGACGGTGCCGCACCCGCGGCTGGGCCCGAGGGCGCACCCGTGGCCGCGCCGCCGTCGCCGGGTGGCTCGACGGCCGACGAACCGGGGTCCCGGCCCCGC
>Ga0233363_1000370_pt1 | contig 20652 bp, 17 predicted proteins | sample ElkDunMinimDraft_18_FD_191534 | JGI IMG/M metagenome (GOLD analysis project Ga0233363, IMG submission 191534) | Fecal eukaryotic communites from dung pellets of Tule Elk in California, USA - Elk Dung C16 | ecosystem: Host-associated > Mammals > Digestive system > Large intestine > Fecal | place... | reverse complement strand
CGCGCGGCAGGATCTCGACCTGGAGGCGTCCCTCGTCGAGGTAGATCCGGTTGAGGTCGGTGATCTCCAGCTCGCCGCGGGCCGACGGCTTGAGCGAGCGGGCGATCTCCACCACGTCGGAGTCGTAGAAGTAGAGGCCGGGCACCGCGAAGCTGCTCCGTGGCTCGGCGGGCTTCTCCTCCAGCGAGAGCGCCTTGCCGGACTCGTCGAACTCGACGACACCGTACGCTGTCGGGTCGCGGACCTGATAGCCGAAGATTGCCGCGCCGTCGAGCGCGCCGAACCGGGTCAGCTGACCGCCCATGCCAGGTCCGTAGAAGATGTTGTCGCCCAGGACGAGCGCCGCTGCTCCCCCGTCCAGGTGGTCCTCTCCGAGGAGGAACGCCTGCGCGAGCCCGTCGGGGCTCGGCTGCTCGACGTACGACAACGAGATCCCGAAGCGCGACCCGTCCCCGAGCAGCCGCTGGAACTGCGGAGCGTCCTCGGGTGTCGTGATCACGAGGATGTCGCGGATTCCGGCGAGCACGAGCGTTGACAGGGGGTAGTAGATCATCGGCTTGTCGTAGACCGGCACGAGCTGCTTGCTGGTGCCGAGGGTGATCGGGTGAAGCCGAGACCCCGTCCCACCGGCCAAGATGATGCCACGCATCGGGCCATGCTAGAGACGTCCCGGCCGCAACGCGAGTGGCGCGAGCCAGCAAGACCGGCACGATGGCTGCATGACGGAGAAGTCCCTCGACGCCATCGGCCTGCGACGGGGGGTCCCGCAGGCCTCCGGCGACCTCGACCACCTGCGGGCGTACGAGGCGGCCATCGACCGGATGACGGTGCCGCTGACCGACGTGGTGATCGTGGCGCGCGCGTACGCGACCGCGCTCGGAAACACGTTCGCGGAGCGTTATCCGGAGGCGACCGTGCACGTGCTCGGAGCGCCGTGGAGGCCGCCAGAAGGCGTGTCTGCCCAGGGGCCGCTCGACAACGTGCGCCGCCACCCGTGGCACGGCAGCGGGACGTTCAGCGACATCTTGTCGGTGCTGCCGCGCCCGCAGCTGCTCGTCATCGCGCTGCACCGCAAGACCCTGGGCCAGGTGACGGCGCTCCGCAAGCTCCACGGCTACGTGGAGGCGGGCGGGGTGCTCGCGGTCGAGCACATCGACCGGTCCCCCGGCGACAGGACCGTCGCCGACGCCGGAGAATCGGTCAGAGCCGTCATCGAGGAGGCCGAACGCCGCGCCACCGAGCCGCCGGCCGCACACGGCTGGTCGAGCTGGCTCGACGCGTTCGCCCACTCGATCGAGAGTGTCTCGTACGACCGTGACCTCGCGTTCGTGACCAAGCGGCACACGCTCTTGCGGATGCTGCACACCGCCGAGACCGTGCCGGTTCTCGAGGCCCGGTACGGCGAGGGCTCGCCGGTGACGAGCCTTCTCGAGCGGCCTGGCACCAGGTTCACCGGACGGGCCGAGGTCACCACGCATGGGAAGGGGCCCGACGTCGTCACGGGCGAGCTCACCGTCCCTCCGCTCGCCCTGCGCCACTACACCCAGGCCCAGACGTACCCCCGCCAGCTCGTCTCCTACGGCGACTACTGGCTCCCCGACTCGTTCCGCCACCAGCACGCCCCGCGCCTGCGGCACCCCGGGCTCGTCCGCTCCAGCGACGACATGGCGCTGATGCGCGCGCGGTGGCGTCCGGACCAGCGCCGGACGTGGGACGGCCCGCTCTACTACCTGGACACCGAGTACCCCGGCCACTTCGGCCATGTGTCCACCGAGGTGATCTCGCGGCTGTGGGGGTGGGAGCGTGCCCGCGAGGAGCACCCCGACATCCGGCCGCTCGTCAGTCTGCGCCCGGGGCAGTCGCGCGTGCCGGAGTTCGTCCACGCCATCTTGACCGCGTACGGCATCCCGCGGTCGAGCGTCGTCACCCAGTACGGAGACGAGGTGCTCGACGTGGAGAACCTCGTCGCCGCCGACCCGGAGTTCGAGAACCCGCGCTACGTCTCGCCGGCGATCGCCGAGACCTGGAGGACCATCCGCGACGCGTTCGCCGACGTCGAACCGCCCGTGCACGCCGACAAGATCTTCATCACCCGCGGTGGCCGGCGGCTGTGTCGGCAGGGTCCCGCGATCGAGCAGCTCTTCGCGAAGCACGGGTTCGCGATCGTGCGGCCCGAGCAGTACTCGTACGGGGAGCAGGTCCAGCTGTTCGCGAGGGCGCGGATCATCGCGGGGTACGGGGGAAGCGGGATGTTCACGATGATGCACGCCCCGCAGGCTCGGGTCATCCTCATCTCTGGAGACGGCTACCGCGCACAGAACGAGGCGCTCATCGCCGCCGTCAACGGCAACGACATCCACTACTTCTGGGGCCGGAGCATCCCGCAGGAGCGCGACCCCACGATGCGCAAGATCGCCTTCGGTGACGACTTCACGTTCAACATGACCCGCCACCGGTGGGCCCTGCGCCGCCTGTTCCGCTGACATCTCGACCCCGCATGCCGCCCGCCCGCGCGGGTATGGTACGGCTGTGCATCCACCCCGCCCCCGCTCTCGCCCTCCCGACGGCACATACCTCTCGTTCGCGAGCGCCCTGAGGCTCGACAAGGGCGGGCGCACGGCGGTGATGCTCATGCGGGCGCGGATGCTCGCCGAGCACCGCGGCGTCCGCAGCGTGATCGCCACCGTCGGCGACGTCCCCGACCTGGCCCGCACCGACGACGTCCTGAGAGGACGTGGCGCGCTCACCGAGGACGTCGCCGTCACGAACATCTACGACGACTACGCGACCCGTGAGGTCGCGGCGGCCGACAGCGGAACGGACGCGCTCGCCGTGCTCGACCTGGTCGCGACGCCCGACAACCGCGACGACGGCACCCCGTACCGGATCTCCTACCGGCAGCCCGACGTGGCGCCCGGCGCCGAGCCGGAGGTGGTCGACTACCTGCGGGCAGACGGGACGGTGTCCGTCCGGCGACACCTGTCGCCGCAGCGGTTCGAGCTGGTCGATCGCGACGGGCGGGTCGTGCGGCGCCACAAGAGCCGTGCGAGCTTCGTCCAGCAGTGGTTGCGCGAGCTGGTCGGTCCCGACGACGGGTTCGTCATCGCCGACTCCCGCCGGACCCTGCCGCTCCTGTTCGGGCTCAGCGGGTCCGGCATGCACGTGGTCGCCACCTTCCACAACCCGCACACGGTGGGCGACGCCCGGTGGGACTCGCCGCTCAAGGGACCGTACGTCAAGGTGCTGGAGCGCCTCCACGACCTCGACGGACTCGTGCTGCTCACCGAGCGGCACAGGGACGAGATCGCCCTTCGAGCGGGCGCGACGGCCAACCTCTTCGTCGTGCCCAACGCCGTGGAGCCGCCCGAGCTCCCCGACCCTCCGCCGCCGCGCGACCGGGCTCGCCTGGTGACCGTCGCCCGTCTGGAAGGGCAGAAGCGGGTCTCCCACGCCCTGCGCGCACTGGAGATCGCCCGGCGCACGGACCCCGCGCTCCGCCTCGACGTGTACGGCGACGGCAGCAGCCGCGGGGTGCTCGAGGCGACGGCTCGCGACCTGGAGCTCGACGGTGCCGTGACGTTCCACGGGTACGACCCCCGCGCGCGTGACGCGATCTCGACCGCGGCCGCGTTCCTGCTCACCAGCAACCACGAGGGCTATCCCCTCGCCACGCTCGAGGCGATGAGCCGCGGCTGTCCGGTGATCAGCTACGACGTCCGGTTCGGCCCGCGCGAGCAGATCGACGACGGGGTGGACGGGTATCTCGTCCCGTCGGGGGACGTCGAGACCTTCGCCGCACGGATCCTCGACCTCACCTCCGACCCCGACCGCATCGCCCGGATGAGCGCCGCCGCCTGCATGAAGGCGTCGGAGCACTCACCCCGGCGCTTCGCCGACGACTGGGCGGAGGTGTTCCGCCAGGTCCGGGCGCAGGCGGGATCACGGCTCACGCTCCAGCGCACGCGGCTGCACGGCGTCCGTCTCGGCCGTCGGCGGTTCGCGGCGCGGCTCCGGACCGCTGCCACGGGGCACGGCGCCTCTGACGTCGATGCGCTCACGGCCACCCTCGACGTCGTCGGCGAGACGACGGGCGAGGTGGTGCAGGTCCCCGCGAACATCGGCAGACCGCTGGTGTCGCCCCGCGCGGACGGGTTCCGGATCACCGCACCCTTCGATCATGCGACGGTCGCCACGACGCTCGGCGCACAACCGGTGCGCGTGCGCCTGAACGTCGTCTGGCACAACGCGTGCTGGATGGCGGACGTCGCGCGCGGTCACACCACGGAGGACCGGCTCTCGCTCGAGAGGGTGTCCTGAAGGTGGGGTATATGGTCACCGCCCTGCCCACGCCCTCGCTACCGTGGTCCGATGCGCAGGATTCTCGTCACCGGCGGTGCCGGGTTCATCGGTTCCAACTTCGTCCAGCACCTCGTCGAGACGACGGACGCGACGGTGACCGTTCTCGACAAGATGACGTACGCCGCCAACCGCGAGGCGATCGACGCGCTCCCCTCCGACCGGGTGAGCCTGGTCGTCGGTGACATCGCCGACGCCGACGCGGTCGACCCGCTGGTCGCCGACCACGACGCGGTCGTCCACTTCGCCGCTGAGTCGCACAACGACAACTCGCTGTCGGACCCGAGCCCGTTCGTGCACACGAACCTCATCGGCACCTTCACGCTGCTCGAGGCCGTCCGCCGTCACGGCACGCGCTTCCACCACGTGTCGACCGACGAGGTGTACGGCGACCTCGAGCTCGACGACCCGGCACGCTTCACCGAGTCGACGCCGTACAACCCGTCGAGCCCTTACTCCTCCACGAAGGCAGGCTCGGATCTCCTCGTGCGCGCCTGGGTGCGGTCCTTCGGCGTCCCGGCGACGCTGAGCAACTGCTCCAACAACTACGGGCCGTACCAGCACGTCGAGAAATTCATCCCGCGCCAGATCACCAACGTGCTCGACGGACGGCGCCCCAAGCTGTACGGACAAGGGCTGAACGTCCGCGACTGGATCCACACCGAGGACCACTCGAGCGCCGTCCGCACAATCCTCGAGAACGGCAAGATCGGCGAGACGTACCTGATCGGCGCCGACGGCGAGAAGAACAACCGCGAGGTCATCGAGACGATCCTCGAGCTCATGGGTCAGCCGGCCGACGCGTACGACCTCGTCACGGACCGTGCGGGTCACGACATGCGCTACGCGATCGACTCGACCAAGCTGCGCACCGAGCTGGGGTGGGCACCGCAGTTCACCGACTTCCGCGCGGGCCTCGAGGCGACGATCGCCTGGTACCGCGACAACGAGGCCTGGTGGCGTCCCAAGAAGGAAGCCGTCGAGGCGCGCTACGCCGAGGCCGGCCAGTGAGCGCGGGTCCCGCCGTCCGGAGCACCTCGATCGAGGGTCTGCTCGTCGTCGATCTCCCGCTCCACGGCGACAGCCGCGGGTGGTTCAAGGAGAACTGGCAGCGCGAGAAGATGCTCGCGCTCGGCCTGCCCGACTTCGGCCCCGTCCAGAACAATGTCTCGTACAACGCGCATGCGGGCGCGACCCGCGGCATCCACGCCGAGCCGTGGGACAAGCTCGTGTCGCTGATGACTGGTAAGGCTTTCGGGGCGTGGGTCGACCTGCGTCCGGGTCCGGGCTTCGGGACCACCGTCACCGTCGACCTGCACCCCGGCGTGGCGGTCTTCGTCCCCCGCGGCGTCGGCAACTCCTACCAGGCGCTCGAGGACGGCACGACCTACGCCTACCTCGTGAACGAGCACTGGCGTCCCGACGTCGCCTACACGGCGGTCGCCCTCGGCGATCCGGCACTGGCGATCGATTGGCCGATCCCGCTCGCCGACGCGGAGGTCTCCGACAAGGACCGCGCCAACCCCCTCCTGGCCGACGTCACTCCGATGGAGCCTCGTCGCACGCTCGTCCTCGGCGCGTACGGTCAGCTCGGGCGTGCCCTGCGCGCGGTGATTCCCGAGGCCGACGCCGTCGACCTCGACACCTTCGACATGACCGACCCTGCCGCGTACGAGGCGGTCGATTGGTCGCGCTACGACACCGTGGTCAACGCCGCCGCCTACACGGCGGTCGACGTCGCCGAGACCTCCGAGGGGCGCGTCGCCGCGTGGGCGGCCAACGCCAGCGCGCTCGTGCACCTCGCGGCGACCGCCGCACGCCACCGGCTGACTGTCGTCCACGTGTCCAGCGACTACGTGTTCGACGGCACCCGTGAGGTCCACGACGAGGCGGAGCCGTTCTCCCCGCTCGGCGTCTACGGGCAGACCAAGGCCGCCGGCGACGCGGTCGTCTCGACGATCGCGCGCCACTACATCGTGCGGACGAGCTGGGTGATCGGTGACGGCGGCAACTTCGTCCGCACCATGGCGCGGCTGGCGAAGGACGGCGTGAGCCCTTCGGTGGTCGACGACCAGTTCGGGCGCCTCACGTTCACGACGGAGCTGGCCCGGGGCATCGTCCACCTGCTCGACTCCGGCGCCCCGTACGGCACCTACAACCTGAGCGGCAGCGGCGAGCCAGCGTCCTGGTACAAGGTTGCGCGCAACGTGTTCGCGCGTTGCGGACGCGACCCGGAGGACGTCACGCCGACCTCCACCGAGGCGTACGGCGAGGGCAAGGACCTCGCACCGCGACCCCGCCACTCGGTGCTGGACCTCACCAAGATCGAGGCGACCGGATTCGTGCCGCGGCCGGTCAACGAATCGCTCGACTCCTACCTCGCCTGATCGGCTGCGCGGGCCGTGCGGCTGGCTACAGTGTTCTGCAGCCGACCCACGGAACGAGGCACACGTGCGCCAGCCTGCGAAGTCCTTCGCCGTCAAGTGGATCAAGCCCTTGGTCGGTGACACCGTCTGGGCCCGCCTGCGTGACCCGCTCAAGCGGCGACCTCAGAAGCACCCACCCCGGCCGAGCCGGGCCGACCGGCTCGGCGCGATGGACCTCACCCAGCTGGCTACCCACTTCAAGACCGACAAGTGGGGCACCCACCGGTACACACCCCACTACGAGCGGCACTTCGCGCCTTTCCGGGACAAGCCCATCACCGTCCTGGAGATCGGGATCGGGGGGTACGCGCGCGCCGGCAGGGGCGGCAAGTCGCTGCGGATGTGGAAGCACTTCTTCCGCAACGGGCAGGTCGTCGGGCTCGACATCGAGGACAAGTCGTTCGTCGACGCCAAGCGGATCACGACGTACCAAGGCAGCCAGGCCGACCCTGCCGTCCTCCGACGCATTCTTGACGAGGTCGGCGAGCTCACGATCGTCGTCGACGACGGGAGCCATCGCTCGGACCACATCCGTGCCAGCTTCGCGTACCTGTTCCCGCGGTTGGCCAACGGTGGGCTCTACGCCATCGAGGACACCCAGACGTCGTACTGGCCCGAGCGGGGCGGCAGCGACGACCTCGGCGACCCGACCACGACGATGGCGCTCGTGAAGTCGCTCGTCGACGGCCTCAACTACGAGGAGTTCGTCGACGAGTCGTACGAGCCGACGTACACGGACCTGCACGTGGTGGCGGTGCACTGCTACCACAACCTCGTGATCATCGAGAAGGGTGACAACCGGGAGGGCACCCACCGTCGGGCGATCCTCAAGTCGCGGTACGCAGAGCAGTGATCGGCTGGCGGGAGGCGTGGGACGAGGCGCTCTACGGAGACGAGGGCTTCTACCGCCGCGAGTCGCCGGTCGCGCACTTCCGGACCTCCGTCCACGCGTCGACGGCCTTCGCCGCCGCGGTCCTCGCCTACGCCCGCAGCCGAGACCTGCACACGGTGGTCGACATGGGCGCCGGGCGCGGCGAGCTGCTCACGGCGCTGGAGGCGATGGCGCCCGGCGAGCTCACGCTCGTCGGCGTGGAGGTCCGTCCGCGGCCTGACGAGCTGCCCGCGCGGATCGGGTGGAGTGCAGAGGCCCCGGCGCACATCGACGGTCTCCTGCTCGCCAACGAGCTGCTCGACAACGTTCCGTGCGAGGTCGTCGAGCGCGACCCCGACGGTGTCCTCCGCACCGTGCTCGTCGACCGTGCAACCGGGGCAGAGCGCCTCGGTGACCCGGTGCGCAACCCGGGGACGCTCGAGTGGCTCGACACGTGGTGGCCGCTGCGCGAGCCGGGCGAGCGCGCGGAGGTCGGGGCCTCCCGGGACGCGGTCTGGCGCGAGGCCGTGTCGCGGCTCGACCACGGCGCAGCCATCGCCGTGGACTACGGACACCTGGCCGCCGACCGTCCTCCGTACGGAAGCCTGCGGGCCTACCGCGACGGTGCCGAGGTCGACGTCGTGCCGGACGGCTCCTGCGACGTGACCGCCCACGTCGCGGTCGATGCGGTGGCCGCAGCCGTCGGAGGCACCGTCACTCGCCAGCGCGACGTCCTCCGTGACCTGGGCGTGGACGGCACCCGCCCCCCGCTCGCGCTCGCGTCGTCGGACCCGCAGGCGTACCTCCGGGCGCTCGTCGCTGCCTCGGAGGCCGCCGAGCTGACCGCCTCCGGAGGCCTCGGCGACTTCTGGTGGGTCATCACCTCCGTCGAGTGACGCGTACCGTCGGCGCGCGTCGGCCCAGCGCTCACTGCGGCCGGAGGACCTCCAGCTCACCGTCCGCGTACGCCTTGCGGAGCGTCCGCTTGTCGAACTTGCCCACCGACGTCCGTGGCACGGCCTCGATGAACGTCCACGCGTCGGGAAGCTGCCATCTCGCGACCGACCCCGCGAGGTGCTCCCGCAGGTCCGCCGGCGTGACGGTCGCACCGGCGCGGACGACCACGGTCGCGAGCGGGCGCTCCTGCCACTTCTCGTCGGGGATGCCGACGACGGCCGCCTCGATGACGTCCGGGTGCGCCATCAGCGCGTTCTCCAGGTCGACCGACGAGATCCACTCGCCGCCGGACTTGATGACGTCCTTCGCGCGGTCGGTGAGCGTGACGTACCCGCGGGGATCGATCGTGCCCACGTCACCGGTCCGCAACCACCCGTCGTGGAACTTCGCCGGATCGGGGTCGCGGTAGTACGCGCCGGTGATCCACGGCCCGCGGACCTCGAGCTCCCCCACCGCCTCGCCGTCGTGCGGCAGCGGCTGACCGTCGTCACCGACGATGCGCGCCTCGACCCCACCGAGCACCCGGCCCTGTCCTGCCCGGTAGCGCCACGCCTCCTCCTCGTCCACGCCGACCGGCGGCTTGCCGGAGGTCGCCACGGGTGACGTCTCCGTCATCCCCCACGCCTGCTGGACGCGGACGCCGTGGCGCTCCCAGAGCGCCTGCTGGAGCGCGAGCGGCACTGCCGAGCCGCCGCACAGCGCGAGCCGCACCGACGTCAGGTCGGCGGGGTGCTCGTCGACCCACCCGAGGAGGTCGTTGAAGATCGTCGGCACGCCCCCCGTGAGCGTGGGCCGGGTCTCCTCGATCAGCCGTACGAGCGGCTCGGCCTGGAGCCACCGGTCGGGCATGACCAGGGAAGCGCCGACGAGGACGGCCGCGTACGGGAGGCCCCAGGCGTTCGCGTGGAACATCGGCACGATCGGCAGGACCCGGTCGCTCGGACCGATCCCGGCGTTGTCGCCCATCGCCATCGCCATCGAGTGCAGGTACGCGGAGCGGTGGCTGTAGACGACGCCTTTGGGACTGCCGGTGGTGCCGCTGGTGTAGCACATCGCCGCAGCGTCACGCTCGTCGATCTCGGGCCAGTCGAACGCGTCCGGCGCTCCGGCCAGGGCCTCCTCGTAGCGGAGCACCGTCTTGCCGCTGGCCTCCAGCGGCGCGAGGTCGACGCTGCCGGACTCGGGTCCGGCCACGAGCACGTGGGTCACCGACTCGAAGGTCGGCAGCAGGGCGGCGAACGGCGTCACGAGGGACGCGTCGACGATGACGACGGAGTCCTCCGCATGGTTGACGACGTAGGTGACCTGCTCCGGGAACAGCCGGATGTTGACCGTGTGGAGCACGGCGCCCATCGACGGGACCGCCAGGTACGCCTCGAGGTGCTCGACGTTGTTCCACATGAAGGTGCCGACCCGCTGGTCGCCGGTCACGCCGAGTCCCCGCAGGACGTGGGCGAGGCGGGCGGCGCGACGGCCCACCTCGCCGTACGTGCGCGACCGGGTGCCGTCCGCCGTCGCCGTGACCACGGTGGCGTCCGCGTGCACGGTCGTCCCGTACTGCATGAGGCGCGCGAGGCTGAGGGGAACGTCTTGCATGGTGCTGCGCATCGCAACCTCCGTACGTGTGACCTGGACCACAGTGTGCACGAGCACGGGAGCGACGACCACCCTCGAGCGCGAAGCCTTGAACTCGGCCTTATACCACGCGGGCCGGATGCCAGGCAGGGTTTTTCACGATCTCAGGTTGCCGCTCTCCTCGTCGTCCCCCACGGTGGGCAGAACCCCTCTGGGCGGCCGCGAGGGCTCCACGCCGCTCGGCGCACCGGCCGTCCCCCGGCGAAAGGAACACCGTGCGCGCAAGACGACTCACCACCTGGTCCAAGATCCTTGCGACCGCCGCGGGCGCCACGCTCGCGGCGTCCGTCCTCGTTGCGAGCGGGACGTCGGCCGGCGCCGACCAGCGCGACGACTCCCTCGAGAAGGCGCTGGCCGCAGCCGCGGAGGACGCGCCGACCGCTCTTCAGACCCCCTTCGAGACGTCCGGCGGCGCGACCTGGACAACCCATCCGCAGTCGCTGACGTTCTACCGGCAGCTCGACCGCTCCAGCGAGCGGGTGTCGGTGAGCAACATCGGCCGCACGACACAAGGCCGCCCGCTCCAGCTCGTGTCGATCGGGCAGCCCGCGCCGAAGTCGCAAGCGGAAGCCGCGGACGGCTCCGTCGCGATGTTCGTCTGCTCGGTGCACGGCAACGAGCCGTCCGGACGCGAGGCCTGCATGAAGCTCGCGCGCGACCTCGCGACCAGCACCGACTCCACCGTCACGCGGTTCCTCTCCCGCACGACGGTGCTCTTCGTCAACGCCAACCCCGACGGGTGGGTCGCCAACACCCGCGGCAACGCGGACGGCGTGGACGTCAACCGGGACTATCTCGAGCTGGCGACACCCGAGGGTCGGGCCGTCACGAAGGTCATCCGCGACTGGAACCCCGACGTGCTCAACGACCTCCACGAGTACGGCCCGAGCGAGTACTACCGGACCGACCTGCTCCACCTGTGGCCGCGCAACCGCAACGTCGACGACCGGGTCCACTCGCTCAGCCAGGAGATGAGCGAGGAGTACTCCGCCGCGCAGGCGCGCAGCGAGGGCTTCACCGCGGGGATCTACGGCCACTACGTCAAGGACGGCGAGCCCTTCCTCCAGGTCGCCGGTGACGAGCAGGTGCGCATCCTGCGCAACTACGCAGGCCTCGTCAACGTGGTCGGCATGCTCAGCGAGACCGCCACGCGCCCGCTCAACGACGAGGAGGCGGCCGACGTCCGCGTCCTCAACAACCGCCGCGTGGCCACCAACTACGCGAGTGCTCTCGGGTCGACGCAGATGGTCGCCGAGAACCGCGAGACGCTTGCGCGGGAGACGGCGGCCGCCGCCGAGCGGCAGCGTGAGCTCGGCGCCTCACAGGGTGGGGTCGTCTACTTCGGTGGTCAGGACGACATGATCCCGACCGACCCGGCTCAGGTCGAGCCGGAGCCGATGTGCGCCTACCAGATCAGCGAGGCGACCTTCCAGGACCTGCGCCGGACGCTGCGTCTGCACGACCTGACGACGACACGCAACGCCACCGGACGAGTCGTGAGCCTGGCGCAGGCCAACCGGGCGCTCGTGCCGCTGATGTTCGACGAGCGGTCGGAGTACCGCCTCGCCGAGGGTACGCCGCTCGACGCCTGCTGAGGCGCGCGAGCAGACGGCGCCCGCGTCCACCGTCCGGTGGGCGCGGGCGCCGTGCGTCGTCCCTCAGCGGACCCGCAGCACGACCTTCGCGCTGGACCCGCCGAACGACGCGGAGCCGGCGTAGACGACGCGGATCACGTGCTTGCCGCGCTTCTTCAGCTTCGGCAGGCGCACCGTCACCCGGCCGCGCTTGCCCACCGTCAGCGTTGCTCTCGCGACGCGCTTCTTGCCGTCGAAGACCGTGACCCGTCCCGTCGGGCGCAGCGACGTGCCGCGCGGGGTGACGGTCACGGCGACCTTGGCCCGCTGGGTCCGGGTGACCTTCTTCTTGGACAACCGGGCCTTCGTGGTCGTTCCCGCCTTCGAGATCCGCAGTGCCGCACGTGCGACCGCCGTGGTCGGCGAGTAGTCGGCACGATACGACGCGGTGACCGCGTGCGTCCCGACGCCGACCCCCACCGGGACGGTCACGGCGGCAGACCCGCGCGAGAGCCGGACCGTGCCGAGCACCCGCGTACCTGCCCGGAAGGTGACAGTGCCCATCGCATACGTCGTGCCTTGCGCGACCGTGGCGGTCACACGGCCGGCCCGACCGTACGTGGTGGTGGCCGGGCTGACGACCACCCGGCCGGAGATGCTCGGCGGCGTGTCGGTGAAGTACGTCCGCCAGTGGGTCGTCCCGAGCGAGCCGCCGGGCGTCGTCGCCAGCGCGGCGGCGCCGGCGGCGGTCGCTTTCGCCTCGTAGACGGTGGCATCGGCGTACCAAGGGTCGCCGGCACCTCCGAACCCGTCCACGAGGTCGGCGACGGTGAGTCCCCTCACCGTGCGCGCCGCGACACCGGGGTGACGGTAGGTGACGTCGGCCTGCAGGACGAACGTGCTTCCGCTGCTGGTGCGCCGGGTCTCGACCTGGCGGATGTCGCTCACGGTCACGTCGCGCTGAGGGCTGGCGAACCGCACCGTGCCGGCGAACGCGATCCGGCTGAGCGACGCCCCCGTCGTCAGCTCGACGAGGGGGAACCGGGCGGCGGCCGGGTCCTCGGTGTCCTGCCTGGCGCCGCTGCCGTAGGTGATGCTGCCACCCTCGGCCAGCACCAACGACCGCAGCCGTGGGCTGACGTGCCACTGCAGGCCCAGCGCGCGAGCGACCCCCACGCCTCCCCTCGGCGGCGTCGTCGTCGGGTACAGCAACGGGCCGTCCACCTCGAGCACGGCGTCCGTCGTCACCGGACTGCCACCGGCAGGGACGAAGGTCACGCGCACGGCGTGGACACCCACCGGCACGTCGGAGGCCCACAGCTCGTACCGGTTCTGCTGGACCGGCGAGGACGACCGCTGCAGGGTGTACGACGTGCCGGCGACCGTGGCTGTCGCCTTGCCGGTCGTCTCGTCACCGCCGACCTCGACGGCGAGGTAGACGCGCTTCCACTCTGCGAGGGTCAGCTCCTCGCCGACGTAGGTCAGCGTGGGCGCCGCGCTCGCGGCGGGTGCGGCCGCGAGGACGCCGGCGGCCAGCAGGACGGCGACGAGGCCGGCAAGTGCACGGCGCGGGGCATTCTGTGCAAGGGTCAGCACTTCTTCTCCCGATCGATGGAGGGTGCGTTCCCCTGAACGCGCCGCCATTGTGGCACGGCTCGGTCATCCCCTCGGGCCCCGCTCGCGCGACGGTCCACGCCGCTAGGCTGACCGCATGTCGAGCGACGACGCCACCCCCACCCGCCTCACCGTAGGTGTGGGCGCCGGTGCCGCCGGCTTCGGCCACGAGCGGGGCGGTGGCGCCGACCTCGACACCGCCGACATGGTTCTGAACGTCGGCCCGCAGCATCCGGCGACGCACGGGGTGCTTCGGCTGCGGCTGACCCTCGACGGTGAGCGGATCGTCACGTGCGACCCGATCGTCGGATACATGCACCGGGGCGTCGAGAAGCTCTTCGAGGTGCGCGACTACCGCCAGATCATCGTGCTGGCGAACCGTCACGACTGGCTCTCGGCGTTCTCGTCGGAGCTGGGTGTCGTCCTCGCGGTCGAGCGGATGCTCGGCCTCGAGGTGCCCGAGCGCGCCACCTGGGCACGCACGCTGCTCGCCGAGCTCAACCGCGTGCTCAACCATCTCCTCTTCCTCGGGTCCTACCCCCTCGAGCTCGGCGCGATCACGCCGCTGTTCTACGCGACCCGCGAGCGCGAGACGATCCAGGAGGTGATGGAGGAGATCTCCGGCGGCCGGATGCACTACATGTTCAACCGGGTGGGCGGCCTCAAGGAGGATCTGCCTGCCGGCTGGCTCGGACGCGTCACCTCCGCCGTCGGCGCCGTCCGTGGCCGCCTCGGACAGATCGAGGACATGCTGCTCGACAACGAGATCTTCGCGGCGCGGACCAAGGGCGTCGGCGTCCTCAGCCCGGCGCTCGTCCACGCGTACGGGGTCTCCGGCCCGATCGCCCGCGCCTCGGGTGTCGACTTCGACCTGCGACGGGACGAGCCCTACCTCGCGTACGCGGAGCTGGCCGCCGACAAGCATCTGCGGGTCGTTACCCGGCGAGAGGGCGACAGCTATGCCCGGTTCGCGTGCCTCCTCGATCAGGTCCGCGTCAGCCTCGACCTCGCCGACGCGTGCGTCGCCCGCTTGCACGAGCTCCCTCAGGGCCCCGTGAACGTCAAGCTGCCCAAGATCGTCAAGGCACCCGAGGGATCGACGTACGTGTGGACCGAGAACCCGCTCGGCATCAACGGCTACTACCTCGTGTCGCGTGGAGAGAAGACGCCGTGGAGGCTCAAGCTGCGCTCCGCGTCGTTCAACAACATCGCGGTCCTGCCCGAGGTCGTCCGCGGCTGTGTCGTGGCCGACCTGATCTCCATCCTCGGCTCGATGTTCTTCGTCGTGGGCGACATCGACAAGTAGCGCACTTGTCAGCCGGGCGGATCCGGATCACGACGGCGGTTCGGCGGGCCCCTGGACCGTCGTCGCCCTAGGGTCGAGGCGTGGGAGACGTCTGGGCCGTGAGCGACATCCATGGACACCGCGAGACGCTGGAGGCGACGCTGGCGTCGGCCGGGCTCCTCGACGAGGAGGCGCACTGGGCCGGCGGTGACGCACGGCTGTGGCTCCTCGGGGACTACGTCGACCGAGGGCCGGACGGCATCGGCGTGATCGAGCTGGCGATGCGCCTCGAGCAGGAGGCGGCCGGGGCAGGCGGTCAGGCGACCTCGATCCTGGGGAACCACGAGATCCTCATGCTGGGGATGCACCGCTACGGAGGCACCCCGGTCCCCGGTGACACCCGCTACAGCTTCGAGGCGAACTGGTTCGGCAACGGTGGTGTCGTCCGCGACCTCGAGCGTCTCGAGGAGCACCACCTCGACTGGCTCACCACGCGCCCGGCGCTCGGGGCGGACGCCGACCACCTCCTGCTCCACTCCGACACCACTGCCTACCTCCTGTGGGGCGACAGCATCGACGAGATCAACGCCGCTGTCCGCGCGGAGCTCCAGATGCCGGACCTCGACACCTGGTGGGAGATGTGGCGCCGGCTGACGTCGCGGTACGCGTTCGCGCGCGAGGACGGCGTCGACACGGCGACACGCATGCTCGACGCGCTCGGGGGGCGCCGCATCGTGCACGGCCACACGATCGGCGCGCTCATCCGCGGGGGCCCTGTGACGCCCGAGGACGAGCCCGTCCTGTACGCAGACGGACTCGCCCTCGACATCGATGGTGGGATCTACCTCGGCGGGCCGTGCCAGCTCGTACGGCTCGACGAGACCGACGTCGCGACCGCCTAGCCCAGCAGGCCCTCGTCCTCGAGGTACTCCTTGGCGACGTCGCCGGGCTTCTCCCGGTCGACGTCGACCTTGGCGTTGAGATCCGCGAGCTTCTCGGTCGTCAGAGACTCCGAGAGCTCGTTCAGTGCGGTGGCAGCGGCCTCGTTGTCCGTGAGCCAGTCGGTGTTCACCGCGGGGATGAGGTTCTGTGCGGGCTGGAGGCCCTTGTCGTCCTCGAGCAGCACGAGGCCGTCGTCCTCCAGGGCGCCGTCGGTCGTGGCGACCTGGACCAGCTCGACCTCGCCGCTCTTGGCGGCCTCCTTGCCCTCGCGGCTGCCGAAGCCGAGCGGCAGGACCTCGGTGATGTCGATGCCGTAGACGTCACGCAGACCCTTGGCACAGTCCTGACGGTCCTTGCAGTCCTGGGCCGCCGCGAGCTTCACGGGGACCTTGGCGGCCGCGAGGTCGGACAGCGTCGTCAGGTCGTACTTCGCGGCGAAGTCCTCGGTCACCGCGTACGCGTTCTGGTCGGTGGCCGCCGCCGGCTCGAGGAGCGTGACACCCACGCTCTCGGCGAGCGTGTTGACGGCATCGAGCGTCTGCTCGACGTTGTTGGTCGTGACCGGCTTCGCGCTCGGCCCGTTGGCCTGCGTGTTGAGGTAGTCGCCGATGCCCGCGAGGTACTCGGGGACGACCTGAACCTTGTTGCTCGACAGCTGGTCCATGTAGACGGCGCGGGTGTCGACGAGCTTGGTGGTCACGTCGTAGCCCTCGTCCTCGAGCGTCTGCCCGTAGAGCTCGGCCAGGATCTGCATCTCGGTGAAGTTCTGGCCGGACACGGTCACGGGGCCCTTGGACCTGTCCCCCGCCTCCGGGTCCGGGTCGTCGTTCCCGCACGCGGGAAGGGCGACCAGCGCGGTCGCGCAGGCGAGAGCGGCCGCTGCGCGGCGGACGCGGCGCAGTGTGGTGCTGTCCATGGAGTCCCTTTCGGTGTGACGACCGGGTGGCCGCGATGTGTCTACGATGCCGTGGTCTGCGGTGTGTGGACCAACCCATTCTGGCCGGAGCCCCTGACACGGCGCATCGGGTCGACCGCCCGCTCGACGAGGGCGGCGACCCCTTCGAGAACGATCGCGCCGAGGGCGACGAGGATCGCACCCCCGATGACGTACCGGTACGTGTTGTTGCTGAAGCCGTACGTGATGGTGTTGCCGAGGCCGGGACCCGCCACGAGCGCGGCGATGGTCGCGGTCGCCCACAGCTGGACCACCGCCAGCCGGACGCCGTTGGCGACGAGCCCTGCGGCCAGGGGGAGCTCGACGCTGCGGAACACCTGCCACTCGCTCATGCCCGTCCCGCGCGCTGCCTCGACCACCTCCGGATCGACCTCCCGCACACCCACGTACGCGTTGGTGATCACCGGGGGCAGACCGAAGAGCACCAGCGCGATCAGAGTGGCCAGCCCTGCCCGTCCGTACGGGCCGAAGACGCCCGTCCCGACAGGGCCGAGCGACAGCAGCGCCAGCACGGCGAAGACGGGGACCGCGCGCCCGACGTTGGAGACGTTGATCGCGAACGTCCCTCCGCGCCCCCGGTGCCCGAACCACAGGCCGAGAGGCAGACCGACGAGCACCACGACCAGCAGCGCCGTCACCGTGAGCAGCACCTGCTCGGTGAGCTGCCGGCCGAGGCCGTCGGTGCCGGACCAGCTCGCCGGGTCCAGAAGGAACGTGATCGCCTCTCCGACCTCGTTCATGTCGCCACCCCTCGCGTCCACGGCGTGACCAGGCGGGTGAACGCCACGAGGAGGAGATCGAGCAGGACCGCCAGCACGACGCACAGCACGCTCGTCGTGAAGACCTGCGCCTTGAAGGCGTCGTCGATCCCGTTCGCCAGCATGTTGCCGAGACCTCCGTAAGCGACGATCGTCCCCAGCGTCACCATCGCGACGGTGGACACCGTGGCGACCCGCAGGCCGGCCATGACGATCGGGACCGCGAGCGGCGCCTCGACGCGGGTGAGCAGCCGGAGGCGCCCGTACCCCAGGCCCGTCGCCGCCTCGACGACCTCGGCAGGCACGGCGTCGAGACCGGCGAGCACGTTGCGGACGAGGATGGCGAGCGAGTAGAGGCCCAGCCCGACGATCACCGTGGTCGGGCTGAGCCCCGTCGCCTGGGCGAGCAGCGAGAACATCGCCAGGGACGGGATCGTGTAGACGATCGTCGTGCTCCCCTGAAGCGCCGAGCGCATCCGCGGCCGGTTGCGGGCCACCAGCGCCAGCGCGACAGCCAGCACCAGCCCCAGCGCGACCGAGGTGACCGTGAGGAACAGGTGCTGGACAGTCGCGTCGAGGAGCTCGGGCGCGTAGCGCTCCACGTACTCCGGGCAGATCCACGCGTTCACGCTGCGCGCGTAGCACGGCGGATCGGCCGCGAGCACTGCGGACGAGGTCGTGACGGCGGCTAGGCTCACGACATGCACCGTACCGAGGACGCGATGATCGTGCTCGAAGGCGTCGGCAAGCAGTACGCCGACGGGACCGACGCGGTCCGGGACCTGTCGCTGTCGGTCCCCCGCGGGGCGCTCGTCGCCCTCGTAGGACCGTCAGGGTGCGGCAAGTCGACCACGCTCAAGATGGTCAACCGCCTGATCGAGCCGACCTCCGGCCGGATCCTCCTCGACGGCCAGGACGTGATGAAGGCAGATCCGGTCGCCCTCCGGCGAGGCATCGGCTACGTCATCCAGCAGGTCGGGCTGTTCCCCCACCAGAGTGTGCGTGAGAACGTCGCGACCGTCCCCACTCTGCTCCACTGGGACCGCAAGCGCGCACGCGCTCGTGCCGACGAGCTGCTCGAGCTGGTGGGACTGGAGCCGTCCGCGTACGCCGACCGCTACCCGCACCAGCTGTCCGGCGGCCAGCGCCAGCGCGTCGGCGTCGCCCGCGCCCTCGCCGCCGACCCGCCCGTACTCCTCATGGACGAGCCCTTCGGCGCTGTCGACCCCATCGTGCGCGGTCGTCTCCAGGACGAGTTCCTCCGTCTCCAGCACGAGCTCGGCAAGACCGTGCTGCTCGTCACCCACGACATCGACGAGGCCGTGCGCCTGGGCGACCGGGTCGCCGTCCTCGCCGGAGGTGGCGACCTGCGCCAGTACGACTCGCCGGCCGCCGTGCTCGGCGCACCGGCCGACGACTTCGTCGCCGAGTTCGTCGGCGCGGACCGGGGCCTGCGACGTCTCGCGGTCACGTCGATCCTCGTCGAGGAGCTCGAGGAGGTCCCCGTCGTGCGGGCGGACACCCCGATCGAGGAGGTGCGCCGCCGCGCGGAAGGTTCGGACGTGCCCTGGGCGATCGTCGTCGACGAGGCCGGCCGCCTGGCGGGATGGGTCGCCGCCGAGCACCTCGACACGTCGAGCGCCTTGCGCGTACGCCCGATGGAGGCCACGTTGCACCGCAGCGCGACCCTCAAGGAGGCGTGGTCGGTGATGCTGCGCTACGACGCCGGGTGGGTCGCCGTGCTGGACGACGACCGGCGCTTCCTCGGCGTGCTCACTCCCGAGTCGCTGCACGCCGCACTACGCCAGTCCGTACGGACGACGCAGCCGACCGGTACTGCTTGACCGGCACTGCATGACCGGCACTGCTTGAGCTGCGGCTCAGGCCTCCTTGGCCTCGGGCAGCGTCTCGGCGGCGGCGTCCTCGCTGTCGGCGTCCTCGGCGACCGTCTCCGAAGCCTCCTCGGCAGCCTGCGCACGCGCCGCAGCGGTCGCCTCCCAGCTCAGCAGGTCCACGATCGTCGGCACGTCAGCACCGTCCCACAGCGTCATCGTGCTCGGCGCCGGCTCGTCGACCTCGCTCCGCAGCGACTCGATCTCGCGCTGCAGCTTCGCGCGGCGCGACTCGGACTCGTCGGCGCGCGCCTCCGCGAGCCGGAGGGTGCCGTTGAGCTCGGTGATGCGCCGGGTCGTGATCGAGAGGGTCTCGTTGACCGCCTCGATGAACTCCATGTTCTCGCGGGTCCGGTCGACCGTCACGTCGCGGTACGCCTGCGCCTGCTCGGCACGGTCCTTGAACCATGCGCGGCGCGTCGTGAGGACCTCGTCGGCGATCATCCGTGCCGCGGCCATGCCGACCACCACCGCCGTCACCGAGGCCGTGACGAGCACACCGCGCGATGCGGTCGCCACCGCGACAGCGACGAAGACTGCAGAAGCTGCCAGCATGATGCTGGCAGCGAGAATGCGCACGGAGCGCTGGCGGCGGCGATCGTTCGACATGGTGAGAACCCTACGCTACGGTGCGCGCGTTCCCGCTGACCGACACCACAGGGTCAGGCCTGTGCGGGCCGGTCCGGATCCTCGTCGTCGTGGGGCACCTCGCAGGCGCGCTCCAGCGCGAGCGCCGCGGCCATCGCGACGAGCGCGGCAACGGCCGCGGCCGCCGACCGGATCACGCGCTCACGCGGCAGCGCGAGCTCGAGATCGCCCGCGAACGAGAGCGCGAACCCGACGTAGTAGCCGGCGATCAGCGCCGTGACGATCGCCGACGCCTTGGCCAGCGCGAGCAGCCGGAGCGCGCGCGACGCGTGCATCGTCCGGCGTTCACGGTGCAGCGCCTGGAAGGTCGTCCAGGCCAGCACCGCAAGGATCCCGGCCAGGAACAGCATGGTGCCTGCCGCCACCCAGGAGACCGTGGGGACGACCGCGTCGCGCCACTCCAGGAACGGGCGCAGCGCACGACCGACGGCGAGCCCGACGACCCCGAAGATGGCGAGCTGCACGGCCGAGGACCGGCGCAAGGGACGGCGAGCCATCGGATCAGACGAGGATCTCGAGGTCCTCGCGCCGCGTGACGCCGGACGTGTCGATGCCCTGGGCAAGGTCGACGACGTAGCCGTGGCCGGGGATCTCGCCCTCGAGGTCGAGCTCCAGCCACGGGATCAGCACGAACGCGCGCTCGTGCGCACGCGGGTGCGGGAGTGTCAGACGCTCGTCGTGCGCGACCCGGTCGCCGACGACGATCAGGTCGACATCCAGCGTGCGGGGCGCGTTCTTC
>Ga0233363_1000369_pt1 | contig 20694 bp, 13 predicted proteins | sample ElkDunMinimDraft_18_FD_191534 | JGI IMG/M metagenome (GOLD analysis project Ga0233363, IMG submission 191534) | Fecal eukaryotic communites from dung pellets of Tule Elk in California, USA - Elk Dung C16 | ecosystem: Host-associated > Mammals > Digestive system > Large intestine > Fecal | place... | reverse complement strand
GCCAACATCTGCGAGGCCGTGGAGGCCGGGTCGCGCACGCTGCTGGTGGACGAGGACTCCACCGCCACCAACCTGATGATCCGTGACGAGCGCATGCAGGCACTCGTCCACGGCGACCGCGAGCCGCTCGTGCCGTTCATCGACCTCGTCCGGCCACTGCGCAGGGAGCACGGGGTGTCCACGGTCCTGGTCATGGGCGGCAGCGGCGACTACTTCGACGTCGCCGACCAGGTGATCATGCTGGACGCCTACCACCCGCACGACGTCACCGAACGGGCGTCCGAGCTGGCCCGCGGACGCACCGACGCCGACTTCGAGGCGCCGCGTGCCCGGGTGGTCGACCCCGACTCGGTGGACGACACCACCGCGCGGGGCAGGGGCAGGATCAAGCGCCGCGACATGGACGTGCTGGTGTTCGGGGAGAGCGACGTCGACGTGCGGTCAGTGGAGCAGTTCGTCGACCCCGGACAGATCGTCGGCGCGGGGCTCGCCCTGCGCCGACTCGTGGCCGGCCGCCACCTGGACGGAACGCGCACCCTGACCGAGGCGCTCGACTCCCTGGAGGAGGCGCTGGCCGTGAAGGGCGTCACCCTCCTCGGTGACGACTTCGGAGGAGACTACGTCCTGCCGCGCCGGTTCGAGGTCGCCGCCGTCCTCAACAGGTTGCGCACCCTCCGGGTCGCCGACCAGCGCCGGGGCGGATGAGGACGTCGGTCGACCGGCGCCGCTGAGGGCGGGGGCGGGGCCGTCCGCGCCGGTTCGGCCGTGGTCGGACCTCCGGTCCACGGCGCCGGACCACACGGGCACCGCGTGCGGGATGGCAGGGTGGGGGTGGCGCGTCCCCCCGAGGCGGTCCGGGCACCGCCCTGTGCCGGTCCGGTGGGCGGGGTGTGACGGGCGTCCCACGGCAGGCCTGAGGGGGGATCCGGTCGGTATTGTGGGAAAGCAGGGCACAGCCTCCCAGGAGGTGCGATGCCGGGCCCTCCCCGGTCGCGCCCCGGCGGTCGGACCGCCGTGAGGACGCAGCCCTGCGAATCCGACCATTCCTGGAGAAGAGAACCCGGTGCGTGACCCCGCAGACCTGTACGAGCTCCATCCCGGCTTCGACGACATCGCCGGGCTGGCGATGCTGGTCTGTCTGGACGGCTTCGTGGACGCCGGACACGCCGGGCGCCAGATGGCCACGGCCCTGTTCGACCGCTTCGACGCCGAGGAGGTCGCGACGTTCGACACCGACAGGCTCGTGGACTACCGGTCCCGGCGGCCGTCGATGACCTTCGTCGAGAACACCTGGACCGACTACGAGCCGCCCAAGCTGGCCCTGTACCGGATGCACGACGAGGAGAACGCGCCGTTCCTGGTCCTGCACGGCCTGGAGCCGGACCGCGAGTGGGAGGCCTTCGCCGCCGCCGTCGTGCAGCTGGTCGAGCGGTTCTCCGTGTCGCTGTCCATCAGCACGCACGGCGTGCCCATGGCGGTGCCGCACACCCGCCCGGTCACGGTCACCCCGCATGCCACCCGCCCCGAGCTGGTGGAGGGCCACACCCCGTGGATCGGCCGGATCGAGGTGCCGGCCAGCGCCACGTCGCTGCTGGAGTACCGGCTGGGGGAGGGCGGCCACGACTTCGTCGGCTACGCCGTCCACGTGCCCAGCTACCTCGCCCAGTCCCAGTACCCGCGGGCCGCCATCGCCGCCGCAGGGTACGTGGCCGGGGCGACCGGGCTCGCGCTGCCCACCAGCGGGCTGGAGGAGGTCGCCGGGGCGACCGACGTCGACATCGCCGAGCAGGTCGCGGCCTCCGACGAGGTCCAGCGTGTCGTGGCCAACCTGGAGCGGCAGTACGACGACATCATGTCCTCACGGACCGACCCCGAGGAACGCCCCACACTCCCGCTGGCCGACGACGAGGCCGGACTGCCCACCGCCGACGAGCTCGGCGCGGAACTCGAACGCTACCTCGCCGAGCGCGAGGGCGACGGAAACGGATGACCGTGTTCTACCAGATTGTCTTCCGCTCGGTCCTGCGCCACATGGACGCGGAGAAGGTACACCGGGTCAGCTTCGCCGCGCTGCGCGGCGTGACCGCGATCCCCGGCGTGGCCTCGGCCATGGGAAGGGTGCTCGGGCCGTGTGAGCCGGAGCTGACCGTGCACGCCCTGGGGCTGGAGTTCCCCGGCCCGCTGGGCATGGCCGCGGGTTTCGACAAGAACGCGGAGAGCCCCTCCGGGCTGGCCGCCCTCGGTTTCGGGTTCGTCGAGATCGGCACGGTCACCGCCCAGCCGCAGCCGGGCAACCCCGCTCCCCGCCTGTTCCGGCTGGTCGAGGACCGGGCGATCGTCAACAGGATGGGCTTCAACAACGAGGGCTCCGCCCTGGTCGCCGAACGCCTGCACCACCGGAGCGGCGGACGCCGCCCCGTGCTCGGCGTCAACATCGGCAAGACCAAGGTGACGCCCGAGGCGGACGCCCCCGCCGACTACGCGCTCAGCGCCCTGCGCCTGGCCCGCTACGCCGACTACCTGGTGGTGAACGTCAGCTCCCCCAACACCCCGGGGCTGCGCAACCTCCAGGGCGTGGAGCAGCTGCGGCCCCTGCTCGCCGCCGTCCGCGAGGCGCTCGCCGAGGCCGGTCACCCCACCCTGCCGCTGCTGGTGAAGATCGCCCCCGACCTGGCCGACGAGGATGTCGACGCGGTCGCCGACCTCGCCCTGGCCGAGGGGCTGGACGGCATCATCGCCACCAACACCACCATCTCCCGCGAGGGGCTGGCCGCCTCCGCGGACGAGGTGGAGGCGGCCGGTGCGGGCGGCCTGTCCGGAGCCCCGCTCAAGGAGCGGTCGCTGGAGGTGCTGCGCCGCCTCCGCGCCCGCGTGGGCGACCGCGTCACCCTGGTCGCCGTCGGCGGTGTCGAGACCCCCGAGGACGCGTGGGCGCGCATCCGCGCGGGGGCGACCCTCGTGCAGGGCTACACGGGCCTGATCTACGGCGGCCCCCTCTGGCCGAGGCGCATCCACCGCGGCCTGGCCAAGCTGGTCCGACGGGCCGGGTACGGCTCCATCGGCGAGGCGGTCGGCGCCGACGTCCCCGACGCCGGGCGGGCCCCGGAGTCCACCGCCGTCTGACCACCGCCGTCCGGCCACGGTCCTGTCCCGTCCGGGTCCGGTGGCCTCCCGGGTCCGGTGGCCTCCCGGGTTCTGGTGGGGGTTGCGACACCCCGACTCACAGGGGTGCGACGCACGTCCGGATCCGTGAGGGCCCCGGCCCCGCGGCGTGTCCGGGCCCGCGCCCGACCCGCGGTGCGGCGGGCCCGGACGCCCCCTCGGGCCTTGCAGGGGGCGGGGCGCCGACGGGCCGCGGATACCGGGCACGGCAGAGGCGGGGGCACAGGAGGGGCACGGCCGACACAGGCCGCCGCCCCTCCGCCGACACCCCTACCAGTACTCGGGCACGGTGACGCCGTCGGGCGGGTAGGACTCGCCGGGTTCGGGGTCGCCGACCACCTGGCTGACGGTCGCGAACTCGTAGCCCTCCTCCCGTAGCCGGTCGATGATCTGCGGGGTGGCGGCGAGGGTCGGCGCGAGCGTGTCGTGCATGAGCACCACCGAGCCGGCGCCGACATCGGCCATGACGCCGTCGGCGATCTCCTCCGGGGACAGGCCCGTCCAGTCCTGGCTGTCCAGGTTCCACAGGACCTGGGCCATCCCCTGTCGGCCGATCTCCTCGACGACCGGCCCCGACGTGTCACCGAAGGGCGGTCGGAACAGCTCCACGTCCTGGCCCGTCTGCCGCCGGACCATCGCGCTGACCGCCGCGATCTGACCCGGGAGGTCGTCCTCGTCGAAGTACTCCGTCATGTGCTCGTGGAGGTCGTTGTGGCTGGCGATCTCGTGTCCCTCGGCGTAGGCGCGCCGCAGCACGCCGGGGCGGGTCAGCGTCGGGTCGCCGTTGAGGAAGAACGTCGCCGGCACCTCCTCCTCGGCCAGCAGGTCCAGGAGCGCGGGGGTGCCCTCGGCCGGGCCGTCGTCGTAGGTCAGGGCGACGCACCTGGCCTCCGGGTCCTCGCAGTCCAGGTCCGGGTCGCCCGCGGCGACCACCCCCGGGGCGGGCGGGACGGACTCCGCCGCGGCGGCGGGCGGGTCCACCGCCAGCACGGGCTCCTCCGCCGTCGACGCCTGCCGTGCGCGCTCCCCCAGGTCGGACAGGAGCGGGGCCGCCGCCTCCGACGGCACCACCGCGACGATCCTGCCCGGCTCCGACGTGGGCGGGTGGCCGACCACGATCGGGGACAGGTGACCGTCGTCGAACTCCACCAGCAGGTCGCCGTCGGAGTTGAACCCCATCGAGTCGTACGTGCGCATCACGGGGTGCAGCCCCTCCAGGTCCACGTCCTCCGCGCCGGTCAGCTCCTCGCGCACGATCCCGTCGAGCGCCACCAGGGCGTCGTGGTCGGCCAGCAGCTCCGTCGCGTACGCGGTGTGCCCGGTCTCCGAGTCGTACCAGTACGTCCCGTATCCCCGGCGCTGACCGTGCAGGTCCTCCTCGGTGCGCACCAGGCGCACACCCAGGACTCCGCTCCCGGCGGCCACGACCTCCCAGTCGATCGCGAGGCGCACGGGGTCGCGGCTGGCTCCCCGGAAGTCCCGCACCTCCCGGTCGACCTGTTCGGCCAGTCCGGCGGCGAACCCGTCGGCGCCCTCGAACGTCGGGTAGGCGACGTCGACCTCGACGCCGTCCGGCCGGTGGGGGTGGTCCCCGAAGTCGCCGGCGTCACCGGTCCACTCGGAGACCTCCTCGTCGGCCTCGTCCAGCAGCACGGTCATGAGCTCCGGGTCGTCGGCCCCTGCTGCTCCGCCGGTGCCGCAGGCGGCCAGCGGCAGGAGCAGCGCCGCCACCGCCGCACCCGTCCGGCGCGGGCCGCACCGGACGGCGATCCCGCCGACCCGCGGCCGGAGGGCCCGGACCGGCCCCGGGCGGGACTCGGCCTGGCCAGGACGAACTCGGCTCGACGACAACACCGGTCTCCCTCATCCCTGGGCGGGTGCTCACGCGGTTGATGGCAGCAACATAGGGGACGCCGTCCGCACACCTGTGGCGGTGACCACATGTGGTCACCGCCACAGGGCGGGTCATGGTCCGCACTCGACGCGCACCCGCCCGAAGTGTCCCGGGACGACCGTTGCGCCCCGCGGCGCCGGGCCGCCCGGGAGGCCCGGCGCGGGCTCAGACCGCTTCGTCGCCGGGTTCCCCGTCGTCCTCCCCGTCCGTCGCGGCGGGCGGCTCGGGGGCCCCGTCGACGTAGGTCTCGCCCGGCGTCGTCGTGCCGAGGAGCTGGGAGACGGTGACCATCGTGTACCCGCGCGCGTCGAGTTCGCGGATGATCGTGCGGGAGGCGTCGACCGTCGTGTCGTGGATGTCGTGCATGAGGATGATCGCTCCGGGGGAGGCGCCGTCCACGGCCCGGTCGGCGACCACGGACGCCTTGCGGTCCTTCCAGTCGTTGGTGTCGATGCTCCACAGGATCTGGGCCAGTCCCATGTCCGCGGTCACCGCCGCGACCCCGTCGTCGGTGGACCCGTAGGGGGGCCTCATGAGGTCCATGGTGTACCCGGTCTCGCGGTACACCAGGGCCTGGACGGTGCCGAGGTTCGAGCGGATCCCGCCCGCGCCCAGCCCTGCCAGGTCGGGGTGGGTGAGGGTGTGGTTGGCCAGTTCGTGGCCCTCCGCGTAGGTGCGCCTCACGGTGCGCGGATCCTCCATCACCGGGTGGCCGGTGACGAAGAACGTGGCGCGGGCGTCGTACTCGGCGAGCATGTCCAGCAGTTCGGGGGTGCGCCCGCCCGGGCCGTCGTCGTAGGTCAGGGCCACGCACTTGGCGCCGGGGGCGGAGCAGTCGATGTCCTCGTCCACGGGCGGCACCGTCCCGGGCGGGGTCTGCTCCCGGCTGTCCCCGGCCGCCTCGGGCGGATCGGCGATGGCGAAGTCGCGGACTCCCCGGGTCGCGGCGTGCGACGCGCGCTCGCCCAGGTCGGACAGGAGGGGGCCGGACTCCGAGGCGTCGATGACCGCGTGGGTCCGGCCCTCGCCGACGGGGGCGACCTGCCCGGCGTCGAACTCCACGACGAGGTCGCCGTCGGGGTTGAACCCCACGGAGTCGTACAGCGAGCCGATGGGGTGGACGGCGTCGGGGGCGGCGGTGTCCGGGAGGGCGTCCCGCACCAGGCCGTTCAGCTCCTCCAGCTCCTCCTGTCCCGCGACCAGGGCGGTGGAGGGGTGGGCCGTGCCGGTCAGGGCGTCGTACCAGTAGGTGGTGTACGCCTCACGGGTCCCCTCGGAGTCGGTCTCCTCGCGGGTCACCCGGACGCCGACGAGGTCGTCGTTGGCCGCCGTCAGGTTCCACGCGGACTCGAAGGAGACCGCGCCGGGGTTGGCCGCCTCGAAGGCGTCCACCTCCGCGGAGAGTTCGCGGTCCAGGAAGCCGCTCAGCGGTTCGGCGTTGGGGAGGACCGGGTAGGCGACCTCCGTCGCCACCCCGCCCTCGCGGGCGAGGGAGGACTCCGTCAGGTCCACCACGTCACCGGGGTCCACCACGGTCAGCCCGTCGGGTTCACCGGTCGCGGGCAGGTGCTCGTCGGGTCCGCCGTCCGCCGCGGGGCGGGCGTCCCCCATGTGTTCGGGGGTGATGACACCGGGTGGGACGACGGCCGACCAGACCAGCCCCGCGACGACCGCCAGCGCGACCGCGATCGTGAAGAGGGGGCGATCGGGGGCCATGGTCGGATGGGACTGCTTGTTCACCAGGGGTTCTCCACGTTCATCTACAGACGAACGTTCGCGGGGAGCGCGGGAGAGGGCTCCGCCGCGTAACGCTTCATTTCGGGTGTGACGCCGACCGCACAACAGGGGTTCGCACTGTTTCCGGGCCGGGCACGGGGATGCACGCCGGGTACAGGGGCGGAGAGGGCGCTCCCTATACTTGCAGGCGTGGAAGGTACATGTTCCACCCCAGAGTCCGGGCCGCGCCCGGAAGGGGAGGGGTGTGTCGCAAGAGGGAACCCGGTGCGACTCCGGGACTGCCCCGCAGCGGTATGAGGGAACGAACGTCGCCATAAGCACTGGAAATCCGGTCGGTAATGTCGGAAACCGGGAAGCGGCGGCCAGTAGGAGGACGGTGTCCGCACCGTCCGCGCCCTCGAGTCCGAAGACCTGCCTCCACCCGGCGTCGCACCCGTGCCGCCGGTGGTCCCGTGCCCCGAGGGAGGGCCGAGGAGCGGGAGGCAGGTGCACACGCCCGCGGCGTGGTCTCCGGCATGCCCGCGTCCTCGCTCGCCTCGTGGCCGGTACCCGGCTTTCGACGAGGGAGAGAAGCTCATGTCCGACACCCCCGGGGCCTCCCGGCCCTCCGTGCGCTCCACCGTGCACGGTTACCCGAGGATCGGTCCCCACCGCGAACTCAAGCGCGCCAGCGAGTCGTACTGGAAGGGCGGGACGACCGCGGACGAACTGGACGGCGTCGCCGCCGACCTGCGCAGGGGCGTCTACGCCCAGCTGCGCGAGGCGGGCGTCGACGACATCCCGTCCAACACGTTCTCCTACTACGACCACGTCCTGGACACCGCTGTCCTGTTCGACCTGGTGCCCTCACGGTTCACCTCCCCGGCAGCCGCGGGCGACCGCGACGAGGAGCTGCGCCGCTACTTCGCGCTCGCCCGCGGCGAGCAGGGCGCTCCGCCGCTGGAGATGACCAAGTGGTTCGACACCAACTACCACTACCTGGTCCCCGAGCTGTCGCCGAGCACGCGTCCCCGCCTGGTCGGCGACAAGCCCGTCGCCGAGTTCCGCGAGGCCTCCGAGGCCGGCTTCCGGACGCGTCCGGTCCTGGTCGGCCCGCTGACCTTCCTCCTGCTGGCCAAGGCCGCCGACGACGCGCCTGAGGGCTGGAGCCCCGTCGAGCTGCTCGACCAGCTCCTGGACGCCTACGCGCAGCTCCTCGCGGACCTCGCTGCCGCGGGCGCCACCGAGGTGCAGCTGGACGAGCCGATCCTGGCCACCGACGAGGGCCGCGCCGCGGTCGGTCTCCTGGAGCGCTCCTACCAGCGACTGGGCGCCCTCACCGAACGCCCCTCGCTCCTGGTCTCGACCTACTTCGGCTCCATCGGAGCCGCCGCCCTGCGCGTGCTCAAGGACTCCCCGGTCGAGGCCGTCGGCCTGGACCTGGTGACCGACGGCGAGGGCATCGACGACCTGGTGAAGGTCTCCGGGCTGGGCGGCACCCGCCTGGTCGCCGGCGTGGTGGACGGCCGCAACGTCTGGCGCACCGACATCCCGGCCGCCGTGGCCACTCTCGGCACCCTGCTCGCCCTCACGGACGAGCTCACCGTGAGCACGTCCTGCTCGCTCCTGCACGTGCCGATCGACCTGGACGCGGAGACCTCCCTCGCCCCCGAGCTGCGCGAGGCCCTGGCCTTCGCCAAGCAGAAGGCTGAGGAGACGGCCCTTCTCGGCCGCGTCCTCTCCGAGGGGGCGGAGGCCGAGTACGCGGGCGGCGGCGCCGGCGGAAACCCCGCTTTCACCGACGCGCGCGTGCGCGCCCGGCTGGACGCCCTGGGCCCCGACGCCTACGAGCGTCCCCAGGACCGCGGCACCCCCGCGGACACCCCGCTGACCACGACCACCATCGGTTCGTTCCCGCAGACCGGCGAGCTGCGCCGCGCCCGCGCCGCCCACCGGCGGGGCGAACTGGCGGAGGACGCCTACAAGCAGATCCTCCGTGAGGAGATCGACCGGGTCATCGCGCTCCAGGAGGAGATCGGCCTCGACGTACTCGTGCACGGCGAGCCCGAGCGCAACGACATGGTCCAGTACTTCGCCGAGCAGTTGGAGGGCTACGCCACCACCGAGAACGGCTGGGTGCAGTCCTACGGTTCGCGGTGCGTGCGTCCGCCGATCCTGTTCGGCGACGTCTCGCGCCCCGAGCCGATGACCGTCGAGTGGATCACCTACGCCCAGTCGCGCACCGACAAGCCGGTCAAGGGCATGCTGACCGGCCCCGTGACCATGCTCGCCTGGTCGTTCGTGCGCACAGACCAGCCGCTCGGGGAGACCGCCCGCCAGGTGGGCCTGGCCCTGCGCGACGAGGTCGCCGACCTGGAGCGCGCCGGTATCCGCCACATCCAGGTGGACGAGGCCGCCCTGCGCGAGCTGCTGCCGCTGCGTGAGGAGCAGCGCGGCGCGTACCTGGACTGGGCGGTGAACTCCTTCCGTCTGGCCACGTCCGGTGTGTCGCCGTCCACGACGATCCACACGCACATGTGCTACTCGGAGTTCGGGCTGATCGTCGGGGGGATCGAGGCGCTGGACGCCGACGTGACCAGCGTCGAGGCCGCCCGTTCCCGCATGGAGCTGGTGGAGGACCTGGGCCGCCGCGGCTACAAGCGGGGGATCGGTCCCGGCGTGTACGACATCCACTCCCCGCGTGTGCCGTCGGTGGAGGAGATCGAGGGCTCGCTGCGGCTGGCCGCCGCGCACATCGACGCCGGCAACCTGTGGGTCAACCCCGACTGCGGCCTGAAGACGCGCGGCTACGCCGAGGCGGAGCAGGCCCTGCGCAACATGGTGGAGGCGGCCCGCCGGGTGCGCGCCGACCTGCCCGGCGCCCGCTAGCGGAGTCCCCCAGGGCCCTTCGTCCGGGCCCTGAGGCGCGGAAAAGGGGAGAGGGGCCGCGGCGAATGCCGCGGCCCCTCTCCGTCTGTGCGGGACGGTCAGGTGCCGACCACGGCCAGCGCGTCGGCGCCGGCGTTGACCATGATCTCCTCGATGTTGTCGGGGAGGACCAGGTCCTCGGGGGAGTCGTCACCGGTGAAGGACGGGTGCAGCTGGTACGTGATCTGGATGTTCATGTTCGCGGTCCGGACCAGCAGCACGGCCTGCGGGATGAGGTCGCCGACGAAGTCGTACTTCGTCACGATGAGGTGGGCCTCGTCGCCGAGCTCCACCTCCTTGCTCTCCTCCACGTTCTCGGCGTCGTACAGGGTGCTGTACTCGCTCTCGCCGGTGATCTGGGCGATCGTGTCCTGGAACTGGGTCGAGGCGGCCTCGACGGAGTCGGCGGCGGAGTACGGGGTCTGGTAGTCGATCTCGAAGGAGGCGTAGCCGGCGGGGGCGTTGCCCTCCGGCGGAGTGGCGTCCAGGGTCTCGTCGCGGACGGACTTGCTGCCGCCGTCGGTGACCAGGAAGTCGGCCACGACCTGCTCGGTGAAGGCGTCGCAGGGCTCGGTGGGGACGGAGTAGGGGGGCTCGCCCGTGGGGGCCGCGTCGGTGTCCGGCTCCGGGGCCGGCTCGTCGTCGACGGCCGTCTCCTCGACGCTCGCCGAGGGGGTGCCCTCGGGCGGGGAGGCGACGGTCGTCCCGTCGCTGCCGTTGGTGACCAGCATGACCACGACCGCGATCACGAGGACGACGATGATCGCGCCGCCGCCGATGACGACCCACAGGCCGGCCTTGCCGCCGCCCTGGGGCTGCTGGGGTTGGGGCTGGGGGTAACCGGGTCCGCCGCCGTAGGGGGGCTGGCCGCCCCCGTACATCTGCTGCTCCGGGCCGGGAAAGCCCTGGCCGGGACCCGTGGGGGCGCCGTATCCGGGCTGGCCGCCCGTGTTCGGGGCACCGTAGGGGGGCTGGCCCCCGCTGTTGTCCCCGCCACCGTAGGGGTTCTGCGGTGGCTGGTTGTAAGGTCCGTTTTCGCTCATGGCTCCCCTCGCCCGTGATGTGCTGGCCGTGTTGTCTGGGACGCGTGTGCGCGCCTGTGGGTTCTCACGACTTCCGGACCGCGCGGCGGTGCCGGAGCACGCTCGGAGCGACACGGGGTCGTGCGAGGGGAGGCGCACCTACCGCTACTGCCTTCCCGCGGGCGAGGGCGGAGGCGTGGGGCGGGGCGTTCCCCGTTTCTGTGAGGAGGATCCCGGGGACCGGGGGTGCCGATCACAGGTGGTCGGCGCCGGGGGATTCCTTCGCGCCGAGGTCGGGACGTGTGCATACTAGCCGCGGGGTGTGACACTGCGGCAGGCCGGACCAGGGGTAACAGGGTGAATCGTCACTGTTTTGTGTCGGTTGCGTGCGAGATCATGGTTCGCGTGACGCAATCGTGACGCCAGTTCCTGGATTCCGGGTATGGGCGCGGGGTAATGGGGGCGCGTGTCCGGTCCGGGACCTTCGCCCCGGGGGGCGTCCGGCACCCCTCCCGTCGTCATCACGTGTGCGCGGGGCGGGGGCGCCACCTCCGGCCGGAACCGGTCACCGCCGACACCGCGCGGGCATCAGAACATCGAGATGTGCACGTGGTCGAAGTGGTTCTCGGTGAGGTTGCCACGGTCCGACATCGCACGCCAGTCGGTGTCGCCGCGGCGCACGTCCCAGATCTGCTGCCGGTAGATGATGTACATGATCCCGTAGTCGTCGGCGTGCTCCATGGCCCACTCGGAGATCGCCCAACCGCGGTCGACCTGCTCCTGCGAGGGCATGCCGCCGTTGGGGTCCAGCATGAAGTCGCAGGCCCGCCCCAGGGGGTGTTCGCCGACGACCCAGCCCCCGACCGCGCGGTAGCAGCCCACGCCGCCCGCGTTCCGGGCCTCGCCGAACTCGTCGATGACCCGCTGGCGCATGAGCTCGGTGCGCGGGGTGATGTTGTACTGGCCGCCCATCGGCTGCTCGGGGTGGTCGGCGATCAGCCGGTCCACCTCGGTGCGGCGCTCCTCCAGCTCCTCCAGGTCCGCCTCCACCTCGGCCAGGCGCTCCTCGGCGGCCTCCCGGGCGGTCTCGTCGCGGGTGAGGGCCTGGTCGAGCTGGTCGATCTTGTCCTGGTTGCTGGTGGCCAGGTAGTCGATGACCACGGCCCGGTCGATGACCGCGTCGGGTTCGGCCTCCACGAACAGCGACATCGACGGGTCGATGCCGCCGCCGGTGTAGGTGGCGACCGCCAGTGCGCGCACCTGTTCGCGTGCCTCGTCGACGTCGGCGCGGGTGCCCTCGGCGCGCGTCTCGGCGCGCTCGGCCTCCTCGATGACGCCCTCCATGTCGCGGAGCTCGCCGTTGTAGTCCTCGCTGAGGCCGTCCGCGCGTTCCCGCAGGGAACTCATGCTCTCGGGGTCCATGGGCACGGCCGCGACGGCGGCCTGGGGGAGGACGAGGAACGTTCCGACCAGGCCCGCCGCGAGGACGGCCGCGCGAGCGCGACCGGGCCGGACGATCGCCGGAAGCATCCGCGAGAGGGTGTCGCCCCAGGCGCGGTCGGTGGGGTCGGGAGCCCAGAAGTCGGCGAAATCGTCCACTCGGCTCAGGTCGTCGGACTGCACTGTGTGGTCGCTCCTTGGGCCCGCGCGCACTCCCGTCGGGCACGGGAGGGGTGCGGGCGCTGCGTCTCGTCTTTCCCCGTACAGGCTTGTGGCCGCTGTCGCGGCCCCGGCCCGGCCTCCTCGCGCGTGATGCGGCAGAGGGTGAGAGTCACGGGATGGTCTTGAGTGTAGGCACTCGCGCGGGGATTCGGGAGAGACGGGGCGATTCCACCATCAGATAAACACACCAATGTGGTCTAAATAACCGGATTCGGGGTGGAAATTCAGGTGAAGCGGCTGGTGCACCATGGTTGGCTTGGGACCGTGAAGGCTCCTGCGCGCGACCAAGCGACCACCACCCCGGCTCCGGTGGACGGCACCACGGAGTGTCGTACCCCGCACCGGGAGCGCTGTCGCGTCCGCACCGGCCCACAGGCCCGCCCGTAGCGAGTCCGCCCGTCGTGCAGACCCGGGGCCGGTCCCGCCGCCGTCAGGCGGCGCCGGACCCTCCGGAGCACACGAGGCGCCTTCGCGCCCGACGACCCGCCGTGCGCAACCGCACCGGCGCGTCGCCACCGCCCGCCTGCGGGAGGCTCCGTACGCTCGGACGTGGGCGTCAACCCCACGCCGAGTCCGGCCCCCGCGTTCCCTGACAGGGCGGCGTGAGACCACCGCTGAGACGTCGATGGGATAGCCGTGATTGACGCAGTGGGCCTGCACAAGGCCTACAGGTTGAAGAAACACCAGGTGACCGCTCTGGACGGGGTCGACCTGCATGTCGAACCCGGCGAGATCTTCGGGGTCGTGGGCCAGAGCGGCGCGGGCAAGAGCACGCTGCTGCGCTCCGTGAACCTCCTGGAGCGCCCCGACGCCGGAACGGTCGCGGTCGCGGGCGAGGAACTCACCTCGCTGCGCGGGTCCCGCCTGCGCGCGGCGCGGCGCAACATCGGCATGGTGCACCAGCACTTCGCCCTGTTGTCCTCGCGCACCGTCGCCGGGAACGTCGGCTTCCCCCTGGAGGTGTCCGGTGTCGACCGGGCGAGCAGGCGGACCCGCGTGGGCGAACTCCTCGAACTCGTGGGCCTCGGGGACAAGGCGCGCGCCTACCCCGCGCAGCTCTCCGGCGGCCAGAAGCAGAGGGTCGGCATCGCCCGCGCGCTCGCCTCGGCCCCGCAGGTGCTGCTCAGCGACGAGGCGACCTCCGCACTCGACCCCGCGACCACCGACTCGATCCTCGCCCTGCTGCGCCGCCTGCGCGACGAACTGGGCCTCACGATCCTGCTCATCACGCACGAGATGGACGTGATCAAGCGGATCTGCGACTCCGCGGCGATCATGGAGAAGGGCGTCTTCCTGGAGTCGGGCAAGGTCCTCGACCTGATCGGCACACCGGGGTCGCTGCTCGCGCGCTCCCTCTTCCCGCTGCCCGCCAACGGCGGCCCGGAGACGGTGTTCATCACCTATCCGCGCTCCTTCGACGAGCCGTTCATGTCCGAGCTGACCCGGCGCTTCGACGTCGACGTCAACATCCTGGGCGGCGGCGTGGAACAGGTGGCCGGGCAGTCCGTCGGCCGCCTGAGCGTCGACATGCGCGGAGCGCGCCGGAACGAGGCGCTCACCTACCTGTCCGAGCACGGCCTGCTGGTCGAGGAGGCCGGAAAGTGATGACCAACCCCACCGACGTCCTCGTCCTCGCCGCGGCGGCGGCCGACGGCGGCAACGCCTGGGACGCGATCGTCGCGTTCGTCCAGGACTGGCCGAACATGTGGCCGAACCTGTGGTTGAGCACCCAGGACACCATCTACATGGTGGTGTGGTCGACGATCGTCAGCGTGCTGGTCGGGCTGCCCCTGGGCGTGCTGCTGGTGGCCACGGACCGGGGAGGGCTGACCCCGGCCCCGGCCGTGCGCGCCGTCCTCAGCGCCGTCGTCAACGTCGGCCGCTCGCTCCCGTTCATCGTCCTGATGGTGGCGGTGCTGTCCCTGACCCGGTTCCTGGTGGGCACCACGCTGGGGCCGACGGCGGCGATCGTCCCCCTCAGCATCGGCGCCATCCCGTTCTTCGCCCGCCTGGTGGAGACCTCCCTGCGGGAGGTGGACCGCGGGGTCGTCGAGGCCGCTCACGCGATGGGCACCCGCCGGTTCACGATCGTCGGCAAGGTGATGCTGCCCGAGGCGCTGCCCGGCCTGATCGCGGGCCTGGTGATGACCGTGGTCGCCCTGATCTCCTACTCGGCGATGGCGGGCGCCATCGGCGGCGGAGGCCTGGGGGACCTGGCCATCCGGGAGGGCTACCAGCGGTTCAACGACCACTACCTGTGGGCCACCGTCATCCTGCTGATCGTGATCGTCCAGGTCGCCCAGAGCATCGGCGACCTGCTGGTGCGCCGCCTGTCGCGGCGCTGACCGGCGGTCGCCCGACCGCCGGGAGGCGCCGGGGGCGGGCCGCGCGCCCGCCCCCGCCCGTACCCACCCCCCACCCCACCCCCCGACGAATTTCTGACCGATGAGGAAGGGGACAGCGATGACCGGGAGTACCACGGCACGAGTGGCGCAGGGGGTCGCCGCCGCGGGACTGGCGGCGGCGGTGCTGGCGGCCTGCGGGAGCCCCAGTGAGCGGGCCGAGGAGGGCACCGACGCCGAGGGCCTGACGACGCTGCGGATCGGCGCCACGCCGATGCCGCACGCGGAGATCCTGGAGTTCGTCGACGAGAACCTGGCCGCGGACGCGGGTCTGAAGCTGGACGTGGTGGTCTACACCGACTACAACCAGCCCAACGCCGCCCTCGCGGAGGGCGAGCTGGACGCGAACTACTACCAGACGGCCCCGTTCCTGGAGGAGTACCTGGACGGCAACCCCGACGCGGACCTGAGCTACGTGTCGGACGTGCACCTGGAGGCCTTCGGCATCTACTCCCAGGAGCTCACGGACCTGGCCGACCTGCCCGAGGGCGGTGAGGTCGGGGTCCCCAACGACACCTCCAACATGGGGCGCGCCCTGGAACTGCTCGCCGCGGAGGACGTGATCACGCTCGCCGACACCGGGGGGAGCGCCCCGTCGGTCGACGACATCGAGGAGAACCCCCTCGACCTCACCGTCACGCCGGTGGAGGCCGCGCAGCTCCCGCGCTCGCTCCAGGACCTGGACGCGGCCGTGGTGAACGGCAACTACGCCCTGGAGGCGGACCTGCCCGCGACGGCCAACGCCCTGGCCTGGGAGGGAACCGAGGACAACGAGTACGCCAACGGCCTGGTGGTACGTTCCGAGGACGCCGACGCGGAGGACATGGTCAGGCTCGACGAGCTGCTGCACAGCGACGAGGTGCGCCAGTTCATGGAGGAGCGCTGGGAGGGCATCGTGATCCCCCTCGGCGGCGGATCCTCCGAGGACTGAGCCCCGGGCGCCGGGGCTCCGGCCCCGGCGCCCCGCGTAACGGTTGGGTTTCGGCCTGCGCCTGGTCGATTGACATCGAGGTACTACTCTGTTTGTTTTGTGGGAGCGCTCCCACAACGATGTCCCCTCGTCATGGAAGGTGCGTACCGAAGAAGTGAGCAACCGCAACGATTTCCCCGAGGGCTTCCTCTGGGGGGCGGCGACCGCCTCGTTCCAGATCGAAGGCGCCACCACCGCTGACGGCCGGGGCCGCAGTATCTGGGACACCTTCGCCGAGACACCCGGCAAGGTCCTGGGCGGCGACACCGGCGACCCCGCCGACGACCACTACCACCGCTACGCCGACGACGTCGAGCTCATGCGCGAGCTGAACCTCGGGGCGTACCGCTTCTCCGTCGCCTGGCCCCGGATCGTCCCGGAGGGCTCCGGCGCCGTCAACCAGGCCGGGATCGACTTCTACGACCGCCTCGTCGACACCCTGCTGGGCGCCGGCATCCAGCCCTGGGCGACCCTGTACCACTGGGACCTGCCCCAGCCGCTGGAGGACGCCGGAGGCTGGCCCGTCCGCGACACCGCGTACCGCTTCCGCGACTACGCCCAGGTCGTAGCGGAGGCCCTCGGTGACCGCGTGGGCCACTGGATGACCATCAACGAGCCCTGGTGCTCGGCCTTCCTCGGCTACCACAACGGCCACCACGCCCCCGGCCACAAGGACGCGGCGCAGGCCCTGGCCGCCACCCACCACCTGCTGCTCGGCCACGGCCTGGCGGCGGAGGCCATCCGCTCGACCGGCCACCCCTCCGAGGTGGGACTGGCCCACAACCAGGCGGTCATCCGCCCCCACGGCCCCACCGCGGCCGACGCCCGCGCCGCACGCCGCGCGGACGGGGTGCGCAACCGGCTCTTCACGGACCCGATCCTCAAGGGGCGCTACCCGGCGGACGTCCTGGAGGACCTCGCCGACATCAGCGACTTCTCCTTCGTGTCCGACGGGGACCTGGAGATCATCTCCGCGCCGCTGGACTTCCTGGGCGTGAACTACTACTCGCCCGAGTTCGTCGCGGCCTCCGCCAAGGGTCTGGACCCGGCGCTGGTCAGCGGAGAGGGCGGCGCCTGGCTCGGCGCCGACCCGGAGGAGGTGCACGTCTCCCAGGGCCTGCCCGTCACCCACATGGGCTGGGAGATCGACCCCACCGGCATGTACGACGTGCTCCAGCGCCTGGCCGGGGAGAGCGGCGGGATCGACCTCTACGTCACCGAGAACGGCTGCGCCTTCGAGGACACCGTGACCGAGGACGGCCGGGTCCACGACACCGACCGCACCGACTACTACGAAGGCCACCTGAGGGCGGCCGCGGAGGCCGTCCGGGCCGGGGTGCCCCTGCGCGGGTACTTCGCGTGGTCGCTTCTGGACAACTTCGAGTGGGCGTGGGGATACTCCCGCCGGTTCGGCATCGTGCACGTCGACTACGAGACCCAGCGCAGGACCGTCAAGGACAGCGGCCGCTGGTACGCCACACTGGCTGGGACGGACCGGTTCCCCGAACGCTAGACACGGGCGCAGGAGCAGGCGCCGCGGCCGGTGGACCGCGGACGGCAGTGGGGTGTCCCCCGGGGCACCCCACACGGTCGTTCCCGGCGGGGTAACACCATGGAAGCGTCCGTCGAACACACCGCCGCCCCGGGGATCCCGGGGCGGCGGAACACGAACCCCAGAGGGAGCCTCGAAGTGGCCAAGAGCGGTGGCGGTCGGAAGCGTCCGACCCTGGAGATGGTGGCGGAGCGGGCCGGAGTCGGCCGCGGAACCGTCTCCCGGGTGATCAACGGTTCCGCCCAGGTGAGCCCGCACACCCGGGAGGCCGTGCACAACGCGATCGCCGAACTGGGCTACAGCCCGAACCAGGCGGCGCGCACCCTGGTCACCCGGCGCACGGACACGATCGCGCTGGTCGTCTCCGAACCGCGCGACCGGCTCTTCGCCGACCCGTTCTTCGCCGACATCATCCGCGGCGTCAGTTCGGTCCTGCACGAGCGCGACCTCCAGCTGATGCTGACCACGGCCCGCACCGAGGCCGAGCACAAGCGGGTGGGGGACTACCTCAGCGGCTTCCACGCGGACGGTGCGCTCCTGGTGTCCCAGCACCGCGACGACCCGCTCTCCACGCGCCTGGCCGAGGCGGGCGTGCCGGTCGTGCACGGCGGCCGCCCCCACTCCCCGGACCAGCCCGCCCCCTACTGCGTCGACATCGACAACTACGGCGGCGCCCACGCGGCCACCCGGTACCTGTTGGACCGCGGGCACCGCCGCGTGGCCACCATCACCGGTTCGATGGACATGAACGCCGGCCAGGAGCGCCTGCGCGGCTACCGCGAGGTCATGGCCTCGGCCGGATTCGAGGTGGACGAGCGGCTCGTGGTCCGGGGGGACTTCAGCGTGGAGGGGGGAGCCGAGGCGATGACACGGCTCCTGGACACGGGGCTGGAGCCCGACGCGGTGTTCGCCGGTTCCGACATGATGGCGATCGGGGGATTGCGCGTGCTGCGCGAGCGGGGGCTGCGCGTGCCCGACGACGTCGCCCTGGTCGGCTACGACGACACCGTGATGGCCCAGCACAGCGACCCGCCGCTCACCACCATCCACCAGCCCACGGTCCAGATGGGCCGGGAGATGGCGAGACTGCTCGTCGACGTGGCGATCCCCCGGACCGTCGAGGCGGAGACGGTCATGCTCGACACGCACCTGGTGGTGCGCGAGTCCGGCTGACCCCCGCTGAGTCCGCGGGAGGCCCGGAAGCGCCTCTGACCCGCCTGTTCGCCGCCGCCCGGCTGGACTCGCACGCGATCGCTGTGCGAGGCTGGTCGCGATTTCGCGGGAGACGGTGGGAGCGCATGGAGCCGATGCGGGGACCGACACACGCCCGGTGCGCGATTTCGTCGTGCGGGTGGTGCGACCAGGACGGCGTCGACTGCCGGTTCTGTTCCGGAACGGGTTGGTGGCGGCCCGAGCGGCCGCACCGGGACGGGAGCGGCGTGATCGTCTGGCACAGGATCGACGAGCCGTGTCGGGGGTGTGCCGGGACGGGCAAGGAGCACAGTCCGACCGCGGCCCTCTGAGGCGCTCCCGCTCCCGCCAGGAAAAGGAGAAGCACATGCGCTGGGTGACCTATCTCTCGCCGAGTGGCGGGGGCGAGCGCGTCGGGGTACTGGACGACGGGGACGTGCTGGGCAGCCCCGACCCCGGCAGCCTGGCCGACCTGCTCGAAGCGGGCGGCGAGGCCCTGGCCGCGGCCGGGGGGCGGGCCTCCGCCGCCCCGATCGAGATCATCGTCGAACCGGAGGCGCGCATGTGCGCCCCCGTGAGGCCGACGGCCCTGGTTCCCGCGCTGGTCGACGGCGAGGTGTGGGAGATCCATCCCGAACTCGTGCGCGGCGCCGACGACGCCGTCCTGCCCGCCGCCCGTTCGGCGCTGGTGGGCCTGGCCGCGGTCTCCGGTGGTGACGGTCCGGCGAGCGCCTACACGCCCGCCTGCCTGTGGCTGGACGCGGGGGGAGCGGCGGTACAGCTGACCCTGGGCCCGGTCCTGACCACCGCCGACGAGGTGCCTGGGGCGCCGCTGCCGCTGAGCGCCTGGGTGGACGACAGGGAGGTCGGCCGGGGGATCGCGGATCCGGCCCACGAGTGGCTGGTCTCGGGACCGTCCGGCACGGGCGGTGTGCGCGTCCTGCTGCCGGTCGCCACCCCGCGCCTGGACGAGAACGACGAACTGTTCGTGGACGCGGGCGTCCTGGGTACCTTCGAGGTCCGGGTCGGCTCCCAGGTCTGACCGGCGGCGCCGCTCCGAACGGCACGGAGCGCGGGCGGCGTCAGGGGGCGAACTCCCAGTGCCAGGGCTCGAACCCGCCGCGTGCCCAGGGCGGGTTGTCCCATCCGTGCGCGGGGGCGTGGGCCAGCATCCACTCGTGTTCGGGTGACCCGACCTCGTTCACGCCCCCGCACAGGTCCACGGCCACCCCCAGCCCGTGCCGGCTGGTGCCGGGCTCGGCGGCCATCCCGGGCAGCATCTCCCGGAACAGGCTCACCTGCTCGTGGTAGGGGCGGTAGGAGTCGGTCACGCACATCGGCCGGCCGAACTCCCCGCGGTAGGCGCCGTCGAGTTCGATGAAGGCCTCGGCCGCGTCGGCCCGCAGCCGTTCTCCGGGCTGGGGGAGGGGGCACAGCACCGATTCCGGTATACGGCCGTTGGCGTGGTCGGCGTCGCCCGCCGTGCACCCCGTCCGCGCGTGCGACGGCGGTGGTTCCCGCCCGTCCCCGCTTCCCGCGCCGCTGACACCACCCCGTTCGTCGTCATCGGTCGACAGGGCGGCGCGCGCGTCGTGCAGGGTCTCCTCGCGGCGCCGCTCCTGTCCGTCCGGGTCGCGTACCCCGACGAGCCGCGCCTCCAGGCGGGTCTGTTCGGCCAGGAGCCATCCCAGGCGCTCCTCCTGCTCGGTGACGGCCTCCTCGGCCTCCTCGCGGGCCGCGGCGGCGGCCTCGGTCGCCTCGGCCTGCTCCCGCGCGGCGGTGTCGGCCAGCCCGTGCACGGTCTCGGACGCGACCCGTGCCGCGCCGGCCCGGTCCAGGTCGGCTGCGCGGTGCTCCCCCAGCAGGTGCAGGAGGGCGCCGCGCTCGAGCATCCCGGAGGGGCCCTGGGAGCCGCCCCAGGCGTGCACCGGCCCCACGTCGGCGCCCATGTAGACCGCCGCCGCCTGGCGGGCCGCGGCGAGCCGTGCCTCCTCGCCGCGTTCCACCGCGGTCCCGGCGCGCTCGGCGGCCTCGGCGCTCCGCTCGGTCAGCTCGGCCAGGCGCTCGCGCTCCTCGCCGTAGCGCTCGATCTTGCCGAGGGCCTCCTGCCGGAGGACCTCCGTGTCCGCGCGCAGGGCCGCCAAGGCGACGCGCACGTTCCCGAGGGACGGTTCGCCGACGATCTCGTCGGCCGC
>Ga0233363_1000367_pt1 | contig 20768 bp, 21 predicted proteins | sample ElkDunMinimDraft_18_FD_191534 | JGI IMG/M metagenome (GOLD analysis project Ga0233363, IMG submission 191534) | Fecal eukaryotic communites from dung pellets of Tule Elk in California, USA - Elk Dung C16 | ecosystem: Host-associated > Mammals > Digestive system > Large intestine > Fecal | place... | reverse complement strand
TCGACGATCGGGACGCCGTCCAGGAGGTCCTCGGCGTCGTCGACCGCCGCGGCGAGCGTGGTCAGCACGGCGGCGTCCGCGACCCGGCCCTCGGACTCGTCGAGGGTCGCGCGCGCGACGGCGAGCTGCGCGGTCAGGTCGTCCGCCTCGCTCCACATGTACCAGCCGACGCCGCCGCCCGCCGTCACCAGGAGTGCGAGCGGCACCACGACCAGCACGCCGCGCCGACCGCCCCGTGAGCCGCCCGTCGACCGCCCGTGCCGCAGCGACTGGTCCGCCCATCGCGCTCGCGGGCCGGCGACGGCGAGGACGGACCCGCCGACCGCCGCTCCGAGCGCGTACCAGGCGAGGTCCGAGGCCGCGAAGGTGGTGCCGAGCACGTACCGCGCGGGCGGGAAGCGTTCGAGCGCCTGGGCAGGGACGTCGGTCAGGTGCGACAGCTCGATCGCGGCGCACACCGCTAGGGCGACCAGGCCGCCCACGACCGGGTTGATGCGCGGGAAGAGGAAGGCGAGGAGCAGGACGACGAGCACCGCGAACAGGCAGTCGCCGACCGGCCCGCCGACCGCCTCGGGGGCGAGCGCGCGGGCTCCGAGGCCGACGAGGACCACGACGACGCCAAGAGCTGCCGACGTCGTGCGAGAGGCGCGGCCTGCTCCGGCTGCCACGATCATGACCCCGCGCGGGGCTCGGCGGCTTCCAGGATGCGAAGGCCGTGCGGCTCGGTGCGTGTCACGCGCAAGACCCTACCGACCGTGGCCGGCCGTTCGAGCACGCGGTCGTGGGACGAGCGTGGGCGGGCCTGACGGCCCGCCCACGCTCGCTTCGCTCAGTCGCGCGTGGCGCCGACGGCGGCCAGGACGACGTCGGCCACCTCGGCCGGACGCGAGACGGAGAGCGCGTGCGACGCTCCCCGGACCGCGACCGTCGACCGCGCGCCGGCCCGCTCGGCCATGTACCGCACGAGCTCGGCGGGGATGTTGCGGTCGTCGCTGCCGTAGACGACCCACGAGGGCCGGTCGCTCCACGCGGGCGTGCCGGTGGGCAGGGCGTCGGTGAGCGCCGTCTGGGTCACGGGCCGCTGCGTGGCGGCCATGAGCACGGCGTGCTCCTCGTCGACGTCGGCGGCGAACTGCTGACCGAATGCCTCCTGGCGGATCACCAGCTCGGTCTCCCCGCTGGCCAGGGGGTAGCCGGCGAGCGCCTCGCCGAGCGAGCTGCCCGGGAACTTGAGCGACAGGTCGGTCGCGTTCTCGCCGGTGTCCGGGATGAAGGCGCCGACGTACACCAGGGCGACGACCTCCGGGTTCCCGGCGGCCGCCTCGGTGATGACGAACCCGCCGTACGAGTGGCCCACCAGGACGATCGGTCCCTCGATGCTCGCCAGGACGTCACGGACGTACGCGGCGTCACCCGCGACGGAGCGCAGCGGGTTGGCGACGGCGACGGCCGGGATCTGCTGCGCGTGCAGCCTGGCGATGACGGAGCTCCAGCTCGACGCGTCGGCGAAGGCGCCGTGGACGAGGACGACGGTGGGGGCGGTGCTCATGACTGTTCTCCCTTGTGGAGTGCCTTGCGCAGGACGTGGATCGCCTGCTCGACGGCGGCGGTGGTCGCGGCGGTGCCGCGCAGCGGGTTGAGCATGAGGAAGTCATGGATGGCGCCGTTGTAGCGGACGCTCGTGGTCGGGACGCCGGCCGCCGTGAGGTTGCGGGCGTACGCCTCGCCCTCGTCGCGCAGCACGTCGTTCTCGTCGACGATCAGGAAGGTCTCGGGCAGCCCTGCGAGGTCGTCGCGGGTCGCGCGCAGCGGCGACGCGGTGATCTCGCCGCGGCGCTCGACGTCGGGCAGGTAGGAGTCCCAGAACCAGGCCATGGACTTGGCGAGCAGGAACGGTCCGTCGGCGAACTCGCGGTAGCTGGCCGTGTCCTGGCCGGCGTCGGTCACGGGGTAGTAGAGCGACTGGTGCACGAAGGTGACGTCGCCGCGCTGCTTGGCGAGGATCGCGAGCGCGGCGGCCATGTTGCCGCCGACCGAGTCGCCCGCCACGGCGAGCCGGGAGGCGTCGAGCCCTTCGGCGGCGCCGTCGCGCACGACCCACCGCGCGGTCGCGTAGGCCTGCTCGATCGCGACCGGGTAGTGCGCCTCGGGGGACCGCGTGTACTCGACGAAGACGACGGCCGCACCGACGCCGACGGCGAGCTCGCGGACGAGCCGGTCGTGCGTGCCCGCGTTGCCGAGCACCCAGCCACCGCCGTGCACGTAGAGGATCACGGGCAGCGGGCCGGCGGCTCCGACGGGCGTGACGATCCGCACCGGGACGTCGCCGACCTCGGCCGGGACGGTGACCCACCGCTCGTCGACGTCGGGCTTCTCGACCGGTGCGGCCTGCAGGTCGTCGAGCACCTTGCGGGCGCCCTCGACGCCGAGCTGGTAAAGGAAGGGTGGTTGGGACGTGGCGTCCGCGAGCTGCTGCGCGGCGGGCTCCAGGATGTGGTCGCTCATGAAGGTCTCCATCTCTGTGTGTGCGTGCGCTGTGTGCGTGCTTCTGTGAAGGTCGGGAGGCGTTGAAGAAGTCCCGCAGGCTCGACCGGGCAGCGGGTGAACCTGTGACAGCGCCCGCCGCTCGCCGCTGTCTGCCGCTGTTTGCCGTCGTGCGACCTGCTGACGTGCGACCTGCTGACGTGCGACCTGCTGACGTGCGACCTGCTGACGTGCGCGGGCGGCGGGCTTAAGGTCGGAGCGTCGGCCCCGGGCACCGGTCCGACGGAGGCACGGCCTCGTCCGAGGACGGCTGCCGCGCACGACGGGAGGGTCTCGATGTCCGTGGGTCTTGCGACCGACCTCGACGACGCGGCCGCGGAGTTCACCGCCGTCCGGCGCCAGCTGTTCGGGGTCGCCTACCGGATGCTGGGCTCGGTCGCCGAGGCCGAGGACGTGGTGCAGGACGCGTGGGTGCGGTGGCAGGGCATGGACCGGTCGGAGGTCGTCAAGCCGCAGGCGTTCCTGACGACGATGGTCACGCGCCTGGCCATCAACGTGCTGCAGAGCGCCCGGGTGCGCCGCGAGACGTACACCGGTCCGTGGTTGCCCGAGCCCGTCGACACCAGCCAGGACCCGACGCTCGGTGCCGAGCGCGCGGAGGCCCTGGAGCTCGCGGTCCTGGTGCTGCTGGAACGGCTCACGCCGACCGAGCGCGCGGCCTACGTGCTGCGCGAGGCCTTCGGCTACGAGTACGGCGAGATCGCCGACGTCGTCCAGGTGTCGCAGGTGGCCGCGCGCCAGCTCGTGAGCAGGGCACGCAAGCACCTCGCGGCGGGCAAGCGGAACACGGTCGGCAGGGACGAGAAGCGCCGGCTGCTCGAGGCGTTCGTCGCGGCCGCGCGGTCGGGCGACGTCGCCCAGCTCGAACGTCTGCTGGCCGCCGACGTCGTGAGCACCTCCGACGGCGGGGGAGCGGTCCGCAACGTCTCGCGGTTCCCGGTCGCCGGCCGGTCGACCGTGGCGAAGTTCGTCCGCGCGTTCGCCACGCGGTTCTGGTCGGGCATCGAGGCGCACGCGATCGAGGTCAACGGCGAGGCGGCGATCGCGCTCGAGCGCGACGGCGCGACCGTCGCGGTCATGACGGTCGCGGCGTCCGACGACGGCATCGACCAGATCCTGTGGGTCATGAACCCGGCCAAGCTCGAGGCGCTCGAGCGCGGCGGTCCGGCCCTGCCACCGCAGGTTCCGGACCGCCGCGCCTGAGCGCCGAGCCGCCGGGACGTCAGACGGCGCTGCGCCAGCGGTCGTACGAGATCTCGCCGAGCACCGCGTCGCCGGCCGGGACGAGCGAGCCGTCCTCGAGCACCGCGCCGAAGTAGGTCGCGGCGGGGTCGGCGACGACCGTGCGGGGGTCGCCGTCGCCGCGCAGGCGGGCTGCCACGATCTCGTCGAAGCGGAAGCGCTCCGGCCCGGCGATCTCCACGACGTCGTTCAGCGGGTCGCCCGTCGCGACCTCGGCGACGATCCTGGCGACGTCGGCCGAGGCGATCGGCTGGAAGCCGACCGGGGCGATCCGTGCGGTGCCGTCGACCGTGGCCTCGTCCGCGATGCGTTCGAGGAACTCGAAGAACTGCGTCGACCGGACGATCGACCATCCCTGCGCCGAAGCGCGGACGAGTCGTTCCTGGGCCACCTTCGCGCGCAGGTAGCCGCTGTCCAGGGCGTCGGCGCCGACGATCGACACGACGACGTGGTGCCGGACCCCGGCCGCTGCCTCGGCCTCGAGCAGGTGGCGCGTCGAGGTCGTGAAGAAGGCCATGACGTCCTCGTCCGCGAACGACGGGGAGTTGCTCAGGTCGACGACCACCTGAGCGCCCTCGAGGGCCTCGGCCAGGCCCGCGCCGGTCAGGGTGTCGACGCCCGACTGGGGCGATGCCGGCACGGCGTCGTGGCCTTGGTCGGCAAGATGCGCGACGACCTGGCTGCCGACCAGCCCGGTGCCGCCGATGACGACGATCCTCATGTACTGCTCCTCTCGGGTCGGCGGAACCAGGCGGCCCCGCCGTCTTCCTGACAAGGAGCCCGCGCGTTCTGTGACCGAGTGCGACCGCGATCCGGTGTGACGCACGAGACGTCACGTCTGCGGCCCGTGCCCGGTCGACAGGGTGAGTCGAGCAAACGGCGGATCCAGGACCACCCGAAGGACGGACGGACAACGATGCGCAGGATTCTCATCGTCGGTGGTGGCTACGCCGGCTTCTACACCGCGTGGGGCCTGGAGAAGCGGCTGCGTCGCGGCGAGGCCGAGGTCACGCTCGTCGACCCCCACGGCTACATGACCTACCAGCCGTTCCTCCCAGAGGTGGCCGCCGGCTCGGTCGAGGCGCGCCACGTCGCGGTCTCGCTGCGCGCGCACCTGCACCGGACGACGGTGGTCGCCGGCCACGTGACGTCGATCGACCACGCCCGCAGGACGGCGACGGTCCGGCTGCCCGAGGGCGGCCTGCGCGACGTCGCCTACGACACGGTCGTGGTCACCGCCGGCGCCGTGACCCGCACGTTCCCCGTGCCCGGCGTCGCGGACGCGGCCATCGGGCTCAAGCACGTCGAGGAGGCGGTCGCCGTCCGCGACACGCTCCTGACCGCCTTCGAGCGCGCCGCGACCCTTCCGCCCGGCCCGCAGCGGCGCGCGCTCCTGACCGTCACGGTCGTGGGCGGCGGCTTCACGGGCGTCGAGCTGTTCGGCGAGCTGCTCGCGCTCGCACACAGCCTGCTGCGCTCCTACCCCGAGCTGAGCGCCTCGGACCTGTCGTTCCACCTCGTCGAGGCACGCGACCGCATCCTGCCGGAGGTCACCGACCGGCCCGGTGCGTGGGTCGTCCGGCATCTCGAGCGGCGCGGGGGCCACGTCCACCTCGGCGCGCAGCTGGTCTCGGCCGAGGACGGGCACGTGGTGCTCTCGACCGGCGAGTCCTACGACGGCGAGATCCTGGTCTGGACCGCGGGCAACGGGGCACACCCCGTGGTGGCGAGACAGACCGACCTGCCCGTGGACGAGCGCGGGCTGCTGCGGGTCCGGGCGGACCTGCGGGTCGGCACCGAGGAGCAGGCCGTGCCCGACGCCTGGGGCGCCGGCGACAACGCGGCCGTGCCCGACCTCGCGTCGCCCGTGGCCGGCGCCCGCACCGTCCCGAACGCGCAGCACGCCGTGCGGCAGGGCCGGCTCCTCGCCGCGAACCTCGTGGCCGACCTGCGCGGCCGCCGGGTACGCCGGTATGTGCACCACTCGCTGGGCACCGTCGCGACGCTCGGCCTGGGACACGGGATCTTCCAGTACCGCCGGATCGTCATCACCGGGTTCCTGGCGTGGCTCCTGCACCGCGGGTACCACGTGCTCGCCGTCCCGACCTGGGAGCGCAAGGTGCGCGTGCTGCTCGACTGGACGCCGGTGGTGCTCTTCGGGCGCGACGTCGTCGGCCTCGCCGCGGTCCAGCGGCCGCGCGCGGCGTTCCTGGCGGGCGGCGAACCGCCCGCCGACCCGGACACGCTCGTCGCCGCGGGGCCGCGGGGTCGCGGGAGCGGTAGCGGGCGGCTCTGACGGCCGGGCGACGCGCCGCGGAAGCCCCTTGTCCGCCGTCGAGGCACCGGGCTACGGTTGCGGCATGTTCCCCGCAGCAGCCACGACGACGCCGGACCCCTCCGGCGCCCGCTGACCGCTGCAGCAACCAGGCCCCGGAGCTCGCTCCGGGGCCTTTGTCGTGCCCGGGCGGCTCCTCGTTTCCCCAGGAGATCCGACATGAGCACCTCCGTACCGGTCGACCCCGCCGTGACCGACCATCGCGAGCTCGGCCGCGACATGCGCATCTTCGCGACGAGCCCGCTCGTCGGCCCCGGACTGCCGCTGTGGCTGCCCGCGGGTGCCGCGGTGCGCCGCGAGCTCGAGCGCCTCGCCGAGGACGTCGCGATCAGCGGCGGGTCCGTCCCCGTCTACTCGCCGGTGCTCGGCAAGCGGTCCTTGTTCGAGCGGTCAGGGCACTGGGACAAGTTCGCCGACGACATGTTCGCGCCGCTGGGCGGGAGCGAGGACGAGGGCGACCGTGACCCGCTGGTGCTGCGTCCGGCCAACTGCCCGCATCACGCGCAGGTCTACGCGTCCGAGCCGCGCAGCCACCGGGACCTGCCGCTGCGCTACCACGAGCTTGGTGCCATGTTCCGGGCGGAGCGCTCGGGCGTCGTATCAGGGCTCAGCCGCGTGCGGCAGATCAACCTCGACGACACGCACGTGTTCTGTCGCCCGGACCAGGTGGCCGACGAGGTGCGCATCGCGCTCGACGCCGTCCTGCGCGTCATGGGCGTGCTCGGGCTCGAGATCGACCATGTGCGGCTCTCGCGCCGCGACGGCTCCGACGCGTTCCTCGGCCGGCCCGAACAGTGGGCCGCGGCCGAGGAACAGCTCCGGAGCGTGCTGGCCGGCTCGGACGTCGCGTGGGTGGACGGCCCGGGCGAGGCGGCGTTCTACGGACCGAAGCTCGACGTCCAGGTCCGTGACGCGCGCGGTCGTCAGGAGACCCTCGCCACCGTCCAGATCGACTTCAACCAGCCGGGACGCTTCGGCCTCGAGTATGTCGCCGCGTCGGGGGAGCGGGAACGTCCCGTCATGATCCACCGGGGGACCGTAGGCTCGATGGAGCGGATGGTCGCTTTCCTGCTCGAACGGCACGAGGGCCGGCTGCCGTTCTGGCTCGCTCCCGTGCAGGTGTGCCTCCTGCCGGTGGGTCAGGTCGACGTCGGACCGGCCGCGGCGGCGCTGCGGGCCCGCGGCGTGCGGGTGCGGGTCGAGCCGGACGGGTCGCTCGGCAACCGCATCCGGCTCGCGCGCGGACGCCGCGACGCGCTGCTCGCCGTCGTCGGGCCGCGCGAGGCCGCCGCCGGGGAGGTCGCCGTCGAGGACCCCGCGAGCGGTGCCCGCGCGACGCTCGCCTGGGAGGCCCTGGCCGAGGCTGCCGAGGCCGCGGTCTCCCAGCGGCTGCTGCGCATGCCCCTGTGAGATGCGACCGCCGGACCGGGTGCCCACGATGAAAGGGACGGCCCGCTGAGGCCGCGGAGGAAAGGGGAACCGCATGGGTATCGGCGACTTCAAGGACAAGGCATCCGACGCGCTGAACAGCGACAAGGGTGAGCAGACATCGGACTCGGCTCTCGACAAGGGTGCCGACGCGGCCTCGAAGGCCACGGGCGGCAAGCACGACGAGCAGCTGGACAAGGCCCAGGACCAGGCCGACGAGCGACTCGGCCAGGAGTAACCGGCGTCGACACGACGGCCGGCCACCCCTCGGGGCGGCCGGCCGTCGTCGTGTCTATCGTGTCGGTGTGCCCACGCGCCTGCTGCTGATCAGCGACACCCACGTGCCGTCCCGCGCGCGGGCGCTGCCCGAGCAGGTGTGGCGGGCCGTCGACGCGGCCGACGTCGTCGTGCACGCGGGCGACTGGACGACGGCGGCGCTGGCCGACGCCCTGCAGGCCCGCGCGGCCCGGCTCGTCGGCGTCGCCGGCAACAACGACGGGCCCGACCTGCACGAGCGCTTCGGCGAGGTCGCCCGCACCACGATCGAGGGCCTGCGCGTCGCGGTCGTGCACGAGACCGGGGCCAGGCAGGGACGCGAACGGCGGGCCGACCAGGCGTTCCCGGGCACCGACCTGCTGGTGTTCGGGCACAGCCACATCCCGTGGGACACCGTGGCGCCGTCCGGGATGCGCCTGCTCAACCCCGGTTCGCCCACCGACCGCCGCCGGCAGCCGGTGGGCACCTACCTCACCGCGACGGTCAGCGGACAGCGCCTGCTCGACGTCGAGCTGGTCCCCGTCGAGCGCTGACCACGGCCACGGCGGCCATCCCGGTCAGAGCTGGCGTGCGTCGAGCGCGTTGCAGTCCTCGAGCGTGCCGCCGTTGTAGCCGACGGCGAACCAGCGCATGCGCTGCTCCGACGTGCCGTGGGTGAAGCCCTCGGGGTTGATCTGCCCGGTGGACTGCTGCTGGATGTGGTCGTCGCCCACGGCGGCCGCGGCCGACAGCGCCTGGTCGAGCTGCTCGTCGGTGATCGGCTCGAGGAACGTCACACCGGTGTCGGGGTCGACGGTCGTCGCGGCGTCGCCGACCCACATGCCGGCGAGGCAGTCGGCCATGAGCTCGATGCGCACCGAGTCGGACTCCGGGCCGCTGTCGCGACGGTTCGCGGCGTCCATCGCGCCGATCTGCTGCTCGATGTGGTGGCCCACCTCGTGCGCCACGACGTACATCTCCGCGAGCGGGCCCCCTTCGGCGCCGAACTGGGTGTCCAGCAGGTCGAAGAAGGTCAGGTCCATGTACACGGTCTGGTCGGGCGGGCAGTAGAACGGGCCGGTCGCGCTCGACGCCGCGCCGCACCCCGTCGTCGTCTGCCCGGAGAAGCTCTCGACCGGCGGCTCGACGTACTGCACGCCCGCCTGCTGGGGGAGCACGCGCTCCCAGTAGGCGTCGAGCGACTGGGCGGTCGCCGACAGCCGGCACTCGCGGTCGGTGTTCGCCTCGTCGGCCGTGCAGTCGCCGATGAACTGCTCCTGGCCGTCGCCCAGCCCGCCGTCGACCTGCTGCTCCGAGCCCAGCATGCTCTCGGTGACCTGCCCCAGGTCACCGCCGAAGAACATCGCCAGGACGGCGACGAGCAGCGCACCGATGCCGCCGCCCGCGATCGCCGTACCGCGCCCTCGGCCACCGCGCCGGACGCGCCCACCCTCGAACTGACCACCGTCGTTGAATGTCACGACGGGCACGCTACTCGGGGCCACAGACCGTCGCTCGGCGGTGACGTCGGCCGAACGCGACCGTCGCCGTGGGTACGCCTGGGAAATTGGCGTGAGAGGTCCCCAGCCTCCCCGACTACACTCGGGTGGCTGCAATCGCATCCCCACCACCCACCACCCGAGGAACCGCCCCGGTGATCACTGCCCATGCCGTCGAGCTGCGCGTCGGCGCCCGCGTCCTTCTGCACGACGCCACCTTCCGCGTCGCCTCCGGCGACCGGATCGGGCTCGTGGGCCGCAACGGCGCCGGCAAGACCACGCTGACCAAGACGCTCGCGGGCGAGACCCAGCCCACGGGCGGGCTCATCACACGCAGCGGTGACGTCGGCTACCTCCCGCAGGACCCGCGCACCGGCGACCTCGACCAGCTCGCCCTCGACCGCGTGCTGTCGGCTCGCGGGCTCGACCGGATCGTCCAGCAGATGCGGGAGACCGAAGGCGCGATGGCGTCGGCCGACGTCGAGACGCACGAGGCGGCCATGGAGCGCTACCCCCGGCTCGAGGCCCGGTTCCTGGCCGCGGGCGGGTACGCCGCCGAGTCGGAGGCGCACCGCATCACGTCGAACCTCGGCCTCGACGACCGCGTGCTGGCCCAGCCGCTGCGCACGCTCTCGGGCGGTCAGCGCCGGCGGGTCGAGCTGGCCCGCATCCTGTTCTCGGGCGTCGAGACGCTCCTGCTCGACGAGCCCACCAACCACCTCGACGCCGACTCGATCGTGTGGCTGCGCGAGTACCTCAAGTCCTACAGCGGCGGCTTCGTCGTCATCTCGCACGACGTCGAGCTGCTGCGCGCGACGGTCAACAAGGTGTTCCACCTGGACGCCAACCGCGGTGAGCTCGACCAGTACAACCTCGGCTGGGACGCCTACCTGGAGCAGCGCGAGACGGACGAGCGTCGCCGCCGGCGCGAGCGTCTCAACGCGGAGAAGAAGGCCGGGGCGCTGCTCGCCCAGGCCGAGAAGATGCGCGCGAAGGCCACCAAGGCCACCGCGGCGCAGAACATGATGAAGCGCGCCGAGCGCATGCTCTCGGGCGTCGAGGGCGAGCGGCAGTCCGACCGCGTGGCGAAGCTCCGGTTCCCCACGCCCGCGCCGTGCGGACGCACGCCGATCACGGCGAGGGAGCTGTCCAAGAGCTACGGCTCGCAAGAGGTGTTCGCGGGCGTCGACCTCGCGATCGACCGCGGCTCGCGCGTGGTCGTCCTCGGCCTCAACGGCGCCGGGAAGACGACGCTCCTGCGCATCCTGGGCGGTATCGAGGCACCCGACACCGGCGAGGTCGTGCCCGGTCACGGCCTCAAGCTCGGCTACTACGCGCAGGAGCACGAGACGCTCGACCTCCAGGCGACCGTCGTCGAGAACCTCCGGCACGCCGCACCCGACCTGCCCGACACGCAGGTGCGGTCCGTGCTCGGGTCGTTCCTGTTCAGCGGCGACGACGCCGAGAAGCCCGCGCACGTGCTCTCGGGCGGCGAGAAGACCCGGCTCGCGCTCGCGACGCTCGTCGTGTCGAGCGCCAACGTGCTGCTGCTCGACGAGCCCACCAACAACCTGGACCCGGCGTCGCGCGCCGAGATCCTCGGGGCGCTCAAGACGTACGAGGGTGCCGTCGTCATGGTCACGCACGACGACGGCGCGGTCGAGGCGCTCGAGCCGGAACGCGTGCTGCTGCTGCCCGACGGCGACGAGGACCTGTGGTCCGACGACTACGCGGAGCTCATCGCGCTCGCCTGACCGGCGCGCTAGCTCGTCGCGTCGTGGCGCTGGGACTGCGCCTCGATGAGCGCGTCCTCCTCCTCCTCGGCGGTAGGACGGCGCGACCGTGACGACCGCGGCTCCTGCAGGTCGTGCCGGGCGAGCAGGTCGCCCGCCGAGACCGTGACCGGTTGGCGCTCGCGCCGCCACAGGACCACGAACCCGCCCACGGCGCCGAGGGCGAACACGATCCACTGGAACGTGTAGCTCAGGTGCGAGCCGGGGTTGGTGTCAGGGGGCGGCAGCGCGCCGGGCGAGACGGCCGCAGCCGGGTCCTCGGAGCGCAGCTGCCCGTAGGCCCCGACGGTCCGGCCCTCGGCCCAGCCGGCACCGTCCGGGCCGGTCGCGAGCACCTGGTCGGTCGAGATCGCCTGCACCTGGCCGTCCGGCGCCCCGCGGGTCGACGACGGCTCGTCGGCCCGGAGCGTGACGACCGCGCTCACCTCGCCCTCGGGTGGCTCCGGGACGGACGACGGTGCGCTCGCGTCCTTGCCGAGCGGCACGAACCCGCGGTCGATCACGAGGACGACCTCGTCGCCGCCGACCTCGGTCTCGAACGGCACGAGCACGTGGAACCCCGGCGTGCTGTTCACCGGGCGGTTGCGCAGCAGCACCGTGGCCTCGGGCACGTAGGTGCCCTCCACGACGGCGGGCCGCCACACGTCGTCGCGCGCGAGCTCGGCGCCGGCGCCGGGCACCAGCTCGGCGAGCGGCACGGGCGCGGCCTCGTAGTTCGACTCGATGAGGTCGATCTGCGCCTCACGCTCGTGGTACCGCTGCCACTGCCAGCGGGCCGCGACGAGGCACAGCACGGCGAGCAGGACCGCGGCGACGCCGAGCGTGACCCACTGCCGTCGGGTCCGGGGCGCGCTCGCGGGAGCGGCCGGGGGAGTAGCCGTACTGGTCACGCGCGCTCCAGCGCATCCACGGAGACGGTCTGCTTCCAGAACGAGCGCGCGCCGAGGAACTGCTCGAGGTGCTCGCGGTGGGTGTCGCACGCGAGCCAGACCTTGCGCCGCTCCGGTGTGTGCAGCTTGGGGTTGTTCCACAGCAGGCCCCAGGCGGCGGCCTCGCGGCAGCCCTTGGCCGAGCAGACCAGCTCGCCGTCGGCAACGGCGTCGGCCCCGGTCGAGAGGATGTCCATCAGCGTCTTTCGTCGTGGGTGTCGTCAGGGTTCTCGGCGCCGTCGTCGACGTGCTCGATGACGCGTCCGCCGTCCGCGGGAGACCCGGTGTCTCGGTCGGTGTCACGCTCGGTGTCGCGCTCGGTGCCGGGCGGGCGGGTGGTGCTCGCGTCCGCCGCCGGGGTCGCGGGCAGCAGGCCGGCCGGCGCCTGCGGCGTGACCGGTGAGGTGCCGTACGTCACGCGGTCACGGCCGGCGTTCGCGAACAGCACCGCGGAGTAGGGGAGCACGACCGCGGCTGCGAGCAGCACCCAGCGCAGCCAGCCGTCGGCCAGGAAGATGGCGCCGAGGAAGCACGCCATGCGGACGCCCATCTGCAGGAAGTACCGGTTCATCCGGCGTGCCTGGTCGTCTGCCAGCGCTTCGGGCGCGCTCGTGATCGAGGGAACCTCGTCCGTCGGTCGGGGCTGGCGGCGGCGCGGCCCGGGCGAGGCCGCGCGGGGGTTGCTCACCGAGTCAGTCTACGAGCCCTGGGACCACACGGGGTCGCTGTCAGGGTTCCACGAGCAGCCGCCCTCGACCGCGCCGGGCAGCACGGCTGCGCACGGCGACACGTTGTAGGAAACCGACAATCTCCGACGGGGCGATGTGCCGTGCCGCGCGCGAGCATCGCAGCCCGCGAGCGGTAGCGTCACCGATGGTCCGGTACGGAACCGGAGCCCAACCGTACGAGAGCACGAGAGGAACGCCGGTGAGCACCTCAACCCCGGACGCCGCCCCCGACGGGACGTCGCGTGGCCGTGTCGTCGTCGTCACCGGTGCAGCGCGCGGCATCGGTCGCGCGATCGCCGAACGCTTCGTCGCGGCAGGGGACACGGTCGCGACGCTGTACCGCGGTGGTGAGCTGCCCGAGGGCGTGCACGGCGTCGTCGCCGACGTGACGGACACCGCGGCCGTGGACGCCGCCTTCACCGAGATCGAGGGCTCGCTCGGGCCTGTCGAGGTGCTCGTGGCGAACGCGGGCGTCACGCGTGACCAGCTCCTCATGCGCATGAGCGACGAGGACTTCCAGACCGTCCTCGACGTCAACCTCACGGGGACGTTCCGCTGCGTGCGCCGCGCCAGCCGGGGCATGATCCGCCAGCGCCGCGGACGCATCGTCCTGGTCGGCTCGGTCGTGGGCCTGTACGGAGGGGCGGGGCAGGTCAACTACGCGGCGTCGAAGGCAGCGCTCGTCGGCATGGCGCGCTCGATCACCCGCGAGCTCGGCGGCCGGGGGATCACGGCGAACGTCGTCGCGCCGGGATTCGTCGAGACCGACATGACGGCAGCCCTGCCCGAGGCGCAGCAGCAGCAGTACAAGGCGGCGATCCCGGCGGGGCGCTTCGCCGCCACGGAGGAGATCGCCGGCGTGGTCGAGTTCCTCGCATCCGACGCCGCGGCCTACGTCAACGGGGCCGTGATCCCCGTCGACGGCGGCCTGGGCATGGGCCACTGAGCCATCTAGCTCCCATCAACCACGAAAGGTCACCATGGGTCTCCTCGAGGGCAAGAAGCTGCTCATCACGGGCGTTCTCACGGACAGCTCGATCGCGTTCCACGCCGCGCGCCTCGCGCAGCAGGAGGGCGCCGAGGTCGTGCTGTCGTCGTTCGGCCGCCAGATGAGGCTGACCCAGGCCTTCTCGCGCCGGCTCCCGGTCGAGGCGCCCGTCGTCGAGCTCGACGTCACGAACGGCGACGACCTGGCTGCGCTCGCCGACCGCGTCCGCGAGCACACCGACGTCCTGGACGGCGTCGTGCACTCGATCGGGTTCGCGCCTCAGACCGTCATGGGCGGCAACTTCCTCGCGGGCGAGTGGCCCGACGTCGCGACGGCGCTCGAGGTCTCGGCGTACTCGCTCAAGTCGCTCGCGGTCGCGGCGAAGCCGCTCATGACCTCGGGCGGCTCGATCGTCGGCCTGACGTTCGACGCGCGGTACGCGTGGCCCGTCTATGACTGGATGGGTGTCGCGAAGGCGGCCTTCGAGGCCACCAACCGGTATCTGGCGCGTGATCTGGGACCCGACGGCATCCGGTGTAATCTCGTGTCCGCCGGGCCCCTCCGCACCACGGCTGCCAAGTCCATCCCGGGCTTTGCGACCATGGAGGACGCCTGGCCGCAGCGCGCTCCGCTCGGCTGGGACCAGACGAACCCGGAGCCCGCCGCTCGCGCCGTCGCGGCACTGCTCTCGGACTGGTTCCCGGCGACCACGGGCGAGATCGTCCACGTCGACGGTGGTGTGCACGCGATGGGCCAATGAACTGACCGCACGACTGGACGGGGCGCATGAAGGCGGACACGCCGGACGATCACGCAGCGACGGTGAGCCGTCGTCTGGTGCTGCTGCGGCACGCGAAGGCCGAGCCGGGCTCAGGCTCGCTGCCCGACGTGCAGCGCCCGCTCGCGATCAACGGCCGTAAGCAGGCCTCGCGCGTCGGGATGGCCTTCGTGGCCGCCGGCCTGGAGCCCGAGCTGGCGTTGGTCTCGTCGGCCTTGCGCACCCGCCAGACGTGGGAGCTCGCCGCCACTCACCTCGAGCCCGCCGGCCGCCCGCGCGTCGAGGTGCGCGAGGAGCTCTACGAGGCGAGCGTGGGCGACGTCCTCGACCTGCTGCGCGAGGTCAGCCCTGACGTGACGAGCGTGCTCGTCGTCGGGCACGAACCCACCATGGCCGCGACGGCCGCCTACCTCGCCGCTCCCGGGTCCGACGACGCCGCGCTCGCGCAGGTGCGCGTCGGAGTGCCGACCGCCACCTACTCGGTGCTGGAGTCTGCCGACCTGCCGTGGTCGGAGTGGGGCAAGGCCTCCGCACGGCTCGTGCACGTCGGCCGCCCGTCCTGACGCTTCGCTTCTCGAGCCGTTCCGACGGCCATATCTGTTCGAGGTGCGCAACTGTGACGCGACATTGTCGCGCCACAGTTGCGCGGGTGAATCGGATCATGCCGTCGCCGGGCCGTGCTCGCCAGGCTGTGCTTCGCCGGACGGCGGGCGTTAGCGGGCGGCCGCGCGGCGCTCCGCCAGGATCGCGTCGACCGTGGTGACGTCGATGAGCGGCGCGTAGAGCCGCATCGCATCGAGCGCTCGTTCGTGGTCCTGGGGTGACGCGCCCGCGCACGCGTCCGCCGCCACGCGCACACGGCGGCCCGCGTCCGCGGCCGCGAGGGCGGTCGAGAGCACGCAGCAGTCGGTGGACACGCCCGCGAGCACCAGCTCGTCCGCGCCGCCGGTCGCCGCGTCGAGCTCGGGCCCCCACTTGCCGAACGTGGTCGCCGTGACGACCGGGCCGGCGCCCGGGTCGAGGTCGTCGACGATGTCGTAGAGCGGGTCGTCGCCCGGCACCAGCGCGAACGGCCACTGCTCGAAGTAGGGCACCCACGCACCCTCGGGCACCGGAGGTGCCACATAGCGGGTGTAGACGACCCGGCCGGTGAAGCCGGGCAGCAGGAGCCGGGTCCCTGCGATCGCGGTGGGGTAGTCGGGCGAGGCCCACGGGCTCGGCGCGTGTGCGAAGACGTTCTGCATGTCGACGACCACGAGCGCGGCGCCGGAGCCGGCCAGGCTCACCGGGCCTCCTGCCGGCGGACGGTGCCCGCCGACCCCACGAGCGTGCCGACGAACCCGATCACGAGGGCGAAGAGGACGCCGAGGTTGGCGCCGCCCCACTCGGCCCGGAAGGCGCCGTCGTCCGGACCGAGCAGGTAGCCCTGCCAGCCGAGCCACTCGGCATAGGTGTTGGTCACCAGGCCCCAGCCGATCACCGTCCCGACCACGACCAGGCCGACCGCGAGCCAGCGCACGCTGCCGTACCGCCCGCGCCGGTCGTACAGCTCGGCGTCGGCATAGTCGCGACGGCGCAGCAGGATGTCGGCGAGCAGGACGCCGCACCATGCGGCGATCGGGACGCCGAGCGTGATGAGGAAGCCCTGGAAGGGGAAGAAGAACGTGTCGGCCACGAACACGAGGTAGATCGCGCCCAGCACCATGAGGACGCCGTCGACGAGCGCGGCGACCCAGCGGGGGGCGGGCAGGCCGAGCGAGAGGAGCGCCAGGCCGGAGGAGTAGATGTCGAGCGCGGCGCCGCCCACCAGGCCGGCGATGGCGACGACCGCGAACGGGATGAGGAACCAGGTCGGCAGGATGGTCGACAGCGCGCCGATGGGGTCGTTGCCGATCGCGGTGGCCAGCGCGGGGTCCGAGCCGGCGAGCAGCAGACCGGCGACGACCAGGAGCACCGGCGGGAGCGCCCCGCCGAAGGTGGTCCAGCCGACGACCCCCGGCCCCGACGCATTGCGCGGCAGGTAGCGCGAGTAGTCCGCGGCCATGTTGACCCAGCCCAGTCCGAAGCCGGTCATCATGAACACCAGCCCGCCGACGACCTGCGGCGCCCCGCCGCCCGGGATCGAGGACACGGCCGCCCAGTCGACGTGGTCGATCACGAGGAACACGTACACGACGGTGAGCACCGCGGTCAGGATCGTGATCACGCGCTGCAGCCGCATGACGAGGTCGAAGCCGAAGATGCCTGCGGCCATGACGATGCCGGCGACGACCACGAGCGTGACCGCCTGCGTGACGGTGCCGCCGCCCCAGCCGAGCTCGCCCAGCACCGTCGCGGTCGCGAGCGTGGCGAGCGTGACGAGCACCGTCTCCCAGCCCACCGTGAGGATCCACGACAGGAACGACGGCAGGCGGTTGCCCTCGACCCCGAACGCCGCCCGGCTCAGCACCATCGTCGGCGCGGAACCGCGGCGACCGGCGAGCGAGATGAAGCCGCAGAACAGGAAGGACACGACGATCCCGACCGTCCCGACGAGCACGGCCTGCCAGAACGAGACGCCGAACGCGAGCAGGTAGGCGCCGTAGGCGAGGCCGAAGACCGAGACGTTGGCCGCGAACCAGGGCCAGAACAGGTCGCGCGGCTTACCGTGCCGCTCGGACTCGTCGATCGTGTTGAGTGCGTTGAGCTCGACGGCGAGGCCGGCTGGTGCATCAGGCCTGGCCTGGCCCGTCGTCCCTGATGTGGTCGACATGCTGCGATCCTGCCGCACCAGGCGTGCCGAAGGCGAGCGTTTGCGCTGGTGTCGACCCGACCGCCCGGCCGGCCGCACCCCGGCGTGACACTCAGCCGACGGCGGCGTCCACCCGGTCGATCACGTCGAGCACGGCGTCGATCCGGGGCCCGTCGACGCTGAACGGAGCCTGGAGCCGGACCACGGGCTTGGCCGCGAAGGCGACCCCGATACCCGCGGCCGCGATCATGTCGAGGTCGTTCGCGCCGTCGCCCACCGCGACCGTGTCGCGCAGCTCGATGCCCTCGGCGGCGGCCCACTCCCGCAGCGTCACCGCCTTGGCCGCGCGGTCGACGACCGGTCCGGCCGTGCGGCCCGTGAGCACGCCGTCGGCGACCTCGAGCCGGTTCGCGCGCCACAGCGTGACCCCGAGCCGCTCGGCAAGATCCACGACGATCTCTTCGAAGCCGCCCGAGACGAGGCCCACGGTCCAGCCGCGCCGATGGCACTCGGCCACGAGCTCGGGCGCGCCGGGCGTGAACGTCACGGCCGCGCGCACGGCGTCGAACGCGGACGTCGGGACGCCCTCGAGCGTGGCGACGCGCTCGCGCAGCGATGCGGCGAAGTCGATCTCGCCGCGCATCGCCCGCTCGGTCACCTCGGTGACCTGCTCGCGCGTTCCTGCGTGGTCGGCCAGCAGCTCGACGACCTCCTGGGTGATGAGCGTCGAGTCGACGTCGAGCACCACCAGGCGGCGTCGGCCGAGGCCGGGGTGGGACGGGGTGTGGCTGTCAGGCAACGATGGTGCCCTTCGGGACGACGGTGATCCCCGAGTCGGTGACGGTGAATCCGCGCTCCCGGTCCTGCTCGTGGTCGACGCCGATCCGGGCCCGCTCGTTCACCACCACGTTCTTGTCGAGGATGGCGCGGTGGACCTGGGCGTACCGGTGCACCTGGACGTTGTCCATGATCACGGTGTCGGTCACGGTCGCCCAGGAGTGCAGGTGCACGCCCGGGGAAAGGATGGACCCCGCGACCGTCGCGCCGGAGACGAGCACACCAGGTGAGACGATCGAGTCGGCCGCGTGGCCCAGGCGCCCCGCGCCCGCGTGCACGAACTTGGCCGGCGGGAGCCCGGTGTACCCCGTGTAGAGCGGCCAGTCCTCGTTGTAGAGGTTGAACACCGGCTGCACGGCGATGAGGTCCTTGTTGGCGTCGAAGTAGGCGTCGATCGTCCCGACGTCGCGCCAGTAGTCGCGGTCGCGGTCGGTCGAGCCCGGCACGTCGTTGCGGATGAAGTCGTAGACGCCGGCCGTCCCCTCGGCCACGAACGCCGGGATGATGTCGCCGCCCATGTCGTGGCGCGAGTCCGGGTTCGCGGCGTCCTTGGTCACCGACTCGACGAGCGCGTCGGCGTCGAACACGTAGTTGCCCATCGAGGCCAGGATCTCCTGCGGGGAGTCCGGCAGGCCCGTGGGGTTGGTGGGCTTCTCGAGGAAGTCGCGGATGCGCGTCGGGTCCGACGGCTCGACGTCGATGACGCCGAACTGGTCGGCCATCGTGATGGGCTGCCGGATGGCGGCGACCGTGGCGCGGGCGCCCGACTCCATGTGCGCCTCGACCATGTCGCTGAAGTCCATGCGGTAGACGTGGTCGGCACCCACGACGACGACGATGTCGGGCCGCTCGTCGTCGATGATGTTGAGGCACTGGTAGATGGCGTCGGCGCTGCCGAGGTACCAGTGCTTGCCGACGCGCTGCTGCGCGGGCACGGGCGCGACGTAGTTGCCCAGGAGCGAGGACATGCGCCACGTCTTGGAGATGTGCCGGTCGAGCGAGTGCGACTTGTACTGGGTCAGCACGACGACGTGCAGGTAGTGCGAGTTGATGATGTTCGACAGCGCGAAGTCCACGAGGCGGTAGAGCCCGCCGAACGGGACCGCCGGCTTGGCGCGGTGCGCTGTCAGAGGCATGAGGCGCTTGCCCTCGCCACCGGCGAGGACGATCGCGAGGACTCGGGGGTTGGCCGCCATGGGTCCGACCTTATTGCGCAGCACGGTCACGTGCCGCGTGGCACGGCGGACCGGACTACGTTGACCCCGTGACCACCCCGCTGCGCGTCGACCTGCTGACCCGTGAGTACCCGCCGCACGTCTACGGCGGGGCCGGCGTCCACGTCGCCGAGCTGGCGGCGGTCCTGCGCCCGCGGGCCGACGTGCGCGTCCGGTGCTTCGACGGACCGCGCTCCGCGGAGGAAGAGGCGGGGGGCGTCACGGGCTACGACGTCCCCGCGACGCTCGCCGGTGCGAACCCTGCGCTCGGCACGCTCGGTGTCGACCTGGCGATGGCCGACGACGTCGCGGGCGCCGACGTCGTGCACTCGCACACCTGGTACGCCAACCTGGCCGGGCACCTGGGCGGGCTGCTCCACGGGGTGCCGCACGTGGTGACCGCCCACTCGCTCGAGCCGCTGCGGCCGTGGAAGGCCGAGCAGCTCGGCGGCGGGTACGCGGTGTCGTCGTGGGCCGAGCGGACGTCCTTCCTGGCGGCGTCGGCGGTCATCGCGGTCTCGGAGGGCATGCGGGCCGACGTCCTGCGCGTGTACCCCGAGCTCGACCCGGACCGGGTCCGCGTGGTGCACAACGGGATCGACCTGGCCGGCTGGCGGCGGCCGCCCGCGGGCGACCCGGAGGCCGAGCGGGTCGTGCGCGCCCGCGGGATCGACCCCGACCGGCCGGCCGTCGTGTTCGTCGGCAGGATCACACGGCAGAAGGGCCTGCCGTACCTGCTGCGGGCCGCGGCAGCGCTGCCGCCCGAGGTGCAGGTCGTGCTGTGCGCCGGAGCTCCCGACACGCCGGAGATCCTGGCCGAGGTGCGCGGACTCGTCGACGAGCTGCGCAGCCGGCGGGCCGGCGGCCCCGACGGCGCGGACGCGGGGGTCGTGTGGATCGGGGAGATGCTCCCGCGCGACGAGCTGATCGCCGTGCTCGCGGCGTCGACGGTGTTCGTGTGCCCCTCGGTGTACGAGCCGCTCGGCATCGTCAACCTCGAGGCGATGGCCGTCGGGCTGCCCGTGGTCGGCACGGCCACGGGCGGCATCCCCGAGGTGGTCGACGACGGCGTCACGGGCGTGCTGGTCCCCATCGAGCAGGCCGACGACGGCACCGGGACGCCGCTCGACCCCGACCGCTACGTGGCCGACCTCGCGGCGGCCCTCGAGCGGGTGCTGGCCGACCCGGTGCGGGCGGCCGAGATGGGCGCGGCCGGCCGCCGCCGCGCCGAGGAGCAGTTCGCGTGGGACGCGATCGCCGAGCGCACGATGGACGTGTACCGGGCCGTCGTCTAGGCGCCGAGGCGCCGAACCTGGTCCGGCCGGTCCGGCTCGGTCAGGGCGGCTCGGTCAGGGCGGCTCGGTGGGAGCGGCTCAGCGGGCGACGGCGTAGGTCGCCGCGCTGAGCGCGTGCCGCGCGGTCCGCTCGACCTCGCGCAGCGCCGTGGAGCGCTGGTCGGCCTGCCAC
>Ga0233363_1000366_pt1 | contig 20814 bp, 20 predicted proteins | sample ElkDunMinimDraft_18_FD_191534 | JGI IMG/M metagenome (GOLD analysis project Ga0233363, IMG submission 191534) | Fecal eukaryotic communites from dung pellets of Tule Elk in California, USA - Elk Dung C16 | ecosystem: Host-associated > Mammals > Digestive system > Large intestine > Fecal | place... | reverse complement strand
CCGACCTGCAAGTCACGAGCACGCACCACGGGAGCCATGCCGCCAGGGTAGTCAGCGAGAGGCGGCGGACCGACCTCGCGGTGCCCGACCCGCTCCGGGCCTGCGCGCCCGGTCGCGGGGTTGGTGCTCACGCGCGGTCGAGGAACTCCTCGCGCTCCCCCGCCAAGGACGCCTCGATGGCGGCCTGCAGCGCCGGCCACGTCTCGAGGTCGCCGTCCTGCTCGACGAGCGCGCGCGCGTCGGTGCGGGCCCGGGCGATGACGTCGGCGTCCCGGGTGACCCGCAGCAGCCGCAGCGAGCTGCCGCGGCCGTGCTGGGCGGCGCCCAGCACGTCACCCTCGTGCCGGAGCTCCAGGTCGAGGGCGGCGAGCTCGAAGCCGTCCGTCGTGGCGGCGAGCGTCTCGAGACGGGTGTGGGCGTCCGTCCCCGGCTGCGCCGCGCTGACCAGGAGGCACAGGCCCGGCCGTGTCCCCCGCCCGACCCGGCCGCGCAGCTGGTGCAGCTGCGAGATGCCGAACCGGTCGGCGTCGAGCACGACCATGACGGTCGCGTCGGGGACGTCGACCCCGACCTCGACGACCGTCGTCGACACGAGGACCGGTGCCTCGCCCGTCGCGAACGCCGCGAACGCCCGGTCCTTCTCGTCGGGGGCGAGCCGGCCGTGCAGGACGCCGACACCCACACCGGTGAGGTCCGGACGGGCGCGCAGCTCCTCGGCGACGTCGAGCACGGCCCGCAGCGGCCGACGCACGCCCGCGTCCGGAGCCCCGACGGTCGGGCCGGCGTCGAGCACGAGGTCCGTGCCGTCCTCGTCCGCCGCGTCGCCGGCCACCGCGTCGCCGTCGATGCGCGGGCACACCACGTAGGCGCGCCCCCCACCGTCGACCTCCTCACGCACCCGCTGCCAGGTGCGGTCGGTCCAGCGCGGGTTGTCGGCGGGCACGACGTGGGTGGTGATGCCCTGCCGACCGGCGGGCACCTCGCTGAGCACCGACGTCTCGAGGTCGCCGAAGACGGTCATGGCCACCGTCCGTGGGATGGGCGTCGCCGTCATGACCAGCGTGTGTGGGGTCCGGCCGGCCTTCGCGCGCAGCGCGTCGCGCTGCTCGACCCCGAAGCGGTGCTGCTCGTCGACGACGACCAGGCCCAGGTCCGCGAACTGCACGTCCTGCGACAGCAGCGCGTGGGTGCCCACGACGATGCCGGCGGCGCCGCTCGCGGCGTCGAGCATCGCACCGCGACGCGCGGCCGTCGGCAGCGAGCCCGTCAGCAGCGCCACACGCGTGGCGAGGGCCGCTCCGCCGAGGAACCCGCCCTCGGCGAGGTCGCCGAGCAGGCCGCGCAGCGTGCGGGCGTGCTGCGCCGCCAGGACCTCCGTGGGCGCGAGCAGCGCCGCCTGCCCGCCGGCGTCGACGACCTGCAGCATCGCGCGGAGCGCGACCACGGTCTTGCCCGAGCCGACCTCGCCCTGCAGCAGGCGCTGCATGGGGCGCGGGGCGGCGAGCTCACCGGCGATCTCCTCACCGACCGCGCGCTGCCCGGCCGTCAGGGTGAACGGCAGCCGGGCGTCGAACGCATCGAGCAGGCCACCCGCGCGCGCCGGACGCGCGACCGCCTCCTCGCGCGCGACGCGGGCCCGGCGGCGCGCGAGCTCCGCCTGCAGCACGAGGGCCTCCTCGTAGCGCAGGCGTGCGCGACCCCGCTGCCAGTCCGCCTCGTCCTGCGGCACGTGGACCAGGCGCAGAGCCTCGACCAGCGTCGGCAGCGCGTCGCGCTCCCGCAGCTGCGGCGGGACCGGGTCCGGCACGTCCTCCTCACGCAGGGGGTCGAGCACCGTGCGCACCGCCTGGGCGACCTTCCACGACTCGAACCCGGCGACCGCCGGGTACACGGGGATCGGCCGCCCCGCCTCGACCAGCGCCTCGTCCTCCTCGTGCGCGTCGTCGTCGGCACCGAACAGCCGGCACTCCGGGTGCATGAGCTGCAGGGTGTCGCGGTACAGCGACACCTCGCCGGTGAACAGCCCGCGCCGACCCGGGCGGAGCTGACCCTGGCGCCACTCGAGCTTCTTGACGTGCGACGCGAAGAAGGTGAGCTCGATGCGGCTGTGCCCGTCGGTGATGGTCGACTGCAGGAGCCCGCGCCCCTGGGCCGTCGGACGCAGGGAGGTCCGCACGACCTCCGCCACGACCGTCACGTGCTCGCCCACGCGCAGGCTCGCCATGTCGGTGAGCGTGCCGGGCTCGGCGTACCTGCGCGGGTAGTGCCGCAGCAGGTCGCCGGAGGTCTCGAGCCCCAGCTTGCCCAGCGCCTTGGCGGTGCGGGCGTTCAGGCGCGTCAGCGGGACGGTGAGCGGGTCGGCGGCGAGCACGTCAGTCGACCCCGACCCACCACGCGGCACCGGCGGCCGGGCCCGCGACGACCACCTCCAGCTGGGGGTGCGCCGCGCTCAGGACGTCCGCCGTGGCACGTGCGGTCGCGCCGTCGACGTCGGTCCCGTGCACGAGCGTGACCCCCTGGGCGGCGTGCACGTCCGCCAGCAGGGCGGCGACGACCTCCGGCACCTCGTCGACGCCCGCCGGGGCAGCGGCACGCAGACGTCGCAGTGCGTCCCGTCCCGCCGCGGGCGTGACCTGCGGGTCCGCGACGAGGGCGAGGCACGCGACCACCGCCGGGCCGTCCCCCGTCGTCGCCACGAGGTCGAAGCAGGGATCGGCGAGGTCGCCGGCCGCGGGCCCCACTCCCGCGCCGACCACGACCGCCCGCCCGGCGCGGGTGTCCACGGCGGCACGGGCGACCTGCTCGACGTCCGGGTCGGGGCCCACGAGCGTCACCGCGCCGCACGTCGCGTACCACGCCGACAACCCGGGCGAGAGGGTCAGCACGACGAGCCCCCGGTCGGCCGGGGCCGGCTCGTCGACCCGCCGCACCACGACCTGCTCCCGGGCGGCGTCCGGCACGAGCGCGATCGCCGCGGCCGGGTCGTCGCAGTGCACGTGCGCGTGCCGTGACCCCCCGGCGTCGACGACGGCGACCGCGTCCCCCACGTCCTGCAGCGCGACGGCGAGGTCGTCGACACCGGGCCACGTGGGCCGGACCAGCATCATCACCTCGTACGCACCGCCCGACGCCGGCGCGCAGCCTCCGACGACCTCCGGGCCCGCCCGCGGCAGCCACGCCAGGTCGAGATCGGCCTCCTGGAGCGCGAGCCCTCCGGTGCGCAGGGTGTGCACGAGCGCGTCGAGCACCACGATCAGCGCGCACGCCCCCGCGTCGACGACCCGCGCCGCGCGCAGGACGTGGTGGCTCGCGCTGAGCCGGTCCAGGTCGGCGCGGGCGGCGTCCGTCGCGGCGGCCAGGACGTCGGCGGGTGAGCCGGGGGCGCGCTGCAGGGCGCGTCGCGCGTGCGTCGCCACCTCACGGGCGACCGTGAGGACGGTGCCCTCCTGCGGGTCGGGCACCGCGTCCCGTGCGGCACGGGCGGCGCTCTCGAGGCCGCCGACGAGGTCCGCCGTGCTGTCGCGGCCGGCGGGCGTCGTCCCCGCCAGTCCCGCCGACAGGCCGACGAGCCACTGGCTGAGGATGATCCCGGAGTTGCCACGCGCGGCCCTGGCCGCGCCGTGCGCGAAGGTCGCCAGGAGCGCCGCCGGTCCGTCGAGCCCCCGGTCCGCGGCGACGGCCGCGGCGCCGCCCGCGAGGGTCAGCGTGACGTTCGAGCCGGTGTCCGCGTCCGGGACGGGGAACACGTTGACGGCGTCGATGAGCTCGCGAGCCGCACGGCACGCGGTCAGCGCACCGGCCGCCCACGCGCGCACGGCGACGACGTCGAGCACGACCTGTCGCGCTGCGACCTCCACGCGCATCTCCCTCTCCGCTCGCTGCGCCGGTCCGGCGCGGGTGACATGCTGCGGCAGCCGACCGCGATCGACAACAGACGGTGATCGACACGACCGGCGGTCCTCGACGACGGACGGTGATCGCCCGGCGCCCCGCGAGACCGTCGGCGCCCACTGTGCCGCACGCCGCCCACATTTGGGTGCTGCCCCGACGATGGGCTAGTCTTGCCCGGTTGCCCGGACACCGTCCGGCACCCCCACAGACCCTTCCGACGCACCGTCGTGCGGTCCTGGCCCTCGGGCCGGGTCGACGCGCAGGAGCGCGGGACACGTGCACGACCCCCCGGGCCGCCCGTCGGCCCGCGACAGGACAGAACCAGGAGAAGACCGTGGCTGCCAACTGCGACGTCTGCGCCAAGCGCCCGAGCTTCGGGCACAGCATCTCGCACTCCCACGTGCGTACGAAGCGGCGTTGGAACCCGAACATCCAGCGTGTGCGGGTGGTCGTCGCCGGCACCCCGAAGCGCCTCAACGTGTGCACGTCGTGCCTCAAGGCCGGCAAGGTGCAGCGCGCGGTCTGACCGCACCGCACCATCGCGTCGGGGTGACCCGACGCGACGCACGCCCGACACGCCGAAGGCCCACGAGCAACTGCTCGTGGGCCTTCGTGCTGCCGGGCACCTGTGGCAGGGTGGTCGCCATGGTCGAGCACATCGACGAGGTCACCATCCGCCCCGCGACGACGCGCGACGCTGCCGACATCGCGGGCGTGCACGTCCGGTCGTGGCAGGAGGCGTACGCGGGCATCGTCCCCGACGACCACCTGCGCTCGCTCGAGCCTGCGTCCCGGGTCGAGGGCTGGACGGAGCACCTCGCCCAGGGACCCGACAAGCACGTGCGCACCTACGTCGCCGAGGCCGACGGCCGGGTCCTCGGGTTCGCGTCGTACGGGCCGAGCCGTGACGAGGACGCACGGCGCGGCGAGCGTGAGATCTACGCCATCTACCTCGACCCGGGCACGTGGGGTCACGGTGTCGCCCGCGACCTGATCCGGACGATCCTGGCCGAGGTCGGCGAGCGGACGCCGATGTCGCTGTGGGTCCTGGCCGACAACGCCCGAGCCCGCCACTTCTACCGCCGCCACGGGTTCTCCCCCGACGGCGTCGAGCGCCTCGAGACCGTGGGGGGCGCCGACCTCCTCGAGGTCCGGTACCGCCGGGGCTGACGGCCGCGGCCCCACCTCCCCCCGCTCAGGCGCCCTGGTCGCCGAAGTGGTCCCAGCCCGGCGTGGCCACTCGCGGCGGCTCACCGTCGACGAGCACGGCGTCCGCGCCGCGGCTCGACACCACCCCGATCGCGCGGAAGGGCTCCGGGAGCGGCGCGTCCGGGGGGAACGTCGCGAGCAGCCCGTGGTCCTCGCCGCCCGTGAGCAGCCACTGCGTGAGGTCCGCGCCCAGCGCGTCGGCGGCGGCGGCGAGTCGCGCGGCGTCCTCGGCGAACGCCACGGCGGGATCGTCGAGGCGGACGGTCACGCCGCTGGCACGCGCGATCCGGGACGCGTCGCGCAGCAGGCCGTCGGAGACGTCGAGCATCGCGGTGGCCCCGGCACGGGCCGCGGCCGGCCCCGCGTCCAGGGGCGGCGCGGGTGACCGGTAGGCGCCGGTCAGCCCGGGGTCCGGGTCGGGCCGACCCGCGGTGAGCAGCGCGAGACCGGCCGCCGACCAGCCGCGACGCCCGGCGTGCGCCACCACGTCACCGGCACGGGCACCGCTGCGCCGCACCGGAGGGCGCCCTTCGAGGTCACCGTGCGCGGTGACCGAGACGACGATCGCCGGGCCCCCGGACAGGTCGCCCCCGACGACGCCGACGTCCAGCGGCCGGCACGCGTCGCCCAGCCCGCGCGCGAGCCCCTCGACCCACGCCACGGGCGTGCCCCCCGGCACGACCAGACCCACGACGAGCGCCACCGGCCGGGCGCCCATCGCAGCGACGTCCGCGAGGTTCTGCGCGGCGGCGCGGCGTCCCACGTCCTCACCGGTGGACCACCGGCGGCGGAAGTGCACGTCCTCGACCAGCACGTCGCAGGTGACCACGTACCGGCCGTCCGGCGCGACGACGACGGCCGCGTCGTCACCGGGTGGCACGAGGGTGCGGGAACCGACCGGCAGGTGGGGGAAGATGCGGTCGAGCAGCTCCTGCTCGGAGAGATCGGCGACGACAGGGCTCTCGGCAGGCACCCGCCCACGCTAGACGGTCGCGTCGTGCGTCGCGCCCGGCGGCACCGCGACGGACGCGGGCCGTGCGCCGTCTCATGACGGGTAGCGTGGACGCGTGCTCCACCGTCCAGCCGTCGCGACGGCCGCAGCGGCGTGCGCGCTCGTCGTCCTGTCCGCGTGCGCCCCCACCGTCCCCGTCACCGTCGCACCGTTCGCGACCGACCCCGTGTGCGCCTCGGTCGTGCTGGCCCTGCCCCGATCACTCGGCGAAGGACTGGAGCAGGTCGACACCGACGCGCAGGCGACGGCCGCGTGGGGCGACCCCCGGGCGGCCGTCGTCCTGCGGTGCGGCGTCGAGCCGCTGGGGCCGACGACCGAGCGGTGCCAGTCCGTGACCACGCCCCGGGGCCCGACCATCGACTGGGTGGTCGTCGAGGACGAGGGCGACTGGACGTTCACGACCTACGGGCGCGAGCCCGCGGTCGAGGTCGTGGTCCCGCGGGCCGTCGCGACGACCCGATCGACCGCCTTCGTCGACCTGCTGGGGCCGGCCGTCGCGCAGACGGAGCAGCAGCGCTCCTGCCTGTGACGCCGACTGCTCAGCGCAGACCGAGCGGCCGCTCGAGCGCGAGGCCGACGAGCTCGTCGACGAGCTCGTCGTAGCCGAGCCCCGAGACCTCCCACATCCGCGGGTACATCGAGTAGGGCGTGAACCCCGGCATGGTGTTGATCTCGTTGACGACGACCTCGCCGTCCTCGCCCACGAACACGTCGACGCGCGCGAGCCCCTCGCACCCGACGGCCTCGAACGCCCGCACGGCGACGTCCTGCACGCGCGCCACGACCTCCGGGGCGAGCTCGGCCGGGCAGGCGAGGGTCACCCCTGCCTCGTCGAGGTACTTCGCCTCGAAGTCGTAGAAGGCGTGACGTGCGTCCGTGACGACGATCTCCCCCGGCAGGGAGGCGCGAGGAGGCGACCCCGCGCGTCCGCCGAGGACGCCGCACTCGATCTCGCGGCCGACGAGCGCCGCCTCGACGATGACCTTGGGATCGTGCTCGCGGGCCGCGGCGATCGCCGCCGGCAGCTCGGCCGGGTCCTGGACACGCGTGATCCCCAGGCTGGACCCGGCGCGTGCGGGCTTGACGAACAGGGGCAGACCGAGCTCCGCGACGAGGGTGTCCACGGTCTGCGCATCCACGGTGCGACCCGCCGGCAGCACGCGGAACGGACCGATCCGCAGCCCGGAGCCGGCGAGCACGAGCTTCATCATGTGCTTGTCCATGCCGACCGCGGACGCCAGCACGCCGGACCCCACGTAGCGCACGTCGGCGAGCTCGAGCAGCCCCTGCAGGGTGCCGTCCTCGCCGAACGGCCCGTGGAGCAGCGGGAACACCACGTCGACGGCCTCCAACGGGGGCTCCAGCCGCCCGTCGCGCAGCACCTGCACGTCACGGTCGGCGGTGCCCTGCGGCAGCAGCACGTGGGTCGACGTGTCCTCGACCTCCGGGAGCCGGCCGCCGCGGATGGCCCAGTGGTCCGGGTCGTCGTCCGCGAGCACCCACTGCCCCGTGCGCGTGATCCCGACCGCGACGACGTCGTACCGGGACCGGTCGATCGCGCGCAGCACGCCACCAGCGGTCGCGCAGCTGATCGCGTGCTCGCCGGACCGTCCCCCGAAGAGCACCATGACCCGCGGGCGGCGAGCCATCGCGGGACCGTCACCGCCGGTGGGTGTGCCGTCGTCGGTCGGGGGGATCCTCGTGGCGTCCATCGCGCACAGACCCTACCCTCCCGGGCGCGCCGGGCGCCGACGCCGAGGCCCCGTCCGGCGTACCCTGCGACCCGTGACGACCCCGGCGCCCGAGTCCCCGGCCCCTGCTCCCGCGCACCGTGCCGGAGTGTCACCACGCACGCTCGCCGTGAGCGCAGGGCGTCCCGCGCGGGTGCCCGGTGGCAGCCTCAACCCGCCCGTGGTGCTCACCTCGACCTTCGTCTCCCAGGGCGCACCTGCGCCCGGCGAGCACCTCTACGGCCGCATCGGGACCCCTGCGTGGGAGCCGTTCGAGGAGGCGCTCGCCGCCCTGGAGCGCACCGACCACGCCGCCAGCGCCCGGCGCGTCGACGGTCCGCCCGCCACCGTCTTCGCGTCCGGCATGGCGGCCATCGACGCGGTCCTGGCCCTCGTGCCGGTCGGAGGGCGCGTGGTCGTGCCGCGGCACGCCTACCAGGTCACGCTCGTGCTGCTGCGTGAGCAGGCGGCGCGCGGGCTCCTGCGCGTCGACGCCGTCGACGTGGCGGACACCGACGCGGTGGTCGCCGCGGTGCGCGGGCAGGGCGAGCCGGCGGCGATGCTGTGGCTGGAGACCCCGACCAACCCGATGCTCGAGGTCGCGGACGTCCCTGCGCTGGTCACGGCGGCGCACGACGCCGGGGCGGTCGTCGTCGTCGACAACACCTTCGCCACCCCCCTGGTGCAGCGACCGCTCGCCCTGGGCGCGGACGTCGTCGTGCACTCGGTCACCAAGTACCTCGCGGGGCACTCCGACGTCGTGCTCGGGGCCACGGTGACGGACGACGACGACCTGCACGCGCGGATCGTCGCGCACCGGACGACCCACGGCGCGATCGCCGGGCCGTTCGAGGTGTGGCTCGCGTTGCGAGGGCTGCGCACCCTCGCCCTGCGGGTCGAGCGGGCCCAGGCCAACGCGGGCGAGCTCGCGCGCCGGCTCGCCACCCACCCGCACGTCGTCGAGGTCCGCTACCCCGGCCTCCCGGGCGACCCGGGCCACGCGCGTGCCGCAGCACAGATGGACGGGTTCGGGGCGATCATCGGGCTGCGGCCCGTGGGCGGCGCTGCCGGTGCCGACGCGCTCGTGGACGCGGTCGCCCTCTGGGTGCCCGCCACGAGCCTGGGCGGGGTCGAGTCGACGCTCGAGCGCCGCCGCCGGTTCGTGACCGAGTCACCGACCGTGCCCGAGGACCTCGTGCGCCTGTCGGTCGGGATCGAGGACGTCGAGGACCTGTGGACCGACCTGGACGCCGCGCTGGGCGCGGCGGGCCGCACGACCCGGGTCTGACGACCCGCGAGCCCCGGGAACCGGGGCCCTCCGACGTCCCCCTCCGGTCAGACCCGCTCCGCCTTGTGCGGGCGCGCCAGCAGCAGCCCGGCGAGACGGTCGACCGGCAGGTCCTCGTGCAGCACCTGCACGACCGCCGACGTGATGGGCATCTCGACACCCAACGACGTCGCGAGCGCGAGCACCGAGCGGCACGACTTGACGCCCTCGGCGGTGCCGCCGGTCGCGACGACGGCCTCGTCGAGCGTCATGCCCCGACCGATGTGCACACCCAGGGTGTGGTTGCGGGAGTCCGGGGACGCGCAGGTCGCCATGAGGTCGCCCATCCCGGCGAGACCGGGGAACGTGTCCGCGTCGGCGCCGAGCGCGAGCCCGAGGCGCGCGATCTCGACCAGGCCGCGCGTGATGACCGTGGCCATCGTGTTGAAGCCCATCCCCCGGCCCTGCGAGATCCCCACCGCGAGCGCGATGACGTTCTTGACGGCGCCGCACAGCTCCACGCCCACGACGTCGGGGTTGGTGTACGGCCGGAAGTACGAGGACGCGCAGGCGCGTGCGACGAGCTGGGCGGTCGCCTCGCTCGTCGACGCGACGACCGTCGCCGTGGGCTGTCGTTGCGCGATCTCCCGGGCGAGGTTGGGCCCCGACAGCACCGCGACACGGCTCGCGTCGATGCGCAGGCTCTGCGCCACCACCTCGCTCATCCGCTGGTCGGTGTCGAGCTCGACGCCCTTCATCAGGGAGACGACGACGGCGTGCGCGGGGAGCGCGTCCGCCAGCGGGGCCAGCACCTCGCGCGCCCGCTGCGAGGGGACGGCGACGGCGAGCACGTCGGCGTCGGCCACGGCCGCGCGTGCGTCGAGGGTGGCGGTCACCCCGGCCGGCAGCTCGATGCCCGGCAGGTAGCGCGTGTTGCGGCCGTCGCGCGCGATCTCCTCCACCGTCGCCGCGTCGCGCCCCCACACGGTGACCGAGCAGCCCGCGTCGGCGAGCACCGCCGCGAACGTCGTCCCCCAGCTGCCCGAGCCGAGCACCGTGGCGCGCAGCGGAGCGTCCTGCGCGCTCACGCCGCCGCCTCGTCGCCGGTCGCACGCCTGCGGCGCATGTCGTACCGCTCGGCGGGCGCCTGCTCGCCGCGGACCTGCTCGAGGAGGTCCGTGATGGCCGACATGACCCGCTCGGTGGCCTCGCGCAGCGTCGCGGTGTCCTGCGGTCGGTCGTACAGGTCCGACAGGTCGACGGGCGGCCCCGCCACGACCGTCACCTTCTTGCGCGGGAAGGGCTTGAGCACCTTGCCGTAGCGCGCGAGCAGGTCCTGCATGCCCCACTGCGCGACGGGCACGACGGGAGCGCGCGTCGTCAGCGCCAGACGGGCGACACCGGTGCGGCCCGTCATGGGCCACAGGTCGGGATCCCGCGTGAGGGTCCCCTCGGGGAAGACCGCGACGCACTCCCCCGCCTCGACGGCCGTGACGGCCGACCGCAGGGAGTCGCCCGCTGCGGCGGTCTCACGGTGGACGGGGATCTGCCCCGTGGCCCGCAGGAGCGGTCCGACGACGGGCACGCGGAACAGCGACGACTTGGCCAGCACGCGGGGCACGTGCCCGTTGTCCCACAGATAGTGCGCGAACGTCAGCGGGTCCACCTCGGTCATGTGGTTGGCGACGGCGATGAAGCCCCCCTCGGCGGGCAGGTGCTCGGCACCGTGCCAGTCGGGACGGGTCGTCGCGAACAGGAGCGCACGCACGATCCGTGCGACGTTGCGGTAGGCGAGGTTGGAGCGCGACGGCGACGGCACGGGAACCGATGGTAGCCGGGGCGGAGCCGCTCGCGGTCCGCCGTCCGTGTCAGGGCCGCCCGGAGTCCTCACGGCTGAACTGCGCCCCGAGCGCCTCGAGCTTCTCGGCGAACCGCTCGTAGCCGCGGTCGATGAGGCTGATGCCCCGCACCGCCGACGTCCCCTTGGCCGCGAGCGCGGCGATCAGGTGGCTGAACCCGCCCCGCAGGTCGGGCACCTCGATCTCGGCGGCCGACAGGGGCGTGGGACCCGAGATCACGGCGGAGTGGTAGAAGTTGCGCTGGCCGAAGCGGCACGGCCGCCCGCCCAGGCACTCCTTGTAGACCTGGATCGTGGCGCCCATGCCGACGAGCGCGTCGACGAACCCGAACCGGTTCTCGTAGACCGTCTCGTGGACGATCGACAGACCGCGCGCCTGCGTGAGCGCGACGACGAGCGGCTGCTGCCAGTCGGTCATGAACCCGGGGTGCACGTCGGTCTCCAGCTGCAGCGACCTCAGGTCGCCGCCCGGGTGGAAGAACCGGATGCCGTCGTCGTCGATCGCGAACTCGCCACCGACCTTGCGGAACGTGTTGAGGAACGTCGTCATCTCCGGCTGGGTCGCGCCCCGCACGTAGACGTCACCACCGGTCGCGAGTGCGGCCGACGCCCACGACGCGGCCTCGATGCGGTCGGCCAGCGCCGTGTGCTGGAAGCCCACGAGCCGGTCGACGCCCTCGATCCGGATGACCCGGTCGGTGTCGACCGAGATGATCGCGCCCATCTTCTGCAGGACGTTGATGAGGTCCATGATCTCGGGCTCGATCGCCGCGTTCGACAGCTCGGTGATGCCCTCGGCACGCACGGCCGTCAGCAGCAGCTGCTCGGTCGCCCCCACGCTGGGGTACGGCAGGGCGATCTTCGTGCCCTGCAGGCGGTACGGCGCGCGGATCCGGATGCCGTTGTCGGTCTTGTCCACCACGGCACCGAACTGACGCAGGATGTCGAGGTGGAAGTTGATCGGGCGGTCGCCGATGCGGCACCCGCCGAGGTCGGGGATGAACGCCTCGCCCAGACGGTGCAGCAGCGGGCCGCAGAAGAGGATCGGGATGCGGCTCGACCCTGCGTGCGCGTCGATGTCCGCCACGTGGGCGGACTCGACGTCCGTGGGGTCGAGGCTGATGGTGCCGGCGTCGTCGTCGATCTCGACCTTCACGCCGTGCAGGCGCAGCAGGCCGGACACCACGGCGACGTCCCGGATCTGCGGCACGTTGCGCAGCTCGCTCGGTGTCTCGCCGAGGAGTGCGGCGACCATCGCCTTGGAGACGAAGTTCTTGGCCCCTCGGACGGTGATGTCGCCCCTCAGCGGGTTGCCACCGTCGACGTACAGCAGGTCGCTCATGTGCACATCGTCTCCCACGGAGCGCCCGCCGCGCTCCATCTGCGTGTCTTGTTCGACGGTCCTCGCAGAACCCTCACAACCAGCGAGGGCGGGCACGCGGTCGCACCGCGTGCCCGCCCTCGGCGACGCCCCAGGTCAGGGGCGTGGGTGAAGCCTCAGGCGCCGCGCGTCGGACCGAGGTCCACGGTCACGACCGGGCGCGCGGGCCGGACGGCCACCGGCGGCAGGTGCTTGGCGGGCAGCGTCGCCGGACGCCAGGACTCCCGGTGCTGCTCGAACTCGGTGATCTCGTCGGCGTGCTGCAGCGTCAGACCGATGTCGTCGAGGCCCTCCATGAGGCGCCAGCGCGTGTAGTCGTCGACCTGGAACGGCACGACGACGTCCTCGCACGTCACGGTGCGGGACGCGAGGTCGACCGTCACCTCGGTGCCCGGGCTCGTCTCGAGGATCTTCCACAGCAGCTCGACGTCCTCCTGGGCGACCTGCGCCGCCAGGAGACCCTGCTTGCCGGAGTTGCCCCGGAAGATGTCCGCGAACCGTGCCGAGATCACGACCCGGAAGCCGTAGTCCTTCAGCGCCCACACGGCGTGCTCGCGCGACGAGCCGGTGCCGAAGTCGGGCCCGGCCACGAGGACCGACCCGGAACGGTAGGCGTCCTGGTTGAGCAGGAAGGCCGGGTCGCCCCGCCAGGCGGCGAACAGGGCGTCCTCGAACCCCGTGCGCGTGACCCGCTTGAGGTAGACGGCGGGGATGATCTGGTCGGTGTCGACGTTGCTGCGACGCAGCGGGACGCCGACCCCGGTGTGCTGGGTGAACTTCTCCATGATGTTCCTACCTGGGTCTCGGGGGGGCGTCAGACGGTCTGCAGCGCGTCGTCGGGCGACAGCGGGCTGCCGTCCGGCACGGCCACGTCGGCACCGAGGTCGGCGACGGACGACAGCGTGCCGCGGATGGCCGTGGCGGCCGCGACGAGCGGGGAGACGAGGTGGGTGCGTCCACCCTTGCCCTGGCGCCCCTCGAAGTTGCGGTTCGACGTCGACGCCGAGCGCTCCTGCGGCGCGAGCTGGTCGGGGTTCATGCCGAGACACATCGAGCAGCCCGCGTTGCGCCACTCGGCACCGAAGTCCAGGAAGATCTGGTCGAGCCCCTCTGCCTCCGCCTGCAGCCGCACGCGCGCCGACGCGGGGACGACCAGGACGCGCACGTCGTCGGCCTTCTTGCGGTCCTTGACGAGCTTGGCGACGGCCCGCAGGTCCTCGATGCGCCCGTTGGTGCAGGAGCCGATGAAGACCGTGTCGACCTTGATGTCGCGCAGCGGCTGTCCCGGGACCAGCCCCATGTACTCGATCGCCCGCTCGGCGGCGACGCGCTCGTTGGCGTCGGCGATCTCCTCCGGGACGGGGACGTTGCCGGACAGCGGCAGACCCTGACCCGGGTTGGTGCCCCACGTCACGAACGGCTCGAGGTCGGCGGCCTCGAGCACGACCTCGGCGTCGAAGACCGCGTCGTCGTCGGTGCGCAGCGTCCGCCAGTACTCGACGGCGGCGTCCCAGTCGGCGCCCTCGGGAGCGTGCGGGCGGCCCTTGAGGTACTCGAACGTCGTCTCGTCCGGCGCGATCATCCCCGCGCGGGCGCCGGCCTCGATCGACATGTTGCAGATGGTCATCCGCCCCTCCATCGAGAGGTTCCGGATGGCCTCGCCGCGGTACTCCAGGACGTAGCCCTGGCCGCCGCCGGTGCCGATCTTGGCGATGATCGCCAGGATGATGTCCTTCGCGCTCGCGCCGATCGGGAGCGCGCCGTTGACCGTGATCGCCATCGTCTTGAACGGCGCCAGCGGCAGGGTCTGCGTCGCGAGGACGTGCTCGACCTCGCTCGTCCCGATGCCGAACGCGAGTGCGCCGAACGCACCGTGCGTCGAGGTGTGGGAGTCGCCGCAGACGACGGTCAGCCCGGGCTGGGTGAGTCCGAGCTGCGGTCCGACCTGGTGCACGATCCCCTGGTCCGCGTCGCCCAGCGAGTGGAGGCGCACGCCGAACTCGGCCGCGTTGTTGCGCAGGGTCTGGATCTGCGTCCGGCTCGTGAGGTCGGCGATCGGCAGGTCGATGTCCAGCGTCGGCGTGTTGTGGTCCTCGGTGGCGAGGGTGAGGTCGGGACGACGCACCGGCCGACCGGCGAGGCGCAGCCCTTCGAAGGCCTGCGGGCTCGTGACCTCGTGCACCAGGTGCAGGTCGATGTACAGCAGGTCCGGCGCACCGTCCGTGCCACGACGCACGACGTGCGCCTCCCAGACCTTCTCCGCCAGCGTGCCGGCCATGTTCGTCGTTCCTCTCGTCCGGGCGGGGGCCTCCCGGGTCACCGAGCCGATGACCATCCGCCGAAGGGCCATGTGCCCCCCGGCTTGCATCTCAGCCTGCGAGACGCCAATATCGACCTATGGACAACTCTAGCGGAGTCGGCGTCCTGGACAAGGCCGCGTCGGTGCTGAGCGCCCTGGAGGCCGGACCCGCGACACTCGCACAGCTCGTCGCCGCCACCCATCTTGCACGCCCGACGGCCCATCGCCTCGCAGTTGCGCTCGAGCACCACCGTCTCGTGGCGCGCGACCTGCAGGGCAGGTTCGTGCTCGGGCCGCGCCTCTCGGAGCTCGCGACCGCCGCCGGGGAGGACCGGCTGCTGGCGGCCGCAGGCCCCGTCCTCGCGCTCCTGCGCGACCACACCGGGGAGAGCGCACAGCTCTACCGCCGTCAGGGCGACCAGCGGATCTGCGTGGCCGCCGCCGAGCGCCCCATCGGGCTGCGCGACTCGATCCCCGTCGGGGCGACGCTCACCATGCAGGCCGGGTCCGCCGCCCAGGTGCTGCTGGCGTGGGAGGAGCCCGACCGGCTGCACCGCGGGCTGCAGGGCTCCAAGTTCACGGCGACGATCCTGTCGGGCGTCCGGCGCCGGGGCTGGGCGCAGTCGGTCTCGGAGCGGGAGGTCGGCGTCGCGTCGGTGTCCGCACCGGTCCGCGGGCCGTCCGGCCGCGTCGTCGCGGCCGTGTCGGTCTCCGGGCCGCTCGAGCGGCTCTCACGGCAGCCGGGCCGCCTGCACGCCGCGGCCGTGGTCTCAGCCGCGAACCGCCTCACCGAGGTCCTGCGGCGCACCGCGGACTGAGCCGGCACGCACGTCGAGCCCGGGGACAGGTGCGACGCACCGGTCCCCGGGCTCCGTGCTGCGCGGGCAGCCTGGTGCGGCGCGGTCGCGCCCTGCACTACTGGCCGCCGGGGACGACGACGAAGGCCCGGTCACCTGTGGTGACCGGGCCTTGACCGTACCCCCGACCGGATTCGAACCGGCGCTACCGCCGTGAGAGGGCGGCGTGCTAGGCCGCTACACAACGGGGGCCTTGCGCACGACCCGTAAGCCGTGTGCCGAGTGGATACTGTACCCGACCTCCGCCGCGAGCCGAAACTCGCGACCTCAGTCGAGCCCGCCACATGGGCGGACGCGTCCGTGCTGATCAAGCAGGCTGCTGCCTGTGAACAACGCTGGGGTACCAGGACTCGAACCTAGACTAACTGAACCAGAATCAGTCGTGCTGCCAATTACACCATACCCCACGGGCTGTGACTGATCCCCGGAGGGACCACGCGCAGCGCCATCGGCACGCGCCTCGTGGACCCGTACCGGCGGTGAACATTACCTGAGCGACGGGGGTGGGTCCAACCAGCACCCGGTGGCGCACGTCACTGCACCGCTCCCCCCGTCAGGGCACCGGGATCTGCGGGATCTCCGTCACGTCGTACCAGAGCAGGTCCCGGTCCTCGAGGCGCTCGATCGCCGCCTCGTCGCCGGCGGCCGCCGCCGCGACGTCACCGGCCGCCGCCGGCTCGTCGACGTGGACGCTCACCATCTGGCTCAGGTCCACCCCGCACACGACCTCCACCGCTGACGGCACCGGCGGGTCGTCGAGCGCCTGGACACACCCCTCGGCCACGTCCGCGGCGACCACGACCCGCAGCGGAGGGGCGTCGGGCGCACCGGCGAGCAGCACGAGGGAGCCGTCGGCGGCACCTGCCTGGGCGGCGTACTCCCAGCCCTCCTCGTCCTCGTCGGGCCACAGCGCGCGCAGCGCCGGGGTGACGCCGTGCGCGATCCGCGGCGCCAGGAGGACGGGTGAGACGTGCTGGAGCTCGGCCAGGGTCACAGGCAGGTAGACGCGCACGGGTCCAGTGTGCGCTGCCGGCCGGTCACCCCACCGGTACGCGCCCTCCCGGCGCGTCGGTCCGGATCATCGCCGCGACCTCCGCCGCCAGCGCCGCCAGGCTGCGCCTCGCCGGCGAGCCGGGTGCCACCTCGCGCAGCGCCCGTCCCTCCAGCATCGCGGTGTCGACGGCGGACCGGTCCTCCGGCACCAGGACGACGTCCTCCACCCCCGCGTACCGCGCGAGCGCGGCAGCCACCGCCTCGCCCGGGCGCGCCCCGGCGACGGTGGGACGCACCCTGTTCACGACCACACGTCGCGACAGCGCCAGCCCCCGGTCGGCCGCCTCCGCGAGCGCGCGGACGAGCCGCTGCACCCCCACCGGGTCCGCGGCACCCACCACCACGACGAGGTCCGCCTGCTCCAGCGCCGCCGACGTCGCGGCGTTCCGCGCCGGTGCACGCGTGTCGTAGCTCAGCATCTCGTCCTGCTCGAGGCAGAAGCCCGTGTCGACCACCGTGACGTCCGCGAGTGCGCGCGCCTGTGAGAGCACCAGCTCGAGGGAGCTCGCAGGTACCTCGGGCCAGCGGTCGGCGCGTGAGATCCCCGACAGCAGACGCAGGCCCGGCAGCACGACGGGCGCGAGACGCGCGAGCGTCGCCAGGTCCAGCGCACCCTGGCCGGCCGCGCGTGCCGCGGCCGCGACGCCGGGTGCCTCGTCCAGCACCCCGAGGACCTGCGCCACCACACCGCCGTAGGTGTCGGCGTCGACCAGGAGCGTGGGGCGGTCGAGCGCCGCGAGCTCGGCCGCGAGGTTGACCGCGACGAACGTCCGGCCCGGAGCCCCGGTGGGCCCCCAGACGGCGACGGTCGTGCCCCGCCTGGTCGGTGCGACCGGTTCCGGGGCGAGGACGGGGACCAGCGGACCGTCCCCGAGCACGGACAGCGCCTCGCGGACGACGTCGGGCACGGCACCGTCGACGTCGACGTCGACGACCAGGTCCGCGCCGTGGGCCGTGAGGCGCTCCGCGAGCCACGGACGGGTCGGGTCACCGAGGCCCACGACCCGCACGCCGCACCGGTGGAGGACCGCGACCGCCTCCCGGTCGAGCCGCTCGAGGTCCCCCGACACCACCGCGAGACCACCCAGACCGGCCTCGGCGGCGGCGAGCAGCTCGGTCAGGTCCGCGCACCGCCGCGTGACGGAGAGCCGCCCGCCGGACCCTTCCACCGCCTGGACGATCGCGGACTCGGCCGCTCCCTGGACCGCGCACAGCACTCCGACGCCCATCTCAGGCCCCCGGCACCGGGACGACGTCGACGGTGCCGTCGCCCGCCAGCGCTCCCAGCACGGTCGGGAGGTCGTCGACCGGGACGAGCACGTGCACCGTGCGGGCACCCCCGCTCGCGAACGCTCCGTCGGGACTGCTGAGCTCGGCGACCGTGAGCGCCGCGGCGAGCTCCCGCGGGGCGGCGTCGGCGGCGGCGTCCACGGCGAGCGCGTCCGTGCGCCGCCCGGGGGTGAACCACAGGTCGACACGGGAGCCCGCGACCAGCCCGCTGGGGGCCGGCCCCGACAGCGCGACGGGTACGGCCCGGACGTCGAGATCCGCAGCGGTCCCCACGGCCGCCGCAGGGACGAGCTCGCCGGCGCCCACGGTGCGCAGCAGGACGGCCGCCTCGGGCAACGGCTCGTCGGCGCGCAGGTAGCCGTCGGCGCGGTCCGCGAGCCGGACGTCCGCGAGCACGAGGTCGGACGACGTCAGCGCGGCGCCGGGGACCAGCACGTCGCGCGCGACGTACACCGGGACGGTGCGCTGCGCGGTCGTCACAGCCCAGCTCCCGAGCACGACGGACGCGGCGACCAGGGCGAGACCGACGAGCAGCCGGGGATCCCGCCAGCCAGGCCGACGCAGGCGCGCGGCCGTCGGTGCGGGAAGGTCGAGCACGGTGGTGTCCACGGGAGGCTCCTGGTCGGCGGGTCAGCGGGTCAGCGGGTCGGTCAGCGGGTCGGCGGGCCGGCCACGGACCGGTGGCACGGCTGGGTCACGGGTCCCCGGGCGGCGCAGCACCCGGTGCGCCTGAGGAGTCTGGCGTGCCGAGGGACGCGGGCGACAGCATCGTTCGCGCGCCTGTGGACAACCGCCCGGGACGAGCCTGCCGTGCGAGACTTCGAGCATGGCACCGAGGTTCCTGACGCTCACCGACGTGTCCGAGATCCTCAACATCTCGGCTCCCCAGGCGTATGCGCTCGTCCGTTCCGGTGAGCTGCCCGCGATCCAGATCGGGGGCAGGATGCAGTGGCGCGTCGAGTCGGCCGAGCTGGAGCGCTACATCGAGCGCATGTACGCGGAGACGCGGGCGCGGAACGCGCACGGCGCCACCTCCGAGAGCTCCGGCTGACCCGACCGGGCGCACGCCCGCCCGGATCCGCCCGACCGCCCCGACCACGCGCGACGACGCGCTGCGCAGGCACCGCGCTCATCGCGACACCACCGAGAGCAGCGCGTCGAAGGGCACGCCGAGGCTGCGGCCCGCCGGCATCTCGAGCGTGAGGTCGAGGTGGTCCGCGCCGACCCGGTCGATCCTTCCGGCGTGGACCCCGGCGTCGGTGCGCAGGGTGACGAGGACGCGATCACGCGCCAGCGCCCGCAGGACGTGACCGAGGCCGAGCGCCGACTCGACGCGGCCGGCGGGAGGTGCGACCCGAGCACCCAGGCCCTCGACCGTGCGGACGGCGCGCGTGGGCACGACCGCCTGACGACCGGCCCCCAGATCCAGCAGGACCCAGTGCGCGGTCGCCTCCGCGACGAGGCCCTCGAGCGGCTCTCCCTCGGCCGTGACGATGCGCAGGCGCGTCCCCGTCGCCGCCCGCAGCCGGTCTGCGAGGGTCACCCTCCCCCGCTCGGCACGCGTCAGCTCCGCGACGTCCCATCGCGCCTGGTCCGCACGGCCTGCGGCCAGCTGCGCCTCGAGGTCCGCGAACAGCTGTTCCCACCGCGGCGCGGAGCCGGGGGGCCGCGCGCCGGTGCCGTCGCCACTCACGGACCGGACCCTACTGGACATACCCGACACTCTCGACTACACCTGTAGCCATCGTCCTTCATCAAACGACATCAAACTGCATCATGAAGGGGCATCATGACCAACCCGCCGACCCACCCACCCGGCCGCGCCTCGCGCTCCGCTGCCACCGCCGGCGGGCTCGTGCTCGCCGGCGCGACGGCGCTCGCCGTCGCGGCCGCCCTCGGCCTGTGGGTCGTCGACCACCTCACCGCGACGGGCTTGTGGCGCGTGGAGACCGTCGTGGCGCCCGCGGTCGTCGCTGTCGGCGCCCTGGCAGGGGCGTGGGTCGGGGTGTCGGCACTCGTGGCAGGGACGTGCGCAGGAGTGCGGGCCGCAGGTGGCGCCTGGCGTGCCGGAGAGGTCGCCGTGCAGCGGTGGGCTCCCGGGCTCGTGCGCCGAGCCCTGGCGGTCGCCGTCGCGGCCGGCGTCGGCGTGACCGGTGCGGCCGGCGCCCATGCCGCCGTCGAGGTCGCCCCTGCCTCCACCTCGGTCACGGTGGACCTGGGCTGGACCCCCACGACGACGGACGCCGGCACGACGATGACGTCGGCGGACGCCACCGGCACCTCCCTGCCGGACCGGACGCCGACGGCGACGGCCCTGCCGGACCTCCCCGACGTCGGCCCGGAGACACACGCCGTCGTCATGGGCGACACCCCGCCGGCGGGTGCACCCGCGTCCGCTCCCCCCGTCGGGTCAGCACCGACGCCCGACGACGCCGCGAGCCAGCCCTCCGGCGCCGCCACCACGCCCGTCGCCCTCCCGGTCGCCGGTGACCTGCCCCTCGCCCCGGACCCGGCACCGTCGGCGCCGCCCTCGACCGCCGGCACCGTCGAGGTGGCGCCCGGAGACACCCTGTGGGGCCTGGCAGCGCGGTCCTTGGGCCCCGCCGCGTCGGACGCCGCCATCGCCGCCGAGTGGCCGCGGTGGTACGCCGCGAACGCGTCGACGATCGGGCCCGACCCCGATGTCCTGCAGCCCGGCCAGGTGCTCGTCGTCCCCGTGACGACCGACGGAGGCGTCCGGTGACCACCCGCCCGCACGACGACGTCGCCGCATCCGCTCTCGAGGACGCCGTCGCCCTCCTGGACCGCACGGCCCCGTCCGCGCCTCCCGCCAGGACGGAGCGACGTCTCGCCGCGGTCGCCACCCCGACCCCGGTCGTCACGGACGACGCCGTCGGACGCCGGGCCCAGCCGGGTGCACGGCTGCGGCTGGTACGGGCGCTGCCGACCGCGCCGACGGTGGCAGAG
>Ga0233363_1000361_pt1 | contig 20995 bp, 16 predicted proteins | sample ElkDunMinimDraft_18_FD_191534 | JGI IMG/M metagenome (GOLD analysis project Ga0233363, IMG submission 191534) | Fecal eukaryotic communites from dung pellets of Tule Elk in California, USA - Elk Dung C16 | ecosystem: Host-associated > Mammals > Digestive system > Large intestine > Fecal | place... | reverse complement strand
GCTCAGTGCGCCGGTCGCGCTCCTGGCGCTGTTCTCGGTGCTGCGGGAGTCCGCGCTGCTGGGGTGGCTGGCCGTGCTCGTCGGCGTCGTGGGCGGCGCCCTCGCGCTCGTCGGCGGCGTGCGTGTCGGCGGCTCGATGATCGAGCGCCGGGGGCCGGAGCTCCTGCAGCGCATGCGCTCGTACACCTGAGGGCGGGATGCCCCGCGCCCGCTCCAGCGGGCGCGGGGCATCGCGCGTGGCGCTCGCCTGACGCTGTCCACCCGGACCCCTCGGGCCCGACACCTCTCCCGAGACGCCCGTCCAGCCTGGTGACCGCTCCCGCGGCGACCGACCGGCGGTCGGCCCTGCGTCCTGCCACGTAGACTCGTCGCCCGTGGCTCTCACCATCGGCATCGTCGGACTGCCCAACGTCGGCAAGTCCACCCTCTTCAACGCGCTGACCCGCGCGCAGGTCCTCGCGGCGAACTACCCGTTCGCGACGATCGAGCCGAACGTGGGCGTGGTGCCGCTGCCGGACCCACGCCTGGAGAAGCTCGCCGAGATCTTCGGCTCCGAGCGGATCCTGCCCGCGACGGTGTCGTTCGTGGACATCGCGGGGATCGTCAAGGGCGCGAGCGAGGGTGAGGGCCTGGGCAACAAGTTCCTCGCCAACATCCGTGAGGCGGACGCGATCTGCCAGGTCACGCGCGCGTTCGCGGACCCGGACGTCGTGCACGTCAGCGGCAAGGTCGACCCCGAGGGCGACATCGAGATCATCGCGACCGAGCTCGTCCTCGCGGACCTGCAGACCCTCGAGAACGCGATCCCGCGCCTCGAGAAGGAGGTCCGCGGCAAGAAGACGGACCCCGAGGTGCTCGACGCCGCCAAGCGCGCGTTCGCCGTCCTGGAGACGGGGCAGACGCTGTTCGCCGCCGGTCTGGCCGACGACGAGCACGTGCGCGCCCTGCAGCTCATGACGTCCAAGCCGTTCATCTACGTCTTCAACACCGACGACGAGGGCCTGGCGGACACCGCGATGCAGGAGCGGCTGCGGGCGCTCGTCGCACCGGCCGACGCGATCTTCCTCGACGCCAAGTTCGAGTCCGAGCTCGTCGAGCTCGACGAGGACGAGGCGCGCGAGATGCTCGAGGCCAACGGCCAGGAGGAGGCGGGCCTCGACCAGCTCGCCCGCGTCGGCTTCCACACCCTCGGCCTGCAGACCTACCTCACGGCCGGCCCCAAGGAGTCGCGCGCCTGGACGATCCGCCAGGGGTGGACGGCCCCGCAGGCCGCGGGCGTCATCCACACGGACTTCCAGAAGGGCTTCATCAAGGCGGAGGTCATCTCGTTCGACGACCTCGTCGAGGCCGGTTCGGTCGCCGCGGCCCGCGCTGCAGGCAAGGCGCGCATCGAGGGCAAGGACTACGTCATGCACGACGGCGACGTGGTGGAGTTCCGCTTCAACGTGTGACGGCCGTGGCGGTCGGCCGCTCAGTCGGGACGGGGGGCGCGGCGGTCCTGCTTGAGGGCCGAGCGCTCGCGCTTGTCCTGGAGGCGACGACGCTGCGACCCCCGCGTGCGGCGGGTGGCTCGCCGAGGCGTCGGCGGGACGACGGCCTCCCGGAGGAGCTCGGCCAGGCGCGCCCTCGCCGCGGCGCGGTTCTGCCGCTGGGACCGGTGCTCGGCGGCGCTGATCGTCAGGACGGTGCCCGACAGCCGGGACGCGAGCCGGTCGACGACGAGCGCCCGCTGGGCGTCGTCCAGCGCCGTCGTCGTGCCGAGGTCCAGGCTGAGCTGCACGCGTGAGTCGGTGGTGTTGACGCCCTGTCCACCCGGGCCGGACGCTCGGGAGAACTGCTCGACCAGCTCGTCGGCGGGCACGGTGAGGCCCGCGGGGGCGCCGGGCCCCGGGGAGACGTGCAGGTCGTCCACGACCACAGTCTGCCGTGGGCGGTCGGCTGACGGGTCGAGCACAAGGGCCGCGTCCCGGCGCCGTGACGGCTTCGACGGGCACGACGGGGCGTACTGCGCCACCATGCCCGTATGGCGACGACGCTCACGGGTCAGCAGATCGCGGACGCCGGCCTGGCCGGCTGGGTGTACCTGAGCGACGGGCTGCGGACCCGCGTCGCGACCGGAGGGTTCGCGGCCGGCCTCGCCCTGGTCGACGCGATCGGTGCCGCCGCCGAGGAGGCGGACCACCACCCGGACCTCGACCTGCGCTGGGGGCATGTCGACGTCCGGCTGTGGAGCCACGACGCGGACGGGGTGACGCAGCGTGACGTCGAGCTGGCCCGCACCGTGTCGCGGCTGGCGGGGGAGGCCGGGCTCGTCCCCGACGGGTCCGGTCTGCAGAGCGTCGAGCTGGCGCTCGACGCGCCGGACGCGGGCACGCTCCTGCCGTTCTGGGGGGCCTTCCTCGGCTACGAGCGGCGGGCGGGTGCGGACGACGAGGTCCGCGACCCGGCCGGCGCGCACCCACCGGTCTGGTTCCAGGCGTCGGGTGCCGACGAGCCCCGCCAGCGGTGGCACCTGGACGTGTGGGTCGACCCGGCGGAGGTGGCCGGCCGCATCGACGCCGCCGTGGCCGCGGGGGGACGCGTCGTCGACGACTCGCAGGCACCCAGCTTCTGGGTGCTGGCGGACGCGGACGGGAACCGCTCGTGCCTGTGCACCTGGCAGGACCGGCAGGGCGGCGGATGAGCCCCGGGCGAGGCGCCGCGCGGCCGCCGTAGCAGATCGCGAGGCCGGAGCGGATGTCCAGACGTCCCGGACCACCCGAACGTGGGATGTGTCGGTGCCGTTTCGGGGGTGTTTCCCCCTCGCGCGTCTCGTATGCTGGACGGTACTGACCAGTATCAATCAGGTAACGATCGACATGGGCACGCGTCCATGTCTCCTATGTCCCTGGCCCCAGGACTACCGTGGCCCCGATTCATGCGGGCGAGTGCGCCCCGGGCCCCCCGTCGACTCGTGGGGTCGTGCGGCCACGTCCACCACGTCTCAGGAGGAACATTGAGGATCACACGCAAGGCTGTCCTCGCGTCGGTCGCTTCGGTCAGCGTGCTCGCGCTCGCTGCCTGCACGGGAGCAGCCGACGAGGGTGCCGGCGACGACGACAACGCGGGCATCAACACCGACACCGCGATCAACATCGCCTGGAACCAGCCCTTCTCGTCCTTCAACGGCGAGAGCATCACGGGCAACGCGACGGCCAACAACATCATCACGTACATGGCCAACTCGCGGTTCAACGACTACAACCAGGACCTCGAGCTGGTCATGGACGAGTCGTGGGGCACCTACGAGAAGGTCTCCGACGACCCGCTGACGATCACCTACACCTACGCGGACACCGCGAAGTGGTCGGACGGCGTCTCGGCCGGTCCTGCGGACCTCCTGCTGGAGTGGGCCGCGCAGAGCGGCAAGTTCAACAACGTCGAGCCCGAGTACGACGACGAGGGCAACGTCACCAACCAGGAGGCGCTGGACGCCGGTGTCTACTTCGACGCCGCCAGCCCCTCCGTCGCGCTGATCGAGGAGACGCCGGAGATCGACGGCGACTCGATCACGCTCGTCTACTCCAAGCCGTTCGCGGACTGGGAGACGGCGATCGACAACAACCTCCCCGCGCACATCGTCGCGCAGCGGGCCCTCGGCATCGAGGACGCGCAGGAGGCGACCGACGCGCTCGTCGCCGCGATCCAGGACGAGAACGTCGAGGACCTGTCGAAGATCGCTGCGGTCTGGAGCGACGACTGGAACTTCGCGTCCCTGCCGGACGACCCGCAGCTGCTCGTCACGTCGGGCCCGTACACCATCACGGAGTTCGTCGAGGAGCAGTACCTCACGCTGACGGCCAACCCCGACTACGAGGGTGACAAGACGGCCGTCTTCGAGAAGGTCACGGTCCGCTACAACGGCGACCCGATGGGCCAGGTCCAGGCGCTGCAGAACGGTGAGGTCGACCTCATCAGCCCGCAGTCGACCGCGGACGTCCTCACGGCGCTCGAGGCGATCGACTCGCTCGAGGTCGAGACCAACATCGAGGGCACGTACGAGCACGTCGACCTCCAGCAGGGCAACGGCGGGCCGTTCGACGCCGCGACCTACGGTGGCGACGCGGAGAAGGCCAAGAAGGTCCGCCAGGCGTTCCTCAAGACCATCCCGCGCGAGAAGATCGTCTCGGACCTCATCGTCCCGCTGAACCCGGACGCCGAGGTGCGCAACTCCTTCACGCAGGTCCCCGGGTCGCCGATGTACGACGGCATCGTCGAGGCCAACGGCCAGGGCGAGGCGTACGGCGAGGTCGACATCGACGGCGCCAAGGCGCTGCTGGCCGAGGCCGGCGTGCCGAGCGTGCAGGTCCGCATGCTCTTCGACCCGAACAACACGCGCCGCGTGAACCAGTTCGAGCTCATCAAGGGCTCGGCCGCCGAGGCCGGCTTCGACGTCGTGGCCTACACGGTCCAGACGGACTGGGGCACCGACCTGTCGAACGCCACGTCCTTCTACGACGCGGCCCTGTTCGGCTGGCAGTCGACCGCGACCGCCGTCACCGAGTCGGACGCGAACTACCGCACGGCGGCGACGAACAACTACTTCGGGTACTCCAACCCCGAGGTGGACGCGCTGTTCGACGAGCTCCAGACCGAGACCGACCCTGCCGAGCAGGAGCGGATCCTGGGTGAGGTCGAGAAGCACCTCGTCGACGACGCCTTCGGCGTGACGATCTTCCAGCACCCGGGCGTCACCGCCTGGAACCCGGCCAAGATCGACAACGTGCAGAAGCTGGCGATCGCCCCGACGATCTTCTACGGCTTCTGGGAGTGGTCCGCCGGCGAGGCGGCCACCGAGGGCGCTACCGAGTGACCCGTCGGGCCCCGGCGCACCCGCGCCGGGGCCCGAGCGGTTCACCGCACGACGAGGGCGCCGAGGGTTGCGACCCCCGGCGCCCTCGCCGTGCGTCCGCACCAAGGTGCGTCCCAGACCGCGTCCCACATCCACCGGGCGTCAGCGGGATACGATCCCGGACGACCGGCTTCCCGTCCCACCCGAGGTAGCCCTCCGTGCTGAACTTCCTCTTCCGCCGCATCGCGGCCGGGATCGCCACGCTCGTCGTGGCGCTCTTCCTCATGTACCTGCTCGTCGATCGTGCGATCGACCCACTGCAGGACCTCATCGAGAGCACTGCGCCCAACAAGCAGCAGCTCATCGACCAGCGCATCGCCGACCTGGACCTCGACGTCAACGTGGTCGTCCGGTTCTTCCAGTGGTTCGGCAACCTGCTCCAGGGCGACCTGGGCATCGCGTGGCGGTCCGGTCGTGACGTGAACAGCCTGCTGACGCACGCGATCGGCTCCACGCTCGAGCTCGTGTCCGCCGCGACGCTCCTCGCCGTCGTCCTCGGCGTCACCGTGGGCATCGTGTCGGCGCTGCGCCAGTACAGCGCGTTCGACTACATCATCATCTTCCTGTCGTTCCTGCTGTTCTCGCTGCCGTCGTTCTGGGTCGCCGTCCTGCTCAAGCAGTGGGCCGCCATCGGCTTCAACGACTTCCTGCGTGACCCGGTGGTGGCATGGCCCGTGATCATCGGGGCGTCGCTGCTCGTCGGGCTGCTGTGGTCGCTCGCGATCGGTGGCACCGTCGTGCGACGGCTGCAGGTCTTCGCCATCGCCGCCGCAGCGAACATCGCGCTCCTGGCCTACGTCCAGCTCTCCGGCTGGTGGGACAGGCCGCACATCGGGCCGGTCATGCTGCTCGTGCTCGGGGCCGGCACCGCCTTCGCGGTCGTCGGGGTCTTCGCCGGTCTGCACAACCGTCGTGCCCTGTGGACGGCCCTGACGGTGGTCGTGATCGGCGTCGTCCTGTACTTCCCGATGCAGGTCGTGTTCGACTCCGTCACGGAGTCGAACTGGCTGATCCTCGGACTCGGCCTCCTCGCGGCGGCCAGCGGGTACGTCGTCGGACGGCTGTTCGGCGGCGCGGACTGGCGCCTGTCGGCGCACGTCGGTGCCGCGGTGGCCGTGGTGATGGGTGCCCTGGTCTTCGTCGACCAGGTCATGCAGGTGTGGGGCCCGTACTTCAAGGCGCTGAGCGGCCGTCCCATCCCGACCTTCGGTGACCGGACCCCCAACCTCGGCGGCAACTACTGGGTGCAGGCGCTGGACTCGTTCACCCACCTCGCGCTGCCGACCGCGACGCTCGTCCTCATCGCGTTCGCCTCGTACACCCGGTACTCGCGCTCGAGCATGCTCGAGGTGATGAACCAGGACTACATCCGTACGGCGCGCGCCAAGGGCCTGCCCGAGCGGCTGGTCATCGTGCGGCACGGCTTCCGCAACGCGCTGATCCCGCTCGCGACCGTCGTCCCGATCGACGTCATCACCCTGATCGGCGGCGCGATCATCACCGAGGCGGTCTTCGCGCGGCCCGGCATGGGCCAGCTGTTCGTCAGGTCCCTCGAGCAGGCGGAGATCGAGCCGGTCATGGCCTACCTGCTCGTGACCGCGACCCTCGCCATCCTCGCCAACATCATCGCGGACATCGTGTACGCGACGATCGACCCCCGGATCCGGTTGGACGCATGAGCACCCCGATGACACCCCCCTCCGGCTCGCCGCTCGACGAGCACGTCGAGAACGAGATCGAGCTCAAGGAGGTCGAGGGCCTCTCCCAGGGCCAGATCGTCCGGCGCCGGTTCTTCCGGCACAAGGGCGCGATCCTCGGTCTGATCATGCTCGGCCTCACGACTCTGCTGGCGCTGACGTCCGTGGGCGTCGGCCCGCTCCCCGGCTGGTGGCAGTGGACGCCCTACGAGACGCCGTCGGTCGTCAACGCGGGTCGCCCGTCGATGTCCCTGCCGACGTGGCTCGGCGGTACCGGGTTCGCGATCGGCGAGCACCCGTTCGGTCAGGACGAGATCGGGCGCGACATCTTCGCGCGCGTCATGGCGGGCGTGCAGACGTCGCTCATGGTGATGGTCGTGATCGGCACCGTCTCCGCCGTCATCGGCATCGCGGTGGGTGCGGCGTCCGGCTTCCTGCGCGGCCGCTCGGACACCGTGCTCATGCGACTGACGGACCTGGTGATCACGGTCCCGACGATCGTCATCGGCGCGGTCGTCGGCAAGATCGCCGGTGGCGTCAGCGGCCTGGTCTTCGCCATCGCGATGGGCCTGATCCTGTGGACGACCCTCGCGCGCCTCGTGCGCGGCGAGTTCCTGTCGCTGCGCGAGCGCGAGTTCGTCGACGCGGCCCGGGTCGCCGGCGCGAGCAACATGCGGATCATCTTCAAGCACATCCTGCCGAACGCGATCGGCACGGTCATCGTGTCGGTCACGCTGCTCATGAGCTCGGCCATCCTGCTCGAGACGGCGCTGTCGTTCCTCGGGTTCGGCGTGCAGTCGCCCGAGATCTCGCTCGGACAGCTCATCAACCAGTACCAGCAGGCGTTCGCCACGCGGCCCTGGCTGTTCTGGTGGCCGGGCCTGTTCATCGTCGTGATCGCACTGAGCATCAACTTCATCGGCGACGGCCTGCGCGACGCGTTCGACCCGCGCCAGAAGCGCATCCCCTCGGAGCGCAAGATGGCCAAGGCGATGGAGGCCGACGGCTCGGCGGCGCGCGCGATCACCACGACCGTGCGGCCGGCGGACTCGCGCAACCCCGGTACGGGGTCGTGACCGGCGTGCTGGGCGTCCTACGTCGTGACGAGCACGGCCGCGCTGAGCGCCGTGAGCACGACCGCCACGCCGATCGTCGCGACGTGCAGGTGCCGCGTGGTCGTCAGTCCCTGCTCGACGCGTACCCGCTCGGCGCCGTCGAGGTGACCTGCGGCGACCAGCGCGTCGTGCCGGGCCTCGATCGCGGCTCCCACGCTCTCGGCGGTCGGCTGCAGCGATCGCACGCGGCGGCCGGGCGGCGGCACGGCGGGGGCGGGACGGTTCCCGTCGCCGCGGCGCAGCCTGCGGGCCGTCGCGCTGGCACGCGGTGCGGCGAACACGGTCACGTCGCCGTCGGTCGTCCGCACGACGAGCGACCAGCCGTACTCGACGTCGCGGTACGTGGGCCACGGGACGTGCACGGTGCTCAGCACGTTCCGCACGACGACCTCGCCGTCGGACACCTCGACGCCGGGGCGCCAGAACAGCGCGCCCACCACGACGACGAGCAGGGCCGCGAGCGGCAGGGCGCGCAGCGCCTCGGCGGCACCGTCCTGCACCATGACCGACACGACCGCGACCAGACCGATCGCCGCTGCCGCGGCCGTCAGGACCCGGCCGTAACCCGACGTGAACTCCTGTGTGGCACCCACGTGGCCATGCTCGCAGACCGGCACGCCGCCGCCCCCATCGGGCCCACGGCGCGTGTGCAGGAAGGACGCTGAACCGGTGGCCATCGACACGCCCCCCGTCCCCACCCGTACCGACGAGCCCGTGCTGTCGGTGCGGGACCTCGGCGTCGACTTCTACGTCGACGGCACGTGGTACCCGGCTGCGGCCGACGTCAGCTACGACGTCCACCCGGGTGAGGTGCTCGCGATCGTCGGCGAGTCCGGCTCGGGCAAGACGCAGTCCTCGATGGCGCTGCTCGGTCTGCTGCCCCCGAACGGGCGCGCCCGCGGGTCCGCGAAGCTCGACGACCGCGAGCTCGTGGGGATGCCCACGAGCCGTCTGCGCCGCATCCGCGGCAAGGAGATCGCGGTCATCTTCCAGGAGCCGATGACCGCGCTGAACCCGGTCTTCACCATCGGCTTCCAGATCGTCGAGACGCTGCGCGCGCACTTCGAGATCGGCCCGGCCGAGGCGCGTGAGCGTGCCGTCGAGCTGCTGCGGCTGGTCGACCTGCCGAACCCGGAGAAGCGGGTCGACTCCTACCCGCACCAGCTCTCCGGCGGGCAGCGGCAGCGCGCCATGATCGCGCAGGCCCTGGCGTGCGACCCCAAGCTCCTGATCGCCGACGAGCCGACCACGGCACTCGACGTCACGGTCCAGGCCGAGATCCTCAAGCTCATGCGTGACCTGCGCGAGCGGATCGACGCGGGCATCGTGCTCATCACGCACGACATGGGCGTCGTCGCCGACATGGCCGACAAGATCATCGTCATGAAGGACGGTCGGATCGTCGACCAGGGACCGGCCCTCGAGGTCTTCCGCAACCCCCAGCACCCGTACACGGTCAAGCTGCTCGACGCCGTCCCGCACCTCGGCAAGGGTGCGGCCGCGTACGCCGCCCGGCAGGCGACGACCACGGCGCCCGTCGACGCGCCCGCGGCACCGGCCGACGGCGACGAGCCCCTCGCGCTCGACGCGCAGGACATCGTCATCGAGTACCCCGGCCGGCGTCGCACGCCCACGTTCCGTGCCGTCGACGGCGTCTCGCTGCAGATCCGCCAGGGCGAGGTCGTGGGCCTGGTCGGGGAGTCCGGCTCGGGCAAGACGACGATCGGTCGTGCGGTCGTCGGCCTGCTGCCCGTCACGAGCGGGTCGCTGAAGATCGTCGGCCAGGACATGGTCGGCGCGACGATGAAGGACCTGAAGCCCCTGCGGACCAAGGTCGGCATCGTCTTCCAGGACCCGGGCTCGTCGCTCAACCCGCGACTGCCGATCGGCGAGTCCATCGCCGAGCCGCTGCTGCTGCACCGCGGCGTCAAGGGCCAGGCTGCGCAGCGCGAGATCGAGCGGCTGCTCGACCAGGTGCGCCTGCCGCGCGCGATGCGCAACCGCTACCCGCACGAGCTGTCGGGCGGTCAGCGTCAGCGTGTCGGCATCGCGCGGTCGCTCGCGCTCGAGCCGCGCCTGCTCGTCGCTGACGAGCCGACGTCCGCGCTGGACGTGTCGGTCCAGGCCGCGGTCCTCGACCTGTTCCAGGAGCTGCAGCGCGAGCACGGCTTCGCGTGCCTGTTCATCAGCCACGACCTGGCCGTCGTCGAGATCCTGTCCGACCGCATCGCGGTCATGCGCAACGGCCGGCTGGTCGAGGTGGGCGAGGCCGCGCAGGTCGTCAACGACCCGCAGGACCCGTACACCCAGCGGCTGATCGCCGCCGTCCCGGTGCCGGACCCCGAGGCGCAGCGGGACCGCCGTGTCGCGCGGGACGCGCTCCTCGAGGCGCAGAGCGCCGAGCTCGAGGCCGAGGAGGCGCGGCAGGCCGCCGACGCCGCCCGGCACGACAGCGTGTCCATCGGCGAGATCGACAACGAGCGGACGCCCGGCACCGGCGTCTGACGTACCGACGCGCAGCGACGCCCGGCCACCGACCCCGGTGGCCGGGCGTCGTCGTCCCACGACGGTTCGCGGCGGTGGGGCGCCGGTCCTGTCCGGTGTGTGGCGGGACGCGGGGGTGCGGTGCGATCGTGCACCTTCGCCGCTCTCGTGGGGTTAAGTCCGCGCGTCCGCGCGCCGATGCACCGGTGGGCGTGGCAGGGTCCGGTCGGGCCAGGACGGCGGGACCGCGGGTGCGGACGTAGGAGGCGGAACGGTGACGGGGACGACGGCGCGGCGGACGACGGTGGCACGGGGAGCGGGGGAGCGCGCGACCGTGGGGGGCAGGCGACGTCGCCGGGGTGGCGTCGTCGCGGTGGTGGTGGCCGCTTCGCTGGCGGTCACGACGGCGGCCTGCACGTCGACGCCCCCGGACCCCGCACGCGCCGGCACGGTGGTCGTCTCGAGCGACCTGCCGTTCGCGTCGCTCAACGGCGGGACCGCCGCGGGGCGGGCACCCGGCAGCGTCCTGGTCCGGGGGCTCGTGCAGTCGGGCTTCACGACGCTCGCGGACGACGGCACGGTCGACGGCGACGAGTCGTTCGGCACGGTCGAGAAGGTGGCGGACGCGCCGCTCACCGTGCGCTACACGATCGCCCCGACCGCCACGTGGTCGGACGGCGTCCCCGTGACGCCGGCGGACCTGCTGCTGGAGTGGGCGGCCCGCAGCGGTCAGCTCGACGAGGTGGTGCCCGAGCTGGGCGCGGACGGCGAGCTCGTGGGGAACCTCGGCGACGTGGTCGCGTTCGGGGCGACGTCCGCCGCGCTCGCGCACGCGTCGGCCGTCCCTGTGGTCGACGGTGCGACCGTCACCGTCGTCTACGACTCTCCCGTCGCGGACTGGCACGTCGCGCTCGACGTCAACCTGCCGGCGCACGTCGTCGGGCGGCTCGCGCTCGACCCGGAGGCGCCGCAGTTCCCCGCCCTGACGCCCACGCCGTCCCAGGGCGTGACGGCCACGCCGTCCCAGGGCGTGACGGCCGCGCCGTCCGGCAGCGCCACGACCGCGGCCACGACCTCCGCCGACGCGACGGCCGCACCGTCCCCCGGCACGACGCCCCGTGAGACGGACGCGGCGGGTGCCGCGCGGTGGGCCGAGGCCGTCGTGACGGCCGTGCAGCAGCAGGACCGTGCCGCGCTCGTGCCGCTCTCGCGCGTGTGGCGGGCGGCCGGGCGCGCCGGCGACGTCGCCGCCGACCCCACGCTCACGACGACGACGGGGCCGTACGTGCTGGCACGGGCGGACGGTGACGGCATCGAGGCGGTCCGCAACGAGGCGTACACGGGTGACCGCCCGGCTGCCTTCGACCGGGTGCGCGTGCGCACCGACCTCGACCCGCTCGCCCAGCTCGAGGCGCTGGCCGCCGACGAGCTCGACGTGGCCGCACCGGTGAGCACTGCCGACGTGCTCGTGGCGGCGACCGACCTCGACGGCGTGACGGTGTCGACGGGCGGTGACGCGGTGCTGCAGGTCGTCCTGCAGGAGGCCGGGGGCGGCCTGTTCGACCCGGCCGCGCACGCGTCGGCCCCCGACCCGGCCGCGGCGGCGGCCGGGCTGCGGACGGCGTTCCTGGCGAGCGTGCGGCGTGACGAGGCCGTGCGTCACGCGGTGGGCATGCTGTGGAGGGACGCGGAGGTGTCCGACGTCGTCGCCGCTCAGGTCGGCCCGCAGGCGCCGGCCGTCGGGGCCCCGACGGCAGCGGATCCGCCCGACGGGCCCGGTGACGACGGCCCGCTCACGGTGCGCGTGCTCACCAACCTCGGTGACCCGACGCGGGCAGCCGTGGTCGGTGGACTGGTCGACGCCGGTGCCGCGGCGGGCTTCACGGTCGTCCCCGTCGAGGTCGACGACCCCGCGCTGGCACTGCGCACGGCTCCGCAGGACTGGGACGCCGCTCTGGTCCCCGCCGCGCAGGAGGACCTCCCCGTCGCCGGCTTCGCCGCGCGCTGGCGCACCGGCGGAGCCACGAACGTGACGGGGCACACCGACCCCGCGCTCGACGCGGTGCTCGACGCGCTCGTCGCGCAGCCCGACCCGCAGGCCGCGGCGCAGGGGGTGACGCAGGCCGCCGAGGCCCTGGTGACCTGGGGTGCCGTCCTGCCCGTCGCGCGCACGCCGGTCCTCACGGTGTCCGCCGCACGGGACGGCGAGAGCGACGACGGGCTGCCCGTGGTGGCCTCCGTGCCGGTGCTCACACCGGCTGCGGCGGACCTCACATGGTGGTGGGGCTGGACACGGCGGTAGCATGGGACGCTGCGCCGCGCCCGGTGCGCCCCCCACCTGCTGAGATGAGTACCCGCATGCCCGCAACCGACCAGGCCACCGGCGCCGCTGTGCGTTCCGACCTGCGCAACGTCGCCATCGTCGCGCACGTCGACCACGGCAAGACGACCCTCGTCGACGCGATGCTCTGGCAGTCCGGTGCGTTCGGTGCGCACGACCACGTGGACGAGCGGGCGATGGACTCCGGCGACCTCGAGCGGGAGAAGGGCATCACGATCCTCGCGAAGAACACCGCGATCCGGTACGCCGGACCCGCGGCCGCGAAGGTCGGCGAGCCCGACGGCATCACGATCAACGTCATCGACACCCCCGGCCACGCCGACTTCGGAGGCGAGGTCGAGCGCGGCCTGTCGATGGTCGACGGCGTCGTGCTGCTCGTCGACGCGTCCGAGGGGCCGCTGCCCCAGACCCGGTTCGTGCTGCGCAAGGCGCTCGAGGCGAAGCTCCCGGTGATCCTGGTGGTCAACAAGGTCGACCGGCCCGACGCCCGCATCGAGGAGGTCGTCGCCGAGGCGACGGACCTGCTGCTGGGCCTGGCCTCCGACCTGCACGAGGACGTCCCGGACCTGGACCTCGACGCGATCCTCGACGTGCCCGTCGTCTACGCGGCCGCCAAGCTCCGCAAGGCGTCGCTGACGCGTCCCGCCGACGGCGGCGAGCCGGACAGCCCCGACCTCGAGCCGCTGTTCGCGACGATCCTCGAGAAGATCCCGGCGCCGTCGTACGACCCCACCGCGCCGCTGCAGGCGCACGTGACCAACCTCGACGCCTCCCCGTTCCTCGGCCGTCTCGCGCTGCTGCGCATGTACAACGGCACGCTGCGCAAGGGGCAGACCGTCGCGTGGGCGCGCCACGACGGGACGATGCAGAACGTCCGCATCACCGAGCTGCTCGAGACCAAGGCGCTCGACCGCGTGCCGACCGACGAGGCCCGGCCCGGTGACATCGTCGCGGTCGCCGGCATCGAGGACATCACGATCGGCGAGACGCTGACGGACCCCGACGACCCGCGGCCGCTGCCGCTGATCACCGTCGACGACCCGGCGATCTCGATGACCATCGGCATCAACACCTCGCCGCTGGCCGGCAAGGGCGGCAAGGGCCACAAGGTCACGGCCCGCCAGGTCAAGGACCGCCTGGACCGCGAGCTCATCGGCAACGTGTCGCTGCGCGTGCTGCCCACCGAGCGTCCCGACGCGTGGGAGGTGCAGGGCCGCGGCGAGCTGGCCCTGGCGATCCTCGTCGAGCAGATGCGCCGCGAGGGCTTCGAGCTGACCGTCGGCAAGCCGCAGGTCGTCACGAAGATGATCGACGGCAAGGTCCACGAGCCGACCGAGCGCATGACGATCGACGTGCCCGAGGAGTACCTGGGCTCGGTCACGCAGCTGCTCGCGCAGCGCAAGGGCCGCATGCAGACGATGAGCAACCACGGCACCGGCTGGGTGCGCATGGAGTTCATCGTCCCCGCGCGCGGGCTCATCGGGTTCCGCACGCGGTTCCTCACGGACACGCGCGGCACGGGCATCGCGTCGTCCATCGCCGAGGGCTTCGAGCCGTGGGCGGGGCCGATCGAGACGCGCGTCAACGGCTCGCTCGTCGCGGACCGCGCGGGCGTCGCGACCCCGTTCGCCATGCTCAACCTGCAGGACCGCGGCACGTTCTTCGTCGAGGCCACCTCGGAGGTGTACGAGGGCATGGTCGTCGGCGAGAACGCGCGCAACGAGGACATGGACGTCAACATCACCAAGGAGAAGAAGCTCAACAACATCCGCTCCTCGACGTCGGAGTCGTTCGAGAACGTGGTGCCGCCGCGCAAGCTGACGCTCGAGGAGTCGCTCGAGTTCGCGCGCGAGGACGAGTGCGTCGAGGTCACGCCGGAGGTCGTCCGGATCCGCAAGGTCGTGCTCGACCAGACCGAGCGGGCACGTCAGACTGCGCGCAACAAGCGCTCCTGACCTGCGGGTGCGCACGTGGCGTGAGGGCCACGTGCGCACGACGGCACCGACGCACCCACGGGAGGACGAGGGATGACCGACGGCCTGCTGGCGGTCCACGCCCACCCGGACGACGAGACGCTCGCGACCGGCGCCCTCCTCGCGACGTGGGCGGCGTCCGGCCGGCCCGTCACGGTCGTGACCGCGACGCGCGGTGAGCGCGGCGAGGTCATCGGCCGCCGGTGGGCCCACCTCGAGGGCGACGGTCCCGCGCTGGCGGAGCACCGCGAGGACGAGCTCGGCGGCGCACTGCGCGCCCTCGGCGTGCACGACAACGGCTTCCTCGACGAGGCCGTCACGGCGGACGTGCGGTACGAGGACTCCGGCATGGCGTGGCTCGCGCCGGGGCGTGCCGGAGCCGCTGCCGACGCCTCCCCGGACGCGTTCGCGTTCGCGCCGCTCGAGGAGGCCGCCGGCGCGCTGGCGGACCTGCTGCGGCTGCGGCGCCCGCAGGTGGTGGTCACCTACGAGCCGGGCGGCGGCTACGGGCACCCCGACCACGTGCGCACGCACGAGGTCACGATGCTGGCGCTCGAGCTCGCCGCGCGCGAGGACGACGCGCACGCACCCGCGTACGCCGTGCCCGTCGTGCTGTGGTCGGTCGCCGGGCTCCAGGTCCTGCGTCGGGGGCAGCGCGCGCTCGCGGGCGGTGCGGTGCGTGCGGCGCTGGGGCGCGCGGCCGGAGGGCTGGCGCTGCCGGACCCGACCGCCGAGCCCCCCAGCGTGGCGGTGCCCGACGACGAGGTCGACGTGCTGGTCGACGTCGCACCTGTCCGCGACCGGGTGCTGGCCGCGCTGCGGGCCCACGCGACGCAGGTCCAGGCCGTGCGGCCCGTCGACGGCGACGACGCGCTGCTCGGCTGCTACGCGCTGAGCAACGCCGTGCTCGCGCCGCTCCTGCCGGTCGAGGGCTACCGCCTCGCGCCAGGCACCCTCCGCGCCGGGGACGCGGGCGTCGCGTGGCCCGCCGGTGTGCGACCGGTAGCGTGAGCGCCGTGCAGCCACCCTCCGCCGCGACCCTCTGGCGCGCCCTCGCCGCCCTCGGTCTGGGCCTCGTCGCCGGCACGCTCGGCACCGTGATGCACCGCGCCGTGCGGCCCTGGGGCCTGGTGGTGTGCCTCGCGCTGGTCTTCGTGATCGTGCTGACGGCTCGCGCGTGGGTCGGGTGGTTCGGCTACGTCGCGAGCGTCGGTGGCACGCTCGTGGCGGTCCAGGTCCTCGCCAGCGGCGGGCCCGGGGGCGACGTCCTCGTCCCCGCGGACGACGCGTGGGGCTGGCTCTGGGTGCTCGGCGTGCTCGCGATGGTGTCGGCGGTCGCGTTCGTGCCCCGACGGTGGGTCGAGGACGACAGGTCACCGGCGTCGTGAGCCTCGGGGAGGCGACACCCGAGGCGTTCCGGGCGGTGGCCTCCCGGCTCGCGGGCGGTGTCGTCGTGGTGACGGCCGTGCGCCGAGGCGTCGCCCACGCGGCGACGGTCAGCTCGGTCGTGTCCGTGTCGCTCGAGCCACCCCTGCTGCTCTTCTGCGTGCACGTCGACGCGCGCCTGAGGGACGTGCTCGACGACGTCGACACCTGGGCCGTGTCGGTGCTCTCCGACGACCAGGCCGGGGTCGCGGAGTGGCTCGCGTCACCCGGACGGCCCGCGGTGGGTCAGCTCGACCGCGTCCCGCACCACGCGGGCCCCGTGTCGGGTGCCCCGTGGGTCGACGGCGCCGTGGCCTGGTTCGACTGCCGTACCGAGGCCGTGCACGCGGCGGGGGACCACGACGTGGTCGTCGGGCGGGTGCTGGTGGCGTCCGAGGGTGCAGCGGACGGCGGTGCCCTCGTGCACCTGCGCGGACGCCTGCGGGGCGTGCGGTAGCCCGCTGCGTCGTCTGCCCGCAGCCCGGCGCGGCTCGAGCGGGTGAGGATCGGTCCGCAGGCCCCTGAACGGCCCGTCACGGACAGGCGGTCACCGTAGAATGCGGGGCGCACGACGCGCGCGCGTCGTGCGCTCGCAGGACCATCACGGGGGATCGATGACGCACGGGACCGACCGCGACACGCCGACTGGCGGCACCGCCGACCGCGACGCCGCCGACGTGCCCGACGGGACGGAGGCCGGGGTCGTCCGCGACGGCGTGCCCCAGCAGCACGACGCACGCGACGACGTCTCGGACGTCGTCCCCCCGGCGGGCGACGTCGCGAGCGCGACGAACCCGCAGGACCAGGCCACCGCGGACCAGGCCGCGCCCGCCGGCGGTGCGCCCGAGGGCGACGAGCCTGCCGCGGTCGATCCGGCGCCGGCCGACGAGGCCGACGAGGCTGCCGCGGTCGATCCTGCGCCCGCCGACGAGGCCGACGAGCCCGCCCCGGTCGATCCGGCGCCCACCGCCGAGGCCGACGAGCCCGCCCCGGTCGATCCGGCGCCCACCGACGCGGAGCCCGAGCCGGCCGTCGTCGCCCCGGCAGCTCCCGAGACCGCCGCGGTCCCGACGCCCGTCGCGGGCCCCCGCCCGCTCGCCCCGGTGACGGACGAGCCGCTCGCGGCGTGGCCCTCGTGGGACGACGTGGCCGTGACGGCTCCGACGCCGCCCGACGCGGCCGGCACGACCGACGACGGTGCTGCGCCCGACGCGACACCGGCCGGCACGCCCGACGGCACGCCCGACGACCCCGCATCCGACGACGGCGCGGAGACGGCCGCGTCGGCCGACGAGGCACCCGGGAACGGCGAGGCCACGCCGGCCGCCCTGCCGCCGCTCAGCCTCGGAGGCCTGTCCGCGCTCGCGTTCACCGCGCTGAACGCGGCCTCCGTCGGCGTCCCGGCGCACGCGCTGCCGCAGAGCCCTCTGCCGCACCCCGACGCAGGGGACGACGACCGGTCCGGCCCGGCTGCGGGTGCGACGGGGTCCGAGGGTGAGCCCGTCGCGTCGGACGAGGAGCCTGCCGGTCCCGGTGCGGACCGCGCGACGCCCGCCGCGGACCCCGCCGTCGAGACGCCGGCCGCCGAGGTCCCCGAGGCCGCTCCCGCCGCCGCTGCCGCCGCTCCGACAGGGCCGCGGCCCCCGGCCGCGTCGCGCGTCGACGAGACCTCTGTCGTCTCGCGCGTCGACGAGACCGCGGTCTCACGCGTCGACGAGACCGCGATCGTGCCGGCGTCGTCCGCCGCAGGACCGCCGGCGTCGCCGCGCCCGTCCGCCGCAGCCCCGCCGGACTCGCCCGAGCCGTCCCTGCTGGACGGGTTCGAGCCAGAGCACGCGCACCGCCGCTGGACGCGGCCGCTCGCGGTCACGGGTGGCGCACTGGCGCTCGTCGCCGCGCTCTACGTCGGGTCGTCGTACGCGCTGGCCGACCGCGTGCCCCGCGGCGCGACCGTGGCCGGCGTCGAGATCGGCTCGATGTCCTCGGGCGAGGCCGAGCAGCACCTCACCGAGGCACTGGCGGAGCGGGCGACGTCCCCGGTGCCGGTCGTCGCGCAGGAGGTGCAGGCCGAGCTGGACCCGGTCGCCGCCGGCCTGGAGCTCGACGCGGGCGCCACGGTGGCGCGACTGACGGGCGTCGACCTCACGCAGCCCGTCCGGCTGTGGCGCCACCTCGTGGGCGTCGGTGAGCAGCCGCCGGTGACGGTGGTCGACGAGGACGCGCTCGACGCGGAGCTCACGCAGCTGTCCGGCTCCCTGATGCTGGCACCCGTCGACGGGACGATCGTGTTCGCCGACGGCGCCGCGCACGCGACCGAGGCCGTCGACGGCTGGGAGCTGGACGCCGGGGGAGCGTCGACCGTGCTCGAGGAGGGGTGGCTCACGGCCGCCCGCCCCGTGGCCCTCCCGACGAGCGTCGTGGCGCCGGCGGTGTCGCAGGCGGAGACGGACCGTGCCCTGTCGCAGCTCGCCCGGCCGCTGACGGCCGCGCCCGTGACGGTGCAGGTCGCCGACCGGCAGGCCGTGCTGGACGTCGCGACGCTCACCGCGCACGCGGCGATCGTGCCGCAGGACGGGATCCTCCAGCTGCAGCTCGACGGCGCCGCACTCTCCGAGGCGGTCCTCGCACAGCTGCCCGACCTGCTGACGACCGCGGCCGACGCCCGGTTCGAGTTCCAGGACGGCGCACCGGTCATCATCCCGGGCACGCCGGGGACGACGCTCGACCCGACGGCTCTCGCGACGTCCGTCGCGCAGGCGGCCACGACGGGCACCGGGCGCGTCGCACCCGTCGACCTCGTCCAGTCCGACCCCGCGCAGACGCAGGAGGCGCTCGAGGCGCTCGGCGTCAAGGAGGTCGTCTCGGAGTTCTCGACCCCCCTGACCAGCGAGCCGCGCCGCACGGGGAACATCGCGAACGGCCTGAAGAACATCACGGGCACGCTCGTGCGCCCCGGCGAGACGTTCAGCCTCACGGAGGCGCTGGGCCCGGTCGACGCCGCGCACGGGTACGTGCAGGCGGGTGCCATCGTCAACGGCGAGCACAAGGACGCCTGGGGTGGTGGCCTGTCGCAGGTGTCGACCACGACCTACAACGCCGCGTACTTCGCCGGGTTCGAGGACGTCGAGCACACGCCCCACAGCGAGTGGTTCCAGCGCTACCCCGAGGGTCGCGAGGCCACGATCTTCACCGGCGTCCTCGACCTGAAGTGGAAGAACAACACGCCGTACGGCGCCCTCGTGCAGGGCTTCGTCGCGGACGGTCGGGCGCACGTGCGGATCTGGAGCACCAAGCACTTCACGGTCGAGACCACGAAGAGCGGGCGTTCCGGCGTGGTCAGCCCGACGACGGTCTACTCGCAGTCACCGACGTGCGAGCCGCAGAGCGCGGGCAACCCCGGCTTCACGGTGACGAACACGCGGCGGGTGTTCCTCAACGGCGAAGAGGTCGACAGCGAGTCCCACACCTGGCGGTACAAGCCGCAGAACAAGGTGATCTGCGGTGCCGCGCCGGTCCCGGGGGCGGCTCCGACGCCCTGACGTCAGGTCGCGCCGTCGCCCCGGCGGTGACGCCTCGCAGGGGGCGGCGGCACGACCTTGGCGCGCACGACGTCCCGCGCCGGCACGTGCACGTCGCCGCGTCGGGTCCGCACGGTCAGCCCGTCGTCGTCCACCGCCACGACCTCACCGAGCACGTCGGTGAACGGAGGCTCCCCGCCGCGCAGGGTGCCTGTCACCGCACCGGGCGGCAGGTCGTCGCGACGGCGGCGCACCACGACGCGCGTCCCCGGCGGCCAGGTCCGCCATGTGTCGGGGCTCACCGTGGCGCGCGCGTGTCGGTGAGTGGACTGCGGGGCGGGGCAGGGTGCACGTGGGGGATACTAGGACGACCGCTGCACCCGTGGAGGACACCCGTGACGTATGTGATCGCCGAGCCCTGCGTGGACGTCAAGGACAAGGCGTGCATCGAGGAGTGTCCGGTCGACTGCATCTACGAGGGCAAGCGCTCCTTGTACATCCACCCGGACGAGTGCGTGGACTGCGGCGCCTGCGAGCCCGTGTGCCCCGTGGAGGCCATCTACTACGAGGACGACGTCCCGGAGCAGTGGTCCCAGTACTACGAGGCGAACGTGCACTTCTTCGACGAGGTCGGCTCGCCCGGCGGCGCCGCGAAGATGGGCGAGATCGCGCACGACCACCCGATCATCGCCACGCTGCCGCTGCGCGTCCACGGCGAGTGACCGCGGTGCTCGTCGACGCGGGGGACACGTGGGCCTGCTGACCGGCAGCCTGCCGGACTTCCCCTGGGACTCGCTCGGACCGGTCGCGCAGCTCGCGCGCGAGCACCCCGGCGGTCTGGTCGACCTGTCCGTGGGGACGCCCGTCGACCCGACCCCGCAGGTGGTGCGCGAGGCGCTCGCCGCGGCGGCGGACGCGCCGGGCTACCCGACGACGCACGGGACGACCGCGCTGCGCGAGGCCGTGGCGGCGTGGTTCGCGCGGCGCCGCGGCGTCCCGGACCTCGACCCGGCCGCCGTGCTGCCGACGCTGGGCTCCAAGGAGCTCGTGGCCTTCCTGCCGTCGCTCCTGGGCCTCGGCGCGGGCGACGTGGTGCTGCACCCGGCGATCGCCTACCCGACCTACGACGTGGGCGCGCGGCTGGCGGGGGCGACCCCGGTGCCGACCGACTCCCCGGCGGAGCTGCTCGCGCAGCGTGACGACGTGCGCCTGGTGTGGCTGAACTCGCCCGGCAACCCCGACGGGTCCGTGCTGGGCGTCGAGCAGCTGCGGGACGTCGTCGCGGCCGCGCGCGCCGCGTCGGCGCGGACGGGGCGCCGGGTCGTCGTGGCGTCGGACGAGTGCTACGCGGAGCTGGCGTGGGACGAGCCGTGGGCCTCCGGCGGCGTGCCGAGCGTGCTGGACCCGCGCGTGACGGGAGGCGATCGCACGGACCTGCTGGCCGTGTACTCCCTGTCCAAGCAGTCGAACCTGGCGGGATACCGGGCGGCGTTCGTCGCGGGTGACGCGGCGCTGGTCGCCGGCCTGCTGGAGACGCGCAAGCACGCCGGC
>Ga0233363_1000355_pt1 | contig 21231 bp, 19 predicted proteins | sample ElkDunMinimDraft_18_FD_191534 | JGI IMG/M metagenome (GOLD analysis project Ga0233363, IMG submission 191534) | Fecal eukaryotic communites from dung pellets of Tule Elk in California, USA - Elk Dung C16 | ecosystem: Host-associated > Mammals > Digestive system > Large intestine > Fecal | place... | reverse complement strand
CGGTGCGGTGGTGGCGGCGGCAGAGCACCTGGTAGCGGACCTCGGCGTCGTCGGCGGTGTCGCCGATGACGACCTGCTCGCCCTCGCGCACCACCCGGCCGCCGAGCACCCGGGCGTTGAGCAGCCCCTCACGTCCGCACCAGCAGAGCACCTCGATCTGGATGCGGGCCACCTCGTCGGCGAGTTCGAACAGCCGCCGGGCGGCGGGGAACAGGTGCGAGCGGAAGTCGGTGGCCAGCCCGAAGGCGAAGACGTCCACGTCGTGCTGGTCGACCAGTTCGGCCATCTGCTCGACGTGCTCGACGTTGTAGAAGCACGCCTCGTCGCAGACCAGGTAGTCGATGCGGGTGCCGTCGCTGTGCCCGCGCAGCACCAGGTCGCGCAGGTCCAGGTCGTCGGTGACCTCGACGGCGTCGTGGGACAGCCCGATGCGGCTGGTCACCTGCGGGCCCATCGACCGGTCGATGCGGGTGGTGACCAGCCCGCGGCGGCCCTGCCGGGCGTGGTTGTGGTTCATCTGCAGCGCCATCGTGGACTTGCCGCAGTCCATCGGTCCCCAGAAGAACTTCAGCGCTGCCGCGTGCAGCGGGCGGCCGTCGACCGTACGGGCGGGGCTGGTCGAGGGCAGGGTGCGGCTCGCGGCGTGTTCGGTCACGGTCGGGCAGCCTAACGCATCAGCCGGTGTCCGCTCCGGCGTCGCACCGCCGCTCAGAGCCGCTTCGGGGGCGTGTTGCCCGCGGCGATGATCGCCCGGCGCATCGGCACGGCGAGCAGCAGCAGGAAACCGACCAGGAAGAAGACCAGCAGTGAGACCAGCCCCACCCGGTAGGAGTGGGTGAGCTGGAACACCAGGCCGAAGGCGAGTGGCCCGAGCCAGCTGGTGCCCTTGTCGCTGATCTCGTAGAAGCCGTAGTACTCGCCTTCCTTGCCGGCGGGGATGAGCTGGCTGAACAGCGACCGGCTCAGCGCCTGGCTGCCGCCGAGCACCAGACCGATCGCCGCACCGAGCATCATGAACTGCAGCGGCGCCTCGGCCGGCAGCCGGAACGCGGCGATGATCACTCCGGTCCAGAGCACCAGGCTCATCAGCACCGTCTTCCAGGCGCCGATGAACCGGGCCAGCGCCCCGAGCCCCAGCGCGCCGCCGAAGGCGAGGAACTGCACCACCAGGATCGTCACGATCAGGGTCGACTGCTCCAGCTTCAGCTCTTCGGTGCCGTACTGGCTGGCCAGGGCGATGACGGTCTGGATGCCGTCGTTGTAGACCAGGAACGCCAGCAGGAAGAAGAGCGTCAGCGGGTACGCCTTCATCTGGCGCATCGTGCGCCCGAGCTGCCGGAAGCTGCCGACGAGGAGGTTGCCGCCGCCGGCGGTGACCGCCTCGGCGCTGGGGCGTTCCCGCAGCCAGCGCAGCGGCGCCAGGGTGAAGACCGCCCACCACACGCCCGCCGAGACGATCGACCAGCGGGCCAGGTCCAGGGTGCGCTCGGCCTCGCCGTTGCTGAACGACTCGACCACGACGAGGTTCAACGCCAGCAGCAGTCCGCCGCCGAGGTAGCCCAGGCCCCAGCCGTAGCTGGAGATGGAGTCGCGCTCGTCGGGGCCGCCCAGGTGTGGCAGGAACGAGTTGTAGACGACGATGCTGGCGCCGAAGGCGATGTTGGCGAGCACAAAGAGCGCGCCGCCGAGCAGGTACCGGTCGCCGGTCACGAAGATCATCGCGATGGTGGCGCCGGCGCCGACGAAGGCCGCGCCGCCCAGCAGCCGCTTCTTGTGCGCCGACCGGTCGGCAACGGCCCCCATCACCGGCAGCACGAAGACGGTCAGCAGCACCGACAGCGAGACCAGGTACGGGAAGAACGAGCCGGCCGCGACCTTGATGCCCAGTGGGTACACGTACGCGGTGCAGCTGTCCGCGCCGAGGTCACAGCCGGCGGCGGTCTTGGTGATCGTGGTCAGGAACGGGCCGAGGAAGACGGTGACCACCGTGGTGGAGAACGCCGAGTTGGCCCAGTCGTAGAGGTACCAGCCGGTGCGTTCCCGCCGGGTGCTGCCCGGCGCGGGGGTGCCGTCGGCGACGGCGGGGGTGACGGTCTCGGCCATCGGCGGGCCCTGTTCTTCTCAGGCGGCCCAGTGGCCGCGGCTGCGATACACGTCACGCAACACGTCGACGTGATCGGTCATGATGCCATCCACTCCGAGATCAAGTAAGTCGTGCATCTCGGCGGGATCGTCGATCGTCCAGACATGCACCTGCAGCCCGAGCCGGTGCGCGTGGCGCAGGAACCGGGGGGTCACCACCCGTACCCGGCGGAACCGCACCGGGACCTGCACGGCCACCACCGAGGCCGGCAGCAGCAGCGGGCGGCCCAGTCGGGCGGCGAGCCAGATGCGGGCGGTTTCGCGCATGCCGGTCGAGGTGGCGACCCGGGGCCCGGCCAGTTTCCGCAGCCGGGCCAGCCGGGCGTCGCTGAAGGAGGCCAGCAGCACCCGGGCGCCGGCGCCGGCGCGCGCCACGGTCGCCACCGTGGGGGCCACCCCGCTGTCGGCCTTGACGTCGATGTTGAACCGCACCTGCGGCCAGGCGTCGAGCACCTCGTCGAGGCGGGGGACCGCCGCCGCCCCGCCGACGCGTACGGCCGCCAGGTCCGCCCAGCGCAGGTCGGCGATGCGGCCCGGCCGGCCGGTGAGCCGTTCCAGGGTCGGATCGTGGAAGATCACCGGTACGCCGTCGGCGGTGGCGTGCACGTCGGTCTCGATGTAGCGGTAGCCCAGGCCGACTGCCCGGGCGAACGCGTCGGCGGTGTTCTCGTCGCCCTGGGCGGCGCCGCCGCGGTGGGCGAAGGCCAGCGGCCCGGCGGTGTCGAGGTAACCGGAAATCTCACTCACGTCGCGCAGTATGCCCGTCGTGGCGTCAGGCCGACGGCGGACGCCAGGTACGCCGGGTCTCGGTGGGCCGGGTGGGGTCGACGTGGCGCGGCAGGTCCGGCTCGTCGGCGCGCAGCGGCCGCAGGTCCCGGGTCAGCGCCGCGGTGATGCGTTCGGTTGCCCGCAGTGCCGCGCCGGGGGCGCCCGGCGTCAGCCCGTCGAGGTCCACCGGCGTCCCGAAGTGCACCCGCACCACGGGCCGGCGCCACAGCGCCCGCGCCACGGCCCGGCCCAGTCCCTTCGGGGCGGCGTAGGGGAGCACCTCGTGCGCTCCCCACTGTGTCACCGGCACCACCGTGACGCCGGCGGCGAGCGCGAGGCGGGCGGTGCCGGTCTTGCCGCGCTCGGGCCACATCTGCGGGTCCAGGCCGATGCGCCCCTCCGGGTAGACCAGCACCACCGAGTTGCCGGTGAGCGCCTCGGTGGCGTGGCGCAGCGCGTCGGCCACGCTCACGTCGCGCCGGTCCACCCGGATGTGGCCGCAGTGGCGCATCAGCGGGCCGATGACCGGGGTCCGGAAGAGCCCGCCGGTGGCCATGAAGCGGGGGGAGATCCCGCGGGCCCGGCAGGCGGCGGCGAGCACGATCGGGTCGAAGGTGCTGATGTGGTTCGCGGCCAGGATCAGCGGCTGGGCGCGCAGCTGCGCGGGCAGGTCACCGGTGATCTCCAGGCGTGACAGCAGCGCCACGATGCCGCGGGCCAGGGCCTGCGCGCCGCGCCACAGACGCGGTGGCCGCCAGGGTGGGGGTGAGGTCTCCATCAGCGCTCGATGGTGCCACGCCGGACGCCGCCCGCGGCCGACGGGCCGGTGGTGTCCCGCCGTGTCGCCCGGCGGTCCCGCCGGATCCGGGCCCTTCGGCCCATGGACCGGGGTCCCGGGCCCCTGAGCGGTCTTCACCTTCGACGGTAGGATCTACTACGATTCGTAGTACAACCTCATTTGGGAGTCCTGGTGGACGCGTTAGATGTCGCCCGGTGGCAGTTCGGTGTTACCACCGTCTACCACTATCTCTTCGTCCCACTGACCATCGGGCTGTCGGTGCTCGTCGCCATCCTGCAGACGATGTGGTACCGCACCGGCAAGGAGCGCTACCTCAAGCTCACCAAGTTCTACGGGAAACTCTTCCTGATCAACTTTGTGCTGGGCATCGTCACCGGGATCGTGCAGGAGTTCCAGTTCGGCATGAACTGGAGCGACTACTCCCGCTTCGTCGGTGACATCTTCGGGGCGCCGCTGGCCATCGAGGCGCTCGTCGCCTTCTTCCTCGAGTCGACATTCCTCGGCTTGTGGATCTTCGGCTGGGACCGGCTGCCCAAGAAGCTGCACCTGGCGAGCATCTGGGCCGCCGCGATCGGCACCAACCTCAGCGCCTTCTTCATCCTGGCTGCCAACTCCTGGATGCAGAACCCGGTCGGCTACACCTTCAACCCCGAGACCGGTCGCGCCGAACTCACCGACTTCCTCGCCGTGCTGACCAACAAGGTCGCACTGATCACCATCCCGCACACCCTCGCCGGCGCCTTCCTGGTCGCCGGCAGCCTCGTCGTCTCCGTGGCCGTCTGGCACCTGATCCGCAACCGCGGCGTCGACACCGACGCGTACCGCTTCGCCGCCCGGTTCGGCTCCTGGGTCACCATCGCCTCCGCCGCCGCCGTCGTGCTCACCGGCGACATCCAGAGCAAGATCATGATGCAGGTCCAGCCGATGAAGATGGCCGCCGCCGAAGGCCTCTACACCACCGAGCAGGGCGCGTCGTTCTCCGTGCTCACCATCGGCAGCCTCGACGGCAGCCGGGAGATGTTCGCACTGAAGATCCCCTACCTGCTCTCCTGGCTGGCCAACGGCGACTTCAACTCCGAGGTCCAGGGCATCAACGACATCCAGGCCGCCTACAGCGCCCAGTACGGCGCCGGCAACTACACCCCGATCATCCCGGTCACCTACTGGAGCTTCCGCTTCATGATCATGTTCGGGATGATCGCCGCGCTCATCGCCGTCTGGGTGCTCTGGACCTACCGCAAGGACCGCGACTCGAACAACAAGTGGCTGCTGCGCGCCGGTCTCGTCCTGCCCCTGATGCCGCTCGCCGCGAACTCCTTCGGCTGGATCTTCACCGAGATGGGCCGCCAGCCCTGGATCGTCTTCGGCGAGATGCTCACCCGCGACGGCGTCTCCCGCAGCGTCTCGCTCACCGAGGTCCTCACCTCCTTCACCGCGTTCACCCTCATCTACGCCGTCCTGGCCGTCATCGAGGTCAAACTGCTGCTGCGGTACGCGAAGAAGGGGCTGCCCGACGTCACCCCACCACCTGAACACGACGGCGCGGATGAAGACCGCCCGCTCGAGTTCGCCTACTGACCCGGGAGCCCACCGTGGAACTCACCACCGTCTGGTTTCTGCTGGTAGCAGTCCTGTTCACCGGCTACTTCATCCTCGAGGGCTTCGACTTCGGCGTCGGGGCGCTGCTGCCCGTGCTCGGCCGCGACGACCGCGAACGCCGCGTCATGCTCAACACCATCGGCCCCGTCTGGGACGGCAACGAAGTCTGGATCATCACCGCCGGCGGCGCGATGTTCGCCGCCTTCCCCGAGTGGTACGCCACCCTCTTCTCCGGCTTCTACCTGCCGCTGCTGCTGATCCTGCTCGCCCTCATCGTGCGCGCCGTGGCCTTCGAGTACCGCCACAAGCGCCCCGAGAAGCAGTGGAAGCAGCGCTGGGACCTGGCCATCATCATCGGCTCCGTGGTCCCGGCGATCCTCTGGGGCGTCGCCTTCGCCAACATCGTGCGCGGCGTGCCACTGGACGCCGACCACGAGTACGTCGGCGGCCTGTTCACCCTGCTCAACCCGTACGGGCTGCTCGGCGGCCTGACCACCGCGGCGCTCTTCCTCACCCACGGCGCGGTCTTCATCGCCCTCAAGACCAACGGCGAGATCCGCGAACGGGCCGGCACGCTGGCCTTCCGCAGCGGCCTGGTCACCATCGTCATCGCCGGCAGCTTCCTGGCCTGGACGCTGGCCATCCGCGGCAACACCCTCTCCACGGTCTTCGCCGTCGGCGCGGCGCTCGCCCTGGTCGGCGCGGTCCTGGCCGCCAAGGCCCGCCGCGAAGGGTGGGCGTTCCTGGGCACCGCGATCACCATCGCGCTGGCCGTGGCGACCCTGTTCGCCACGCTCTTCCCGAACGTGATGCCCTCCACGCTCGACCCGGCGGGCACCCTGACCACCGCCAACGCGGCCTCCACCCCGTACACGCTCAAGATCATGACGTGGGTGGCGGTCATCTTCACCCCGATCGTCCTGCTCTACCAGGGCTGGACCTACTGGGTGTTCCGCAAGCGCATCAGCGTGGCCAACATCCCGCCGCTCTGACCCCCGAAACGGCGGTGGCCGGCCCCCTTGTCACAAGGGAACCGGCCACCGCCGTCGTCACGTCCGGACTCAGCTCGCTTCGCGCAGCTCCGCCAGCCGGGCCTCGATCTCGGCCAGCTCCGCGCGCAGCTTCTGCGCCTGCTGCTCGGCCTCGGCCCGTTCGACCGACAGAATCTGCTCCACCGCGTCCTGCACGCCCGGCACGTCGACCAGACCCACGATCTTCAGCGCCTCCGCCGGCCGCACCAGGTAGGGCTTGGCCAGCACCTTCGTGCCCTGCTGGGCGGCGACGGTCCACTCGCCGTCGGCGTAGGCAAGCGTCACCGTCAACGCCGCCGGCGGCTTCTGCTTCGCCACCGGCTTGGCGGCCCGCTTGGCCGGCTTGACCGGCTCCGGTTCGACCGGCTCCGCCTTCGTCTCCTCGCGGGCCGGCACCGGCTTACGGTCCAGCATGAACTCCGGCTCCGGCCGCGCCGGCGGCTCCGGTTCGACGGCCGGCTCCGGCCGCTTCCCCGCCCCCTTCGGTGCGATCGCCACATCGGCGGGGGAGAAGGGCAACTCGTCGCGGCCGAAGCGCACCACCACGAACTCCTCCGTCGCCGGATCGGTCAGCTCCACCACCTGCCCGATCTGCCCGGCGATCTGCCCGGCGGATGCGGTGAAGACCACCTTGGGCTTGCGGCCGGCCGCCAACGCCTCCCGGACGCGCTGCAGATCCTCATCGGACAATCCCTGCACAGCAATTTCCGCGGCAGACATCAGCACCCTCTTCCGTACACCTGTATGACCGCCGCCCTTACTACCAGGCGCCTGCGACAGCATGATCACCGGCATGCCGGTGTGGCCCGCCCCGGCCGGCAACAGCCACCGGCGTCCCCGGGTCACGCCGACGTCAGCCGCCGAGGACCTCCAGCGCCCGGTCGGCGTGGGCGTTCATGTCCCGCGCGCTCGAGATCACCTCGACGATGCGCCGGTCGGTGCCGATGACGAACGTGACCCGCCGGGTGCTCAACGGCCCCAACGGCAGCGAACGCCGCACCCCGAGCTGCCGTGCCACCACCCCGTCAGGATCCGACAGCAGCGGAAAGTCCAGCCCGTACCGCTGCGAGAAGGCCGCCTGCCTGGCGACCTGGTCACGGCTGATCCCCACCCGCTGCGCCCCGACCGCCGCGAACTCCGCCGCCAGGTCCCGGAAGTGGCAGCTCTCCTTCGTGCAGCCCGGCGTCATCGCCGCCGGGTAGAAGAACAACACCACCGGCCCGTCGGCCAGGAACTCCGACAGCCGCCGCGGCGTACCCGTCTCGTCCGGCAGCGTGAAATCCTCGACCAGATCGCCCACAGCGGCTACGTCCGCCATCCGGCACCTCCATGCTCGACAGTGACCCCGAAGCGTACGCGCCACACCGGCGGTCACCGCGCCGACAGCAACGCCAGCACCTCGCCGCTGAAAGCCCGCGCCTGCGCGCCGCTCGGCGGCGCACCACCGTGCCGCGCGGCCAGGCACCGGCCGATCAGCGCAGTGCCGAACCCGGCACCGGCCAGCCGGCGACCGGCCCCGGCCTTGGACAACCAGACACCGCAGCGGGCCTTCACCAGCGCCCGGCACGCACCGAGCACCACCTCCTCGGCCCCGGCCGCCGGCACGTCGTCGGCGGCCGGCACCCGATCCCGCCACCAACGCACCGACTCGACGAGCAGCCGGCGCAGATCGGCATCCCCGAGATCGGCGAAGACCTCCGCGGCCGGCGGCCCGCACAGGGCGAGACCAATCTGGTGCAGGATGCTGCGGTCGAGGCCGTACCAGAACAGCCCGTCCGCGGCGGGACGCAACGCCGCCGACCAGGTCACCCGCCGCGGCAACCCGGTCCCCGCGTTCAGCTCGACCTCGAAACCGGGATCGGCCGTACCCGACGCCGCCACCGCCCTGCCGTACACGACCAGCTCCACACCACGGGCCGGGCAGGGCAGGGCCTCCCACCGGGCCACCAGCGTGCGCTTGTGCCCGTCGGTCAGCGCACCGGCGCAGACCACCGCCACATCGATGTCGCTGCGACCCGGCTGATAACCGCCCAACGCCAGAGAACCAGCCGCATAGCAGCCGACAAGATCCGCCCCGAGGACGTCTCCCGCGACCTGCACCACAGCGCCCAGATACTGCCGCACCGCACCCTCCACACCCGCCATCCTGCCCGCCACCAGCCCGAATGCCGTTCCCAGCACGCCACACATCGACGACAATCAGGGCGGAGGTGCGACATGGGCGGCTACGTGAACCCTGACTGCGGGGGCTGGACCGAACTTCGGGTCCACGGGGTCTCCGGCACCCCACCGGAGGAGATCCTGCAGCACCCGCACGTGCGACGCGTCGCCGGCGACGCCGAAGCCGGCTTCTACCGCCGCCGCTGGGAATCCCCCCTGACCTCCGCCGACACCGCCGACGACCGGCAGGAGGCGTACTCGTGGGGTGGGCTGACCGCCGGCAAAGGGCAACGGGCGCTCTGGCTGCTGCTGACGCCGTTCCTGCTGGCCAACATCGCCTACTGGGCCCTGCCGTACGCCGGCGGCGCTGCACCCACCAGCCGCACCCGACGCGCCACCGAGGCACTGCAGCGGCTCTTCGCGCTGTCACTGACCCACACCCTCGTCCTGGCCACCATCGGGGTCAGCATGGACCTCGTCGGCTGGCAGTGCGCCGCCCAGTCCACCGGCTGCCCCGACCGCACCCGAGGGCTCGGACCGCTCACCTGGTCCTGGCTGGACCAGCCCGGCCGGCAACTCGCCGTGACCGCCCTCGTGCCCCTGGCCGTCGTCGGCCTGCTCTGGTGGCTGGCGAACAAAACCTGGCGGGAACTGGAAACCACCGCCGCGCCGGCAACCAGCGAACCGCAACAACACCCCACACCCCTGGAAGACCACCGCATGTGGAACGGCGAAAGCCCCGTACGCCGGCTGCGCGCCGTGCACATCAGCGCCGGCTTCGCCCTGGTCGCCCTCTTCCTCCTCGCGCCCTTCACCGACCCGGGCACCCGCCCGGCCGGCCCCTGGCAGGTCACCGCGCTGATCCTGCTCGCCCTGACGCTGCTGGTGCTCGCCCTCACCGTCGTACTGACCTGCCTGCCCGCCATGAGCCGCCGCGACCACCCCGACCAGGACGTCCGCGACCACGCCGACCTCTACACCGTCCTGCCGTGGCTCGGGGTCGCACTGGCCGTCGCGGCCGCAGCGGTGATCTGGCAACCGGCCGCCGGCACCGCCACCCCGACAACCGAGATCACGCCGCTGCCAGGGCTGGCCACCACCGTCGGGGCCCTCACCGGCGTGCAACTGGCCCTGCTCGCCGCCGTCGTCACGCTCCTGCTCCTGCTGCGCACCCGGCACCGCCGCACCGCAGGCCCCGACGCCACAACACCGGCCTGGTTCGGCCTCACCACCGCCGCGATGATGACAGCAGCCGCCACCGTCGCCGTCGGCTTCGCCGCCGGGCTCGCCCTCACCGTCGCCCACACCCTCGGCACACCCGCACCGGCCGGCGTCGACCCCGACGCCCTCGTGCTGCCCCTGGTCTACTTCTGGGCCGCCGCGCTGACCGTGCCCGTCACCGCCGGGGCGCTGCTGCTCGCCGCCGTCGGCGTCTGGCTGGTCCGTCACCGCGCCCGAGCGATGCTGCGCGAACACGTCATCCCCGCCTACCCCGGCACACCCATCGCCGAAGCCCTCGCCGACCCCGGCACCCCCCGGCACGCCGCCATCGCACGCCGGGCCCGCCGCATCGCCACCGACTGGTCCTGGGCCACCGCCGGCGACCTCGGCGGACGCCTTACGGGGGCGTTCGCGCTCTGGCTCGCCGCCGTCATCACCGCCGGGCTGGTGGGCTACCTGCTCGACCCCGACGGCGTGTACGTCCACACCCGCTGGGCGGTCAACATCGGCGACGCGCTCGTCGTCGGCCTCGTCGCCGGCCTGCTCTACGTCGGACGCCAGGCCTACCGCAGTCCCCGCTTCCGCCGCACCGTCGGCGTCCTCTGGGACCTCGGCACGTTCTGGCCCCGCGCCACCCATCCGCTCGCCCCGCCCTGCTACGCCGAACGGGCCGTACCCGACCTGGTCCGCCGCATCGACCACCTCGGCCGCACCTGCCAGGGGCAGGTCCTGCTCTCCTGCCATTCCCAGGGCAGCGTCATCGGCGCCGCGGTCGTGCTGCAACTGAACGCCGAGCAGCGTTCCCACGTCGGCCTGCTCACCTACGGCAGCCCACTGCGCCGCCTCTACGCCCGGTTCTTCCCCGCCTACCTCGGGGCGGCGACGCTGCACCGGGTCGGCGCCCTGCTCGCCGGTGAACCCGCCGCCGCGGACGAGCACAGCCGCTGGCCGTGGCGAAACCTGTACCGGCTCAGCGACCCGATCGGCGGCTGGGTCCTGCACGCCGCACCGCCGACGGACGGCGCGAGCACCGAGACCACCCCCGGGATCGACCGCCGCCTCGTCGACCCGGTTTTCGCCAAACCGCCCGGCGACAACTCCTACCCGCCCACCCGCGGACACTCCGGATACCCCGAGGACCCCGCCTACCGCATCGCCGCCGAAACCGTCCGCGCCCGCCGCCGACGTCCCTGAACCGACACCCCCGAGCACGTACGATTCCGCAGGTGACCCGTCCACCCGTCACCCCGCAGCGGCTGCGTGACCTCGCGCTGCTGCGCCGCGTCCGCGACCGCATCGACCGCGAGTACGCCCAGCCACTGAACGTGGAGACCCTCGCCCGCGGCGTGCACATGTCCGCCGGGCACCTCAGCCGCGAATTCCGGGCCGCGTACGGCGAATCGCCCTACTCCTACCTGATGACCCGGCGCATCGAACGCGCCATGGCGCTGCTGCGCCGCGGCGACCTCAGCGTCACCGAGGTCTGCTTCGCGGTCGGCTGCGCATCCCTGGGCACCTTCAGCACCCGCTTCACCGAACTGGTCGGCGTCAGCCCCAGCACCTACCGCCGGCAGACCGCCGACCAGATCTCGGACCCGCCACCATGCGCGACGAAGAAGGCCACCCGACCGGTCAGGAATCGAGAAGCTTCCCGTCCCACCTCGCCGATAGCGTGACCGGCATGGACATCAACGTGCACTCCGCCTTCCTGCCCCACGACGACGCCGACGCCGCCCTGAACTTCTACCGCGACATCCTCGGCTTCGAAGTCCGCAACGACGTCGCCTACGGCGACCTGCGCTGGATCACCGTCGGCCCCGCCGGCGGGACCGGCACCTCCATCGTGCTGCACCCGCCGGCCGCCGACCCCGGCATCACCGACGACGAACGCCGCACCATCACCGAGATGATGGCCAAAGGCACCTACAGCACCGTCACCCTCGCCACCGCCGACCTGGACGCCACCTTCGCCCGGCTCGAAGCCGCCGGCGCCGACGTCGTCCAGGAACCCGTCGACCAGCCCTACGGCGTACGCGACTGCGCCTTCCGCGACCCCGCCGGCAACCTGATCCGCGTCAACGAACTGTCCTGACCCACGACCGGCCGCCACAGACACGGAGACCCATGAGCGCGCACCTCGCCCACGCCGCCGACAGCCACGACCTGATCCGGGTACGCGGAGCACGCGAGCACAACCTCAAAAACGTCGACGTCGAGATCCCCAAACGCCGGCTGACCGTCTTCACCGGTGTCTCCGGCTCCGGCAAGAGCTCCCTGGTCTTCGCCACCATCGCCGCCGAATCCCAGCGCATGATCAATGAGACCTACAGCGCCTTCGTGCAGGGCTTCATGCCGACCCTGTCGCGCCCCGACGTCGACCTGCTCGAAGGACTCACCCCGGCGATCATCGTCGACCAGGAGCGGATGGGCGCCAACCCCCGCTCCACCGTCGGCACCGCCACCGACGCCAACGCGATGCTGCGCATCCTGTTCAGCCGCCTCGCCAAGCCGCACATCGGCTCACCCAACGCGTACTCGTTCAACATCCCCACCGTGAAGGCCAGCGGCGCCATCACCGTCGACCGCGGCCCCGGCAAAACCAAGACCGAAAAGGCCACCTTCCACCGGCTCGGCGGCATGTGCCCCCGCTGCGAAGGCATGGGCAACGTCACCGACTTCGACCTGGACGCCCTCTACGACGACAGTAAATCGCTCAACGAAGGCGCCCTGACCATCCCCGGCTACACCGCCGACGGCTGGTACGGCCGCATCTTCGCAGGCTCCGGCTTCCTCGACCCCGACAAGCCCATCAGCAAATTCACCAAGCGTGAACTGCACGACCTGCTCCACAAGGAACCCACCAAAATCAAGGTCGACGGTATCAACCTCACCTACGAGGGCCTCATCCCCAAGATCCAAAAATCGATGCTGTCGAAAGACCGCGAGGCGATGCAGCCCCACATCCGCGCCTTCGTCGAACGCGCCATCACCTTCACCACCTGCCCCGACTGCGACGGCACCCGCCTGAGTCCCGAAGCCCGCTCATCCAAGATCAACGGCAAGAGCATCGCCGACCTCTGCGCCATGCAGATCAGCGACCTCGCCGACTGGATCCGCGACCTCAACGAACCCTCCGTCGCCCCGCTGCTCGCCGGCCTGCAGCACCTGCTCGACTCCTTCACCCAGATCGGCCTCGGCTACCTCTCCCTCGACCGCCCCGCCGGCACCCTCAGCGGGGGAGAGGCCCAGCGCACCAAAATGATCCGCCACCTCGGATCCTCACTGACCGACGTCACGTACGTCTTCGACGAACCCACCATCGGCCTGCACCCGCACGACATCGACCGCATGAACCAGCTCCTGATCAAACTCCGCGACAAGGGCAACACCGTCCTCGTCGTCGAACACAAACCCGAAACCATCACCATCGCCGACCACGTCGTCGACCTCGGCCCCGGCGCCGGCACCGACGGCGGCACCATCTGCTTCGAAGGCCCCGTCGACAAACTCCGGGGGAGCGCCACCACCACCGGCAAGCACCTCGACTACCGGGCCCGCCTCAAGGACTCCGTACGCAATTCCTCCGACGCTCTGCAGATCCGCGGCGCCAACACCCACAACCTGCACGACGTCGACGTCGACATCCCACTCGGCGTCTTCTGCGTCGTCACCGGCGTCGCCGGCTCCGGCAAGAGTTCCCTGATCCACGGCTCCGTCGCCGGCCGCGACGGCGTCGTCGTCATCGACCAGGGCGCCATCAAAGGTTCCCGGCGCAGCAACCCCGCCACCTACACCGGCCTGCTCGAACCGATCCGCAAAGCCTTCGCCAAAGCCAACGGCGTCAAACCCGCCCTGTTCAGCTCCAACTCCGAAGGCGCCTGCCCCACCTGCAACGGCGCCGGCGTCATCTACACCGACCTCGGCATCATGGCCACCATCGAATCCACGTGCGAAGACTGCGAAGGCAAACGCTTCCAGGCCGCCGTACTCGAATACACCCTCGGCGGGCGCAACATCGCCGAGGTGCTCGCCATGTCCGTCATCGAAGCCGAGGCGTTCTTCGCCGAGGGGGAGGGGCGTACCCCGGCCGCCCACAAGATCCTCGACCGGCTCGCCGACGTCGGCCTCGGCTACCTCAGCCTCGGCCAGCCCCTGACCACCCTCTCCGGCGGCGAACGCCAGCGCCTCAAGCTCGCCGCCCAGATGGCCGACAAGGGCAACGTGTACGTCCTCGACGAGCCCACCACCGGCCTGCACCTCGCCGACGTCGAACAACTGCTCGCCCTGCTGGACCGGCTCGTCGAATCCGGCAAGTCGGTCATCGTCATCGAGCACCACCAGGCAGTGATGGCACACGCCGACTGGATCATCGACCTCGGACCCGGCGCGGGCCACGACGGCGGCCGGATTGTCTTCGAAGGCACCCCGGCCGACCTGGTCGCGGGCCGCTCGACCCTCACCGGCGAGCACCTGGCGGCGTACGTGGGCGCCTGACACCCGGCCTTGGAAGTGAGCCCCGCGCGATGTTGACGCATTGATCAGCTGCGGGGGAGAGGGACCCAGAAGCCCAGAGCGTGGGCGGCGCGCCCGGACACCGTCGGCACTCCGTGTCCGGCGGCCGCCACTCGGTTCCGACCCGCAGCAGGAATGCCGGCGAGCTGAACTCGTCCAGGCCCGCCTCGCTGCGTCCGCGGTCGGCACTGCCATGACAACCGCTTGCAGCGCAGGGCGATCTCCATCGGAACGGCTCCGCCGCCACACTGCGACTTGTCAACATGGGTTGACAAGTCGCAGTGTGTCAATCAAAGTTGACGCATGGAGAAGGCACTCGTCGACTCGGCCGCCGGTGACGACCCCGGCACCGGCCTCCGTGCGGTCCGCTCGCTGCGCGAGCTGGCGGACCGACTGGAGGCCCTCCAGGTGACCCGCGCCCGTGCCCTCGGCTGGTCCTGGCAGGAGATCGCAAACGCATTGGGCGTCACCCGGCAAGCCGTCCACAAAAAACACGGCAGGAGGATCTGATGTTCGAACGCTTCAGCCGCGAGGCCCGTGGAGCAGTCACCGGCGCACAGCAGGTGGCCCGCGACACGGCCACGCGCACCATCGACACCCGACACATCCTGGTGGCGCTGGCAGAGGGGGCCAGCCCGGCAGCCACGGCGCTGCGCACTGCCGGCGTCGACATCCACCAGTTCACCGCGACGCTGCGCTCGGAGCTGATGAGCGCCGCAATCGATCCTGAAGCGCTGGCTGGCCTCGGCATCGACCTTGCCGCGGTCCGCGAACGTACCGACGCCACCTTCGGGTCGGGCGCGCTGGACCGCGTAGGCCACAGCCCTCGGCACATTCCGTTCACCCGGGACGCCAAGAAGGCGCTCGAGCTCGCGTTGCGCGAAGCGATCCGCCTCAGGCAGAAGAGCATCGACGGACGGCACCTGCTGCTCGGCATCCTCGACATCGAATGCCCGGGCCGCGACGCGCTCACCGCCCGGGACGTCGACCTGCACGAGCTGCGCCGGGCACTGGAAGACCTGAACGCGACAGGCTCGCAAAGCGCCTGAGCGGGCACTTCAGCCCGCGTTCCTTCAGGTTCGATAATGTACATTATGTAAAGTAGACGTTGTGACACTCCCCGAGAGTGGGGCTCCGCACCCGGTGCCGCGCGGTGGAATGCCTCCGCCCTTCACGGAGCGCACGGGCTCCACCTGCCCGACACTGCCGGCAGGGTCGCAGCGGAGACCGGGCGACAGCCGACATCGCAGGTCCACACAGGAGGTGCCTGTCTCCGTGCCGCCTTCCCTTACGCCCGGATCGCGCCGCGGACGTCGAGCCGGATTGCAGCGCGCAGGCGTCGAGGGAAGATCGCGCGGCGACCCACAACTTGCGGGGACGAACAGGCCCATCGGCTCCCCCGGTTCCCATTGCCGCGGAACGTGAAGATCCTGCATAATATCTCTTATGCAGGACAAAACGGATGAACCAACCGTAACGGCTCTGGTGGAGCAGTTCCTCACCGCGCGCGCGACCCGCAAGCCCTCCCCCCACACCCTGGCCGCGTACCGCCGGGATCTGCTCTCCCTGGCCGCGCTGGTCGCCGACGACCCGGGCGCTCCCCTCCCCCTCGACGAGCTTGCGGTCACCGCCCTGACGCCCCGCGCCCTACGCGCCGCGTTCGCCCGGTTCGCCGCTCCCCGCTCCCCTGCCTCGATCTACCGGGCCTGGTCGACCTGGAACAGCTTCTTCGCGTTCCTGGTCGCCGACGGCATCGTCGCCGGCAACCCGATGTCGGCGGTGGACAAGCCGCGAGTGCCCGCTCCCCTGCCCAAGCCGCTGCGCGGCGAGCAGACCCCGGAGCAGCTGCTCACCGCCGTGGCCCGCGACGACGGCCGACAGCGCGATCCGTGGCCGGAACGCGACCTGGTGGTGCTGGGCCTGGCGCTCTGCGGCGGGCTGCGCCTGTCGGAGTTGCTGGCCCTGCGGGTCGCCTCGATCGCCGGACGTGACGGCGAGCGGCGTGTCGAGGTCTCGGGCAAGGGCGGACGGTTGCGGATCCTCCCCATCGAGCCGGAGCTGGACCGGCTGCTGGAGTCCTACCTGCGCAGTCGCGCCCGCCGCTTCGGGCCCCGGTCGGTGCGTCCGGATTCGCCGCTGCTGGTGGATCGCAGGGGCGAGCCGTTGCGCCGCGGTGGGCTGCAGTATCTGGTCGACTCCTGTTATCGGCGGGCCGGTGTCAACGACCGGGTGCCGGCGGGGGCCCGGCTGCACGCGCTGCGGCACACCTTCGCCACCCGGCTGGCCGAGGACGGGGCGAGCGCCTCGGAGATCATGCGGCTGCTGGGGCATGCGAGTCTGGCGTCGAGCCAGAACTACATCGAGGTGACGGCGGATCAGCAGCGGGCGGCGGTGCGCGCCAACCGGACGAACCGGGCGCTGGCCGGGTTGATCCCGGCGTCCGCGGGGCCGATCGCGTCATAGGGTGGGTGTTCTACCTGGTACGACGGCACTGCCGGTGCCCTTCGAGGACCGGTGTGCCGGCGATGGCACAGAGGCGGTGTGAATGCGGCTCAGCTTCTGGTCGGACGTGAGCGCGGCGGACTGGCTGGTGCGTTCCGGTACGCCGGACTGGCAGTTGATCGGCTTCGGTCCGGCGGGTTTCGAGGCGTACGCCCGGTTGCGGTTCATCCCTGATCCCAGCGGGCCCGGTCAGCTGGAGTCGGACGTGGAGCTCTCCGGCGACCATCCGTCGGAGATGACCCAGACGCGGCGCGTGCTGCGGCGGCTCGCCGAGTTCACCTCCACGCCACAGGAGTGCTACTTCTGCGTCTGGGACGGGTACTCCGACATCCCGCTTCCGTCCCGGGTCCTGCGCGGCCCGATGGTCGAGACACCCCACCGTCGTTACGCGTTGCTTCGCGGTGCGCTGAATGACATCGACGCCTGGGAGGCAGAACTCGGCGGTGGGCAACCGATCATGCCGCCGGCGTTCGTCTGGCCGGCCGATCACCGGTGGTGCTTCGCCCGGGATGTGGACCCGCACTGGGCGGGAATCGGCGCCGAGCAGGCGGCCGTCGACGCACTCGTCGCCGATGGTGGGCTCGACGTGGTGCCGGCCTGCCCCACCGAGGATCAACCTGCGTACTACTGAGAGCGTCGGACGGGCCGGGCTGGTCAGGTGCGTCGGCGCCGCCGGTGGCGCCGACGTGACCGGGGTGCAGGATCGTCGGCGGGGGCCGGTGGGGTTGCGGGCGGGTCGGTGTGGGTACGGCACCCGTGCCTCGACCACGGATTCCCAGCCCGGCAGCATCGGCTCACCCCCTCGACCCTGCTGTCACGGTAGCGCGGGGTGGTTTTCGCCTCGGGTGATCCTGGCGCGTATGGGCGCGGTCGGTAGGCTGGGCGGCCGCGCCGGAGCAGGCCGGTCGAGGCGCGGGTGGCGTGGACAGGAGCGGGGCCAGGGTGTCGAGCAGGGATGCGGGTTCCGACGGCGCGGACCGGACAAGCCGGGTGGATGCGGACCGGCAACGGTTGCGCGCCGATTGCGCCGGCTGTTTCGGGTTGTGCTGCGTGGCGTTGCCGTTCGCCAGATCGGCCGATTTTCCGGTCAGCAAGGGCGCCGGGGATCCGTGCGTCAACCTGCGTGCCGATTTTGGCTGCGGGGTGCACGCGAGCCTGCGGGAGCGGGGCTTCGCCGGCTGCACCGTGTTCGACTGTTTCGGCGCGGGCCAGCGGGTCAGTCAGGTCACTTTCGGCGGACGTGACTGGCGGGGGTCGCCGCAGGAGGCGGCACCGATGTTCGCGGCCTTCGGGGTGATGCGTCAGTTGCACGAGTTGCTCTGGTATCTGACGGAGGCGGTGACGTTGCCGGCCGCCGCGGAGATCCACGACGAGTTGCGCGCGGTGCTGGTGCGGACCGAGCAGCTGGCGCAGGCCGACGCGGCGGTGCTGGCCGGGCTGGACGTGGGCGCGCACCGGGCCGAGGCGAATGTGCTGCTGCTGCGGGCCAGTGAGCTGGTGCGGGCCGGGCTGCCCGGCAGAGGGCTGGATCGGCGCGGCGCGGATCTGATCGGGGCGAAGCTCGCCGGCGCGGATCTGCGGGGCGCCGATCTGCGGGGGGCGTATCTGATCGCCGCTGATCTGGGTGGTGCGGATCTGCGGGGCGCGGACATGATCGGTGCCGATCTGCGGGACGCAAACCTGGCCGGCGCCGATCTGAGCGGGGCGCTGTTCGTGACCCAGGCGCAGGTCAACGCTGCCCGCGGTGACGGCGCGACGCGGCTGCCGGCGGCCGTGGCCCGGCCTGCGCACTGGCCGTCCGCGGGCGCGCAGCGGCCTGCCCGCCGTCGCGGGCCTGCCGGTGGACGAGCCGCGCCGGGGCGGGCTGCGGGGCGCGCCGGACGGCGACGATGAGGGTCTGTCGCCGCTAGGCTGACGCCGCAGGCTCCTGCGGAGAGGGCCGGCGCCCTGCGGGGCGGGTTCGGGGACGGGGAGGCCACTGTGGTCAGTGGGAGCGCGGTGGCCGGGATCGTGCTGGTGGCGTTGGGTCTGGTGCTGACTCCGGGGCCGAACATGGTGTATCTGGTGTCCCGTTCGGTGACTCAGGGGCGGGCGGCCGGGATGGTGTCGCTGCTCGGGGTGGCCGCCGGGTTCGGGGTGTATCTGGTCGCCGCGGTGGCCGGGCTCACCGCCGTTTTCGTTCTGGTGCCGGCGTTGTACACGGCCGTGAAGCTCGCCGGCGCCGCGTATCTGGGTTGGCTGGCGTGGCGGACGTTGCGTCCCGGGGGCAGCACCCCGTTCGCCCCTAAGCCGCTGCCGGTCGATCCGCCGCGGCGGTTGTTCGCCATGGGGCTGGTCACCAACCTGCTCAACCCGAAGATCGCCGTGCTGTACGTTTCGCTGCTGCCGCAATTCGTCGACCCGGACCGCGGTTCGGTGGCGACGCAGAGCCTGGTGCTGGGTGGGGCGCAGATCGTCGTCGCGTTGTCGGTCAACGCGATGATCGTGTTCGGCGCGGCGTCGCTGGCGGTGTTCTTCGCCCGCAGGCCGGGCTGGCTGCGGGCGCAGCGCTGGGTGATGGGCACTGTTCTGGCCGGGTTGGCGGTGCGTCTGGCGACGGACCGGTCACGGGCGGCTCTGGCCTGAGCTGCGCCGGGCGGTTGGCGCGGGTGCGGTAGCGTCGATCGCTGTGACTTACCCTCCCCTCCCGTCCGGTCTGCCTGCGGACCTTCATCAGCGGTTCAGCGGCCTGCGTCTGGTGGGCCACAACTCGGTGGCCGAGCTGTACACCGGTGTGGAGATGACCGGGCAGCCGGTGACGGTCGTGGTGCTGCGTGCCCAGGCCGGTGCGGACCATGCGGTGCGCAGCGCGTTCGCCGAGGCGGTGAATCGGGGCAGCTACAGTTCCGACCCCGGGCAGTTGCCGATCCACGCCGCCGACCTTTCCGCGGCGCAGCCGTGGGCTGCCAGTTATCAGGCGCCGGGGCGGTTGGGCGCCGAGCGGGCGCTCGACGGGCTGCCCGGCGGTGGGGCGTTGGAGACGATGTCCTATCAGGTGCATGGGCCGGCCGTAGGCCCGCCTGCTCCGGCAGCGCCGGGTTGGGCGTCCCCGGCCGCGCCGGCTTCCGGTTGGGCGCCGCCGCCGGGTGGTGCGCCGTGGGCGCCGCCGGCGCCGGCGGGCGGCGGCATGTCCCGCGGTGGGTTGATCGCGCTGGTGGGGATGGTGGTGCTGGCGGTGCTGCTCGGGTCGGCGGCGGTGCTGGTACTGGTCCTGCGCGATGACGGGGCCGGCCAGGTGGCCGCTCCGGTGAGTCCTTCCCCGGTGCCGGTGACGGCCGCCCCGTCGGCGCCGCCGAGCCCGAGCGGGCCGGCCGGGACCGGTACGCCGGACCCGGATTCGTCGGACAAGCCGCTGCTGCGGCAGGTGAACCCGGTGACGGTGCTCGGCCCGTCCTTCGCCACCGGCGACGACACGTACACGATGGCGTTCCGCGGGTGGCCGTTCGCGTTCCGTACGCCCGGGTCGTGGGGTTGCCTGGCCGCTGAGGCGGACGCGTTCCCCGACGCCAGGATCTGGCGCTGCGTCGACGAGCGCAACCGGCAGTCCGGGCAGCGGGTGGATCTGGTGCTGAGTCAGTGCGCCGACGGCTGCCCGGCGGCGCGGCAGAAGCAGTTGCGCGACGAGTGGCTCGACGACCCGGACAAGGCGGTGACCTCCGGTGAGCGCACCCACTATGTGGAGTATCCGCGCAACGACAAGGGCCTGTACATGGTGGACGCCAGTCACTTCTTCGGCACGGGAGACCAGCAGTGGCACCTCGGGGTGGCTGCTCTGTCGCCGCCGGAGACCAAGGACACCGTGTTGAAGATCTTCAACGACATCGTCACCCAGGCCGGCTGAGTGTCCCGCTCCACCGGCACGGGTGTCGCCGCGCTGGCCTAGAATTCGCCTGCGATGGAGACCGAGGCGCTTGAGACGCGACCCTGCGCGCACTGTGGCCGGCCTGTCCCCCAGCGCGTGGGCGCGGGGCGGCCGTTCCGCTACTGCCGTGACAACGACGGCGCCTGCCAGCGGGAGTCGCGCAATGTGCGCATGCGCCAGCGCAACTCACCCGGGTTGCCGGGGCAGGTGGCCCGCACCTGGGAGGTCGTGGAGCGTCTCGAGCAGCTGACCGGCAACCTCACCGAGGCGCTGCACGCCGAGTTGTCGCCGGTGGGGGTGGAACGGCAGTTGGCGCAGGTACGCGCCGAGACCGCTGCCCTGGTCGCCGGCGCGCAGGCCGAACGGGACGAGGCGCGCACGGCGGCCGAGACCGCTGCCGCCCAGGCGGCGCAGGCCCGCCGGGCCGCCGAGGCGGCGGTTGCCGAGCGCGACACGGCCCGCGCCGAGGCCGCCGACGCCGTGCGGCAGGCGACCCAGGCCGGTGAGCGGGCCGCGGTGGCCGTCGGTGAGCGTGACGCTGCCCGGCAGGCGGCCGGGACGGCGCAGGCGATGCGCGCGCAGGCCGAGCAGGATCG
>Ga0233363_1000354_pt1 | contig 21284 bp, 23 predicted proteins | sample ElkDunMinimDraft_18_FD_191534 | JGI IMG/M metagenome (GOLD analysis project Ga0233363, IMG submission 191534) | Fecal eukaryotic communites from dung pellets of Tule Elk in California, USA - Elk Dung C16 | ecosystem: Host-associated > Mammals > Digestive system > Large intestine > Fecal | place... | reverse complement strand
TAGCCTATCCCTAGTCGGTAGGTCGAAGCCAAATCTACTTTGATTCGAAACGCGTTTGATTGGCTCTTGAAAGCGGGGCCGATCGCCGGATGCAGCTAGCCGGCATTCACTTCGCTTTTCACTTCGACGTTCGATTCGATCCGGCGATGCGCTATGCCGTTTAGGGCTTAGCCGTCGAATCTAAGATCGAATTGAACTTAGATTTGACGCGCGATCTGGTTTGGATTCGTGGTTTGGCTCGGTTTGCCTCGCAGAGGCGTCGTTTGCGTTTTGGCCGGTCGAATGCAACATCGAATCGAAGTTGGATTCGACGGTGGATTCGGCGGCGGCGTAAGCGGCTGTGCGGAAGAAGCTAAGAAGAAGGAGAAAAGAGTATAGTAACGCTGAAGTAGAGCTAGGTTTCGTTGTAGAGGCTGTAGTTAGCTTGAAGGTCACGGTCAGCGATGTTAGTATAGCTGTGCACTTTGGAAGCATTGCAGAGGATTTGATGATAGAGTAACGCTGAGGATGGTATTTGTGGCTCGTACGCTATGGTAGATGGACGGTTTAGCAGTAGGACCCGCGATAGATAGCAAGTTGGAATTGGTTAGGGTTCGGAGTTGACGTCGGCGCTCATTTTCATCTTGGTTTCGACGGCGTTATGCAGGTTTCCGTTTCCGTTTCCGTGTTAGCGGTCGAAATCAACGTCAAATTGAAGTTCGATTCCATTTTGGATTCGGCTTTGGATTCGACGTTTGATTCGATGGCATCTCTGGTTTGGATTCGGCTTTGGATTCGACGTTTGATTCGATGGCTTCTCTGGTTGGATTCGACTTGGGACTCGACGTTTGATTCGATGGCTTCTCTGGTTTGGATTCGACTTGGGACTCGACGTTTGATTCGATGGCTTCTCTGGTTGGATTCGACTTTGGACTCGACGTTTGATTGCATGGCTTCTCGGGTTTGGATTCGACTTGGGACTTGACGTTTGATTGGATGGCTTCTCTGGTTTGGATTCGGCTTTGAATTCGAAGTTGGTTTCGACCTTCTGACAACGTAACGTAAGGCGCCGTCAGTGGTTAGTGGATTTGCTTCGATTATGGTATCAAAGACGTTGTTTAGAAGTGGCTAGGTAGATGGGAGAAGGACTGGAGTAACGATAGCGCAGAGCAAGGGTTAAGAAGAACAGCTGTGGTTACATTGTATGTCAAGGTCGGCGATGGCAGTATATCAGAGCAGTTTCCAAGCTCAAGCTCGCTGGGATCGGTAGTGCTAGAAAAGACGATTATGGCCGGGCCATCATGATAGCCAGACGAGTCGCCATACATCGCAAGCAGTTTTCGACCCTCGATTTGGTGTTGACGTCGGTTCTCTGTTTGACGTTAGCGTCGACGGCGTTATGCAGGTTTCCGTTTCCGCCTTAGCGGTCGAAACCAACGTCGAATTGAAGTTCGATTCTATTTTAGATTCGGCTTTGGATTCGACCTTTGATTCGATCGCTTCTCTGGTTTGGATTCGACTTTGGATTCGAAGTTGCTTTCGACCTTCCGACGACGTTACGTAAGGCACCGTCAGTGGTTAGTTGATCAAATTTGGAAACTAATGAAAGAAGCTGTGTGGGAGTAGGTAGCTATGTAGATCAAAGCCAGACCATTGTTGGGATACAGCAAAGTTCAGTTAGAGCGGTTGCAGTTCGATACGATGTTAGGGTCACTGATATTAGTATACGAGAGCAATTTGCAATTTCGATGGATGATTCGGCAATAGAGAAACGCTGGTTTGGCAGGTCTGGCTGAGAAAATTGGGGTAGGAGGACGGATTAGCAGGATAACTGACCGTAGACGTTAGGCCGGATTCGAGTTTTGCTTCGATGGCGTTATGCAGGGATCGCGTTCTGGCTTAGCAGTCAATTGCAACATCGAACTAAAGCTGCCTTCGGTTCTAGCTTTGAATTTGCATTCGACGGCTTGGTGCAGTTCGCCGTTTGTAGTTGGTGGTTGAATTGGCCGTTGGTTTCGACAGCTGTATGCAGGTGGCCGATTGAGGTTAGCTGGTAGAATCCAACGTCGAGATTAAGGTCGATTAGATGATGCCCACAACGCAACTGCTTGCGAACCGCTGGCCGACGTGAAGGTTAAAGTCATTCGTATCAGCAAAGGCTTTAGTTTAGCTTTAGTAGGCTATTAGGGTGATGGTTAGACGAGTATCCGAAGGAAACTGTGTTTGTGGAGGCATATATGTGCAGGCCGCTGAATTGAAGGCCATAGAAATGCCGCATTTGAGATTAGTTCTGGCAAAAAAGGTGGTGGTTGGTTGGATGTAGTGGCAAGTGGAACTCACCGTGGGAAGGAAGCCCGTTTGGGCGTTAGCATCATGGTTCTGCGGTTGATTTTGACGGCCTTCCGCATGTCGCCGTTTGTAGTTAGTCAGCCAACGAAGGTTAGATTCGACGTTGCTGTTTGAGAGCGGCTGGCTGGAGATGAGTTTAGTTGTGATCCTGTGAGGTCTGCGGTAAAGGGCAAGAATCTTGTCATGGTGCTGTGACTGAGGATGAGTGAAGTCGGAGTGGAATCTGACAGAGGTTCTACTATGGAATGGTTTCTGTATAGACTTGAAAGGCCATTGTCTATGATTGGCCTCTTCTTGGGTACTGTAGTCGTGCTGGGCATGCCTGATGAATGTGACGGACGTTATGGTTAGCTGGCAGGGCGGGTAGCAGAGTTAAAGAGGAGAGATTCGAATAACTATCGGTCGTCGGAGTATGGGCTAGCTGTGAGATATTTCTTGGACGGTGGATCCAGGGTATCGAATTGAGGGGGATGTGGTTGGTTTACTGTGGGTTCTATTCGTTGGTAAAGAGAGCTCGCCGTAGGTCCAGTCGAAGGAGATGCTGGCTTAGGTTCGCTTTCGCGAGCTAGAAGGTGAGAGCGAGACTGCATGTATGCTGGGCAACTGTATGAGATGGTCGATCGGACAGCACACGGGTAGTGCTGGTGTTGGATGATTGGATGTGGTGCCAGTTGTTGATCGTCGGAGTTCAGCTGTTGGTGTTCGGAGTTGAGTTATGTTGTACAGGTCGGATCAGTACTCGGGCTTGGTAGATCCGGGAGAGTTGTGGAGAGGGCTCGATTATGCGCGGAAGCGCAACGTAACGGTAATGCTGGTACCCGCGTTCGTCGGTCGAATGGTTTTCAGATTGTGTGGCACGATGAGTGGTAGAGGTAAAGTATGTGTAAGGTTAAAGGTATGGTTTATCCAGGGTTGTTGTGGTGTTGGGCGTAATAAGTTAATGTAGTCTGCAGATGCGTAGAAAGTTAGCTGATGTCTGTTGAGTGGGTTTGGAGGGTGGTTGTTTGCTGACAAGTGGAATAGGATTTGAGCAAGGGGCTGGATATGGTAGAGTCGAGGGAGCTAAGAGTTATCGTTTGCTGCCGCCGCGGGTAGGTTCAGGTTTGTTGCCGAAATAGGATGCCTTGGATGGTAATGATGTGGCACAGCGTATTCTGGTGGAATGACTCTGCTGTCGATGCGGCGAGTAGGTGGAGGCAGCGAGTACTATGGCGCTTGGTGTCTCAGAAGTGTTGTCGGGAGAATGACGCGGGGCCGAGCAAAGCTATTGCTGTACAGCGATGGAGGGCATGAGGAGGCGGCGTTGTGCAGCTGGGCGGCTCGGTGAAAGAGGTCGGAATTTGATCAATTACCGTAAACGTGAAGATATCGGAATGACACGTCAGAATTGAGTTGGCGAGACCTTGCTTTTGCCTGGTATTTGGTTAGTGTTGAGCTAGGGACGAGGTGAGACGTCCGCGGTCGAGGCGCGCCAAGAACGGGCCGTTCGGGATTAGGATGGGAGCAAGGTGGCAATTGGCCCAAAAAGAACTCCAACGAAGCTAGGAGAGCAGGCAAATGTGCCGCTAGCGCTGTTATGTCTTGGGTTTGAGGTTCAATATGAGTCGTGCTTATTTGGAGAAAAGCGGCACAAAAGGTATATAAGGAGGCTGAGTCCACCAAGTTTGTCGATTCTTCTTTCGTTCAACCGAAGCCACTTCCCTCGTTTTGGGGAAGGCTATCTCGCTTGAGACCTTCCTACGCCATTGCAGCTTCTGTTGTCTGACGTCCAAGCTCGCTGTTAAGCTGGAGACTTGCTGTGGGGCCATTATATGTCCACATCAGCTCGAAAAGAGGTGCTTCGGCCGTTCGCCGTTAAAGTAACTGGTGTTATTGCTCGTTGTTATTCGCTGGTAAGCAGTTCTGCAGTACAGTGACTGAGTAGATGCTGACACATGGTTAGGCAAAGAGAGTATTGAATCGATGCGCCGTGCTGCTTCGCCTGAAGAAGTCCAGCTATGGTATTGAAGAGGTCTCGAATCCAGAAACGAAGAGGGTGCCAGGCCATATCAGAAAATCAAGGGCTCCGAAGGCTGCCAGTAACTCGCCTTACTAGAGCAAAGGCTGTGAGATTCGCATTGGAGGAACCCGTTCGTGCTGTGGCGAACGACTGGCGAGTGACGGGTGTGGTCGATGATTCTTGTCCGAGCAGCAGCTGGCTCGAGTCGGACGCTTCTGATACTGGATGGTTGGAGGATGCCGTGACGGAGTCTCCAAACGAGCCGACTTCTTCGTTGTTGGCTGAGTTGGCTACCAGTCCTGAAGAAGCAATCTCATCCGCCACAGTTTCGCCCGGGTCGGCATCGGCATTTGCTGTCGAGATTGAGATTTTGGATGCCAAGTTGAAGGCCGATTTTACACCAGTTGCACCTACCGATTCAGATGAGAAGGACCTGCCGTCGTATGGTCTTGGTATCAGCGATCATGATGGCCAGTTGTCGAGCTACGGGTTTCCAGAATACAGCAAGGACTTTGATTTGAGTTGGATGGGCGTGGCGGATGAGGTCAGTTTGGATATTGGAAAGGGCCGCATTGGTTGCGGGTTTGAGATTCGAGGTGACGCGTTGCAGAGCTCACAGGTTCTGCCATGATTGATGATTTCATGTGTGAGGTCGACAGTTTAACGTCGATAGCTGTGTGTTTGTTCTGGGTTTTGTTTAGTTTCTTACACTGAGATTTGTCTGGATTGGTATAGCGGTAATGGGGTCCGATTGAGAATATGATGCCTTCGGCGTGATCTTGCTTGCTTCAGAGCTTGGTCTTTGTCAGAGTTTTGGGTTGTGATTTTGGTATTGGTATGTCGGGTTTACATTGTCGTGGCTAGGGTTAAACATATTCATTATCAAGTCAGCTATTTGTTTGAGGATAATTATGTCTGTTATCTGAGTTTGATGGTATTTCTGCAGCTGCTTTTGATTGACGTGTGGAGCGCTTGAGATGTAGATGTTGGGTTTCGTCGAGTCTATATTGGTTGTTCGGTATTGGGATTTTGTTTCATCACGAATAGCAGGTGCGCGTGCTTGTTAATTGTCATACATGATGTAGCGCTTCTGTAACTTCACATCTGGGTTATTAGGATACAGTTTGTTGAAGGTTAAGATCAAAGTATACCTGGGAACGGGTATATAACGGCAGTACAAAGGTGACTGAGCTGTGCGGTTGCATGAGGTAACCAGGTGGTATTAGTGAAAGGGCCGGAGATTTGTATTTGATACTGCATACGCTAACTGACGCCAGCGGTGTTATGTCTGTGGTTCTTCCGTCATACGCTCCGTTAGGTGTTGATGTGGTACAAGCCCGCCTGTACGGGCACCCACGCATGTGTTCCTTGCCGTCGTCCTTTCTGGTTGATATTATTGTGGCTAAAAAGCTATGATGGCGTGATGCCAGTCCGATATCAGTTCGCGAATGATATTGTTCAATGTTTGAGTGATAAATGCAGGTTGAGCGTCAGTGAGTAGTACGAGAGGCCATGGTTGGATTGCTTGGGTCTAGTCTCGTTGCACTTGATTATCGCGCTGCGAGTCCAGTACCTTCTGCATCCGTGCGAGGAGTTGGGTTTGAGCCGTGGTCGATTCCGTGTGCACTATCAAGGCACGATTAAGTTGGCGGTATATGTTGTTTGGTAGGTAGATATACGCCAGGATTGCCATGTGACGTATAATGCTGATCTTGGATTTCGCGTCGAGCAGCATCCGTGTCAATACGCGGACTTTCTCATTGAAGTCGGCAATCTCAGCTGGACTGAGCATGCGAGCAGCAGTCGAGCCTAGTTTTACGTGTGAAGGGTCCAGGCCGTACAGCTCACAGATCTCGGTTGCGCCAGCTCGAATTGCGTCGATTGTGCGACTGACATCTGTCATCATCTGTTGGGTTCGAAGTTGTCCAGGTGGCACCTACAGCTTGTCAGTATAGGACGCGTAAGGGTGGTGAGTAGTATGCTTGCGTCGGTAGTTCTGTTATCCCCCATGGTTTTGAGGGTTGTTATAGGCCCGAATTGTTGTAAGCCTGTTTATCTTGTTGAATCAGGGTTTGAAGATGAGATTCAAGTGAGGCTTTTGTTCGGATATTGGATGTTGTGGTTTATAAAGCGTTGGGTTGGTTATATGAGTGTTGGAATCGAGGTTATGTTGTACCGGTAGCCATATGTTGTTAGACGTGGGGTAGAGTTTCTGGCATAGAGCTGATGTTGTTCGTTGAACCGCCCACGAGAGGTTTATTGGGCAGTACAGACTGTCGTGTCAGGGGTTGAGCCCGTCGAGTGCGTTGATTAGAACCGGGTGCGGTTTGTTTGGAGCACATGTATTGATGGGTTGTTTGAGACCGGCGTTTAGAAGGTGTTGTTAGTGGGCGTGGGTGAAGGGCACGGTGTGAAGGTGTGTTATGACTTGAGACTGAGGACGAGTAGCAGCTGTAAAGCGGTAGCTGTAAAGCGGTATTTGGTGGTTTTGTATTCTGCGTTAGAAGTACGTTTGAATTTGCTGTTGTTATTTCTGTCTCAGTACCATATCAATGAAGTGTCACCCAGCTTTATTGAGAGTCAGTCGGAGATATTGAGGCAACGATCAAGTCATCAAGGTACGTATGTATATGGAAACAGCAGCATGTGTTGTGTAGTACCCTTCGATGTCAGCATAGTTGAGCTTTTGAATCAGGTTATTTGAATTCCAAGTACAACGAGTTCGATTTCGACTGTCAGATCCATGCCGTGTAACTTCTGGGCCAGGAACAGCTGTACTTTGTGGAGAATACTATGCGTGTGATGTTTCCGTTTTGATGCTGTCTCCACCCGTTTGTCTTGTGGGTTCTGCAATCCCCGCTGTATCAGTCGAACAGTTACACCACACAGATCTGATTGTTGACATCGTAGTCGCTGCACTTGGTAGGAATCAAAAAACCCATTTCGAAAGCTCAACTACGCTGAGATCGAAGGGTAGTAGAGAATCCATGCTGCTGTTTGCAAAGACCAACCTCAGATAAACTTAATTGCCAGATCGATGCCGTCGATGACAGAACTCGGACTTTTTACGTATTAAGAAGACCGTCGGTAGAAGGTATCGAGCAGTAGGGGTTGTGCTGCTCTTGTGAGCAGTATATGCGTTGGGTTCAGGGGTCAGTTGCTGCGCGGTTTTGTAAGTATGTCTATGCTAAGTCGAGCAGCCCATGGCTAAGGCTGTTATTTTATTTTTCGTCGTTCAAAGGTACCGTTTCGTGGCTGTTGTGGTGATTGGGGAAAGCCTTCTGCCCGCCTCTGTACACTTCGGAGTCGGTTGGGTATTGGCGTCTGCTTGTGGGTATGGAGGTGTGATGGCATGTTATTCGAGGAGAAATTCTGTCTTCGCGGAAATCGCCATGCACTTGAGCTATCGGTTATGACATCCAGCCGCAGACTTGGTTAGTTGGACGGGGATAAGTGGTGAAGGGGTGGCCTGTGGTTTGATTATACATGGCCCCAGCAACCAAAATACAACCCTGTTAGACCGCGTATCGCATCAGTCGGGTGGTTGGATGGGCTCGGATGCATAGAAGAGGCTGAACCGTGTAGTCGTGTAGCGCTTTTGGTGGGTGTTTATATGTAGTATCTGTTATCGGTTCAATATTGGTGTCACACAGAGACTGTAGTGCTATGTACTGCAAGCAGGCGAGTTGGTAACGTTGTTGTTTATAGTGCTTGGGTCGCTACGTATTCCTACATGTAGTTGGCATGCCGCAAGTACTGTAGTCCAATATGGAAGCAATCCCATCTTCAAGCAATATAATCTCTTGTTGGCGAGGCCGTCGTGTCAATGAACCTATCATGTTCAGGTCTAGTCGCCAAGTCATGCCGATGGAAACTGTGATTTGAGAGGTTCAACTTTGTTTGCATTGGTCGTATACTTTGATTCGAGTATGTGAAGAGCCAATGGATATTGGCGCGTAGTTCCAGCTGGGTCGTCGGCTCGTCCTTTTGCCAGTATCCTTGCCAGCTGAGATTTTGCGTTGTCGTTATTTGTTGGCTTGCCGTCTAATGATTTATTGGCTGCCGTCATCAGGGACTTGATATTCGATGCCTTGTTCCATTTCGCCTTGTTTGTTGCGCGTGATATCAAGTGCATTGGAGTATGTTTCGAGCATACTGTGTCTGTGCGCCAGTATTGTGAGGTTGGCAGCCAACAGAGATCTGATGATTTGGTGGTTGCTATTGCGAGCTTCTGCCAGCTGTTGTGTGTAGTTCTCTATCCAGAGTTGGCCTTCAACGAGCATGTTGGCAAGGTCTTCAGTCCAAGCTTCGAGTTCGGTGGTGATGAAGAGCGGATAAGTTTCGCCGCTGTTGATGGTGTTGCCCACGGTGTTGATAAGGATCAGGTGGCGGGGGATGATCTGCTCTAGTTCTATCTGGATGAGGCAGTTGTGTAGCAGGCTTAGGGAGAGGTTCATGACCGTGACTGGGTCGGTGATCTGGCGGTAAGATTTAGCTGATGTTGTGTTTTGTATATATAGGGTTACTTGCGCAAGCTTGGCCGGTCATGGCGATGCTGGAGTCAACGAGCGGTTGACCGGCAACGGAGTGTGGCTAGTGGGGGATTGTGAGGTGCTGAGCAAGCCAGACAACGTTTGTGGTAATGTTTATGTGTCGTTGGGGTGGTTGTCAGACAGTTTTCGAGTCCCCGGAGTTTGGAGTTTGGGATTTGGCGTCGGAGCGTAACGTTTTGGTTTTGAGTGGCCGGCGTTGTTGAGCTTTCGATGGGTTTGTGTCACTGTACAATTGTACTTGACGTGGGGTAGATGGTTCGAAGAAAGGAATGCGGAGGGGCAGACGAGAGTGGCGTTTGAAGTGCGAATGAGGCGGTGGGGCTTTGGGGACGTAGTGCAGTTGGTGCGCCGTGGTAGAATGGCAAGATGGATGGTTGATTTTGTGGCGCTGCTGATATTTGTTGGGCACATACCGCTGTTTAATAGTCTAGTTTCAGCGTTGATTTGCTGCGTCTGGTTTGGTGTGTTGGCAGGGGTGGTGATGTGTTGAAACTATCGTCCTAGTGGTGTGGCAGTAACCACGATTGACCCGGTGTTGAAGATAGATTTCATTTAGAGGGTTCGTCAAACTGGATGATGCCAGTCTCGTGTTTAGTGCACAATTACCTGCCGGTGTAGTCTTCGTGCCCGCAGCATGCTTGTACTTGGTTATATAGACACACAGTGGTTCGGTTTGACGAAGACGCACAGCTCTGACCTTGACTCCTTGAGCTTGGTTCGGTAGGTTGCCCTGTTTCTTCCACTACGCTCAGTATACGGGCTTAGCTTTGGCGTTGAGGATTCAGAGATTGGGACAAGCTGACTATAGCTACAAGTCCCGGCATTTGATGTCAGCTTCAGGAGGTGATCAAACTCAAACGCCATGCGCGAGTATAATGATGTAGAACCCTGCTACAGTTGGGGTTACGCCACACCATCCGATTGTGTGGCGCTGAGTACGAAACGACGCCCATTGGAAGTTGGCAGACACTTGGGTTTGCTGGGTTTGGAAGATTGTTTGGAGCAAGACGAACCAATCCACCAGTTCTATTATGCGGGGCGAGATTATCTGAGGACGGATGACTCGACGCTTTACCGCGCCGTACTAAGGATTGTATCCGTTTAGTTATGGATTCGGATGATCCTCCTGGTGGCAGTCGCTGGAAGGTGTTGAGCGCAAGACGGTAGCCTTGGCAATATACTTCTGCTGCCGTATCACCAGGTTGTTGTAGCTACGTGCTGGGTAGAGCAAGGTATTGGGTAGCGAGATGTTGTACTGTTTTTGCGCATAACGATGTGTCGCAGAATCCTGGGCAAATGTGTTCACGCTGTCGGTTCTGCTTGAAGAGAGTATTCGATGAGATGGGGTTTGTATGTGTTTGTTTGTATGTGAACAGTTATAGAGCCGAGTTCTACCTTAGCTTTAGTCTATCGCTGCTGGCGTTGTGGTCAGCTGTGCAGCCGACCGGGGGATTTACATGGTCGGCTGAGGTGCTTGGTTATTATTGCTGTTAGCGCTTCCTAGTTGGTTTGCAGCTGGAGAAACCAAGAGAATTTTGGGGATGACGCGTTTCACTTTGGGTCATTTTCGTGTGTAGGGGGATGCAATGAGTATCCAATGAATATATTTCTATCCAAGCATTCGCGGTTATTTTGAGGATTGCTGCTGTGCGGCTAGGGGCTCCCTGTTTCTGTTTGTTGTATTCCAGCGTTGAGTGAGGTTTGGAATCCCAATACTCGGTACAGCTGCCCCACTAGATTCTTTTGTATGTTGACGATGTCAGTTTCGCATGTAATCATTATCTGAAATGCAATGCTGTATTCTACTGAATGTTCGAGCATTTCTTGACTGGGGTTGTGAAGCAACGTGCGCAACTGCTCGATGCGTTGCTCTTTACTTGTAAAGTCAGACTCGAGGATTCCAATTTGGTCTCTGATCTGTTCGAGTTGCGTTGCTCCCATCACGGTGAGACCGATGCTATGTCCGTCGTAGCGTTTGAGCCTCAGTGTCCACTTGGCGTACATTGCCCTGTTTGCTGCCTTTTGTGCTTTCGCGTCGAGTGCTACTTCTACCAGCTGGTCTGGGATTGACGTGATGTCGTCGAGCTGGGTGTTGTTAGTGCCCGGTCAAAGACGTAGATGTTGGATGTGAGGGCGGTGGGTGGTGGGTGGCAGTTTCTTACGAAAGCAGGGCATATGATTGGCATGGTTCGGCGGGGATGGTATTGTAGATGGAGATGAGCGGTCGCAGGTGTTGTATGGCGCTAGATATGTGATTTAGTGGTTGTGGAGTTACGGTCCGCCGTAGCTGATGCGGGTATGGGGCGATTGTTGCGCTGGGGTTTCGGAAGCGGAGTGGGCGTGCAAGGTGGTATGTTTAGACGCAGTGTGGATTAGGTTTAAGTTTGAGAATATTGAATTAGTTGGCTTTCGGTACGGGAGTATGTTGGCCTTATTTTGCCAACCGTGATTTGCGGATGTAGTGGTTACGTGTTTTACGTCCGTTTGACAGTATCCGTAGGGTTACGGAGCGCCGTTGTCAGGAAGTTGGTCCGACTGCGATACGAGCCTATCACCGAGTTGTAAGATAAACGTCAGGTTCAATAAAGAGGAGCGTGCGATTCATGGATCAGAAATGGTCATGTTCTTGAAATTCATGGTAGTTGCTCATAGGGTTGTTTCTACTTTGCATACCCTGGCCCGACGTTGATCCATGGAATTGCCCGTGCACACGGTCTCAAGCTGCGTATAAGCGTGCGATGTGGCGAAGTAGCTCTTGTTGTCCGGCCACCATCAAGTCTTGCAGTTCCATAGTCGAGGTGATAAATTCGGCCAGCCTGTTGCTTATGACGCCTGGCTGGCTATTTTCAATGTGGTGGCGGAATTCGTGGATGAGCTGCTGGCCATGTTGTAGCTGGTTGTTGGCTGCCTGCTGTAGAAGCCTCGTTGCATTGAGCAATGCTTCGGTTGTTTCTGCAGATACACCGAGCCTGACCTGATGCGAAGCAATCCCCAAGCCGATCCTGACTACTAGCTTATTCCGCATAATGATCAGTAATGCTATCTGGGCATAAATGGCCATGTGTATTGGATCCACCAGATCCTTTGCGAGGCGTGCCTCGTTTCCGTTCAGCTGTTTGGTGTCAGCGTGGTCCCCGTCACGATGGATTGATTGTGTATTTACTTGTCTGATGTCCAAGCTGTGGAGGATTTGCTTCTGCTTCCGAATAACATCAGCTTGGGCGTCGAGGTTTGCTTTTGTGAGATTGATCAACGGTGCCGTCGGATCATCAAACGACTCGGCTAGATACTGCGAGAGTTCCAGGTTCATTTGTTCATTCTCGACGAGCTTGGCATCTGTGTCGCTTATCTGTCTTTCGATTGCTGCTGTTTCGTCGTCTGATAGGTCGGATAGGCGATGGGCAATTGTGAAGTGCGACCTAACAGCGTCGGCTAATCTTGTCCTGATGTTGGCATTGTTCTTGCTGAAAGCATCTAGCTCGATGAGGTATGTGATCGTTGCGATAGCGTTGCTGTTGTTGGTGGTGTTGATCTGATTGAGATTAGCTCGTTCTGGGTGCTGGAAAGTTGGCTTTGGTACCTGAGGCATTGTGTGGAAGTTGTGGTGTTGGTTTATTGTTACGTTGCTGGTGGGACAGGTGGTGGATTATTGCGAGGTGGCGAGGATGATGTTGGTGGTCGAAGTAATGCGGGTTTGATATTGATGTTATATTTGTTTTGTTGGTCATCTACCCGCCGGGAAGATGAAATCGTTGTGGGGATGAGGAAGAGTTGGTGGTAGTGTTGTTGTTTAAAGTGGGTTTTGTAGTTGCTGACCAGCACCCGTATATGTGGTTTATGTGTTGAGGTTGTGTGTGCTCCGGGGACCGAATTATTCTGTCCAGCTGTTTATGGTAGTGGTAGTCGAGCTGCAGCGGAAGGAATATTCGGGTCGTCTGTATGGGGACTGACTTGGGCGTGCCATATGATGAAGTTATTCTGTATCCGGAGCCAAGGACGTATGTAGTATCAATGACGGGTGGGTTTCATGTGAGCGTCCAGTAGTGGTGGCGGTCGTGTGCTTGGATGATTGTTGGTGTGTACCGGACGGCTGGGTACGGGTCAATATGAGTTAGTTAGGATATGGGTTAGCGGCATATAAGGTTCTACATTCGATGGCCAGTGGTGATTGGCCAGGGTGCTGATGCTATGGGGTTGTCCACGGGGGGTGGTACGATGCTCAAACCAGTATTACGGGTGTGGTTTGTTCTTATGGGTCGTTGTTGCACTGCAGATAGAGCATGTACATCGCTCGACCCCTACAACGCAGTTAGTCCGGCTCGAGTGGCAGTGGGAGCGGGATGGTAATCGTCGAGGTTTATAAATTCGAGAGGAAGTGTACGAGGGGAGACAAGCCACGATAGTCTTCTCCATTGTCTACATCTGTGCTCTGGCAGCGTTCTTTTACATGTTGATGGGTCAATGGGCAGCTAGGTTAGGGGTTTTGTTGATTCAGTACTCGAGGGAGGAGCCAAAATTGCATTTGATTGGTTATTGTACGTGTAATATGTGAATCCACCTTGTTCCATACAAACTGACGCCGAGCGTCGGCTGCTTTCGTTGGCAGAGACTACAGTCGAGTATCGAGCGGCAAGTCGTCCATTATATCGTCCGTCAGATCGATTGTTACTGTACTGCGTGACATGTTGTCGTCCTTGTCGTTACTGTCGTTGCTGGTTCGTGCAAGTCTCTCGCAACTGACACGACCCGATTCCTGGGGGTCTATTGACATCGAGTCATGTTTGATGTAACCATCGAGATGACGAATTATCATGTTGCCGTATGCGTCAACTTCCCTGGAACATACTACGTTTGAAAGTAATGTATCATCGTTCAGAGTGTAGTCGCTACCGAGATGTATCTGTTGTAGAGGCCCACCATCTTTCAGGATGATATTGCTCGTTTCTACCATGTTGAGGTGCCGGCCATAGAGTGTTTTGACGCTGTCGCGTATCTGTTTTATCGTTATCAGCGACGGTTCTTGGACCCAGAGACTGATTGGGGTAGCGGTTGCAACGTCTTTGCGAGTATAGGTCCGCGGTTGTTGCCATACGAATATAGTCAGACGGAGCTCGCGAGGGACGTGTTTTGCTCCTGACCAGTTGTTGATTGGTTCAAAGAACTGGAGGCCGCCACAGTCTTCGTGATCGCTGTCTTGATAGTCTTTTACGCAGGTTTTGGGTATTACGAGGACATCTAGAGGTGTGCCTTCCAGCAAGCTCAGCGGGATGGTGTTGTCCAGTGGCCGTTCGTTGTGCTTTGGTAGAATAATTATGTAAACACCACTGGTGTATTTGTCGACTTGGGCTATAGCCCAGTTTGCAACAAAGTCTTTCAGCGTGTAAACCGTTGCATCGAGAGATGCTTCTAGAGATATTTTTTTCCCGCCCTGCTTTCCACATTCGCGTGCCGTCCGGCGATCTTTTGGCCAGATTTTAACTTTCAAAGTTGTTGTGTTGGATGAGTATTCGTCTTCGACAGTATATCGAACTGTGCCATTCGGTGTTGGGAGCGGCGGTGGGTCAAGTTCTTGGGCTATACCGTCACATGGTCGATCGTACAATTGTTTCCATTTCAGGAGGCGTTTGTTGATGCGTTCGCTAGTGCTTGGCATGTTTCCATGCATCCAACGGCGTCCTGTACGGGCGCAGAGCGCCGATCTTGCGTCCGCTACTCTTTTTCGGGTGTTAAGATCAAAAAAAGGGCTCAGTATTGGTAGCGGTGAGTATGTTTCATTGGCTTTTAGAGGCTGGCGTTGTCTTGTGTAGTTTCGTGCAATTTCTTGCTGCAGAGTTGTGAGAGACGGGCGGTCATCAGGCAGGTTTTGGAGGCATTCTTTAACCAGCTGGCGTAGACGCGCTGAGTATCTTTTGTGCCGGTTTAGGATGTTCTTGTCCATTTGGAGTGTTTTTGCAGCGTCATGATCGCCATCGGTGAGTTCCGTTGGTAGCGGGCAGAGTTCAATTACCCATAGTATAATGGCACCTATCAGGTAGATATTGGTCCAGGAGCCGATATCTCTTACTTCTGCGTCGTCATGGGGGTAGCGTGGTAATAGTTCCTGTAAGTCTGTTATTCTGTTGTGTTCGTGACGGAACGTGTTATTCTGTCTTACTGGTGCCATCCAAGTAGTGTTAGGATACATTTCGACAGCATCGCCTTGCTTTTGCCCGCGTCCGCCGTCAATTGGATTGCCTCTGTTGATCTCAATGGCGTGTGCGAGATAGCTCCATACAACTCGTGGCATTTCAGGTTCGTTTTCGTCTGCTGATCGAACGAGGCAATTGGTGGGGTTCAAGTCCACGTGTACTATGCCCGTATTCCAGTTGTTGGTATCAGGGGAAATGTCGCTTGTGTCTTCGTATCCTGTTGCCGCGATCGCTGCTGCTTGAACTAGGTCAGAGAATATCTTCCATATAACTCGTTCTGGAATCATTCCAGTGGTTTGTGTTGCGCGCCAGACGTTGAGATTCGTATTCGGCTGATCCCATCGCGCTCTGTCCTCAATGTATGGCGCAAGGTATTCCGGAAGGGAGCGACAGTCGAAGTACTCCATTATGATGGTGGGTTCAGATGGGTCTCCTACCGCTGCGTATAACTCTGGGAAGTATGGCGTGTGGAGCAGGCTGAATTTTCTCAGCAAGCGGGTGTCGTCGGTAAACTTTCGGTCTTGTTTCGGCGTTTTTACAACAACATACTTTGGCCCTGTACGGAAACCTGGTCCTTGGAATCTGGGTTGCCACCTCCATCGGTGGCAGATGAAATTCTCTCCATTTGCTAGTAGTGTTTTTCGTCCATAGTCGCGTAGGAGTGAATCGATATCTACTTCTTGCTCTTGCCGAAGTATTTGATCTTCGTTCAGGTCGAGGTTTGCAATAAGGATAGTCGTGCCCTCTGGATGGGACGTGGCTGACGTCATTGATGCTATGTTGGTTTTTCCAATTGGGACGTGGATGGCGTTGGCATCGGCGGACAGGGGATCGGCTGCTGGCATCGACGTGTGGAGCTGTTTAGGATTACATGACGCACGAAGGGGTTTCTGTTGTTTGCGAGTGGATCAGTGGGCACCTACGAAATATATTGTGTTCCGTAAAAGGGTTGTGGAAGGAAGTTTGCGTGCCATTGTTGCATATGGATGTCTCTTTGTTTTGGGTGGGCGCCGCTTGTTTGCTGACGGGCAGTGGCTTATTGCCGCTGTAGTTGGGGTAAATCGGTGGAGATGCATTGCTTACCGGATTGGGTATTTGCGTTAACTAGGTTTGGCTGTTGATTCTATCTTGGGATGCTATTGTCGCTTTATGCAGGTCCCCGAACGTCTCCTTCTAAATATTGCCTTCACCTTCCGCCTTTGTCCGGCCTGCAATACTTAAGTTGGTTGAGTATGCTTTGGTGCCGTTCGTTTTGTTGTGTAGTTAGCCCCTAGAATCTGCTCGTTGTCGAAAAGGGATTGATATGCTTTTCCGCCTGGTTGTGTCGTGCTTTGGCGTGTTGGTGGGTTATGGGCATATGTTACAAAACCGTGCAGATTGTGGAAATGTTGCCAAACAGGACTAATATTGTTTGCTTCACGGGCGATTGGTCAGGACAGAGCCCTGTTGGTAATCCCATAAATGGATGACGGGAGGATAGCCAGGGTTGTCGGAAGTGTGCATGATGGCTGGACTCGGTCGATATCGAGGCCATGGATTTGCTTGTGGTAGTGTATATGAATGACACCCTCTCCCGTTTTGTCGGCTTCCATTTGCCTGGTTGACTTTGCTTCATCGTGTAAGTGTTTTGTTTTTCAGCGTGTTGTACTGAGGGTTTCGATCTGTTGTGAGTATGCCTGCTTTTGGGACGTATTATTGTGGCTAACGAAGTGAAGGGCAGTTTTCGTATTGGTGCCACGGTCTGCTGTAGTGTCTTATTGTTGAGAGGGAAAGCACGGCTTTATATATTATGGGAGATACTGTGCGAGCGTCAGACATGCCAGGGATTGTCGAATATGACTGGGACGACGTTTTGACGAGCGACAGCCAGATCGACATTGACGCTGAATACCCTTTGGCTTCCGGCAGTTGCGTTCAGGAACGGTGCTCTAGCCAGCGTTCGTTGGGTGTGCCTAGTTCGGTTGGGGTTGGCGGAGAAGGTGGTTCTCTTAAGGGTGGACGAGGTGCAGACCATACGCTGGACGATGATATCGAGTCAGAGATGGAATTCCAGCTTCCGCTTGCCCTGAGCTCCCCTGCCGAGGAATCTGGAGTTGCCTGTGACCATGGGAACTGTCCTAGTGGTGTGCCTAACCCGGCCAGGCTGAAGGTTGTGGGAGGTGTCGGGGCCGACTACTACCAGGAGCTGCTGGGGCCAGATCGACTGCATCAAGCCGCTGTTTCCGGTGAAGATCTTGCGGGTCGTCGCTCGATAGGCGACGAGACTGCATCAGAAATGGATACAGACGAGCAGTACCGGATATCAAATGATGTTGTGGGAATTGTTAGTAGCGTTGCTGTCGAAACGCCGCCGCCAGGGTCGAGGTTTTTGGAGATTGTTGATTCCGAAGTGTCGTATACTTCGGATGACCAGTCGTCTCGGGAGTTATCTGCGGACGATGATGGCGGTATGGAAGGTCAGCCCGTGGCGTATGTGGATTTGGTGAGTCTGCCATCGTCACCATTATCTGGACGTGCACAACCGTATCTGAAGAGCGAGGAGAGCGATTCTGCCAGCTCGGTCGTGTCTTGGGCGCCTTCCCCCGAGTATTGTCGTGATACTGCGACCAGGGGTTGTGCGAATACTGGTGTCGCTGCGGTTGAGTCGTCGGTACGTGACATACCAGCGTTGGTTGGTGAATCGGCTGGGGGAGATGAAAGCGATGGCGATGTTGTTGAGCATCGTGCGCGGCAGAAGCGCCGTTTGCAGTCACCTGAATCGGTGTTGTCTGCTATGCATGTTAAACGGAGAAGAAATGATGGTCAGGGTAGTGAGATTCAAATATGTTATGATCAGGAGTTGGCCGGCAGGCCTAGGCGCAACAGCCGCCCAAAGCTGTTCTCCATCTTCGGTAACGTTTCGTCACCAGCAACTGTCGATGGTGAGATTGGTGAGTTAAACGCCCGTTGTATTATCATCTGACTCTGTTGACACTTTGTTATCAGGTATGGAAGATGTTGTGGTGCAAGGGGAGTCGGAAGTGGTGCGTCAAGTTGGCAGTCGCCGTGCGGAGGGTACAATGTTGAGTTTCGAGCAACAGAGTATTGTTGAGCTTGTTGTCGGGAAGAAGAAGAGCGTATTCTTCACCGGTTCAGCCGGTACCGGTAAGACGGTTGTTTTGAGGGCAATTGTTGACTCGCTTCGTAGGATCCACGCAAAGGATCCTGAAAGGGTTGCAATTACTGCGTCGACCGGGCTGGCTGCCTGCAGCATTGGTGGTTCGACGCTTCATAGGTATGCGGGTATTGGACTCGGGAGTGGGAGTGTTGCAGAGTTGGTGAAGAAGATTCGAATGGATCGAAAGGCGCTTGGTCGATGGAGGAAATGTGAGGTCCTGATTATCGATGAGATATCCATGGTCGACGGCGTACTCTTTGATAAGCTGGAGAGCATTTCGCGGGTGTTGAGGAGGAATAGTTTGCCCTTCGGGGGCATCCAGTTGGTGGCGACTGGGGATTTTTTTCAACTGCCTCCGGTTGGTCGCGGGTCCAGTAACCCTACGTTCGTTTTTGATGCGGAAAGTTGGGCGACATCGATCCACCGGACTGTCCTACTCACGAGTGTTTTCCGACAGAGAGACCACGGTATGTCGAGCTGTTTTGGCGTGTGGCGGAGTATTTTGCTGACGTCTATAGCGTTTGCGAGTATGCTGGATGAGTTGCGGGTCGGTGTTGTAACTGCGAAGACCGAGGGGTGTCTGCGCAGGTTAGATCGGCCACTGGTGAAGGGTTGTATACAAGCTACCGAGTTGTTTCCGACTCGTCGGCAGGTGGATTTTGCCAACGCCACAAAGATGAGGGGTTTGTCTGGTAGAACGATGGTGTATGTCGCAGATGAGGGCGGGAAAGCTCCTAACGTTGCGTCGCTGTTGGAGCATTGCATGGCACCGAGATCGCTGGAGTTGAAGCTGGGTGCTCAGGTGATGCTGATCAAGAATCTTGACGAGACTTTGGTGAACGGCGTTGTTGGCACGGTGCGGGACTTTCGGTCCGAGTCAAGTTACGAGGATGATGACTACGAGTCGGAGCAATTTGCGAACGAAATCGGCGAGGAGTTTGTCGAGGTAAAGCGAGGCCGTCATCAAGGAATGCCGCATGCTGCTAAGCGATGGCCAGTCGTCGTTTTCCCGACGAGGGATGGCGTAGACAAGGAGATTCTCTGCATGCCAGAAGATTGGAAGGTGGAGCAACCTGCCGGGGTCGTCCAGGCTTGCCGACGCCAAGTTCCTTTGATTCTCGCGTGGGCACTGTCGATTCATAAGGCCCAGGGTCAAACTTTAGATCTCGTGAAGGTCGATCTTGAGGGTACATTTGAGACGGGTCAGGCATACGTTGCTCTGTCTCGGGCGACGACTATCGATGGGTTATGGGTTCGAAACTTTCAGCCCGGGCGTATCAAGGTGAGCTCTCGGGTTGTCGAGTTTTACCGGAGTCTTCAGCGGGGTTCTGGGGATGATGGACATTGAATGTTGCAGTTGGTTGGTGGGATGGTGTTGGAGTGTCTTTTTTCTGGGTCGTCTACAGTGTAGCTGGTTTCGCTGGATGTCTTTGGGCTGGGTTTATATGTATCGAGGATTGAGGTATGATCGCTGCCGGTGATGGGGGGGGTTGCAATGTAAACCCAGTTACTAGTCTGCTCATGAGTAGAGTTTTATACTACGTTATTTGTAGTGAGGAGGGTTGGTGTCTGGCGCATATATTGACTGTGGATCTGTGCTGATTTTTTGGTGTTCTTTGGGTGTTTGAGTTATTATAACACCGCCCCCATGCTTGGTGAAGTTGCAGGTGCATCCCGTAGACTTCTGTGGCAACGAGTCCTGTCTGGGTTTGGTCGTGGCGAATGGCTTCATACTACGTTTATGCCGAAGGTGCTGTCTAGATGTGGGGTGAGTTCTGGTCCTCACGTTGTGGATTTGAGCTGTTCTGATGATGGCGAGTGGAAAGATTGATTAGTGAGAGGCGAGTTGAGGGTGATGGAGGGTGTTGTTTTGTCGCGGTGTGTAGAGCGCGGATGGCTCCTGAAGGTAGCTTGTAAGTGAAGTTGTTGTGCGCCTTGTTGTCGAAGGGTTCGTTCGGTGCTATAACAAGTATGTACAGTTGTTCGTGTGGTGTTGCGGCTGTAGACCCGTGAGCAGCGATGGTACGATGTTAAATCAGGACACTGCGAAGATATTGTGGTTCTGCGGTGGGTCTTTGGTCTGCTTCTTATTTTCTTCGGTTTCGTGTCATCTTTCTGTCTTTTTTGTCAAATTGCATGTTGTTGCCGTTGATATTAGGTTCTTCGTCGTATTACATTAGTGGGCGACATTGTGTGATTGAGCTGCGCTTCGATATCACTATTGAACGTTGTTTTTTGAAAAGTCTCTTTGAGCTCAGCCAGTTCGGTTACGTGTGTAAAGATGCCCCGTGACGAGGGTCGTTCGAGTCGCTCCATTGCCGGAAGGCGCAATGGAAGGAGGGCGTTGCCATTTTCTCCTGATGAACCCGAGGCACGTGCAAAGGTCGGGATTTGGAGGGAGTCCAACACTTGGGCTTCGACTACTGATCAGTACAATGCTATGACGGGTCAGCAGATTTGCAAGAGTACTTTACCTTGCCGGGCAAGTAGGGAGGAGAAGAGGGCAGAGAAGGAAGCGAGGGTGACACGATCTCGAGCAGAGTTTGTGTCGTGGGTAGAGGCTGGGCAGTCGAACGGGATTACTTTCGAGGCTTTGGCAGCGCAATACAGGGCTCAGGGTCACGTCTGCAAGGGGAAGAGCAGTTTGAGCACGAGGTACCATCGGTACAAAAATTGCGAGAGGGTGAAAGAGTGGCGAAGGCAGGCGAAGGAAGAGAAGAGGCGTGTTGCGGATGTTGTTGTTGGTGGCATGCTCGTCGAAGACAGTTGTGGATCAGACGTTGGCGAGGTTTCGGTTGGTCCTATGGAGGCAGGAGTCGGATGTATGTCGAGTGGTAATTTGGGAGGCACCGATGGGGCCGCTGTTACTGGATCGGGCTCTGGGTCGTCTTGTTTTGTTGTAGAGGTTGTTGGCGGCGGCGCTGTATTGGAACGCTGAGTTGATATGGTTGTGGATTATGATCGCGTTGGACTGTAAGTTTTCCTAATGCCATTTACTGTCGGTCTGTTGCTAACATGGAAGTTATTCGCATGGGAGTCTGGGCGGTGATCCGGGGGGG
>Ga0233363_1000352_pt1 | contig 21300 bp, 26 predicted proteins | sample ElkDunMinimDraft_18_FD_191534 | JGI IMG/M metagenome (GOLD analysis project Ga0233363, IMG submission 191534) | Fecal eukaryotic communites from dung pellets of Tule Elk in California, USA - Elk Dung C16 | ecosystem: Host-associated > Mammals > Digestive system > Large intestine > Fecal | place... | reverse complement strand
GACCGGATCGACGAGGCGGTCCGCGCCCACCTCGTCTGCGAGCTGGAGATCTCGGACTACGCCACGGCGTCCATCCGCAACGCGGGCCAGGTCCCCGAGCACCTGCGCGTGCGCCGGGCCGCCGAGGAGCACCTCTACAGCGCCCTGTGGCGCGACCTGTTCCACGCCGCCCGTGAGTCCGGGGCGCTGCGGGAGGGCCTCGACGTGAGCGTCTCGCGGCTGCTCCTGCTCGGGGCGATGAACTGGGCGACCGAGTGGTGGGACCCTCAGCGGCGGTCGCTCGACGAGCTCGTCCACGCGACCCAGCTGCTGGTCCGCCACGGCATGGGCGCGGCCGACGCATCACCGGAGTCACCCGGGCGGGCCGAGGGGTAACACCGCTACCCCTTGAGCTGCTAGGGTCCGATACCTCATGGCTCTAGGTATCGGGAGGCGCAGCATGAGCGGTGCGATCCGCATCGACAAGGACCTGGTCGCGGCGTCGGCGACGCCGCTCGTCCTCGGCATCCTGGCCGAGGAGGAGCTGCACGGCTACGCGATCCTCAAGCGCGTCGCCGAGCTCTCGAGCGGCCGCATGCAGTGGACCGACGGCATGATCTATCCCCTCCTGCACCGGCTCGAGCGCAACGGTCTCGTGTCGTCCTCGTGGGGCAGCTCCGAGGCCGGGCGCCGTCGCAAGCACTACGCGATCACCGCCGCCGGCAAGGAAGCGCTGGCCGAGCGGCACGAGCAGTGGAGCGTGGTCGCCGATGCCCTCGGGCAGGTGTGGCAGGCCGCGCAGCGGCCCACGGGGATCGCCCGGCCCGCGCAGGGGTGGGCGTGATGGAGCTGCGGGCGGAGCTCGAGGAGCAGATCGAGCAGTGGCGGGGCTACGTCCGGCGTCGCCAGGCCATCTCCACGGCCGACGTCGACGAGCTGGAGGACCACCTGCGGGAGCAGATCTCCGACCTCGCGGCGACGGGCCTCGACGACGAGGAGGCGTTCCTGGTCGCGATCCGGCGCATGGGCAGCCTGGACGCCGTGTCCCGGGAGTTCGCTCACGAGCACTCCGACCGCCTCTGGAAGCAGCTCGTCGTCGCACCGGAGATGCCTGCCGACGGCACGCCGTCCTGGCGTGAGCTCGCCGTCGTGGTCGCGCTCGCCGTCGGCGCGGGGGCTGCGGTCAAGACGGGCTATGACCTGGCCGGCGACGAGGCCGCGTTCCTGCGCAACGTCAGCCTGCTGGTCTTCCCGTTCCTCGCCGGCTACTTCGCGTGGAAGCGCCGGCTCACGGCGCCCGTCGTCGCGACGCTCCTCGTGCCGTTCGCCGTCCTGGCGGTCGTGCTCAACGTCTACCCGTTCGAGCCGGGCGGGTCGACCGAGCTGCTCGCGGCCCTGCACGCCCCCGTGGTGCTGTGGCTGCTGGCCGGTGTCGCCTACGTGGGCGGCGCCTGGCGGTCGGACGCCCGGCGCATGGACTTCGTCCGGTTCACGGGCGAGCTCGCCATCTACTACACGCTCCTCGCGCTCGGTGGCGGGGTGCTGGTCGGGCTGACGGCGGGCGTCCTGCAGATCGTCGACGTCGACGTCGAGCCCGTGCTCGAGAGCTGGATCATGCCGTTCGCCGTACCGGGCGCGCTGGTCGTGGCCGCCTGGCTGGTCGAGGCGAAGCAGAACGTCGTCGAGAACATCGCGCCCGTGCTCACCCGCGTGTTCACGCCCCTGACGGTCATCATGCTGCTGACGCTCCTGGTGGTCCTGGTGACCGCGGGCGGGTTCGCCACGGTCGACCGCGAGCTGCTGATCCTCATGGACGCGGTCCTCGTGCTGGTGCTGGCGCTCCTGCTCTACTCCATCTCGGCCCGCGACTCGCTCGCGCCGCCCGGGTTCTTCGACGCCCTGCAGCTCATCCTGGTGGGCACGGCCCTCGCGGTCGACGCCGTGATGCTCGCGGCGATGCTGACGCGGATCGCCGAGTTCGGTACGAGCCCCAACAAGATCGCGGCGCTCGGGCTGAACCTGCTGCTGCTCGTGCACCTGGCATGGGCGGCCTGGCTCTCGGCCGGGTTCCTGCGGGGCCGGCGCACGTTCGTGGCGCTCGAGCGGTGGCAGACGCGCTACCTCCCGGTCTACGGCCTCTGGGCGGCGGTGGTCGTGATCGTGTTCCCACCGCTCTTCGACTGGGTCTGACGGCGCCCAAAGGGGCCGCTACCTGGGCCGATACCTGGGGCCTCGCTTGCACGCGCGGGCCTGTGAAGGAGAGGATCGGACCACCGAGGCGGAAGTCCGGCGTCGTGCGACGACGCGGCCGCCCACGGACGGGAGTGTGCGGATGCGCGACGTGGTGGCCGAGCTGGCGCGACGATGGGAGCGTGGGGAGACGACGGCGCTCGCGACCGTCGTGCGCACGTACCGGTCGGCGCCCCGGCAGCCGGGTGCCGCCATGCTGCGGTGCGACGACGGCACGGTCGTCGGGTCGGTGTCGGGCGGGTGCGTCGAAGGCGCGGTCTACGAGCTCGGTGGCGACGTGGTCGCGACCGGACGGCCCGCGCTCGAGCGGTACGGCATCAGCGACGACGACGCCTTCGCCGTCGGGCTCACGTGCGGCGGCATCATCGACGTCTTCGTCGAACCGGTCTCGCGCAGCACGTTCCCCGAGCTCGACGCCGTGATCGCCGACATCGACGCCGAGCGGCCGGTCGCCGTGGCCACGGTCGTCGAGCACCCCGACCCCGAGCGCGTCGGGAAGCACCTGGTCGTGACGGCCGACGCCGTGGCCGGCTCGCTCGGCAGCGACCGGGCCGACGCGGCGCTCGCGACCGACGCCCTGGGGATGCTCGAGGTCGGCAGCAGCGGCACGCTCACCTACGGGCCCGACGGCGAGCGGCGCGGCGAGGGCATGCACGTGTTCGTGGCCAGCTTCGCGGCCCGGCCGCGCATGCTCGTGTTCGGAGCGATCGACTACGCCGCCGCGGTCGCCCGCCAGGGCGCGCTGCTCGGGTACCGCGTCACGGTGTGCGACGCCCGCCCGCTGTTCACCACGCAGGCCCGCTTCCCCGACGTCGACGAGCTCGTGGTCGACTGGCCCCACCGCTACCTGGAGGCCGAGATCGAGGCAGGGCGGGTCGACGGGCGCACGGTCGTCTGCGTCATGACGCACGACCCCAAGTTCGACGTCCCGCTGCTGCAGGTCGCGTTCGGGCTCCCGGAGGGCGCGTACCTCGGTGCGATGGGCTCCCGGCGCACGCACGACGACCGGCTGCGCCGGCTCCGCGTCGCGGGCGCGACCGAGGAGCAGATCGGCCGCCTGCACAGCCCGATCGGGCTCGACCTCGGGGCGCGCACGCCCGAGGAGACCGCCGTCTCCATCGCGGCCGAGATCATCGCGCTGCGCTGGGGCGGGATCGGCGCCCCGCTCCGCTCGACCACGGGCGAGATCCATCGCGACGCCGGCACGCTCGGCGCGCCGCTCGTCCACGACACCGGGAGGCTCTCATGACGGCCCCGTCGCTCGACGTCGTCGAGCGGATCGCGCAGCTCACCGCGATGCGTGAGCCCTTCGTCCACGCCACGGTCGTCCGGGCCCAGCACCCGACGTCGGCCCGGCCGGGCGACCAGGCGATCGTGCACCAGGACGGCACGATCGAGGGCTTCGTCGGCGGGCAGTGCGCCGTCGGCGCCGTCCGCACCGCGGCCCTCGACGCGCTCGCCGAGGGCGAGAGCGTGCTGCTGCGCGTGCTGCCCGACGGCGTCGACGGCTTCCCGGACGCTCCGGGGGCGCGCGTGGTCGTCAACCCGTGCCTGTCGGGCGGCTCGCTCGAGATCTTCCTGCAGCCGATGCTGCCCGCGGCCGTGGTGCACGTGGTCGGGACCAGCCCGATCGCCCGGGCGGTGGCCGGTCTCGCCGCGCAGGTCGGCTTCCAGGTCTCCGCGGGCGAGGACGGCGCCGGCGTGCCGCGCGGGACGGTGGCGACCGTCGTCTCGGGTCACGGTCACGGCGAGACCGAGGCGATCCGGGCCGCGCTGGACGCGGGCGTGCCGTACGTCGGGCTCGTCGCGAGCCTCAAGCGGGGCGCGTCCGTCGTCGACGAGCTGCGGCTCGACGACGACGAGCGGGCGCGCGTGCGCACCCCGGCCGGCCTCGACATCGGCGCCGTCACGCCCGGCGAGATCGCGCTGTCGATCATGGCCGACGTCGTCCGCGCGATCCGCACCGACGGCATCGCACCGGCGACCGAGACCGCCGACGTGCCCGGACCGCCGGTGGTCGACCCGGACGTGTTCCGCCGCCCGCTCCCGCTGGTCGAGACGACCACGGCCCAGGTCGTCGACCCGGTCTGCGGCATGACGGTCACGGTCGTGGGCGGGACGCCGCACGCGCTGGTCGACGGCCAGGACTACTGGTTCTGCTGCCCGTCGTGCCGGGACCGGTTCGTGGCCCAGCAGTCCCAAGGCGCGTAGGAAGAGGGCGGGATGGGTTCGGTCACCGGGCTGGTGCTGGCCGCGGGTGGTTCGCGTCGGCTCGGCCGCGCGAAGCAGCTGCTGCCGCTCGGCGACGGCACGCTGCTCGACGCGACCCTGGACATGGCCCGGCGGTGCGGCTTCGACCAGCTCGTCGTCGCGCTGGGGGGATCGGCGGACGACGTCGTGGCGACGGTCGACCTGTCCGGTGCCGAGGTCGTGCGCAACGACGCGTACGGCAGCGGCTGCTCGTCGTCGATCGTCGCCGCACTGCCCGCGGTCGCGGCCGACGCCGACGGCGTCGTGCTGCTCCTGGGCGACCAGCCGTTCGTCGCACCCGAGTCCGTCGTCGGCCTCGTGCGCGCGGCGCGCGGCGCCGCGGTCGGCGTCTGCCAGTACCGCGACGGCATCGGCCACCCGTTCTGGCTCGGCCGCGAGACCTTCGACGCACTGGGCCGCCTCCACGGCGACAAGGGCGTATGGAAGCTGGTCGACGCCGCCGGGCCCACGCTCGTGTCCTACCCGGTCGACGCCGCCGTCCCGCGCGACGTCGACACCTGGGACGACTACCAAGAGCTCCTGGCCGAGCGGGAGGCCCGCCCATGAGCGGGCAGCCCGCCGTCGAGGAGACCACGCCAGAGGGGGCATCGTGTACGAGATCGCGCTGACCGTGGCCGCGTGCCTGCGCGCCGGGACCGACGTCGACGTCGCGTGGGTGATCGACGCCGAGGGCTTCGACGACCGCAACCCCACCGAGGCGCTCGCGCTCACGCCGGGCGGTGGGCGTGTCGGCGCCGCGCTGGGCGGTGCGCTCGACGGCCAGCTCGCGACGCTCGCGGTCCGCGGGAGCCCGGGCCGGCTGCTCGACGTCGTCGTGCCCGAGGTCGACGCCCTGGTCGCCGGCCTGCCCGGCGGGGGCGGCAGCGCCCGGTGCCTGCTGGTGCCCGCGACCCGCCTGCCCGCGGACCTCTGGGAACGGCTCGAGGCGCGCGAGGCCGTGTGCCTCGTCACCCGGCTGGCCGAGGACGGGACGGTCGTCGAGACGACCCTGTTCACCGACGACGACCTCGCCGGCGCCCCGGCGGCCGCGCGCGAGCTCGCCGCGGCCGGGAGCAGCGCGACGGCGCTCGTCGGCGACCTGGCGATCACCGTGCTGCGCGCGATGCCGACGTTCGTCGTCGCGGGGCCCGGACCCGTCGCGGCCGCGGTCGCGGCGGCTGCCGCACCGCTCGGCTGGGCCGTGCGGGCGACGGCCGACGTCGCCACCGCGACCGGCTGGTGCGCCCGCCTCGCCGCGATCGACAAGGTCCTCGTGGCCGGCCACGACCTCGACTTCGCGGGGCCCGTGCTGGCCGCGGCGCTCGGCACGCCCGCCGGCTACATCGGTGCCGTCGGGTCCCGCCGGATGCACGAGCAGCGCACCCTGTGGCTGCTCGACCGCGGCGTCACCGGCGTCGAGCGGGTCCGCTCCCCCGCGGGCCTCGACATCGGCGCGACCACCCCGGCCGAGATCGCGATCAGCGTGCTCGCCGAGGTCATCGCCGCGGGCTCCGCCCCGGCCTACAGTGGAACCGAGACCGAACAGCACCCAGGAGGCAGACCGTGAGCCCGCAACCCGCCCCACGTCCCGACGACGCCGTCGAGGTGCTGCGCGCGGTCTGGTCCGCCGAGGGCCAGAACCTCGACCCCGACGCCGAGTGCGGCCCGCAGACGTCGTGCCGCAACATGGTGGGCGTCAGCTTCGACGGCATGGCCGAGCCGGGCACCGACCTGAACCAGGCATGGCGCGACCGGCTCGAGAGCGAGGGCAAGAGGGCAGGGTCGGAGGCGTCGATCCGCGACCTCGTGCTCGGCCGTCCGGCCCGCGGATGAGCGGCACCGGATCGGTCCGCGAGCTGACCGACACCCTCCGCGGCGGGGGGTACCTGGCCGACCGCGGCCTGGCGACGACCCTGCACCTGGCGATGGCCCTCGACCGGCCGGTCCTGCTCGAGGGCGAGGTCGGCGTCGGCAAGACCGAGGTGGCCAAGGTCCTCGCCAACGTCCTGGGCCGTGACCTCATCCGGCTCCAGTGCTACGAGGGCATCGACACGAGCCAGGCCCTCTACGAGTGGGACTACGCGCGCCAGCTGCTGCACATCCGCGCGCTGTCGGAGCGCGGGCTCAGCGACGACGCCGCCGTCGCGGGCCTGTTCGGGCCGGAGTTCCTGCTCGAGCGGCCGCTCCTGCGCGCGGTGCGCGCCGGCGACCGCGCCGTCCTGCTCGTCGACGAGATCGACCGGGCCGACGACGAGTTCGAGGCGTTCCTGCTCGAGCTGCTCTCCGACTTCCAGATCACCATCCCGGAGGTCGGCACGATCCGGGCCGAGCAGCCACCGCTCGTCGTCGTCACCTGCAACCGGACGCGCGAGCTCCACGACGCGCTCAAGCGGCGCTGCCTCTACCACTGGGTGGGCTACCCCGACCCGGAGCGCGAGGTCGAGATCGTGCTGACGCGCCAGCCCGGGGTCGCCGAGGAGCTGACGCGCAAGGTCGTCGCGGCTGTGCAGCGGCTGCGCGGCCTCGACCTGGCCAAGCCGCCCGGCGTGGCCGAGACGATCGACTGGGCGCGCGCCCTCGACCTGCTCGGCGCGACCGAGCTCGACGCCCAGGCGGTCGAGGACACGCTCGGGACCGTGATCAAGGAGCGGGACGACCTCGACGTCGTGCGCGAGAACCTCGACCGGGTGGTCGCCCGTGGGTGATGCGGGCTCCCCCGGCGGCGAGCTCGTCGAGAGTCTGGTCGGGTTCGCCCGTGAGCTGCGCGCGGCCGGCATCCGGGTCGGCCCCGGTGACATCCTCGGGTACTGCGCGGCCGCGGCCGTCCTCGACCCGTCCGACCTGACCGACCTCTACTGGGCGGGCCGGGCGTCGCTGGTGACCGGTCACGACCAGGTGCCCGTGTACGACCTCACCTTCCGGCGCTACTTCCTGGGCGACGCCGAGGCCGGGTCCGGGCCGGACCGCCCGTCACACCCCCGCCCGCAGGCGGAGCACCGCGGCACCATCCAGGTGCCGCGGCCCGACAGCGGCGCGGGCAGCGAGCTCGAGCAGGAGGCCGCCCGGCTGGGGCTCGTCGCGGCCGACGTCGCGGTGCTGCGCAACCGGTCGTTCGCCACGTGCACGCCCGACGAGCTGGTCGCCCTGCGCCGGATCATGCGCTCGATGCGGCTCGCCCCGCCGGAGCGGCGCTCGCGACGCTCTCGGCGCGCGTCGTCGGGCCCGATGCCGGACATGCGCCGGACGGTGCACCAGGCGTTGCGGCGCGGTGGCGAACCCGTCGCGTTCTACCGGCGCCGCCGCCGGCTCAAGCCTCGCCCGCTCGTGCTGCTGCTCGACGTCTCGGGCTCGATGGCGGACTACTCCCGCAGCCTGGTGCAGTTCGCCTACTCCGCCCGGCGCGGGTCCGTCTCACGGGTCGAGGTGTTCTGCTTCGGCACCCGGCTCACCCGCGTGACGCGTGAGCTGACCCACCGCCGCCCGGACGCGGCGCTCGACCGCGCCGCCCGCGCGGTCGTCGACTGGGAGGGTGGCACCCGGATCGGCGAGTCGGTCGACGCCTTCGTCCGTGACTGGGGCCGGCGTGGCGTCGCGCGCGGCGGGATCGTGGTCATCTGCTCGGACGGTCTGGACCGCGGCGACCCCGAGCTGCTCGACCGCGCGCTCGAACGGCTCTCGCGGCAGTGCCACCGCCTGGTCTGGCTCAACCCGCACCGCGGCGACGACCGGGACTTCCAGCCCACGACGCTCGGCATGATGGTCGCGGCGCCGCACGTCGACGTCCTGCTGTCGGGCCACGACCTGGGCAGCCTCGAAGAGCTCGCGGCCGTGCTGCCGACGCTCAGCCAGGTGCCGCGACGGGCGGTCGCACGATGATCCGCCTGGGCTCCCTCGCGGGTTACCCGTTCGAAGGCCCGCGGGTCCTCGCGGGCTGGACTCCCCCGCCCGTCGCCGGCGTGTTCGCCATCGCCTACCGGCCCGACGCCGACTCCCGCCCCGACCGCTACGCCTTCGTGGACTTCGGACAGGCCGACGACCTCTCGGCGGTCGGGCTGCCGTTCCGGCACCCGCGCGCCACCTGCTGGGTCGAGCGGGCCGGCAGCCGCTGGGGCGTGTACGTGTGCACCTACGAAGTGCCGGGCGGGCTCGCGTCGCACCGCGAGGAGATCGTGCGCGAGCTCGTCGCGGTCTACCGCCCGGGTTGCCACGACCAGCGCTACGACCACGCCTGGAAGGACGAGTGGATCGGCCGCGACCTCGGTCAAGAGCCTCCCGTGGAGAGATAGCCACCGAGGGCCGGTAGGCCGGATGCGTGCGTCTCCTGGCGAGCATCGAGTCGTCCCACGACGAAGCGCCCCTGGCATCGAGCCAGGGGCGCTTCGGTCGTCCACCCGTCCGGGTGGGCAGCTACTGAGGGAGGGCGACCACCACATCCTTCGATGCGGCCACCGGCATGCCGGCCAGGGCGCCGCTCAGGACCCGACGGGCGCCTGAGTCTCGTCCGGCCGGTAGCCCACGCCGTCGTGCAGGCGTGAACGGCGACGGCCGGACGCAGGAAGGTTCGGCGGCCGGGTGCCGGACTGCGGTTCGGTCGACGGCTCGGGGTACGTCACGCCCGTGACGATGCCCTCGGCCATGCCGTACAGCAGCGGCAGCGCGCCGGCGACCACTCCGCCGGTCCGGTTGATGTGTGCGACGCCGCCCTGGATCGGCTCGGCGTTCGTCACGATCTCGCGCACGATGTCGCTGCACTCCTCAAGGGTGCCGGCGACGCGCGTGAGCTGGGAGCCCACCACGTAGAGATAGATCGCCAGCACCGCCACGAGGGCGACGATCGCGACCACGGACAGCACGATCATGGTCGTCATGCCTACCTCACCTTCTTGAGCACGCGGCCGAGGAACAGGTGGTGCTCGAGCCCTTCGGCGAGCACCGCCTCGACGCCACGAGCCGTCTCGGCGATGAGGCGCGAGTCGGACGTGTTCGCGGCCGCGGCCCGCAGCGTCTCGCGGATCGACGTCACGCGACGCTCGATCGTGCGGACCTCCAGCACCAGGACCGTCAGCAGCCCTGCCACCGCGGCCACGACCACGTAGCCCGCGATGATCATGACCCACCACGCGGTGGTGTCGTCCATGTCAGCCTCCCAGCCTGGTGCGGCCGCGGTGCAGCCCGTCGACGATCACGTGGGCGTGATCGATCGTCGTCGAGAGCTGGCTCAGCGCCGCGGTGTTCCGTACGGACTCCGCGAGCGACTCGTCGATGTCCTTCGCCTGCTTCGCGATCGTGTGTGCGAGCGCGATGATCGTCACGACGAGCGCGACGACTGCGACCACCACCACGCCCAGCGCGGTGAAGCCGATGACCCATCCGGTACTCATGACCCCTGCCTCACCCTCATCAGACCGTCTCGCAGAAGTCGCGAACCGGCTTGAGGCTCGCGTTGACCGAGGGCAACACCTCGGGCACCGTGCTGGTGCGCTGCGCGACGATGCGCACGCCCGCGAGCACGGAGTCGAGGCTCCGGCGCACCGCTCGCAGGTGGAAGATCACCCGGAACAGCGCGAGCGCGGCGGTCGCGACCACGAGCACGCCGATGACGACGGTCACCCATGCGACTGCAGGCATGGCGTCTCCTCTCTGAGTCTGTGCACGACTACCACCACTCCTAGCTCAGCAGCTTCGAGACGGACCCTGCGTACCGCACGGCCCCGTTCGCGACGTCCTTGATCGTGCTGTCGGTCGTCGCCAGCGCCTCGGGCACCCCGTCGAGCTCGCCGGCGAGCGCGAGCCCGCCGTCGAGGATCTCGTCGCTGGCGCCACGGATGCGCTCACACGCGGCGAGCACCCGGTTGAGCAGCGCGACGAGCACCGGAACGATCACGACGACCAGCAGTCCGTTGCCGATCCACCACAACGTCATCCCCACGCCCTCCTACACTCGGCCCGGCTGATAGGGCATGAAGAACCGCCGGAAGACGCGCGTCAGCGCCATCTTCGTGGCCTGCATGCCGATCGCGAGGCCGCTGGCCGGTGACGCGACACCCGCCCGCTCGGGGTCTTCGCCCCGCTGGATCGCACCGAGCCGCTGCTGGACGGTGCCGGCGAACTGCCGGATGAGCACCGACGTGACGTCGGAGACCATGCCGCGGCCGTACTGCGCCGCGGCGCCCGAGAGCTGCAGGTCCATGTCGATCGTCGCGGTCGTGCGCTGCGCCCCCTGCGGCACGAGTCGCACGCTCATCGACATGGTCGCCTGGCCACGGCCCTTCTGCTCGGCGCCCTGGGCGTCGACGACCATCCGCTTGGTGGCGTCGTCACGCTCGACCACCTGCGCGACGCCGTCGAACTGCAGCCGCACCGGTCCCATCCGGATCGCGACCTCGCCGCGGTACCGGTCGTCGCCCAGCTCGCCCGTGAGGGTCGTGCCGGGCAGGCACGCGGCCACCTGCGGAATCTTCTCGAAGAACGCCCACACCGCGTCGACCGACTGGTCGACCTCGAACTCGTCGCTGATGCGCATGGCCGGCCCCCTCAGTCGCCCATGAGCGCCGGCGGCGCCCCGGAGATGTCCCGGCCCGTGCGCAACGCCTCGTAGACGCGGTCGGGCAGCACGGGCATGTCGATGTTGCGCACGCCCGTCTCCTTGATGGCGTCCATGACGGCGTTGACGAAGGCGGCCGGGCCGCCGACGGTGGCGCACTCGCCGATGCCCTTGGCCCCGATGGGGTGGTGCGGGCAGGGCGTGACGACCTCGTGGAGCTCGAAGCCCGGCGTCTCCCACGCGGTCGGCACCAGGTAGTCCATGAAGTTCGAGCCGACGCAGTTGCCCTCGGCGTCGAAGGTGATGAACTGCATGGCCGCCATGGCGTACGCCTCGGTGAGGCCGCCCATGATCTGGCCCTCGACGATCATCGGGTTGATCCGGACGCCGCAGTCGTCGACCGCGACCATCCGCAGCACGTCCCACACACCCGTCGCTGGGTCGATCTCGACCTTGGCGATGTAGCACGCGAACGGCCACGTCAGGTTCGGCGGGTCGTAGTAGGCGTTGGCCTCGAGCCCTGGCTCCATGCCGTCCGGCATGTTGCCGTAGGCGGCCATGGCGCACTCCTGGATCGTGACGCCGTGGTCGGGTGCGCTGCGCACGTAGAAGCGCCCGAGCTCCCAGTCGACGTCCTCCTCCGAGACCTCCAGGAGGTGGGCGGCGAGCTTGCGCGCCTTGGCCTTGATCTTGCGCGAGACCATCGCGATGGCGGCGCCCGCGACGGGCGTGCTGCGCGAGGCGTACGTGCCCATGCCGAACGGGGCCGTGTCGGTGTCGCCCTCCTCGACCAGGACGTCGTCGGCCGGGATGCCGAGCTCGTGCGCGACGATCTGCGCCCACGTGGTCTCGTGCCCCTGGCCCTGGCCGCGCGCGCCGGTGCGCAGGATCGCCTTGCCGGTCAGGTGGACCCGCAGCTCCGCGGAGTCGAACATCTTGATGCCCAGGATGTCGTACTCGCGGCTGTTGCCCGCGCCGAGCGGCTCGGTCATGGTCGAGATGCCGATGCCCAGGAGCCGGCCGCGCTTGCGCGCCTCCTCCTTCTCGCGCTCGAAGTCGGCGTAGCCGATCGCCTCGAGCCCCAGGTCGAGGCACTTGGCGTACTGGCCCGAGTCGGTCAGGAAGCCGAACGCGGTGCGGTGCGGGAAGTCGTCGTCGCGCACGAAGTTGCGACGCCGGAACTCCGCCTGGTCCATGCCGAGGTCGTCGGCCGCCGCCTGCACCATGCGTTCCTGGAAGTACATCGCCTCGGTGACCCGGAAGGAGCACCGGTAGGCGACGCCGCCAGGCGCCTTGGTGGTGTAGACGCCGCGGTCCCGCATGTACGCGGTCGGGATGTCGTAGCACGCGAACGCCGAGTGCAGCAGGCCGATCTTGAACTTGCTGGGCTGGGCGTCGGCGAAGAACGCGCCGTGGTCCGAGACGGTCGTCATGCGGACGCCGAGGATCTTGCCGTCCTTGCGCAGCGCCATCTCGCCGTCGAGGTACATGTCGCGGCCGAAGCCGGTCGAGATGAGGTTGCCCGTCCGGTCCTCGATCCACTTGACCGGTCGCTCGGTGAGGATCGACGCGAGGATCGAGGCCACGTAGCCCGGGTAGACCGGCACCTTGTTGCCGAAGCCACCGCCGATGTCGGGCGAGACGATCCGGATCATGTGCTCGGGCAGCTCGGCGATGAGCGAGACGGCGGCGCGCACGATGTGCGGAGCCTGCGTCGTCATGTAGACCGTGAGCTTGCCGGTCGAACGGTCGAAGTCGGCGATGGATCCGCAGGTCTCGAGCGGCGACGGGTGCGAGCGCGGGTAGTGCAGGCGCATGCGGGACACGACGTCGGCCTCGGCGAACGCGCGCTCCGTGGCCTCGGCGTCCCCGACCTCCCAGTCGAAGACGACGTTGTCCTGCTGGCCCGCCTTGTCGTCGCGGATGAGCGGGGCGTCGGCCGCGAGCGCCTGCTCGGGGTTGACGACGGGCGGCAGGGGCTCGTAGTCGACGACGATCGCCTCGACGCCGTCACGGGCGATGTACGGGTCGTCGGCGATGACGCATGCGACCTCCTGGCCCTGGAACCGCACCTTGTCGGTCGCCAGCACCGCCTGCGTGTCGTACGACAGGGTCGGCATCCACCCGAGGTTGCGGGCGGCCATCATCTCGCCCGTGAGCACGAGCCGAACGCCCGGGATGTCGTAGGCCTTGCTCGTGTCGATCGACCGGATCCGCGCGTGCGCGAGCGGGCTGCGCAGGATCTCCATGTGGAGCATCCCGGGCAGCACGATGTCGTCGACGTAGCGGCCCTTGCCGCGGATGAAGCGGTCGTCCTCCACGCGCTTGCGGCTGGCACCCATGCCGCCGATGCGTACCTCGTCGAGCGCGGTCATGACGTGCTCCCCTCGGCAGGCGGGACCTCGCCGCGACGCTTCGCGGCAGCCCACAGGACGGACTTGACGATGTTCTGGTAGCCGGTGCAGCGACACAGGTTGCCGCCCAGCGCCCACCGGACCTCGTCCTCGGTCGGGTCGGGGTTCTCCTCGAGCAGGGCCTTGGTCGTCAGCATCATGCCGGGCGTGCAGAACCCGCACTGCAGCCCGTGCTCCTGCTTGAAGCCCTCCTGGATCGGGTCGAGCTCGCCCGGCGTGCCGAGCCCCTCGACCGTCGTGACGTCGTGCCCGTCCGCCTGGACCGCGAGCACGGTGCAGCTCTTGACGGGCGCGCCGTCGAGCAGCACGGTGCAGGCGCCGCAGTTGGTGGTGTCGCAGCCGGTGTGCGTCCCCGTGAGCCGCAGGCCCTGCCGGAGCAGGTGGGCCAGCAGGAGCCGGGGCTCGACGTCGGCGGTGCGGGGCTGGCCGTTGACGGTGATCGTCACCCGGCGTACAGGGACGGAGCTGTCGGCGTCCCCGGTGATCTCCTCGAACAGGCTCGTCATGTCAGGCCGCGCTCTCCTCGGTTTGTGGGATCCGGCGCAGGATCCGCTCGACGAATGTGGTCACGACGTGCCGCTTGTAGTCGGCGCTGCCGCGGTGGTCGGTTCGTGGCTGGGCGGCCTGCCCCGCGAGCGCGGCCGCCTCGGCGATCGTCTTCGCGGTGAGCGGCGACCCGACGAGCACGGCGGCGGCGTCGGAGGCGTCGATCGTCGCGGGCCCGACGCCCGTGAGCGCGATGCCGGCGCGAACCACGACGCCGCCCGCGAGCTCGACCGCGACGGCGGCGCCCGCCGTCGCGAAGTCGCCGACGCGCCGCTCGAGCTTGAGGTACCCGCCTGCGGCGGTGCCGCGGGGTGCCGGGACGACGGCCTCGACGGCCAGCTCGTCCATGGCCAGGGCCGTCTCGAACGGGCCCGTCACGAACTGCGAGATGTCGATCGTGCGCCGGCCGCGCGGGCCCTGAGCCACGACGTGACCGCCGAGGGCCGTGACGACCGCGGACCAGTCGCCCTGCGGGTCGGCGTGGCACAGCGACCCGACGAGCGTGCCGCGGTTGCGCACGATGGGGTCGGCGATGAGCGGTGCGGCCGCGGCCATGGTCGGCTGGGCGGCGACGATCGGCGAGCGCTCGATCGTCGCGTGCCGGCACAGGGCGCCGATGCGGATCGTGCCGTCCGGGTCGGCGCGCAGGTAGTCGAGCCCGCGCACCTCGTTGATGTCCACGAGGAGCTCGGGCGACGCGAAGCGGAGCTTGAGCAGCGGGATCAGGCTCTGCCCGCCCGCCAGGATCTTGGCCTCGCCGCCGCCGGCGCGGAGCAGGTCGATCGCCTCGTCGACGGTGCGCGGAGCCTCGTAACGGAACCGGGCTGGGTACACGGCTCAGCCCTCGGTCGACGGGTCGGGGACGGCCACGGGCAGCGACTCGATCTCCGTCGGGTCCGGGCGGCGGCGCTGGTGCGGCGGCCACGGACCCTTGACGGGCTGTCCGGCGATCTTGAAGTACTCGACCATCTCTCCAAAAGCCCACACGGTGGGGCTCCCGCCTTCCTTCGGTGAGTGCTCGATGAGCTCGTACACGCGCGGGTTGCCCCGGCTGTGACCCGTCGACTCGATCGGCATTCGCGCGTCCCTCCACAACGATGTGACTTCGCGGCACGCCACATGATCGCCGTCGACGATTGTCGAACGTGCCAGGGACAACACTAGGGGGTCCGCGAACCGTTTTGGACCCCCCACCTGCAGAAATATTTCCTGCGACCCGGTTTCCACCCGCCCGCGGGACAGAAGGAAAAAAGGGCCACCCCGGCACCTCACCGGAAATTTCCTTGCCGGCCACCCGTGACCGTGCCGACGATGCGAGCATGGCCCCTCGACGCGCCGACATGTTCACCGCCGACGGAACGCCCTCCCCCGACGACCCCCGGGAGGCGGGACCGACGCGGGCCGACGAGCGCACGACCCTGGTCGAGGCTCTGCGCTGCGAACGGCTGACGCTCGAGCTCAAGTGCGAGGGCCTCGACGCCGACGCCATGGCGCGCCGCTCGGTCGAGCCGTCCACGATGTCGCTGCTCGGGATGGTCCGCCACCTCGCCGAGATGGAGCGTGCGACCTTCCGCGTCCTCATGGCGGGCCAGGACGTGCCGGCCCTGTACCGGTCCGACGACGACCCCGACGGCGACTTCGACGGCGCGGTCGCCGACCCCCGCGTGGTCGCCGAGGCGTGGGACGCCTGGCGCACCGAGGTGGACTTCTCGACGCGGTTCGTCGCGCAGGCGCCGAGCCTCGACATCACGGCCGACGACCCCGACAACAAGCACGGCAGCGGCGGTGGCGAGCTGTCCCTGCGCGACGTGCTGGTCGGCATGATCACGGAGTACTCGCGTCACATGGGCCACGTCGACCTGCTGCGCGAGCGCATCGACGGCCGCATCGGCCAGTGAGACCTCAGCGCTCGAGGCCGAGCGTCGCGATGAGGTCCTCGTGGAGCTCGAACCAGACCTGGTGGAACGAGTCGCGGTCGGTCGCCGTGATCCATCCGGGCTCGGTCGCCGAGCGGGCCAGGGCCGCCTCGAGACGGGCGTGGTAGCCGGCGAACCGCACCAGGTGGCGCGTCAGCCGCTGCTCGAAGCCGTCCAGCGCGTCCGCCGCCGCCCCCAGCGCGGCGATCGTCTCGCCGAGAGCGACCGGCGTGCCGATGCCCAGCTCGGCGAGCTGCCAGGCCGTGCACGCCGCGGTGACGCTCTCGTTGACCACCAGGAACTCCCGGTACACGTGCTCGACCGTGCGCCGGGCACCGGCCTCCTCGAGCTCCGCAGCGAGCAGTCGTTCGCCGTGCCGCCTGCCCGCCTCGGTCATCGACCAGCCGCTGTCCCCCGCGAACGACGACGACGTGACCCGGCCCTGCGCCTGGGCGTCGAGCAGGTGCTCGACGACGTCGCGCTCGGGCAGGCCGACGCGTCGCGCGATGCGGTCGGCGTCGGCGTACCCGAGCGTCCGCACGGCATGGAGCACCAGGACGTCGCCCGGCGTGGCCGCGCTCATGCGCCAGCGACCCTCGGCCCGGCGGACACCGAGCCAGCCGTGCCGTCGACGACGACCGGCCGGCCCGCCGGCAACGTCGTCGTCGCACGATCGACCGCGACGACCGCGGGGATCCTCAGCTCACGGGCCACGATGGCGGCATGGGCGAGGATGCCGCCCGTCTCCGTGACCACGGCCGCGGCCCGGACCAGCAGCGGCGTCCAGGCGGGCGACGTCGTGCGGCAGACCAGCACGTCACCCGCGTCGAACGTGCCGAAGTCGTCGAGCCCGGTGACGACCCGCACCGGCCCGGCCGCCACGCCCGGGCTCGCGGGCGTGCCTGTCGCCAGGACCTCGCCGGGCTGCGACGGCCGGGTGCCGGCCGGCGGTGCCGTGGTGATCGGCCGGGCCTGGAGCAACCACAGCGTGCCGGAGGAGATCGCCCACTCGACGTCCTGCGGTCGGCCGAAGAGGTGCTCGACGCGCCGGGCGGCCGTCGCGACCTCGACCGACTGCTGCGCGGTGATCGCCGGGTCCGCGGTGATCACCGGCTCGGTCGACGCCTCCTGCCGGACCGTGGCGTCGCCCCGCACCGTCCAGCGCTCGGGCGTCACGGTTCCGCCCACGAGCCGGTCCCCGCGCCCTCGCACCGCCTCGACGACGACCTCGTCCGCGCCCGTGACCGGGTGCCGCGTGAACGCCACGCCCGCCGCGTCGGGCTCGACCATGACCTGCACGATCACCGGGACCACGTCGGGGACCGGGTCGCCGACCGCGGCGGCGTAGGCGCGCGCGGACGGCGTTCCGCCCGAGCGTGCGGTCCGGCGGACGGCCGCCGCGATGTCGGTGGGAGCGTCGGGGGACGCGTCGGCGGGAGCGTCAGTGGGAGCGGACGGCAGGAACGTGGCGAGCTGGCCCGCGTAGGACGTGCGGACGCCGTCCTCGGCGAGCGCCGAGGACCGCACCGCGTACGGGCCCGGACCGAGCCGCCGCAGCGCCTCGTCGAGGTCGTGCTCCCAGCCGTCCCGGCCCGCGTGCGGGATCACGAGCCCGTCGGGCACCGCGAGTCCGGCGTCGAGGAGCCGTCTCAGCCCGACCGCCTTCGCACCGCACGTGCCGTCGGCCTCGCGGAGCGGGACCACGGCTCAGCCCTCGCCGTCGAGCCGGGCCAGCACCCGGTGCATGCGCTGCTGCGCCGCCTGCCCCGAGCCGAGCCCGAGCGCCTGCCCGATGTCCTGGAACGTCATCCCGGCGCCGCGTGCCGCGAAGAGCAGCGCCGCCTCGATCTGGTCGAGCTCGGTCCGCGCCGAGGCGAGCAGGCCGAGCCCGGCCGCCAGGACGCCCGGGTCGGCGTCCGGCCGGCCCGCCTCCCAGGCGGCGAACCGCACCAGGTCTGCGTCCGACGGCGGCTGGCCGGAGGCCTGCCACGGACGGGGGCCGAGCTCGGACGCGCCGGCGTCGTGCACGACGGCCCGCAGGTCGTCGAGCGCACGGGCGCTGCGCTGGTCGTCGGTGCTCACCGCACCAGTCGACGGCATCAACGCGTCGTTGTCAACAGAGTGTTACGTTCTTCGCCACGTGCCCGGGAGCTCGGAGCCGCCTCACGACGCGCTCGCCGCGGGGGCCACCTCCTCGGCGGCCGGCTCGCCGCTGAGGTGCCGCGCGGTGTTGACCAGACCCACGTGGCTGAAGGCCTGCGGCATGTTGCCGAGCTGGCGTCCGGTGCGGGCGTCGTACTCCTCGCTGAGCAGCCCGAGGTCGTTGCGCAGCCCGAGCAACCGCTCGAACAGCCGGACGGCCTCGTCGTGCCGGCCGATGCCGTGCAGCGCGTCGGCGAGCCAGAAGCTGCAGATCAGGAACGTGCCCTCGCGTCCGGGCAGTCCGTCGACCCCGCCCCCGGGTGCGGACTCGTAGCGGAGCACGAAGCCGTTCTCGGTCAGCTCACGCTGCACGGCCTCGACGGTCCCGACGACGCGCGGGTCGTGCCACGGCAGGAAGCCGACGCGCGGGATGAGCAGCAGCGACGCGTCGAGGCCTTGCGAGCCGTAGTACTGGGTGAACGTGTTCCGCTCGGCGTCGAACCCTCGCTCGAGCACGTCCGCGTGGATCCGGTCGCGCAGCGCTCGCCACCGGTCGACCGGCCCGTCCAGCCCGAGCTCGGTCACGGCGCGCACGCCGCGGTCGATGCCGACCCAGGCCATGACGCGGGAGTGGACGAACTCGCGCGCCGGTCCCCTGACCTCCCAGAGCCCGTTGTCGGGCTGGTCCCAGTGCCCCTCGAGGAAGTCGAGCAGCGCCTGCTGCAGGCGCCAGGCGTCGTCGTCGGCCGCGAGACCCGCGATGCGCCCGAGGTGCAGCCCGTCCAGGACCTCGCCCCAGACGTCGAGCTGCAGCTGCGAGACCGCCCCGTTGCCGATCCGCACCGGGGCCGACCCCTCGTAGCCGGGCAGCCAGGGAACCTCGATCTCGGGGATGCGGCGCCGGCCGTCGAGCCCGTACATGATCTGCAGGTCCGGGGGGTCGCCCGCGACCGCGCGCAGCAGCCACTCGCGCCACGCCCGCGCCTCGTCCACGAAGCCCGTGCCCAGCAGCGCCTGGAGCGTGAACGCGGCGTCGCGCAGCCAGCAGAACCGGTAGTCCCAGTTGCGCGAGCCGCCGATCACCTCCGGGAGCGACGTCGTCGCGGCCGCCGCGATCCCGCCCGTCGGCGCGTACGTCAGCGCCTTGAGCGTGATGAGCGAGCGGCTGACGGCGTCCTGCCACTGCCCGACGTACGTGGACCGGCCGATCCACGACGTCCAGAACTCCTCGGTGTCCGCGAGCGCGTCGTCGGCGTCGGGCGGGACGGGCTGCGGCTGGTGCGACGGGTGGTACGTCAGCACGAACGGCACACGGTCCCCGGCTGCGACCTCGAACCTCGCCAGCAGCGCCCCGTCCTCGCGCACGACGTCGACCGGGGTCGCGAGCGCGGCCGCGTCCGGGCCGGCGACCGCTCCGAAGTCCGGCCCCATCCGGGTGATCCACGGCGTCACGCTGCCGTAGTCGAACCGCAGGCGCAGGTCCATCGACATGGGGACCCGCCCGCTGACGCCCTCGACGATGCGGACGAGGTCCGCCGCCTCGCCCCGGGGCGGCATGAAGTCGACGATCCTGACCCGGCCCTCGGGGGTCTCCCACTCGCTCTCGAGGATGGCCGTGTCGGGGCGGTACCGCCGGGTCGTGCACGGGCCGCCGGACGCCGGACCGAGCCGCCACGTCCCGTTGCGTTCGTCACCCAGGAGCGCCGCGAAGCAGGCGGGTGAGTCGAAGCGCGGCAGGCACAGCCAGTCCACCGCGCCGTCCCGTCCGACGAGTGCCGCGGTGTGCAGGTCGCCCACCATGCCGTAGTCCTCGATGCGCTGAGCCACGGGTCGAGTCTTGGGCTGCGCCCGGGACCACGCACGCCGTCCGCCCTGGGCAGCGCCTCCCGTGCCTGTCGCGTCGAACCTGCCTAGGGTCGGCGCATGGGATCCGAGAGCATGCCTTCTGTCTGTGTCGTCGCCCCCGAACCCCTCCTGATGGTCGAGATCGAGGCGGGCCGGTCGGGCAGCTCGCCCGAGGTGCACGTCCACCCCGGCGGGCAAGGTCTGTGGATCGCGCGGATGGCGTCCTCGCTGGGCGCGCAGGTGACCGTCTGCGGGCCGTTCGGCGGCGAGACGGGCACCGTGGCGGCCCAGCTCGCCGAGGCGGAGGACCTGCGGCTCCTGCGCACGGCGGGCGGGAGCAACGGGGCCACGGTGCAGGACCGCCGCTCCGGGGACCCGGAGGAGGTCGTCACGACGCCCGCGGACATGTTCGACCGGCACGCGCTCGACGACCTCTACAGCACGGCGCTCGCGACCGGGCTCGACGCCCGGGTGTGCATCCTGACCGGCACCGAGCAGGACATCGGGGTGCCCGCCGACTTCTACGGCCGGCTCACGCGCGACCTCGCGGCCTCGGGAGCCCAGGTCGTCGCCGACCTGTCCGGCGACGCCGCGGCCGCCGTCGCGCAGGAGGCGTGCACCGTGATCAAGATCAGCCACGAGGAGCTCGTCGAGGGCGGGTTCGCCGAGGACGACAGCGAGAAGGAGCTCCGCCGGGCGGCCGAGCGCTGGATCGACGACGGGCCGAGCGCGGTCGTGGTCTCCCGCGCCGACGACCCCACGCTGCTCGTGACCGCCGACAGCGCCTACAGCCTGACGGCGCCACCGGTCACGACGGTCGAGCACCGGGGCGCCGGGGACTCGATGACCGCGGGTATCGCGGTCGGGATCGCCCGGGGCCTCGACCTGCCGGACGCCGTCCGGCTCGGTGCCGCCGCGGGGGCGCTCAACGTGGCCCGGCACGGGCTGGGGACCGGACGGCGGGACCAGATCGAGAGCTTTGCCGGTCGGGTGGACGTCCAGGAGCTGGACCGGTCGTGACGGCTGGCGCGGCAGCGCGGCGGGAGGAGGAGCACACATGCTGGCGCTCGTGACCAACGACGACGGGATCGACTCCCCGGGTCTGGCGGTCCTGGCTCGGGCCGCCGTCGAGGCGGGGTACGAGGTGCTCGTCGCCGCACCGGCCCGCGAGTCGTCGGGCGCCTCGGCGGCGCTGCAAGGAGCCGAGGACGACGGTCAGCTCCAGGTCGAGCCGCGGTCTGCCCCGGGACTGCCGGACGGGATGCGGTCGCTGGCCGTCCGGGCCGCCCCCGCGCTGATCGCGTTCGCCGCCGCGTACGGGGCGTTCGGGGACAAGCCCGACCTGCTGCTGTCCGGGGTCAACAAGGGCCCCAACGTCGGCAACGCGGTCCTGCACTCGGGCACGGTCGGCGCC
>Ga0233363_1000351_pt1 | contig 21306 bp, 17 predicted proteins | sample ElkDunMinimDraft_18_FD_191534 | JGI IMG/M metagenome (GOLD analysis project Ga0233363, IMG submission 191534) | Fecal eukaryotic communites from dung pellets of Tule Elk in California, USA - Elk Dung C16 | ecosystem: Host-associated > Mammals > Digestive system > Large intestine > Fecal | place... | reverse complement strand
GCACCGCCCAGCAGCACCGCGACACCCGCCGCGGAGTCGTACGCCTGGGCCGTCTGCGGGCGGGTCGCCAGCAACGCGAGCACGACCCACGGACCCGCCGCGGCCAACCGCGCACCGTTGACCGTCCACGACTGGCGCGCCTCGAGCTCCCCACGCGTCCGGGCGTCCTCGCGGAGGAACGTCGACAGGGTGCGCAGGAGCCGGCCGAGGTCCGTGCCACCGACCTCACGGGTGAGGCGCAGCGCCTCGATGATGCGGTCGGCCACGGGGTCGGCGAGCCGCGCCTTGAGCAGGTCCAGGCACTCGCCGAACCGCCCGGTCGCGCGATAGTCGGCAGCGAACCGCAAGAACGCCTCGCGCAGCTCCGCAGGTCCGCGTTCCCCGAGCTGGGCCACGGCCTCGGGCAGGGACAGGCCAGCACGCACGCCGGACGCCAGGTGGTCGACGACCTCCGGCCAGACCTCGCGCAGGTCGCGTCGCCGCTTGAGCGCCCGGGCCCGTACGAGGGCTTCCGGGGCGACGCCCGCCATGACGGCGAAGCACAGCGCGATCGCCGGTGACCTGGTCACGGCGATCCCGGTGAGCAGGACGACGACTCCCAGGACGGCACTCAGGCCGTACAGAGCGTTCGGTGTGACCGACGGGGCGCCTGCCTGGACGAGGAGGTCCTGGACGACGGCGGAGTGCCGGGTGCGCCGCTCGGATCGGCCCGCGGGCTCCCAGAACGACCACCAGATGCAGAACAGCCCCGCTCCCAGCAGCAGGCCGACGACGACTCCCATCAGCGCGACCCCGCGAGCAGCGTGCGCACGTCGACGCCGACGCGCGCGAAACGGTCGTCGTCCGACGGGAACCCGTCACCGCGCACCAGCTCACCGTCGCCGTCGGGCCGGTGGAAGATCGTGGCCGACTCGACCCTGCCCGCCTCGACCCGCCCCGTGATCGCGACGATCTCGCGGACGTGGCGGACGCCGTCGGGCCGCACGCCCAGGTGCACGACGACGTCGATGGCCGAGGCGACCGTCGGCACGACGAACCGGTCGGACACGTTCTCGCCCGCGAGCAGCGGCAACGTGCACATCTTGGTGATCGCCTCGCGCGCGGAGTTCGCGTGGATCGTCGACATGCCCGGCACGCCGGCGTTGAGGGCGACGAGCATGTCGAAGCTCTCGGCCTCGCGCACCTCGCCGATGACGATGCGGTCGGGCCGCATGCGCAGCGACTCCTTGACCAGCCGGCGCAGCGGGATCTCGCCCGTGCCCTCGAGACTGGGCTGGCGGCACTGCATCGCGACGACGTCGCGCACCGGGAGGGCGAGCTCGAACACCTCCTCGCAGGTGACCACGCGCTGGCCCGACGGGATGGAGCCGGCGAGCGCGTTGAGCATCGTCGTCTTGCCCGCCGCCACGGCGCCCGCGACCAGGATGTTGAGCCCCGCACGCACCGCGGCGTCCAGGAACGCCGCGGCGTGCGGCGTCATCGAGCCCAGGCGCACCAGGGCGTCAAGGCTCCCGGCTCGTACGAGGTGCTTGCGGATGTTGACCGCCCAGTCACGACGCGTGATGTCCGGGATGACCACGTGCAGCCGCTCGCCGCCGGGCAGCACGGCGTCGACGAACGGGCTGCTCAGGTCGAGGCGACGACCGCTCGCCTTGAGCATGCGCTCGACCAGGTCGCGCACCTGCGCTGCGGTCAGGATCGTGGTCGTCAGCTCCGCGACGCCGGACCGGGCCACGAAGACCTGGGCCGGGCCGTTGATCCAGACCTCCTCGACCTGCGGGTCGTCCAGGTACTTCTGCAGCGGACCGAGCCCGGACAGGTTGTCGACGAGCCACCGCGTGGCGTCGGCCGGGTCGGCCAGCGCGGGCACCACGCCGAGCGACGCCCGGTCCCGGTAGTCGGCGAGCGCCTCGGCGACGAGCGACTCCAGCCCGGCACGGTCGCGCACGGGGTCGAGGTCACGACGACGCACGAGCTCACGCACCTCGTCCTCGAGGATGCGTACGGCGTCGGTGGGGACCAAGTGGTCGACGGGCACGGAGGGCTGCCTTTCAGTGGCGTTCTGCGGCCCCCCGACCGGTTTCAGAGCGCTCCCAGGGTAGGTGATGCTCGCGGCCAGGCACCTCCCGCCGGGCGACCACTGTGGACAACCGCCTCCCCCACGGCACGCACCCGGCCGGGCGTCGCCGCCGTGTGCGCTGGTGGCCGGTGGTCAGGCCAGGCGCCGAACCCAGGACGCATCTCCACGGCGCGTGATCAGCGTCACGGCGCACGAAGCACGACGGTGTCCGCGAGCGCGCGGCGGCTTCGGCGCCGGTCGGCGGCCGTGCGCGCCTCCCACCTGGGCGGATCCTCTGAGTCCGGCGACGGACGGTCGCTTCGCGCTCACAGTGTCGCGCTCCGCACAGAAAGCGCCCAGCCCGTGCGAGTTGTCGGAGCCGGGCCATAGAGTGTGCCCGCCGAACGAGGCGGCACCGGCCCGCCCTCACTGATGAAGGAGACGCATGGTCGCCGTCGCGCCTGAACGCATGGCTGAGATCTTGATCGAGAACGAAGAGGCCGTGCGCACGGCCTGGCTGGAGTCCGCCTCCTCCGAACTGCGTGGCCGCACGTCCCGAGGCGAGCTGGAGCGCGAGCAGGCTGACGTCTTCGACGCGCTGAGCAGCGGCCTGCGCGCGGGCGGCAGGAACTTCCGCGACAGCCAGTTCGACACCCTCCGCGGCATCCTCGCGGACCTGTCGGCGAGCCGGGCACGCACGGGCTTCTCGCCGCGCGAGACGGCCATCGGCGTGTTCGCGCTCAAGGACGGCCTGTACGCGGCAGAGAACGTCAAGGCGACGGAGATCGCGCCGCTCCTGCGCCTGGTCGACGACCTCGGCCTCTTCACGTTCGAGACGTTCGCCTCGGCCCGCGAGTCCATCATCGTGGAGCAGAGCGAGCAGCTCCTGGAGCTGTCGACGCCCGTGGTCAAGCTGTGGGACGGCATCGTCGCCGTGCCGCTCGTGGGCACGCTCGACTCGGCCCGCACCCAGGTCGTGATGGAGAAGCTCCTCAACACGCTCGTCGAGACCGGCAGCGCCCAGGCGATCATCGACATCACCGGCGTGCCGGCGGTGGACACCCAGGTCGCGCAGCACCTGCTCAAGACGGTCGTCGCCGCACGGCTCATGGGCGCCGAGTGCACCATCAGCGGCATCCGCCCGCAGATCGCCCAGACGATCGTGGCGCTCGGCATCGAGTTCGGCGACATCCGCACCCGCGCGAGCCTGGCCGACGCACTCGTCGACGCCCTCCGCTCCGACCGGCGTCTGAACGGGAGCGTCGCATGACCGAGTCGGTACCGATCCTCAAGATCGGCACGACGCTCCTCGTCTCGATCCAGGTCGATCTGCAGGACGACTCCGCACTGCGCCTGCAGGAGGACCTCGCCGAGCAGATCACCCGGACCGGTGCGCGCGGCGTGCTCATCGACATCTCGGGCCTGGAGATCGTCGACAGCTTCATCGGGCGCATGCTCGCGTCGATCGCCGGGATCTCCCGCGTGCTCGACGCGACCACCGTGGTGGTAGGCATGCGCCCCGCGGTCGCGATCACCATGGTCGAGCTCGGCCTGTCGCTCGGCGGCGTGCGCACCGCGCTCGACGTCGAGCGCGGCCTTCGCATGCTGGAGCCCGAGGAGCGCTCGGCCGAGGAGATCCTCCTGGCCGCCGCCGAGTCTGTCGGTGAGTGACTTCGCCGTGACCGACACCCTGACCTCCGCTCCCTCGGGCGCGTCCGAGCCGGACGTCGCCATGCCCGTGGTGTCCGACGCGGACGTCGTCAAGGTGCGTCAGGCGGTCCGGGCCCTCGCGCAACAGGCCCGGCTCTCCCTGGTCGACCAGACGAAGTTCGTGACCGCGGCGAGCGAGCTCGCCCGGAACACGCTCGTCTACGGCGGCGGCGGCCGCGTCGAGGCCTACGTGCTGTCCGACGGACGGCGCACGGGCGTACGAGCCGCCTTCATCGACCACGGCCCCGGAATCCCGGACATCGGCCTCGCCATGACGGACGGCTGGACGAGCGGCAAGGGTCTCGGCCTGGGCCTGTCCGGCTCCAAGCGTCTCGTGGAGAACTTCCTGCTCGACTCGACGCCCGGCGTCGGGACGCGCGTCGAGATCACGTCGTGGTCGCGGTGACCGCCGATCACGACCGGATCGCGACAGCCGAGGACGTCGAGTGGTTCGCGATCGACCACCTGAGCGCCGTCGGCGCCGTCCGGCGCGCCGCGAGCGCGCTGACCCACCGGCTGGGCCTCGGCGAGGCCCGGTCGCACGAGGTGAGCCTCGTCGTGAGCGAGCTCGCCAACAACCAGATCAAGCACGCGGGATCGGGCCGGGTGCTCCTGCGCGCACGCCGCACCGACTCCGGCCACGCAGCCGTCGAGGTGCTGGCGATGGACTCCGGCCCCGGCATGCGCGACGTGTCCGCCGCCATGCGGGACGGCGTGTCCAGCAGCGGCACCCTCGGGATCGGCCTCGGCACGCTCCGGCGGCTCGCCTCCGCATGGGACGTGTACTCGGCGCCCGGCGACGGAACCGTCGTCGCCGCGACGTTCGGCGCACACGACGACGACGTCACCTGGACGGCCGAGCCCGCGGGAGTCACCCGCGCGATGACCGGTCAGGAAGTGTGCGGCGACTCGCTCGCCGTCCGCTCGGACGACGGCGTGATCTCCGTCCTGCTCGCCGACGGGCTCGGGCACGGCCCGCTCGCCGCGACGGCCTCGCGCGAAGCCGTACGGGCGTTCCTCGGCGCTCCCGCCGGCTCGCCGGCACAGTACCTCGCGACCATCCACCAGGCGCTCGTCGGCACCCGCGGCGCGGCCGTCTCCGTGGCGCAGCCGGTCGGCGACCAGATCCGGTACGCCGGCCTGGGCAACATCGCTGCCTTCCAGCGCGGTCCGGGCCGTTCGCGCGGCCTGCTGGGCCAGCCCGGCATCGCCGGGTCCGGCTCCCGCCGGCTCCGCGAGGCGGTCTACCCGGCCGAGCTGCCCGGCATCCTCGTGCTCCACAGCGACGGCCTCACGGACCGCATGGAGCTCGACCGCCACCCCGGACTGTTCGGGCACACGCCCCTCGTGATCGCAGGCCTGCTGCTGCGGGACTACGGCGTACGCCGCGACGACGCGAGCGTCGTCGTCGTCCCCCTGCGGCTCGAGCCCGCCACCCAGGCACCCGGCGGGGACTCCCGCCGCACGACAGGCGCCGACGCGGCATGAGCAGCACCGAGGGCATGACCGAGCTGCTGAGCGTCGCCGTCCGTTCGGACGCCGACGTCCTGGCCCTGCGCCGCACCGGGCGCGAGGTCGCCGAACGTCTCGGCCTCGACTCGCAGGACCAGGTCCGTGTCGCGACCGCCCTGTCCGAGGTCGGGCGCAGCGCGGCAGCGTCCGGCGGCGGCGCGGCCGCCGTCGCCGTGTGGCAGGACGGCGGCGAGAGCGTCCTGGTCATCACCGTGACCACGACGTCCGCCATGCGCGTCGACGGGCCCGTCGCCGCCGGCGGCGTACCTGCCGCGCGCCGCCTGATCGACGACGTCCAGGTGCGCCTGGGGCCGCCCCTCGAGGTCATCCTCTCCAAGGTGCTCCCGGCGCGGGTCACCGGAGGCTCGCTGCTTGCCGTGCGCGCAGCCCTCGGCTCGTCCAAGGAGACCGACGCCGTCGCGGAGATGCGCGCGCAGAACGCCGAGCTCGTCCGCATGCTCGACGCGCTGACCGAGAGCTCGGGCGAGCTCGAGCGCGCCAACGCCCAGCTCGCGCAGGTCAATGCGGAGCTGGAGGAGACCAACCACGGCGTGCTCGCGATGTACCGCCAGCTCTCCGACGAGCTCGAGGAGACCAACTCGGGCGTCGTCGCCCTCTACGCCGAGCTCGACGAGCGCGGGCGCCAGCTCAGCGCGGCGAACGACTCCAAGACCCGGTTCCTGCGCAGCGTGAGCCACGAGCTGCGTACCCCGGTGAACTCGATCCTGGGCCTCGTCTCGCTGCTGTCCGACTCCCCGCTCGACGGCGAGCAACGCCGCCAGGTGAGCTTCCTCAAGGACAGCGCCGCAGCACTGCTCGGGCTGGTCAACGAGCTGCTCGACCTCGCCCGCGCCGAGTCCGGGCGCCAGGACGTGAGCGTCACGACGGTGGACCTCGTCGAGCTGGTCGAGGAGCTGCGAGGCACCACCGAGCCCCTCGTGCGGCCCGGCGTGCGCCTCGAGACCCCACCGCCGCAGCCCACACGGATCCGCTCCGACCAGCACCTGCTCGCACGGGTGCTGCGCAACCTGCTCACGAACGCCGTGAAGTTCACGGAACAGGGGTACGTGCGGCTGTCGGTGACACAGCACGACGACCGCGTGCGTCTCGCCGTCACGGACACGGGCCTCGGCATCGAGCCCGAGCACCTGAGCAGCGTGTTCGAGGAGTTCTTCCAGATCCCCAACCGGCTGCAGCCGACGGTGCGCGGCACGGGCCTCGGCCTGCCCTACGCACGACGGACCGCCGAGACGCTCGGTGGGCGGCTCGAGATCGCCAGCACGCCCGGCGAGGGCAGCGTGTTCACCCTCGACCTCCCGGTCGACGGACCGTCTGATCCCCTGCCCGCGTTCGACCCACAACCCGAGGTCGCTGTGCCGGCACCCGCTGACGGCGACACCGTCGAGCCCATCGCCGCCGGCCACCTCCTCGTCGCCGACGACGACGACGCCTACCGGGCCGTCGTCGTCGACCTGCTGCGCGGCTGCGCCTCGCAGATCTCGGAGGCCTCGACCGTGACGGCCGCGCTGCAGGTGGTCCGGGCGAACCCCGTCGACGCCGTCGTCCTGGACGTCCGCATGCCCGACGTCGACGGGCTCGCAGGGCTCCACCGGCTGCGGTCCGAGCAGCCCGACGTCCCCGTGGTCCTGATGTCGAGCGCCCCGCCGCCCGAGCTCGGCCCCGACCCCCACAACGTGCGGTTCCTTCCCAAGGCGAGCATCGACCGCGCCCTCCTCCACGTCACCCTGCGGGGCGTGATCTCCGAGGAGGAGACCTCGCCGTGAACATCACCTCCCCCACCGTGCTCGTGGTGGACGACACGGAGGCGCACCGGTACGTCATGGCGAGCTGGCTTCGACGGGCCGGGTACAGCGTGGTCGAGGCCGCGACCGGTGACGAGGCCCTGGGCATGGCAGGCAGCCACCTGGACGCCGTGGTGCTCGACGTCAACCTGCCGGACATCCCCGGGCCCGAGGTCTGCAGCCGCCTCAAGGCCGACGAGGAGACCGCGCACGTGCCCGTGCTGCACGTCTCCGCCACGTCGATCGACGCGCGCTCGCGCACGGCCGGGCTCGAACGCGGGGCGGACGCCTACCTCATCGAGCCGCTCGACCAGGGCGAGTTCCTCGCGACCGTCGGCATGCTCTGCCGCCGCGGCGAGGCGCACCGGGGAGTCGGCCGGGTCGCCCGCCGCCTCGAGCGGCTGGCCTCGGCGCTCGTGCCGCTGCACGAGGCACGGTCCTACGACGGGGTCGTCGAGGCGGCGGCGCTCGGGGCGTCCGAGGTGCTCGGCCGTCCGGTGATCGCCATGGTCGCGGTCCGTCCCGGCCAGGTGCTGCGTGCCCTGTGCGTGCGCGACGACGAGCCCTTGCTGCGCAGCCGCGGCAGCGGACCGGTCGAAGCCGACCACGAGCGGCCGTCGATGGTGCGGTCGGGTGACGCCCCCCGCCCGTGGCGCGAGCTGGCAAGGCGGGCATCCCTACCGCCGCAGGACTGGTACACCACGGTGCTGATGGACGACGACGGGGAGGTGGTCGGCGGCCTCGCCGTCGGTCAGGACCCCGCCGAGCTGACGCCCGCGCCCGAGGACGTGAGCGTCATCGCCAGGTTCACCGACGCCATGAACGTGGCCCTCGCGAACCTGCGCTCGTTCGCCGAGGAGCACACCATCGCGCTCGCGCTCCAGAGCGCCATGCTGCCCCGCACCATGCCGGAAGACGACTCCTTGGCGATCGCGGCGAGGTATCTCGCGTCCGACGCGACGCTCGCCGTCGGCGGCGACTTCTACGACGCCTTCACGATCCCCGACGGCCGGACCGTGCTCGTCGTGGGCGACGTCCAGGGCCACTCGCTGCGCGCCGCGATCGTCATGGGTGAGCTGCGGACCATGCTCCGCGCCTACCTCTTCGAAGGCCACCCGCCGGACCACGCGATCGAGCTGCTCAACCAGGCCCTCCGGGCGTCGCACCCGGAGTTCGTGACCGCCTGCATCTGCGTCGTGGACACCACCACCGGCGCCGTCGAGATGGTCAACGCCGGCCACCTGCCACCGCTCGTCGTCGCCGCGGACGGCAGCACGCGCCACCTGGCGGGCACCACGCGCATCCTCGGCCTGCTGACCGACCAGCCGCGCCGCAGCTGGGCCGAGACGCTCCATCCCGGCGACATGCTGGTGCTCGTCACCGACGGCCTGATCGAGCGTCGTGACGTGGCCCTGCGCGACAACATCGCGGCACTGGCACGCACCTGCTCCGCGGCCGCCAGCCTGACGCCCACCGAGCTCTGCGACATGCTGCTGCGCAGGTTCGACGACAACCGCGAGGACGACGTCGCCGTGCTGGCCGCACGCTGGAGCGGACCCGCCGCCTGACGGCGCCGTGCCGGCAGAACCTCCGTGCCGGAGGTACCTCAGTACAGGCGGAACACGCCGTCCTCGGCCCGTGGCGTGCGGACCTCGACCCGGTCGTCCGTCGCCGGACGCCCCAGAGCCACCCCGTACACCGCGATCTCCTCGGCCGGGTCGGCGCGGACCACCCCCAGCAGGTCGCGGTCCAGGAACCCGCCCAGGTTCAGGACGCCGAGCCGCAGCGCCGTCGCGCACAGGTTGAGGTTCTGCGCGACGTGCCCGGCCTCGAGCAGAAGATACCGGTAGCCGCGGTCCTCGTACTTCCACAGGGACCGCTCCACCACGGCGGTGATCACGACGACGGCCGACGCCTCGGCGAGATAGGGCTGGCCGAGGAACATCTCCGCCGTCATCAGCGGCGGGAAGGCGTGCTCGTGGATGCTCTCCAGGCGGTGTCCGAGCGGCACGTAGTGCCACGCACCGGGGTCGAGGCCGTCGACGCCCTGCACGACGACCGACAGCTCCAGCGGGTAGAGCCCGCCGCCCGACGGCACGGACCGTTCGAGGAAGAGGCCGTCCAGGTCGACCGACGACAGGACGCCGTAGCCCGCGTACAGGAGCGTCGCGAGCTCCGGGAGCGACAGCGGCTCGCCCGTGAACCGACGGCAGCTGCGGCGCGACCGCAACATGACGTCCAGGCCCACGTCGGGCAGCTCGGCAGCGGGCAGGTCGATCGTCCGGGCCAGCGGCTTCTCCCGGAACGGCGCCACCTCGTAGCGCGGCTCGTTCAGCCCGTGCATGTTGTACGGGGTGCGTGCGGTCGTCTCGTGGAACGACCAGGCGACGGGATGCCTCTGCCGGAACATCGCGGCACCTACGCGATCGGGTGCGGCAGCGGGTTGAGCTCGGCCGCGGTCGCGGGCCGGGAACGCAGGCCGAGCCGCACCGGCAGCTCGTACAGCCGCCGTCCGCCGAGCCGTCGCTCGCCCCGGCCGAACGAGATGGGCTGGAGCTCCGGCACGACCGCCCGCGCGGTGTGCAGCCCGAGCGCCGCCATGTCGGGCGGGGTCAGGTTGGCGTACAGCACGTCCCCGCCGTCGGCCGCGAGCGCCGCGACGATCGAGCGCAGCGCGTCTGCGGTGGTGACGGTCCGCGGTGCGGGCCACTCCCCCGGCGCGCCGCGCAGGAAGTCGAAGGCCTCGGCCATCTCCGGCCGGGAGTAGAGCAGCGCGTGCTCCTCCAGCGTGGTCACGCTCGCCGGGTCGGCGAGCAGCTCGGCGGCACGCGTGGCGCCGGGCCCGCGCGCGTACCGGGCGAGCGACGGCCGCACCTGACCCACCTCGAGGGCGGCCTTGCGCGCGGCGCCGAGAGGGTCGATCTCGGCGCCCAGCCCCACGACCGCGGCCGGCACCTGCGCCGGGTCCTGCGGGCGCAGGATCGCCATGAACACCGCGACCGGGTGGTCGGTCGGCAGCCGCACCAGCTCGAGCACGACGCCGCGGCGCTCCCACAGCGCCGCGAGCGTGCGGACGTCGGCGTCGGGGTGGGTGCTCGGGTCGTACGGCTTGCCGGGCAGGCGGTTGTACCAGGCGACGAGCAGGGCGTCGCGCTCCAGCACCTCGCACACCGCGGCGAGGACGGCGTCGGGCAGCGTCGGCCCGGCGGCCAGGCCGTTCGACGTGATGGGGAACAGGAACTCGTCCGGGCCGCGCACCGGGTAGTCCATGACCACGGCCGAGGCGGGGACCTGGACGAGGTCGCCGCTGACGAGCGACCGGCAGCCGAACCAGGTGAGCTCGGCCTCGTCCCGGTACGGCGAGTACGGGAGCTCGCCGTACTGCTCGTCGTCGAACAGCACGAGCGCCCGCGGGTCCAGGGACGGGCCGTCGAGAGCGGACCGCCGCGACACCGTGAGCTCGTCGTCGCTCCAGCACGCGCCCGAGTAGCGCTCCACGGCCTCGCCGAGGCACGACGTCCGCGCCTCGTCGACCGTCATCCCCTTGCCCGAGCAGCCGGCACGCTCGGCGTCGTGCTCGGGCAGGAAGCGGTGGTTGGCCACCCGCGCCCGCCAGATGTGCGGCATCGGGGACTCCGTGGGCTCGCGCGCCACGGCGGCCAGCTCGATGACGACGCCGGTCCGCGGGTCGGTGAGCCGGTCGGCCACGCCCAGCAGGTCGGACCGCGGGCCGGGGGTCACCAGCTCATCGATCGGAGGCTGGTGCCGTGGGGCTTTTTTTGAGCACACCGGGCACTCGGGAACCGCGAGCACGGGGCGGTTGGCCACGTCCCCGGTCAGGGCGTCATACTCCACGACCGTGTCGACGTGGACCGGCGGATGCAGGTTGAGCGCGATGCGCAACGCCTCGACCGCCAGCATCGACGCCAGGTGCTGCGCGAGCGGCGGCAGCGACGGCCGCGGTGCCGGCGCCGGACGCCGGACGTGGTCGAGGTGCTCCTCGAACGCCATCGCCTCCGTGAAGTCGGGCGCGGCCGCGACCAGGCGCATGCGGTAGCACATCCAGCAGGCGCTGCGGCCGGGCAGCACGAGCGGTCCCGCGAGCGTGCTCGTCGCTCGCAGCTCGCTGTACAGGACCGGGACGGACAGGTCGAGCGCGACGCGGTTGAGGCGGTGCATGGCCGCGGCGTCGCGGAGGTCCCAGCAGCCGAACGCCAGGTCGCACCCGTCGAGGACGCCGCGGATGGCGTCGGCGTCGGCGTCGGCGTCGGCGTCGGCGTCGAGCGTGCCGTGCGGCCGGCCGCCCGCCCGCGGGTCGACGACGCGGACCTCGCCGAAGCCCGCCCGGACGAGCTGCTCCGCGAGGAGCGCACCGTGCGTCTCGAGCCCGAAGACGGCGACCGTGAGCGACGCCAGCGTGCCGGCGAGCTCCGCGGGATCCTGCCCGACGGCCGAGAGGAAGGCCGTGAACGAGTCGGGCGGCGGCGCCTGCGCGCCGTCGACCTCGGAGACGAGCCCGCGTTCGACCAGGAGGTCGAGCTGCGCGGCGACGCTGCCCGCCGAGTACCCGGGCAGGCGCGCGACGATGTCGTCGAGCGCCGTCGGCGCGTCGAGCTGGGCGAGCACGACGCGCGCGAAGTGCGCGGCGGCCGCACCGCTGAGCTGGAACGCGTCGAACTCGGACCGGAGGGTGAAGCGGTCGTCGTCCACCTCGACGACCTCGACCCCGGGCGCGAGGCGATAGAACCCTCCGCCGCCCAGGGGCCGTGCACCACGGTCCGGGTCGAGCACCGGGTCGAGCGCCGCATCGTGCGCCGCTCGCGAGGGCGCGGTCAACGACCGAACCCGCCGAAGCGCGAGACCGCGCTACCGAGGCGTCCGACGTCGGTGAAGACGTTGCAGGGACCGCACGTGCACTCGGCGAGACACGGCTCGGGGAGCACCGGGACGACCTTGCACAGCTTGTTGACGATCCGGCAGCTGATCACGCACGGGCTCGTCTCGTTGATGCCGCAGGCACCGTCCTCCCAGAGCAGCTCGCGCACCCGGTGGTAGGCGGCGACGTCGTCCTCGTTGAGGTCGAGCTGGGACGGTCGCTGGACGTTGACCGTCTGGATCGCGTTCTCGATGCGCTCGAGGCGGAGCTCAAGGTTCTTCAGGGCTTCTTCGTCAGCCATGTCGTGCTCCCGGTGCCGTAGACGGAACCGAGCCCATCTCGATGCTGCGCCGCCCCCCATCGACGGTCAAGGATGAAACGCCCGAGGCGGTTCAGCGCCTAGGGCACATCACGCCGGCCAGGCTGCCGGATGATCGTGCGGAGCTTCTCGGGAGCCGTCCGGCGCAGGTCCGACAGGTAGATCTCGTGGTGCTTCCCCGCGAAGCGCATGCCCTGCGCCTCGATGAACGCGTGCAGCCCTGCGATCGTCGGGCCTTCCTCGGCGAACGGCCCGACGTGCAGCACCTGTGCCGCCTCCCCGTCCCCGAACTGCTCGATCCGCGCCGCCGCACGCAGCCCTTTGTCGCGGGTGACCCGGTCGACGACGTCGTCGGCAGGCACCTTGGCGACGGCGTCGGGCAGGCAGATGAGCAGCGTCCACAGCCAGTCGGACTTGTTGCCCAGCGTGAAGGTGCTCATGTCCTCGGCCCACCACAGCCCTTCGAGCGGCATGACCGTGTAGGCGTCACCCGTGGTGCGCTTGATCTCGGCACGCAGCGCGTAGGCCAGCGGGTAGAGCGTCTCGACGGCGTCGCGGTAGACGGGCGACGTGTTCGGGTCGCCGTGGCCGTCGACCATGAGATGCGGGCGGGCGGGCACCGTCACCAGTGCGGGATCCCGCGTCGCCGTGTAGTCGGGGTAGACGCGCTTGAGGTCGACGGCAGCCATGCCGACAGCCTGCCGCCCGGGTCGTCGTCGTGCCCGGACCGGCCCCGGCGCGTCGGGATCGACGCCGCGTTAGGGTCGCCGCATGACGACGGCCGACGAACGGCGTGCGACGGCGGGCAGGTGGCGCGACGTCGCGCGCGCCACCGGGCTTCTCTCGGCCGACGGCACGGTGGCGCCCACGATCTTCGCCGAGATGTCGGCGCTCGCGGGGCGCACGGGCGCCATCAACCTCGGCCAGGGCTTCCCGGACGTCGACGGGCCGGACTACGTCAAGGCCGCCGCCAAGCAGGCGATCGACGACGGGCGCAACCAGTACCCGCCGGGCGACGGCATCCCGGAGCTCCGGCGCGCGGTCGCCGACCACCAGCGCCGCCACTACGGCCTCGACGTCGACCCCGAGACCGAGGTGCTGGTGACCACGGGAGCGACCGAGGCGCTCACGGCCTCGATCCTCGCGCTCGCCGGCCCGGGCGACGAGGTCGTGACGCTCGAGCCGTTCTACGACTCGCACGCGGCGGCCGTCGCGCTGGCCGGCGCCACGCACGTGCCGGTCGCGCTCACCGACGACCTGCGGCTCGACGCCGCCGCCCTGCACGCGGCCGTCTCCGAGCGCACCAGGGTCATCGTCGTCAACTCGCCGCACAACCCCACCGGCACGGTGCTGACCCGCGACGAGCTGGGCATGGTCGCCGACGTCGCCCGCCGGTCCGACGCGATCGTCGTCACGGACGAGGTGTACGAGCACCTCACGTTCGACGGCGCGGTGCACGTGCCGATCGCGACGCTGCCGGGCATGGGCGAACGCACGCTCACGATCTCGTCGAGCGGCAAGACGTTCAGCCTGACCGGCTGGAAGGTGGGCTGGGTGCACGGGCCCGCCGAGCTCGTCACGGCCGTCCGCACGGTCAAGCAGTTCCTGACGTACGTCTCGGGGGCGCCGTTCCAGCCCGCGATCGCCCAGGCGCTGGCCGACGACGAGACCCCGCGCGCCCTGGCGGCCTCGCTCGCCGCCCGGCGCGACCTGCTGTGCGACGGGCTGACGGCGGCCGGGTTCGACGTCGCGGTGCCGCAGGGCACGTACTTCGTCGTCGCGGACGGAGCGCCGCTGGGCTTCGACGACGGCCACGAGCTGTGCCGGCGCCTGCCCGAGCTCGCGGGCGTGGTGGCCGTACCGGTGTCGGCGTTCTGCCGGCAGGGCTCGACGGCGTACGGACGGTTGCGGTCGAGCGTCCGGTTCACGTTCGTCAAGCGCGAGGAGGTGCTGCGCGAGGCGGCCGCGCGGCTCGCCCGGCTCCGCGCGTGAGGATGCGCTAGCCGCCCGTCACGAGCGACACGGCGACCACCAGCATGATCACCGCGATCACGCCGTCGACCACGCGCCAGGCACCGGGCCGCGCGAGCGCGGGAGCCAGGAACCGAGCCCCGTACGCGAGCCCGAAGAACCACAGCACGCTCGCGAGCATCGCCCCCGCCCCGAACCACCACCGGGCGCCGCCGTGCGTGGCGGCGATCGACCCCAGCAGCACGAGCGTGTCCAGGTAGACGTGCGGGTTGAGCCAGGTCAGCGCCAGGGCGGTGAGCAGCACGGGACGCAGCCGGCGTCCGGCGGACGGCGGCGAGGAGCCCGGGTCGCGCGGCCCGAGCCGGTCGCCGCCGCGCACCGCACGCCAGGCAGCCATAGCTCCGTACGCGAGCACCACGGCCGCGCCGAGCCAGCGCACCACCTCGACGACGTCGGGCGAGCGCTGCAGCAACGCGCCGAGCCCGCCCACGCCCGCAGCGATGAGCACGACGTCGGACGCCGCGCACACCGCGGCGACGATCGCGGGGTGCTCGCGGCGCAGGCCCTGGCGCAGCACGAAGGCGTTCTGCGCGCCGATCGCGACGATCAGGGAGAGGCCGAAGCCGAGGCCGGAGGCGAAGGTGAGCACGTCATCGACGCTAGGCGGCGCATTCCGGTGAAGTCCAACTGTTCTTTCTTCACCTGGTGAAGCAATACTTCAGGGATGACCTGGGACTCGAGGCAGCTCGCTGCCCTCGCCGCCGTGGTGACCGAGGGCTCGTTCGACGCCGCGGCACGTGCGCTGCACGTGACGCCGTCCGCGGTGAGCCAGCGCATCCGGGCGCTCGAGAACGCGGCCGGCTCGGTCCTCGTCCAGCGCACGCGGCCCGTCGCACCGACGCGGACCGGCCAGGTGCTGCTGCGGCTGGCCCGCCAGGTCGAGCTGCTGGGCGCAGACACGGCGAGCGAGCTGGGCGGCCGCGACGAGCCCGGTCCTGTCACCGTGCCGCTCGCCGTGAACGCCGACTCGCTCGCGACCTGGGTCATGCCGGCCCTGGCCGCGGTCGACGGCGTGTGCGTCGACCTCACGATCGCCAACCAGGACCGCACCGTCGAGCTCCTGCCCGCCGGAGCCGTCATGGCCGCGATCACCTCGGTGCGCGAGCCGGTCCAGGGCTGCACCTCGGTGCCGCTCGGCGTCATGCGGTACCGGCCCGCCGCGGCACCGTCGCTGGTCCGCCGCTGGTTCGCCGACGGGCCTACCGTCGAGGCGCTGGGCGTCGCGCCCGTCGTGCTGTTCGACCGCCACGACGACCTGCAGGACCGCTGGCTGCGCGAGCGCGCGGCGGCGGCCGGGGTCGACGTCCCCGTCCCACCACGGCACCACGTCCCGAGCACCGCCGAGTACCTCGAGGCCATCCGGCTCGGGCTCGGCTGGGGCATGTGGGGACCGCTGCCGCGCCCCGGCTCCGCCGTGGGGCCGCCCGCGGGCGACGTCGTCCTGCTCGACGACGACACCGTCGTGGACGTGGTGCTCTACCTGCAGCAGTGGAAGCTGCGGTCGGCGACCCTGGCCCGGGTCACCGCGGCCCTGCGCGAGGCCGCGGCCGACTTCCTGTACCCGCTGCCGCACTGACCGGGCTCAGCCGCACACCCCCGGCAGCAGCGACGGGCTCGGGGACGGCTCGGGCGACCGGGCCGGCTTGTCGCTCGACGTGCCCGTCGGCTCGTCCGTGGTGCCGGTCGGCGTGTCCGACGGTCTGCGCGAGCCCGACCCCTTGGACGGCGCGGATCCTGGCGGAGCCTTGTCCGCGATGAGGCGCTTCCAGATCGCGTCGGCCTCGGACGTCCAGACCACCCGGTTCGGGTCGCTCGGGGCCTCGGCGACCGGCACCGACGTGAAGACGATGCGGTTGGGGTCGATGTTCCGCACGCTCCACGCCAGGCCCGCGAGCGCCCGCGGGTCGGCGAGCTCGGGGCTCGTCGAGATCGACCCCAGGATGGCGCTGACCATGCGGTAGAGGCGAGGCGAGTCGGTGATGATGTTCTGCGAGATGATCTCGCGCATCGTGGAGTCGAGGAACGCCTGCTGCCGCTTGATGCGCTCGAGGTCGCTGCCGATCTCCAGGCCCATGCCCGTGCCCTTGCGCGCCCGCAGGAAGTTGATCGACTCGTAGCCGTCGAGCGTGTGGCGGCCGGCCTTGAGGTCGAGGTCGACGCGGTCGCCGTGCACCGGCTCGGGCAGGCACATCGGCACGCCGCCGATGGCGTCGACGACGTCGATCACACCCGCCATCTCGACCACCATGTGGTCGGTCACGCGGAGCCCGGTCAGCGCCTCGACCGTGCGGATCGTGCACGCGGCCGCCCCGGTGATGTCGCGGTCGGGCCCGCCGCCGAGAGTGAACGAGGTGTTGAACATGGCGCCCGACTGGGCGGGGCTCACCGAGTCGTCGGAGCGGGGGCACTCGGGGATGTCGACGAGCGAGTCGCGCGGGATCGAGACGACCTCGGCCCGTTTGCGGTTGCCCGAGAGGTGCACCAGCACGGTCGTGTCGGAGTGGAACTCGTCCCCGGCGCCCGCGAGCTCGGCGTTCGCGTCGTCGCGCAGGTCCGTGCCCATCACCAGGATGTTGCGCGCCTTGCCGGCGAACGGGTCGGTCGGGTCCTGGTCGGCCGCGACCGCCGGTGGCCGGTCACGGTCCTCGCCCAGCAGGCTGTCGACGTCGGACACGCCGATCTGCGACCGCAGGTCGACGTACGCCGCGACGGCCCCGCTCGCGGCGAACGCGAGCAGTCCCGTCAGGCCCAGCGCGATGCCGCGAGCCACTCGGTGCGAGCGGAAGCTCGCCACATGCTGGGGCACGGTGGGCTGCACGTCCCGAGCCTAGGCGCTGAGCAGCGCGTTCGCTCCGCTGGGCCGGGTGACTTCACCGAACCGTCAGGGCCCGGACCGCGCGTGACGCCGCGCGGTCCGGGCCGGGACGCTCAGTCCGCGGCCTGCGCGCCGAGGTCCGGGTTGTCCGTGAAGTAGCCGTCGATCCCGGCGTCCAGGTAGGTCCGGATCTCGCCGACCAGGTCACCGACGGCGTTCGGGTCCGACGACGACCGGAAGTCCACCGGCATGAACTGGTTCTCCCGGCGGAACGTCCAGGCGTGCACGTCCAGACCCGCGCGGTGGGCGTCGCGGATCACCGAGGTCGGCTCACCGAGGGTGCCGTCCGCGTTCCACGGGATCAGCAAGCGCTTCTCCGCGCCGATGCCGTCGGCGTACCGGGCGATCTCCCGGAGCCCGGAGCGCGTGACCATGTCCGCGTAGGTGCGCGGGTCACCCGACGCGACGAAGTCCCACGGCGCGCCCGAGTTGCTGACCAGCTGAGCGAGCGGCACGTCGGTCATCCGGTCGAGCTCCTGGAGGTTGCCCACCTCGAAGGACTGCACGATGACCGGCGCCCTGCGCGAGTCGAAGCCGTTGCGCCGCAGCTCGGCCACCAGCGGCTCCTCGAGGGAGAGCCCTTCGGAGTCGAAGTACGTCGGGTGCTTGGTCTCGGGGTACACCCCGACGGGCGCACCGTCACAGGTGCGGGAGTTGCGTGCGAGGTCGAGCACCTCGTCGAGCGTGGGGATCTGGTACAGCCCGTCGAACTGCGTGTTCTGCGGGCGCACGCCGGGCAGACGCTCCTTGGCGCGCAGGGTGCGCAGCTCCGCGAGCGTGAAGTCCTCGGTGTACCACCCGTCGACGAGCGGCCCGCCGTCGATCGACTTGGGCTCGCGAAGGTGCGCGAACTCGGGGTGGTCCGCGACGTCGGTCGTGCCGCTGATCTCGTTCTCGTGCCGCACGACGAGCACGCCGTCCTTGGTCGAGACGACGTCGGGCTCGATGTAGTCGGCGCACTGCAGGATCGCCGTCTCGTAGGACGCGAGCGTGTGCTCGGGACGGTAGCCGGACGCCCCGCGGTGCCCGACCACGGCCACGCCGTCGTCGCGCGTGCGCACGCGGTCGAGGTCGATGAGCGCCATCTCGGTGTCGTCCGGGGTGCCGGGCACGCGCGCGGCGTTGCCCGGGTAGTTGTTGTCGCTCGCGATGAGCACGCGCCCGTCGCGCAGCCGGAGCACGGTCTCGAACGACTGCACGGGCAGCGCGTACGTCTCGCCGAGCCCGTAGCCCTCGCCGGCGTCGATGCCGCGCGGGTTCTCGATGCGCAGGGCGTCGAGCACGAGCTTCTTGGTCACGTAGCCGTCGGCGTCGGTCCGGTGCAGGTCCACCTCGTAGACGCGCTTGGTGACGGACGCCGGGCCCTCGAAGTCGTCCCGCTCGACGAACCAGAACTTCCCGCGACCGGCCGCGAACGCGTCAGCGACGAGGTTGGTCTCCTGGTCGGCCTGGTAGCTCCAGGTGCGCCCCGTGTACTCCCCGCGCCGCGTGTCGAACTCGTGGATCTCGCGCCGGCGCTGGTCCGCGTCGTCGGTGTACGCGCCCTCGACCACCGGGTACAGGTACCGGCCGTTGGCGGCCATGGCCTCGAACCCGCGGCTCGCGCGGAGCGTGGGCGTCTCGCCGGGCTCCAGGTACGGGTTCTGGGGTGACGCGTGCCCGCCGGGCATCGGGAAGGGCTTCTCGAGCAGCGTGCCGTCGGCGTCGAAGTGCAGCAGGAACGGCCCGAACTCGTCGCCCACCCAGAACGTGCCGTCGGCTGCCCGCACCAGCGACTCGATGTCGAAGTCGGCACCGGTGAGCAGCCGCTCGTCGGTGTCCTCGTTGACGATCGGGAAGTCGAGGACGTCGTCGGCGTCGTTGTACTCGATGTGGTCCAGGATCTCGATGTCTCCCGGGCCGCGCCGGCCGGTGTCCCAGTGCGGACGCACGAGGTAGTTGCGCAGCAAAAAGTCCGCCGAGTTGCCCTTCGCCCCGAAGCCGTTGTCCGGCTGCGCCCAGAAGGTGCCGTCGCCGTTCTCGACCATGGCCGAGAAGCCGGGGACCACCTGGCCGTCCCACGGTCCCTGCCGGCCGTTGGCCGGCGTCGCCGCGGCGCCCGACGGCGGGCCTTCCTCGAGGTGGTCGGCCGACAGCGTGGCGCGGCCCACCAGCGTGGGCTCGAGGTGCGTGCCGCGCGAGCCGTGCCCATGCCCATGCCCGTGGCCGTGCCCGTGCGTGCCGGGCCCGTGCCTGTGGTCCCCCCGGTCGCCTGCTGAGGCGACGGCTGCCGGGACCAGCACCAATGACGTCGCCGCGGCACAGACCACGGCGGTTCTGAAGAGTGACGGAGGTCTCATGCCTCCGATATGACCCGGCCTGGGCTACCGCGTGGCGAACTGCCCGTGAAGCAAGTGCGCACAGCCCGTGAACGTGGGACACGTTGCCGCCTCGGCGGCCGGTTCGGCGCTCAGGCGCCGCTGGTCTGCGTGTCGCGCACGACGGGGTCGATCACGAGGGGCTTGGCCTCGGACATCGCGACCCATCCCCCGCGCCGGTATGCGGGCGTCGCGAGCGCGAGGACGAGGATCGCGAGCACGAGCGCACCGAGCATCACCGAGGTCATGGCGACGGCGTCACCGCCCAGCACGCCGACGAGCGGCGAGACGACGCCCGACACCCCGGACTGGACCGCGCCGATGACGGCTGCCGCCGTCCCGGCGATCTCGCCGTGGCGCGACATGGCGAGCGCGGACGCGTTCGCGGGGATGAGGCCCTGGAACGCGAGCACGACCCACAGGACGACGAGGAGGCCCACGAGCCCGCCGACCCGGGTGGCCGCGACCACGGCCAGCAGGATCGCGAAGCCGAGCTGGATCACGAGCGCCGTGCGAAGCAGGCGCACGGGCGCGACCCGGCGCACGAGCGAGGCGTTGACCTGTGCGGACACGACCAGGCCGAGGCCGTTGATCGCGAACAGGAGCGCGAACTGGGAGTGCGTCAGCCCGAACCCCTCCTGGAGCACGAAGGGCGATCCCACCACGTAGCTCATGAGCACGGCCTGACCGAGACCCGGCACGACCGCGAGCGCCATGAACTGCTTGTCCCGGAGCAACGTGCGGTAGCTGGCCATGACGCTTCCGCCGCCGCCGGCGCGGCGGCGAGCGGGCGGCAGCGTCTCGGGCATGAGGCGCCACACGACGAGCGCCATGGCGACGCCGGCGAGGGCGAGGACGACGAACACCCAGCGCCACGACGCCGCGGCCGCCACGGCCGAGCCGAACGTGGGCGCGAGCATGGGCGCGACGCCGATGACGAGCATGAGCCTCGACAGGATGCGCGCGGCCTCGGCGCCGACGAACCGGTCCCGCACGACGGCCACGGCCGCGACGCCGCACGCGGCGTTGAAGAAGCCCTGGAGCAGGCGCAGGCCGATGAGCGCGGTCATCGTGGGGGCCAGCGCGCACAGCAGCGACGTGACGACGTGCAGCACCAGGCCCCAGATCAGCGGCGCACGGCGGCCGTAGCGGTCGGAGAGTGGGCCGATCACCAGCTGGCCCACGCCGCCACCGAGCAGCATGCACGAGACCGACAGCTGGGCGAACGCCGCCGTCGAGCCGAGCTCGCGCGCGACGTCGGGCAGCGATGGCAGGTACATGTCCACGGTGAACGCGGGCAGCGCGGCGAGCGCGCCGAGCATCAGCACCCAGCGGACCGCCGAGCGCGCGCGCACCGGAGGACCGGCCGTGGAAGTGGGCATGGAACGATGCTATCGAAACGATACGACCGGTCGCCAGCGGCGCGGTGTGAACCACGTCGCACGCCGTGCGCGCCGGCCAAGACCACTGTCACGACCACTGTCACGACCACTGTCGGTGGCATGCGCGAGCATGGAGACATGTGCGGTCGCTATGCCTCCTTCCGAGATGCCCAGGACCTCGCGGACGACTTCGCGGTCGCCGAGATCGCCGACGACGCGCGGCTGCTGCCGCCGTCCTGGAACGTCGCCCCGACGGACCCGGTCCGCATCGTCGTCGAGCGCGCGGCCAAGGACACGGGCGAGATCGTGCGGTCCCTGCGACTCGCCAGATGGGGCCTCGTGCCGTCGTGGGGGAAGGATCCCGGCGTCGGGGCGCGCATGAT
>Ga0233363_1000347_pt1 | contig 21411 bp, 21 predicted proteins | sample ElkDunMinimDraft_18_FD_191534 | JGI IMG/M metagenome (GOLD analysis project Ga0233363, IMG submission 191534) | Fecal eukaryotic communites from dung pellets of Tule Elk in California, USA - Elk Dung C16 | ecosystem: Host-associated > Mammals > Digestive system > Large intestine > Fecal | place... | reverse complement strand
TCGCGCACGTCGGTGCGTCAGCCGTCCACCTCCACGCCACTCGTGGACGCCCACACACCACCACCACAGGCCTCGCGCACGTCGGTACGTCAGCGTCCACCTCCACGCCACTCGTGGACGCCCACACACCAACGAGGGCGGGCGGATCAGGAGAGCGCGGAGCCCTTGGCGAACTCGGCGTACGAGACGTTCCAGTCGGTCCAGCCGTTCTGCGGCTCGAGGACCTTCCGGTCGGAGCGGATGAACTTCACCGGGTCACCGATGTGAGAGATGCCGTACAACCACGCGGCGTTGCTCGTGCTCAGTCCCGTACAGCCGTGGCTGACGTTGGCGCTGCCCTGTGACCCTGTGGACCACGGAGCTGCGTGGATGAACTCGCCCGAGTTGGTGACGCGCATCGCGTACCGGACGTTCTCGATGTTGTAGTACTCCGACGAACCTTCGGAGATGCCCGTCGTGGCGGCATCCATCCGCTTGGTCGGGTGCTTCTCCATGATGACCTTGGTGCCGTTGCGGGTCTGGAAGCCCGGCTTGCCGGTCGTCGCCGGCAGCACGCGGGCGACCTTGCCGTTGATCTTGACCGTCGCCTTGTGCCGCGAGACGTCGACGACTGTGGTGACTGCCCGCTTCGTGACGGTGAAGGCGGTGTCGCGGTCCTCCTGGCCCCAGACGCCCTTGGCGGTACGGACACCGTTGATGCCGGCGTGCACCTTTACCTTCGTGCCGGCCGGCCAGTACTTGCGGGGCCGGTAGTGCACCTCGGAGTCGCTCATCCAGCTCCACGTGCCCTCGACCTTGGGGGTCGAGCTCACGACGAGGCGCTTCTCCACCTCCGCGCGACGCTTCACAGGAATGTCGAAACGGACGATGACCGGCATCGCGACGCCGACGGTCGCGCCGTCCATCGGGGAGAGGGAGGCGTACGCCTGCTGATCGAGGGTGAGCTGCTGCGTCCGGAAGGCTCGCGACTCCGTCGAGACCTTGCCACTCTCGTCACGCGTCGTCACCGAGACCGTGTAGCGCTTGCCCGGCTCGAGAAGAGAGGCCGCAGTCCACGAGGCACCGTCGGGCGTGAGGTCACCGTCGAGCGTCGTCTTGCGGGTCGCCTTGCCACCGAAGTGGGCAGTGACAGCCGTGATCTGCCCGTGGCTCACGCCCACGGTCAGAGCCGTGTCGACCGGGACCCCGCTCGCGCCTTCGTCGACGTTGAAGGTCAGCTCCGTGGCAGGCGTCGGTGAGGCGGACGCGGTCGCGTCACCCGCCGCCGCGCTGTCGGAATCGGACTCGTCACCGCCCGCGGAGCTGCACCCGGCGACGAGCACGCTCACGAGAAGGACGCCGACCCATCGGCGTCCTGACTGCATCACGGACTGGCGTCCCTGAACCTTCATGATCCCCCTCGAACACACGTACGGCCTCTCAGGATAGCAATCGCTTTCCAGAGAGGCCGTACGTCGCCCAACGGGCGGGTCAGTGGGCGAACAGTCCGCGGTAGTACTCGAAGACCCAGCCACACAGGGCGATGACTCCGAAGACGCTCGCCATGGCGAACAGCCACCACCCGAAGATGGCGCCGATCAGCATCACGAGGATCGCCAGCGCGGCCCACAGCGGCCACCAGCTCCACGGCGGGTAGAAGCCGTACTCGCCGGCCCCCTCAGCGATCTCGGCGTCGTCGCGGTCCTCGAGGCGTGCCGGGATCTGCTTCGCGACGACCGCGAGGAAGAAGGTGAGGAGCAGGCCCAGGAGCGCTGCCATCACCAGGGCGGTCGTGCCGGTCGGGTCCTCGGACGCGATCCAGTAGATCGGCGTCACGATCACGAGGAAGATCGAAACCGACGCGATGATCCATGCCTCAGCCTTCACCGGGCGCCACCTTCCTGAGAGTCGTCAGCCTGGTCTCGGAGTGCCTCTTCGTGGCCCTCGAGGTTCGGGGCGTCGGCGAAGGGGCTGTCGAGGTCGTTGTCCTCGTGCTCCAGCATCGACAGCTCCGGGTGGTGGAGGTCGAACGCCGGGCTCTCGGAACGGATCCGCGGCAGCGACGTGAAGTTGTGCCGCGGCGGCGGGCTCGACGTGGCCCACTCGAGCGAGCGGCCCCAGCCCCACGGATCGTCCACGCCGACCTTCGGGTTGTTGCGCGAGACCCACACGTTGTAGAAGAACGGCAGCGTGGAGATCGCCAGCACGACGGCACCGATCGACGACACCTGGTTGAGGACCGTGAAACCGTCCTCGAACGAGTAGTCGGCGTAACGACGCGGCATGCCCTCGACACCCAGCCAGTGCTGCACCAGGAACGTGAGGTGGAAGCCCACGAAGAGCAGCCAGAAGTGGATCTTGCCGAGGCGCTCGTTGAGCATGTGCCCGGTCCACTTCGGCCACCAGTAGTAGAAGCCCGCGAACATCGCGAACACGACCGTGCCGAAGACGACGTAGTGGAAGTGCGCCACCACGAAGTACGAGTCGGACAGCTGGAAGTCGAGGGCCGGCGACGCCAGGATGACGCCCGTCAGTCCACCGAACAGGAAGGTCGTGAGGAAGCCGAGCGAGAACACCAGCGGCGTGTCGAAGCTGATGGACCCGCCCCATAGCGTGCCGATCCAGTTGAAGAACTTCACGCCGGTCGGGACCGCGATCAAGAACGTCATGAACGAGAAGAACGCGAGGTCGACCGCGCCGGTCACGAACATGTGGTGTGCCCAGACCGCGACCGAGAGCGCCGCGATGGCCAGGGTCGCCGCCACGAGGCCGATGTAGCCGAAGATCGGCTTACGGCTGAAGACGGGGAGGATCTCACTGATGATGCCGAAGAACGGCAACGCGATGATGTACACCTCTGGATGCCCGAAGAACCAGAACAAGTGTTGCCAGAGGATCGGACCGCCCGTCGAGGCGTCGAACACGTGCGTGCCCAGCTGACGGTCGGCGAACAGCGCGAGCAGCGCAGCCGCCAGGATCGGGAAGGCGATCAGCACCAGGAGGCTGGTGACCAGGATGTTCCAGGTGAAGATCGGCATCCGGAACATCGTCATGCCGGGGGCGCGCATCGTGAAGATCGTGGTCACGAAGTTGACCGCACCGAGGATGGTGCCCAAGCCGGACATGTAGAGGCCCAGCACCCACATGTCGCCGCCGACGCCGGGCGAGTTGACCGCGTCGGACAGCGGCACGTACGCGAACCACCCGAAGCTGGCCGCACCGCCGGGAACGAAGAACCCGGCGACCGCGAGCGAGCTGCCGAACAGGAACAGCCAGAAGCTGAACATGTTGAGGCGTGGGAAGGCGACGTCCGGGGAGCCGATCTGCAGCGGCATGATCCAGTTGGCGAAGCCGACGAACAGCGGCGTCGCGAACATCAGGAGCATGATCGTGCCGTGCATGGTGAAGAGCTGGTTGTACGTCTCCTCGTCCACGACCTGCGTGCCCGGAGCGGCGAGCTCAGCACGGATCAGGAGGGCGAGGATGCCGCCGATCAGGAAGAACGCGAACGACGCGACGAGGTACATCGTGCCGATCTGCTTGTGATCGGTCGTCGTCAGCATCGAGACGACGCGCTTGCCCAGAGGACGCCGCTGCGTGGTCTCGCTCAAGGGTTCAGCAACCGCAGTCACTCCTGCTCTCCGTTCTCTGCGTTCTGAGCCTTCTGAGCTTCTGCGAGGCCGGCGATCTGGTTGGCCTCGACACCGCCCTCGGGCTCGCCGATCTGACCGGCCGCCTGGAGCTGCTGGAGGTGGGCGTCGTACTCCTCACGCGGGACGACGTGCACCTTGAAGATCATGCGGGTGTGGTAGAGCCCGCACAGCTCGGCGCACCGGCCGGTGAAGACGCCTTCACGGGTGGGCGTCACGTCGAAGGAGTTCTGCCTGCCGGGCACGACGTCCAGCTTGAAGTAGAACTCGGGGATCCAGAACGAGTGGTTGACGTCCGGAGAGATCAGGTTGAAGCGGACCGACTCGTCCACCGGGAGCCACAGCTCGCTCGGGTTGGACGGCTCACCGGTGTCGAAGACGGGAGTGCCGCCGGTCGCTTCCTCGTCGAGGTAGTTGAAGGTGAACTGCCACTTGCTGCCGACGACCGTGATGGTGTGATCGGGGTCCTCGACCTTCTCGAGCATCCCGGTCTGCGACTTCACCGTCTGCGCGAAGAAGATCGCGACGATGATGACGGGCGCAACCGTGTAGAGCACCTCGAGCGGCAGGTGGTAGCGCAGCTGGCTCGGCACCTCGTTGTCGGGGCGGCGGCGGTATCGCACCATCGCCCAGAACATCAGGCCGAGGACCAGCACCATGACCGCGGCACTCGCGATCCAGGCGCCCACCCATAGGACGAACATGTAGTCGACGCGATCAGTCGCACCCGGCGGAAGCGCGAGACGCTCCCACTCGTTCGGAGAATCAGGCGAACAACCACTCAGCAGCACGATCGCAGCAACGGAGAAGCCGAGCCCGACCGCCTTCGACCTCTTGGGCCGCCGACGCTCGTCCTGTGCTCGCTTACCGCGCGCGAAGAGTTCCAGACCCACCAGGCGCCTTTCTGGCTCGTATCGACTCACACCACAGTGTGCTTCCGACGCCGCTGACGCGACGTGGACCGTCCTCACTGCGAACGAAAGCAGCCTACTCCAGGCTGATCCGCCCGACCTGCAGAGGTCCCCTCAGAAGGACGGAAGGCGTTCATCTACGATGTTGGCCGCCTCGTCGCCGTACTCGTCCCTCAGACGCGACAGCAGGGCCCCTCGCTCCAGGCGGTATTCCTGGGTTCCCGTGGTCTCCACGACGCTCGCTGCGAGCGCACAGCCGAGCTGGGCGCACTGCTCGTGCGGCAGGTCCACACCGAGACCGGCGAGGAAGCCTGCACGGAAGGCGTCGCCGACACCGGTCGGATCGACGGCGTTGATGCCGGCGAGGGCCGGAACCTCGATCACCGTGCCGTCGGCCTCGTACACACTGACGCCTTCAGCGCCCCGGGTCACGACCCGGGTGCCGACCCGCTGCTGGATCTCACCGGCGCTCCACCCGGTCTTCTTCTCGGTGAGTGCAGCCTCGTACTCGTTGCTGAACAGGTACGCGGCGCCGTCGATCAGCGTACGGATCAGGTCGCCGCCGGCGAACGCGAGCTGCTGGGACGGGTCGGCCGCGAAGCGATACCCGCGAACCCGGCACTCCTCGGTGTGCCGGACCATGCCTTCGGGGTCGTCCGGCCCGATGAGCACGATGTCCCAGCCGCCGACGCGGTCGTGGATCGGCTTGAGCTCGATCTCACGGGCCTCCGCCATCGCACCGGCGTAGAAGGTCGCGATCTGGGCCTGCGCCGCGTCGGTCGTGCAGACGAAGCGAGCGGTGTGCCGGGTCTCGGAGATCCGGACGCCGGAGCAGTCCACGCCGTGACGCTCCAGCCACGAGCGGTAGTCGTCGAAATCCTCGCCCACAGCACCGATGAGGACGGGCTCCTCGCCGAGCGAGGCCAGGCCGAACGCGATGTTGGCGCCACACCCCCCACGGCGTACGTCGAGGTCGTCGACGAGGAACGACAACGAGATCTTGTCGAGCTGGTCCACGACGAGGGAGTCGGAGAACTTCCCGGTGAACGTCATCAGGTGATCGTTGGCGATGGACCCGGAAACTGCGATCTTCAAGGGAGCTCCTCGGAACGGGACGCGTGCCTGCTCACGATAGTCGCCCACGGCCCGGACGCGACGAGGGCCGTCCGGTATGTCCGGACGGCCCTCGTCGTGGCTTGCGCCTGTGCTTCTTGGTGCCTGCGCCTTCTAGTGACGCTGCTTCTCAGTGACGGTGCTTCTCAGTGGAAGGAGTCACCGCATGCACACGAACCCGTGGCGTTGGGGTTGTCGATCGTGAAGCCCTGCTTCTCGATGGTGTCGACGAAGTCGATGCGCGCGCCGTGGAGGTACGGGACGCTCATGCGGTCGACGACCAGCGAGACGCCGTCGAACTCGCGGGTCTCGTCGCCGTCGAGGGTGCGCTCGTCGAAGAACAGCTGGTAGCGCAGGCCGGAGCAGCCACCCGGCTGCACGGCGATACGGAGCGCAAGGTCGTCGCGGCCCTCCTGCTCGAGGAGGCTCTTCACCTTGGCGGCGGCGCCGTCGGTCAGCTCGACGCCGGTGATGGTCTCGGTGCCGTCGGTGCTCTGCACGGTCATGTGTTCTCCCGAAGTCTCTGGTGCGGGGCTCGTCCGTAAGAACGAACAGGAAGCCTCGTCATCTCATTCCCACCGTACGACACCACGATACGCAAGGGGAACCGGAGCGCCGCAAGGCTGACTCCCAGCGTACGTCGTGCCCTGAGGGACCGACCCGACGTCCAGCACCCGGTCGTCCTCAGAGCGGGGACCAGGTGCGGGCGACGCGCGCTGCGAGACCCACCAGGGCCCCCGCCGGATCGCTTGCGAAGCGCTCTGCCCCTTCCAGGTCGGCGATCGCGTACGCAGCCTCCACGCCCATCGCACGGCGTTCTCGTGCTCCCACCTCGACACGGTCGGCCAGGACCACGCACGGCCGAAGCGCGTCCCCCGCCACCGAGGCGACACCGAAGACGACCGTGCCTTCGCGCGAAGTCACGTCGTAGGCGCCCGTGCCCGTCAGGACCAGGTCGCTCACCCTCGCCGCCGTCGCGAGGCCGACCCGGTCGGCGACCGTGGCGACGCCCGGCTGGACCGACGCGCCGAGCGCCAGCAGGGCGAACCCGAGCCCTCCCCCGGCGCCGGCACCGGGGAGGTCGGCGATGCGGCGTCGGGCCGGCTCCCCTCCGCACACCGCGACCACGTAGGCGTCCAGCACGCGGTCGACACGGGCCACCGCGGCCTCGTCCAACCCCTTGCCGGGCCCGTCCGCCCGGACGGCCCCGAAGAGACCGAGGAGCGGGCTGGCGACGTCCGTCGCCACGACGAGCTCGGTGTGCCCCAGCTGCGCGCGTACGGCGTCGAGGTCGACCGAGGTGACGCCGACGAGCCCTGCGGGGCCTGCGTCGAGCGGAACGTCCGCTCGCGCGCCCAGGGCACCCAGCATCCCGGCGCCGCCGTCCGTCGCGATGCCGGCGCCCAGACCCACCACGACACGTGCCGCGCCGGCCTCGATCGCCGCCGCGACCAAGTCACCGACACCGGCGGTCGAGGCGTCCTCGGGAGCCCGCCGCGCCTCGCCGTCCGGGCCGCACACCGACGCAGAGTCCACGTACGCGGTACGCAGGCCGGCGTCGTCCAGGAGCAGCACCAGCCCGCGCACGGGGCCGCCGAACGGCCCTCGCGCGTCGACCTCGAGCCGGTCACCGCCGCACGACGCGTGGAGGGCCTCGACGAAGCCCTGGTCGGCGCCGGCCATCGGCACGACGTCCACCGTGTCGCCAGGGGACGTACGCGCCCAGCCGGAGGCGATGGCCTCCCCTGCCGCGGACGCGCTCAGCGTGCCCCCGAACGCACCCGGGGCAACGAGGACGCGCACCGGATCAGGCCAGGGCCTTCTCGGCGGCGGCGAGCAGCACGCACGTCGCCAGGACCTCCATGGCGGCCCTCACGTCGTCGACGCTCGGGAAGGAGGGGGCGATGCGGATGTTGCGGTCGCGCGGGTCCTTGCCGTACGGGAAGGAGGCGCCCGCGGGTGTGAGCGCGACTCCGACGCCCTTCGCGAGCTCGACCACCCGTGCGGCGGTGCCGTCGACCACGTCGAGGCTGACGAAGTAGCCGCCGGTCGGCCGCGTCCATGTCGCGACGTCGTGCGGACCGAGACGGTCGCGGAGTACCTCGTCGACGACGTCGAACTTCGGGGCCAGCAGGTCACGGTGCCGGCGCATCAGCGCGCGGACACCGTCGGCGTCGCGGAACAGCCGCACGTGCCGGAGCTGGTTGACCTTGTCCGGGCCGATCGAGGCGAACTTGAGGTGGCTCTTGAACCACGCGACGTTCGCCGGCGAGCTGCCGAAGAACGCCACCCCGGCGCCCGCGTAGGTGATCTTGGACGTCGACGCGAAGATGAGCACGCGATCGGGGTGACCGCCCGCCGCAGCGACGCTCAGCACGTCCGAGGCTGCCGACTCCTCGTCGCTCAGGTGGTGCACCGCGTACGCGTTGTCCCAGAAGAGCCGGAAGTCGGGCGCCGCCGCAGGCATCGCCATCAGGCGTGCGGCGACCTCGGGAGACGTCACACCACCGGTCGGGTTGGCGTACGTGGGGACCAGCCACATGCCCTTGATCGTCGGGTCGGTCGCGACCAGCCCTGCGACCTGGTCGAGATCCGGTCCGTCCTCGCGCATGTCGACCGGGATCATCTCGATGCCGAAGGACTCCAGCAGCGTGAAATGGCGGTCGTACCCCGGCACCGGGCACAGGAAGCGCACCGTCTCCTCAGCCGCCCAGGGCCGCGAGGACTCGGGGAAGCCGTGGAGCAACGCCCAGACCAGGGTGTCGTGCATGAGCGTCAGGCTCGAGTTGCCCTGCGCCAGCAGCTGCGCGACCGGCACCCCGAGCAGCTCGGAGAAGATCTCACGGAGCTCGACGAGCCCCTCGAGGCCGCCGTAGTTGCGTGTGTCGGTCCCGTCGGCGGACCGGTAGTCCCCGTCACCCGGGAGCGACAGCAGCTCGTGCGACAGGTCGAGCTGCGCCGGCGACGGCTTGCCCCGCGTGATGTCGAGCGCCAGGCCGCGCGAACGCAGATCCTCGTACGCCGCACGCTGGGTCGACAGCAGGCTGCCGAGCGACTCACGATCAAGGGTGTCGATGCTCATGGGGTGTCCTCGCAAGACGTGGTCGACGGTGCGTCGATGACAGGCACGCACCGGGGTCGAATCTATCGAGTGCCGCCGCCGAGCCCGGGAGCGCCCCAGATGGCGAGCCAGCGGCTCAGGTCCTTCTCCACCGGCAGGTCCTCGCCGACGATGCCGCGGACCTGGAGCTCGAGCGCGTTGTCACGGCGAGGCTCGGCGACCGGCACGAACGGGTAGAAGGTGCCGCGCTTGTAGAGGTAGACGAGACCGAGCGGGCGTCCGTCGGCGGTGGCGAAGTCCACCACCGAGCAGAGCAGCTGCGGGCCGAACCCGTTGTCGACCAACGTGCTGTTGACGGCGTGGAGGTCGGTCACCAGCCCACCGACGTCCTCGGGATCGTGGCGGACGACCAGCCATGTGAACCCGTACGGGTCGACGGAGCGTTCGACCTGCGGACCTCCGTCGGAGTCCAGCAGCTGCTGGACGTCGGCCTGCATCGTGCTGAAGGCGGCGCCTTCGGTCTGGCGGTAGCAGACCGAGCCGAGACCGGTCGGCTTGATGCCTGCGGCGGCCTCCAGCGTGATCGCCGCGGACGGCAGGCTGAAGAGCGCGTCGAGGTTGGCCTGGGCCGGCTTCGAGCGGCCCATGAGCGAGTCCCAGAGTCCCATCGCGGCCTCAGAGGGGACGGCCGAGGTCGGCCGAGATCTTGGCGAGCTGCTCGAGGCGGCGCTCGACGGGCGGGTGGGAGCTCATCAGGCCGGCGAGCGAGTCGCGCGAGAAGGCCGGAGTCGCGAAGAAGAAGGCGCTCATGTTCTCGACCTGCCGCAGGTCCTTGCTGGGGATGCGGCCCATGTCGCCGGTGATCTTGGTCAGCGCCGACGCGAGCGCGGACGGCTTGCCGGTGAGGTAGGCGCCCGAGCGGTCGGCGCTCAGCTCACGGTAGCGCGACAGCGCGCGGGTCAGCAGGTAGCTGATGGCGTACGCGACGATGCTCGCGATCCAGACGACGAGGAACATCAGCGCGGCGTTGTTGTTGCGGTCACGGCTGTTGCCCATGAACGGGAACCACCGGATGAGGAAGCCGGCCAGGAGCCCCAGCGACGACGCGACGGTCATCACGGCGACGTCGCGGTTGGCGACGTGGGCGAGCTCGTGGCTCAGGACACCCTCCATCTCCTCGGCGTCCAGACGGCGCATGAGGCCTGTGGTCACGCACACGGCGGAGTGGCTCGGGGAGCGACCGGTCGCGAAAGCGTTAGGGAGGTCGGTGTCGGCGATGGCGACGGTGGGCTTCGGCATGTCGGCGAGCGCGCACAGGCGGTCGATCATGCCGTGAAGCTCGGGCGCCTGCTCCGGAGTCACGACGCGGGCGCGCATCGAGGCGAGCGCCAGCTTGTCGGAGAAGTACCACTGGCCCCAGCCCATGGCGATCACGACCACCGCGGCCACCGCGGCATTGGGCATCACGGTGATCAGCACGGCGCCGAACGCCAGGTAGAGCACGACCAGACCCAGGCTCACTGCACCCATCCGCCGGGTGAGACCTGCGTCGCTGCGAAATCGCGTACTCGACATGTTCCCTCTCTACGGGGCCCCGTCGGGCAGGGGCCCACCTGTCCTGCTTCAACGCATGATGCGGCTCGGACGTTCCCGCAGAACCGTGGTTCCGCGGGAACGTCCGTCGTACGAGCGGTGCTGGTTCAGCCGGGGATGAAGCCGTCGGCGCCGAGCAGGTCCTCCACCTCGGCGAGCGAGGCGTCCGACGGCGGGAGGACGAGGTCTGACTCGACGAGCTCCTCGTCCGGGACCTCCTTGCCGATCTGGCGCACCAGGTCGAGAAGGTTCGTCAAGGCGTCGCCGAACGCCTCCTCGTCGTGAGCTGCGACGGCCGCCTCGACGGCATCGTCAAGGCCGTTGAGGCGGTCGAGGGCGTCGTCGGCCACCTCGAACTGCCCCTCGGACATGATCCGTACGATCACGCCTGGCCCTCCTGCTTCGTCTCGGTCGGCTCCGAGGTCCCGAGTGCGGGCTTCTCGGCGCCGGTCCCCAGCTGACGCTTCATCGCCTCCAGCTCGGCGTCCACGCCCGAGGTCGAGGCGAGGGCGTCCAGCTCACGGCTGATGTCGTCGTGCGGGCCGGCGGTGACGTCCTCGAGCGCGCCGGAGGCGAGGAGCTCGTCGACCGCTCCCGCACGGGCCTGCATCTGCGCCGTCTTGTCCTCGGCACGCTGCACCGCGAGGCCGACGTCGCCCATCTCCTCGGAGATGCCGGAGAACGCCTCGGTGATGCGCGTCTGCGCCTCGGCGGCGGTGTACGTCGCCTTGATCGTCTCCTTGCGCGTACGGAAGGACTCGACCTTCGCCTGGAGCCGCTTGGAGGCGAGCGTGAGCTTCTCCTCCTCGGCCTGGAGCGCCGCGTGCTGCGTGTTGAGGTCGGCGATCTGCTGGTCCAGACCCGAGCGACGGGTCAGCGCCTCGCGAGCAAGATCCTCGCGGTTGGCGGCGAGCGCCTTCTTGGCCTGGTCCTGCAGCTTGGCCGACTGCTGCTGCAGCTGGTTGACCTGCAGCTCGACCCGCTTGCGGCTGGTCGCGACGTCGGCCACCCCACGACGGACCTTCTGGAGCAGCTCGAGCTGCTTCTGGTAGCTGTAGTCGAGCGTCTCGCGCGGATCCTCCGCCTTGTCGAGCGCTGCGTTGGCCTTGCTGCGGAAGACCATGCCCATCCGCTTCATGATGCCCATCGTGGAGTCTGTCCCCTTCACAAGATCACTGGTCCCTCTACCTTACGGGCAGCAGTGACCTTCTGGCACCGAAGGACGACAGGTAGGCTCGGTGGCATCCCCCGCTGCCGCGACGGCCATGCCGTCAGGCGCTCGCGGCCCGATCACGACGACCCGAGGCACCAGTGTTCCGACGCAAGAACGAGTACGACGCCACCGAAGCTCAGACTGCCCCCGAGCCGAAGCCGGACGGCAAGGGACGCCCGACTCCCACGCGCAAGGAGGCGGAGGCCGCTCGGAAGGCGGCACTCAAGACGCCCGCCTCGCGCAAGGACGTCGCCCGCGCCGAGCGGGACCGCCGCGCCAAGGAGCGTGTCAAGATCCGTGAGGCGATGACCACGGGCGACGACCGCTACCTTCCCCCGCGCGACAAGGGACCGGTCCGTGGGCTCGTCCGCAACGTGGTGGACTCGCGCCGCAACGTCGGCGAGTACCTCATGCCGGTCCTCGTCGTCATCCTGCTCGTCAGCCTGATCCGCGCCCCCTGGGCCATCCTCGGGATCTACGTCCTGTGGATCACGGTCATCGTGGGCACGATCGTCGACTCGTTCCTGCTCGTACGTCGCGTCAAGCGCGAGGTCGGCCAGCGCTACCCGGAGGCCAGCACACGAGGCCTGACCACGTACGCGATCATGCGCAGCACGCAGATCCGGCGCCTGAGGCTCCCGAAGCCGCAGGTCGCACACGGCGGGTCGTACTGACGCCTTCCCTACGGGTGGAGTGACATCGGCCCGTAGACCTGGCGCCCGTCCTCGAGGAGCGTGACCTGGTCGACCCCCTGGTCGGCCAGGTCGGCGAAGACCTCGCCCACCCACGACTCGGCGTCGCCCCGACTGGCGAACGTGCCGCCGTCCTCCTCCGGGGTCACCGCGGTTCCGTCAGCACTCTCGAAACGCCAGGTCCACACCATGCCCGCAGCCTAGGCCGTCCTCGGGCGGTCGGTGCTCCCGGCTGGGGCGGACCCGAGCTGTCAGCGGGTGGAGGACTCCACGAACGGCGGTGCCGTGACGACGAAGGTCTCGGTACGACCTCGGACGTCGACCGTCACCTCGTCACCCACGCTCACGCGCCGGTCGAGAAGCGCCAGGGCCACACCCTTGCGCAGGGTCGGAGAGAAGGTCCCGGAGGTGACGCGCCCGGCCTCCTCGCCGTCGGCGGACACCGCCATCCCCGGTCGGGCGATGCCCCGCCCGGCGGCCACCAGGCCCCGCAGGAGCGGCACCTCGGCAGCGGCCCGCTGTGCGAGCAGCGCGTCGCGGCCCCAGAACTCGGGCTTGTCCCACCCCACCGCCCAGCCCACGCGGCCCATCACGGGCGTGATGTCGCGCGTGAGGTCCTGACCGTGCAGCGGGTAGCCCATCTCCGTACGGAGGGTGTCGCGGGCGCCGAGTCCGCACGCGCGGATGCCGTACGCCTCGCCGGCCGCCATGATCGCGTCCCAGGCGGTGAGGGCGGCTGACACCGGCACGACGAGCTCGTACCCGCGTTCGCCGGTGTACCCGGTGCGGCAGACGGTGATCGCCTCGCCGCCGAGCTCGGCCTCCACGTACGACATGTAGTCGTGCGAGACGGGGAGACCGATCGCGGCGAGCGTCTCGTCGCTGCGCGGGCCCTGGACCGCGAGGACGGCGTAGTCGTGATGGCGGTCGGTGATCGTCAGGCCCTCGGGCGCACGCTCGCGCAGGCGACGGACGACCTCGGCGGTGTTCGCGGCGTTGGGGACGAGGAGCACGTCGTCGTCGGCGCGGCGGTAGACGATGAGGTCGTCGACGACACCCCCGTCGTCGTCGCAGCACAGGGTGTACTGCGCCTGGCCGGCGTCGATGCGCGCCAACGCGTTGGTGAAGCACCGGTCGAGGTAGTCCACCGCACCGGCGCCCTGAACCGTGGCCTTGCCGAGGTGGCTCACGTCGAAGACGCCGACGGCATCGCGGACGGCCTTGTGCTCGGCGAGGACTCCCCCGCCCGCGTACTCCAACGGCATCTCCCACCCGCCGAACTCGGCGAACTTGGCTCCGAGCTCGACGTGACGGCGGTGCAGCGGCGACTGGGCAAGCGTCATGCCCGAAACCTATCCCGACCCTCGGTAGGCTGACGGCCATGGCCTCGAAGCATGCAGAGCCCTCGTTCACCCTCAGCTCCGCCTCCCCCACCACGACCCGCGCAGACGTGGTCGTCGTCGGGGTAGGCCCCGACCTCAAGGCCGTCGGTCCCGCCGACGCGGTCGGCGACGCCTTCGGGCGCTCCTTCAAGCCGACGCTGACCACGCTCGGCTTCCGCGGGAAGCCCGGCGACGTCGCCGTCCTCCCGACCGCAGGCGTCATCAAGGCAGCGACGGTCATCGCCGTGGGCCTCGGTGACGACCCCACGCCGACGACGCTGCGCAAGGCGGCCGCGAAGGCAGTCAAGGCGGTCCACAACGCCACCACCGTGACCTTCGCGCTGCCGACCGCCGACGCCGACGCCATCCGTGCGATCGCGGAGGGCGCCCTGCTCGGCGGCTACCGGTTCGACCGGTACCGCACCCGGGACGAGGACCGCGAGGCGGCGGCCGACCGTCCCCACGCGGTCGTCATCCTCACCCGCCTCTCCCGGGACGCCGACGCCCTCGCCGCGCTCGACGCCGCGGTGGCCACCGCCGCCGCCGTCAACCGGACACGGGACTGGGTCAACACCGGCCCGGGCGACCTCACCCCCGCAGCGTTCGCCGACTCGGTCGTCGAGGCGGCCAAGGACGTCGCCGGCGTGAAGGTGACCGTCTGGGACGAGGCCCGCCTCGCCAAGGAGGGCTGCGGGGGCATCCTCGGCGTCGGTCAGGGCTCGACCCACCCGCCACGACTCGTGCAGCTGACGTACAAGCCCAAGAACCCCTCCGCGCACCTCGCGCTGGTCGGCAAGGGCATCACCTTCGACTCCGGCGGCCTGAGCCTGAAGCCCGGCGCCAGCATGATGACGATGAAGTGCGACATGGCAGGCGCCGCGTCCGTCATCGCCGCCACGCTCGCGATCGCCGCGCTCGAGCTGCCCGTACGCCTCACCTGCGTGGCACCGATGGCCGAGAACATGCCGAGCGGCTCCGCGCTGCGCCCCGGTGACGTGCTCGAGATCCGCGGCGGCACCACCGTCGAGGTCCACAACACCGACGCCGAGGGCCGCCTGGTCCTCGCCGACGGTCTCGTCGTCGCGAACGAGGCCGAGCCCGACGTGCTCGTCGACGTCGCGACGCTGACCGGCGCGTGCGTCGTCGCGCTCGGTGAGCGTACGGCGGGAGTGCTCGGCAACGACGACGCGCTGCGCGGCCAGGTCGTCGAGATCGGCGAGACGGTCGGCGAGGCGTTCTGGCCGCTGCCGATCACCGACGAGGTGACCAGCCGGGTCACGAGCTCCGACATCGCCGACCTGCGCCAGCACAACCCCAAGCCGGCGGGCGGCGCGCTGTTCGCCGCCGCGTTCCTCCAGCAGTTCGTGGGCGAGACCACGTGGGCACACCTCGACATCGCGGGCCCGGCGTTCAACGACGCGGGCGCCTACGACGAGGTCCCCAAGGGCGGTACGGGCGCGAGCGTCCGGACGCTCGTCGGCCTGGCCGAGAGCCTGGCGAAGAAGATCGACTGATGTAGGCCGTGGGTCAGCCGCCGGGGTCAGCCGCCGGAAGCCTCGCGATCGCGACGCTTGCGCTCGGCGGCGACCCGGCGGTTGTACTCGCGCATCCGCTGCGGGTAGCCGACCACGGCGGCGTCGTACGTGGGGACCTGGTGCTTGTTGCCGAAGTCGTGGGCCCAGGAAGCCGACGGGACGCGGCGGCGCGTCCACTCACCGTCCTTGGCGACCAGCAGCAGCGTCACCTGAGAGACCGCCGTCGGCGGCTCGACGAAACCTTCGACCCCCGCCCGCGAGGCGATGAACTTCTCGAGGTGCGCGCGGTCGGTCGAGTCAGCGGCCCGGTCGGACACCACGGCACCCCCACCGGTGCGGGTTCGCTTCTTGCGGCGGAAGAGGCCCATCGGGTGTGCTCCTGCGGCTCGGGACGGCGCTGCTGCGGCGTGCTCTCACGCCCAGTCTGCCGTACCGGCGGGTAGCGCCCCCACCTGTGCACCCCCTTGTGCGCGTGACAAGATGAGGGTCGTCAGACGCGGCGACGACCTCGCCGTCGACACGATCCGGAGGCCTTCGTGACCCACCCCGCCCCTCACGATCACGACGTCGTCGTGCTCGGCGGTGGAAGCGGCGGGTACGCGACTGCGCTGCGGGCCCGTCAGCTGGGCCTGCGCGTCGCCCTCGTCGAGCAGGACAAGCTCGGCGGCACGTGCCTCCACCAAGGCTGCATCCCGACCAAGGCGCTGCTGCACGCGGCGGAGGTCGCCGACGCTGCCCGCGACTCTTCCGCCTTCGGCGTCCGAGCGACGTTCGAGGGCATCGACATGCCCGCGGTCAACGCGTACCGCACGGGAGTCGTCGACCGTCTCTACCGCGGCCTGCAGGGCTTGGTCCGCAGCGCCGAGATCGACGTCGTGACCGGCACCGGACGGCTGGTCGGCCCGCGCTCGGTCGCCGTCGGTGACACCGTCGTCACCGGGCGCAATCTCGTCGTCGCCACCGGCTCGTACGCCCGTACGCTCCCGGGCGTCGAGATCGGCGGCCGTGTCGTCACCTCCGACGGCGCACTCGACCTGACCGAGGTGCCCCGGCGCGTCGTCGTGGTCGGGGGCAGCGTCATCGGCGTCGAGCTGGCGTCGGTCTGGCGCTCGTTCGGAGCCGAGGTGACGATCGTCGAGGCACTCCCCCGCCTCGTTCCGGCGGAGGACGCCACACTGTCCGCCCAGCTCGAGCGAGCGTTCCGCAAGCGCGGCATCGCCTTCCGTACCGGCACCTCGATCACGGACGTCAAGCAGGACGAGACCACGGCGTTCGTCACCCTCGAGAGCGGTGACGTCCTCGAGGCCGACCTGGTCCTCGTGGCCGTCGGACGCGGGCCCAGGACCGACGGCCTCGGGCTCACCGACCACGGGATCACCGTCGAGCGCGGCTTCGTCGTCACCGACGAGCGTCTGCGTACGTCGGTCGAGGGCGTGTACGCGGTCGGCGACGTCGTGCCCGGGCTCCAGCTCGCGCACCGCGGCTTCGCCCACGGCCTGTTCGTGGCGGAGGAGATCGCCGGACGCAGTCCTCGCCCGGTCCTCGACGCCGGCATCCCTCGCGTCACCTACTGCGAGCCGGAGATCGCCTCGGTCGGCCTCACCGAGGAGCAGGCGCGCACGACCTACGGGGACGACGCGATCACCACGTACGAGTACAACCTCGCCGGCAACGGCAAGACGCAGATCCTCCGCTCGGCCGGCCTCGTCAAGGTCGTCCGCGAGACCGACGGCCCCATCGTCGGTGTCCACATGATCGGGGCCCGGATCGGCGAGCAGGTCGGCGAGGCATCCTTGTGGGTGAACTGGGACGCCTTCCCGGAAGACGTCGCGGCCTACGTCCACGCACACCCCACCCAGAACGAAGCTCTCGGCGAGGCCGCACTGGCCCTCGCCGGGTCACCACTCCACGCACACGCCTGAGATCAAGACAGGGGTCACCCATGGCAACGCCCGTCACGCTTCCAGAGCTCGGAGAGAGCGTCACCGAAGGGACCGTCACGCGCTGGCTGAAGCAGGTCGGCGATACGGTCGCCGTCGACGAGCCGCTGCTGGAGGTCTCGACCGACAAGGTCGACACCGAGATCCCGTCGCCGGTCGCCGGCGTCCTTCTGGAGATCGCTGCAGCCGAGGACGAGACCGTCGAGGTCGGCGCCGTGCTCGCGACGATCGGTGAGGAAGGCGAGTCCACGGACGACGCCGCACCGGCCGCTGAGGCACCGCAGGAGGAGCAGGCCGCCGAGGCGCCTGCCTCCGAGGAGCCGCAGGACGAGCAGCAGCAGGACGAGCAGGCCCCCGAGGAGCCCGCGGGTGAGTCGAGCACTCCCCCGGACGCCGACGCGACGCCCGCCGAGGCCGCCGAGCAGGAGCAGGGTCAGGAGGAGGAGCAGGGCCAGCAGCAGGAAGCGCCTGCCGCCGACACCGCACCCGCCGCCTCAGGCGACGCCACGCCGGTCACCCTCCCCGAGCTCGGGGAGAGCGTCACCGAGGGCACCGTCACGCGCTGGCTCAAGCAGGTCGGCGACGAGGTCGCGGTCGACGAGCCGCTGCTCGAGGTCTCGACCGACAAGGTCGACACCGAGATCCCGTCGCCGGTCGCCGGGACGCTGCTGGAGATCTCCGCCGGCGAGGACGAGACGATCGAGGTCGGCGGCCAGCTCGCGCTGATCGGCGAGGCAGGCTCGGCGCCGCAGGCGTCCAGCCCGTCGCCAGAGCCTGAGCCGGCAGCAGAGCCCGAGGCTGAGCCGGAGCCGGCAGCAGAGCCCGAGGCAGAGGCACAGCCGGAGCCGCAGCCCAAGGCAGAGGCACAGCCCCAGGCCGCTGCCGCCCCGGCAGCCAAGGCGGAGAACCGCTCGGAGCCGTCGGCGGCGTCGACGACCGCGCCGAGCGCCGTGAAGTCCGACGGTCGCCAGTACGTCACCCCGATCGTGCGCAAGCTCGCCGAGCGCGAGGGCGTCGCACTGGACGAGGTCGAGGGCACCGGCGTCGGCGGTCGTATCCGCAAGCAGGACATCCTCGACGCCGCAGCGAAGGCCAAGGAGGCCGCAGCCGCGGCTTCTGCCGCCCCGGCAGCCGCTCCATCCGCCGCTTCGTCGACCGGCCCCGACACGTCCGGCCTGGCCGGAACGGTCAAGAAGGCGAACCGCATCCGTCAGCTGACGGCGATCAAGACCAAGGAGTCTCTCCAGGTCGCCGCACAGCTCACGCAGGTGCACGAGGTCGACCTCACCCGGATCGCGGCGCTGCGGGCCAAGCACAAGGCCTCGTTCCTCGATCGTGAGGGCGTCAAGCTGACGTACCTGCCGTTCATCGCCAAGGCGACGGTCGAGGCGCTCAAGGCGCACCCGAACGTCAACGCCTCGTACGACGAGGACGCCAAGGAGATCACCTACCACGCGTCGATCAACCTCGGCATCGCCGTCGACACGGAGCGCGGACTGCTCTCGGTCGTCGTCCACGACGCCGGTGACCTGAGCCTCGCCGGCCTGGCGCAGCGGATCACCGATCTCGCCAACCGGGCGCGCAGCGGGGACATCAAGCCGAACGAGCTCTCGGGCGGCACGTTCACGATCACCAACATCGGGTCGTTCGGCGGGCTGTTCGACACGCCGATCCTCGTCCAGCCGCAGGCGGCGATGCTCGCCACCGGCGCGGTCGTCAAGCGCCCGATGGTGCTGAGCGACGCCGACGGCAACGACACGATCGCGATCCGCTCGATGGCGTACCTGCCGCTGACGTACGACCACCGTCTCGTCGACGGTGCCGACGCCGGCCGGTTCGTGACGACGGTCAAGAAGCGCCTCGAGGCCGGCGCCTTCGAGGACGAGCTGGGCTGACGCCCGTCCGTCACCCGAACGGACAGAACCGCATGCCCCCGCCAAGATGGGGGCATGCGGTTCTGTGTATCCGGAGCATCGGGCTTCCTCGGTACGGCGCTGAAGAGTCGGTTGCGGGCGGACGGCCACTCGGTCGTCACGCTCGTCCGCCGCGAGCCCGCAGCCCCTGACGAGTCGCGGTGGGACCCCGACGCGGGGGACGTCGACCAGGCGGTCATCGACGAGTCCGACGTCGTCGTGAGCCTCTCCGGCGCGCCGATCGCGCACTGGCCATGGACCGCCTCGTACCGGCGCGAGCTCGTCGACTCCCGCGTCAGCACGACGACGACGCTCGCCGAGGCGATCGCTCGCGCACCACGCCCCCCGGTCATGCTGTCGGGCAGCGGGATCAACGCGTACGGCGACGACCGCGGCGACACCCTCCTGGTCGAGGGCACGCCGCGCGGCCCCGGATTCCTCGCCGACGTCGTCGAAGCGTGGGAGGCGTCAGCGGCTCCGGCGGTCGCAGCGGGCGCCCGCGTCTGCTATCTCCGTACGGCGCCGGTGCTCGACGGGTCCGGAGGTCTCCTGAAGGTGATCGCGCTGCCCTTCCGCCTCGGCCTGGGCGGGCGTCTCGGCTCCGGGAAGCAGTACTTCCCGGTGATCAGCCTCCGGGACTGGCTCGGCGCCGTCACGTTCCTTGCCGAGGACGCTGACGCCTCCGGCCCGTACAACCTGGTCGCGCCCGAGCCGTCGACCAACGCGGAGTTCACCCGGGCACTGGCCGGTGCGCTCCACCGGCCGGCCCTCGTGCCTGCCCCTTCGTTCGCCATGCGCGCCGCGCTCGGCGGACTCTCGGCCCTCGCGCTGGGGTCGCTGCGTGCGGCGCCCCGACGGCTCGAGGAGGAGGGCTACCCGTTCGCCGACCGCGACATCCGCGAGGTCGTCGCGACCGCCCTCAGCCCGTCGGAGGAATCGACGGGCTGAGGGCGCTCGTTCACGTCAGTCGCGCACGTCAGCCGCGCGGGGTGACGACCGACTGCACCTCGTCGACCCGCAGGGCGGCTGTCGCCGTCGGGCTGGTCAGTGTCGTCGGTGCCCCGGGCACGGGAACCTCGTTGCCGCCCACCTCGAACCGGAGCGCATACACAGCCTCGGCGGACACGGCGAAGGCCGGCCGGCCCTCGACGCGCGCGCTGCCGCGTACCGACGACCGAACGTACTCGTGGTGGCAGTCCGCCTGCGCCGCAGCGCTGGTCGTCGCCGTGCACGAGAGCGTGCCTGTCCCGTCACCGGGGTCGACGACAAGGCGGTCGAAGTCCGCGTAGGCGACCAGTCCGAACGCTGACGAGCCGCTCTCGGTCGGCGGAAGGCCCTCTGCCCAGAACCACGTGTCCAGGTTGACGATCGACCGGTTCGCCGGGCTGATGTGGATGTCGGGGGTCGGAAGGACGATGCGACCGATCGCCTGCATCGCCTGCTCGTACGTGGAGGGAATCTCCTCCTCGCCGCTCCAGAAGATCCTGCGGAGTGCAGGCGGACCCATGAAGGTGTTGTAACACATGGTCAGGCGCGCCCGTGAGTCCTCGTTCGGGGGCTCGCCCTCCGGCCGGCGGTAGGGCGGGTGATGATCGACGTCGAAGCACACGTCCACACCGATGCAGTAAGGGGCGGATGGATTCTCGTAACCGCTCGGCGGTTCAGGTGACTGAATTTCGCATGTCGGCGGAGCGGGTGCCCCGCCGCCATCGTCGTCACCGGGTCCGCCGGGCTGTCCAGGGTCACCTCCGCCCGGAATCACGCACACATAAGACCCGTCAGCATTGTAGTGCGGCTGTGCCGGCGGTCTGCACACCTCGTCGGCTGATGCCGTACCCGCCGAGAGCAGCGCATACGCGGAGAAGAGGCTCGCGATGAGCAGGACCCTTCCCAGGCGAAACCACGAGGTCAGCATGTCGCGCTCTCCTTCAACGGGTCGTTGACGAGCCAGACACCATCGACCTTCACGAGGCCGTACTTCATGTCGGCCAGTCCCCCAGGGATCGCACCGACGCCCGCTTCCTTCTGTCCGCGTTCGACGAGCGCGCTCCGCGAGCTGTCGAGGCAGGCATGCAGCTCTGCCGAGTCACCACTGATCGTCACGACTTCGGGCTCGAGGGTGTAGGTGCCGATGAACTGAAGACCCTTGTCCTCCGTCGCCGCCTTCATCTGGGGCACCATGCGGTCGAACAGCTCGTCGGTTGTGAGCCCGTCGAGCGTCGCCTCGACGCTCTTCGTTCCTCGCAGGAGAATCGCGTCCTGATAGCGCTCCACCGCGTCGATGACCTCGCGCTCCTCGGCGGTGAAGCCGTCGGCGTCCTTGCTGGCACTGGCGGTGGCGCTCGGCGTCGCATCGGCCAACGAGCCCGAGTCGCCGTCCGACCCGCACGCGCTGAGGACCAGGAGTCCGGCCAGTGTGGCAGCGGCGA
>Ga0233363_1000345_pt1 | contig 21461 bp, 13 predicted proteins | sample ElkDunMinimDraft_18_FD_191534 | JGI IMG/M metagenome (GOLD analysis project Ga0233363, IMG submission 191534) | Fecal eukaryotic communites from dung pellets of Tule Elk in California, USA - Elk Dung C16 | ecosystem: Host-associated > Mammals > Digestive system > Large intestine > Fecal | place... | reverse complement strand
ACATCCCCGAGCGGTCGACTCCCGCGGTCGCCTGGTGCCGACCCCCCGCGTCGACCGGCGACGTCCGCAGCCGGCGACACGTGACGGATTCGCCCGGCGGCCGCCGTGCCTAGCGTCGTCCGACATGGAGAACATGCCTCTGACCAGCCCATCCGTGCCGCGCGCGCCTGCCCGGCGCGTCCGCGGCCGACTCGTCGTCGTGCTCGCCGCGACGGTCACGCTGTGGCCCGTCCTGGGTGCCGTCGGCCTGTCGGAACTCACCCTCGCGGCGGTCGTCCTGCCCCTCACGGCGCTCACGTGGGTCGCCGTGCTCGGGCTGCTCGACGCGCCCCGGCCCGTCCTCACCGGCACCCTGGCGGGGCTGCTGTACGGCGCCGTCCTCGTGGCGCTGTCCGTCGCGTTCGGCCGCGAGCCCCGCCCGACGTCCGTCGTGCTGTTCGCGGCGGGCTGGGAGCTCACGTGGTGCGCCCTGCTCGGTGCCGGCGCCGGCCTGCTCGGCGGCGGCGTGCAGCAGCTGCGGGGGCGACGGCCGTGACCAGGTCCCGCGCCGTCGCCGGCGTCGCCGCCGCGGCCCTGGTCGTCGCCGGGCTCTCGGCCTGCGGCGGCGTGTCCGTGTCGCGCGTCGACGTGCCGGAGACGTTCGACGCCCCGCTGCCCGTGCCGCCGCTCGCGCCGTCGCGCGTCGACGCCGACGGGACGCGCACCTTCAGCCTCACCGCGCAGGAGGGCACCACCCGGTTCGTGCCGGGCGTCGAGACCCCGACCTGGGGGTTCGACGGCGACCTGCTGGGCCCGACCCTGCGGGCGTCCCGCGGCGAGCAGGTCGCCGTCGAGGTCCGCAACACGCTGCCCGAGGCGACGAGCGTGCACTGGCACGGCATGCACCTGCCCGCCGCGATGGACGGCGGACCGCACCAGCCCGTCGAGCCCGGCGCGACCTGGCGCCCGACGTGGCGCATCGACCAGCCCGCCGCCACCCTCTGGTACCACCCGCACCCGCACGGCCGCACCGAGGAGCACGTGTACCGGGGGCTCGCCGGGTTCTTCCTGCTGGACGACCCGGCGGCGCCGGACGTCGGCCTGCCCGACGAGTACGGCGTGGACGACGTCCCCGTGGTCGTGCAGGACCGCAAGCTCGACGCGGACGGCGACCTCGACCTGAGCGGTGGTGGGGAGCTCGGCGTCCTGGGCTCGCTGGTCACGGCCAACGGCGTGCGCGGCGCCCACCTGGAGGCGACGACGCAGCGCGTCCGGCTGCGGCTGCTCAACGGGTCGACGGCGCGGACCTACGCGTTCGGGTTCGCCGACGACCGCGAGGTGCTGCAGGTCGCCAGCGACGGCGGGCTCCTGCCCGCGCCGGTCCCGACGACGCGCGTGCAGCTGTCCCCCGGTGAGCGCGCCGAGGTCGTGGTGACGGTGTCACCGGGCGAGCGCGTGCGCCTGCGGTCGTACCCGCCGGACCTGGGCGGCATCGTCGCGGGCTTCGCGATGGGCGCGAACGACACGTTCGACGTCCTGGAGCTGCGCGCCGCGCAGGACCTGGCACCGTCGCCGCCCGTCGCCGCGGCGCTGACGACGCTCGAGCCCCTGCCGGAGGCGACCGTGACCCGCACGTTCGACCTGCAGGGACGGCAGATCAACGGCCGCCGCATGGACATGGACCGCGTCGACGCGACCGTCGAGAAGGGCGCGACCGAGCTCTGGGAGGTCCGCAACCTCGACCTGTTCCCGCACAACTTCCACGTCCACGACGTGCAGTTCCGGGTCCTCGACATCGACGGCGAGGCACCACCACCCGCGCTCGCGGGCGCGAAGGACACCGTGTACCTCGAGCCGCGGCGCACGTACCGGCTGGTCATGCGCTTCGAGGACCACGCGGACCCGACCACGCCGTACATGTTCCACTGCCACCTGCTGCTGCACGAGGACGAGGGCCTCATGGGTCAGCTCGTCGTGGTCGAGCCCGGGGGTACGGCGGCCCCGGCGCCGCACGACCACCACTGAGACGCCCGGCAGGCCGGGGGCTCACGCCGGGTCGGCGGGCAGCACCCTCGCGTCGTGGGCGGCGAGGTCGGTGCGCGTCCCGGCGACGTCGACGCTCACCGGGCCGTCCGTGTGGTTCACGACGACGAGGCGGTCGCCGCGCCGCACGGCCTCGACGCCCTCGACGGGGGCCGCGAACAACGCCGCCACGTCGGCCTCGCCCAGCACCCGGTCGACCAGGGCGTCGAGGACGTCGGCCGCGGGCTGCGTCGCGACGTACCAGGCGACCCCGTCACCGTGCTCGCGCCGCGTCACGGCCGCTCCCCCGGCGGCGTACCCGTCGGCGAACGTCGCGACGACCTCCGCGTCGTCGACCACGAGCACGTCCTGCCACAGGGACGCCGCGCCCTCGAGCCCACCGGTGAGCCGCAGCGCAGGTCCGGGCGTGCCGCCCGGCCCGGCCGTCGGCGCCAGCTCCTCGACCCGCACGCCGAGGGTCCCCTGCAGCGGCCCGAGGTACCCCCCGAGGTGGACCCGCAGGTCCTCGTCGACCAGGGCCGACGCGTACGTGACGATCAGGTGCCCGCCCCCGCGCACGTACGCGTCCAGCGTCTCCAGGTGCGCGTCGCGCGCGACGTGCAGGACGGGCGCGACGACGAGGTCGTACCCCATGACGTCCGCGCCGGCCGGCACGACGTCGACCGTGACCCCGCGCCGCAGGAACGGCGCGTACCAGTCGAGGAACCGTTCGACGTACCCGACGCGCGTCGGCACCGCGTCCTGCTCGAGCGCCCACCAGGAGTCCCAGTCCAGGACCAGCGCGACGTGCGCGGTCACGCGCGTGCCGACCAGGTCCGTCAGACCCGTCAGCTCCTCCCCCAGCGCGACCACGTCCCGGAACACCCGCGACTCCGGCCCGGCGTGCGGCACCATCGCCGAGTGGAACCGCTCGGCGCCCGACGCCGACTGCCGCCACTGGAAGTGCAGGACGCCGTCCGCGCCGCGGGCGACCGCCTGCAGCGACTGCGCCCGGTGCTGCCCGCGAGGACGCGGCGCGTTGCGGGCACGCCAGTTCACCGCGCTGGTCGCCTGCTCCATCAGCAGCCACGGCCGACCGCCCCCGAGGCCGCGCACGAGGTCGCGCTGCGCGGCGAGACGCACGTACGCGGCGGGGTCCACGGGGTCCGGGTACGCGTCGTCGCTGACGACGTCGACGAACGGCGCCCATGCCCAGTAGTCCGCTCCCTCGAAGAAGCCCATGAAGTTGGTCGTGACCGGCACGTCCGGGCTGTGGCGACGGATCACGTCGACCTCGGCCCGGTGCAGGGCGAGCATCGCGTCCGAGCTGAAGCGCCGGAAGTCGATGACCTGCGTGGGGTTGCGGGTCGCCGGCGCGGCGGACGGCACGCCGACCTCGTCGAAGGACCCGTACCGCTGCGACCAGAACTCCGTGCCCCAGGCACGGTTGAGCTCGTCGACGTCGCCGTAGCGGCGCGCGAGCCACGCGCGGAAGGCCGTGGCGCTGTGCGCGTCGTACGAGCGCGACACCTGGCACCCGTACTCGTTGTTGACGTGCCACATCTCCAGCGCCGGGTGGTCGGCGTAGCGCGAGGCGACCTGCTCGACCAGCGCGAGCGCGTGCCGCCGGTAGTCCGGGGACGACGGCGAGTACTGCTGCCGCGACCCGAAGGCCAGCCGCACACCGTCCTCGGTCACGGGCAGGGAGTCCGGGTACGCCGCGGCGAACCAGGCGGGCGGTGAGGCCGTCGCGGTCGCCAGCACGACGCGGACGCCGCCGGCGTGCAGGCGCCCGAGCACGTCGTCGAGCCACCCGAAGTCGTACTCCCCGGGGCGAGGCTCGAGGCGCGACCACGAGAACACGCCGACGGTGGCGGTCGTGACGTGGGCGGTGCGCATGAGGCGCACGTCCTCGTCCCAGACGTCCTGCGGCCACTGCTCCGGGTTGTAGTCGGCGCCGTAGCGGATGCGGACGTCAGCGGGCACAGCGGTCCTCCTGGGGCGCGCGACGGCGCGCGGGCGAGGACAGGGCCGCAGCGGCGTCGTCGCCGGCGACCCCCCGGCGCCTGCTGCGGCGTCTCGGACGGTTGCCCGAACGCTAGCACCGGCGCACACCGCGCATCCGACGACCGATCGTGGGATCCGACCGGCCTGGCCGTACGTTGGGACCAGCAACCGGTGTCGCACGACACCCACGACGAGACGAGACGAGCACCACGCATGAGCAGCACCCGCGCAGTCCTGCAGGCCACCGACGTCTGGGCGGGGTACGGCGGCCCGCCGGTGCTGGCGGGGGTGGACCTCACGCTGCGCCCCGGTGACGCCGTCGGCCTGCTCGGCCGCTCGGGCGTCGGCAAGTCGACGCTGGTGGAGATCCTCGGCGGAGGCATGCGGCCCGGCCAGGGGCACGTGACCCTCGACGGCGTACCCGTCGCCAAGACGCCCCGACGCAAGCGCAAGGACGTCAAGGCGCGTCTGCGCACGGTCCACCAGAACGGCATCGCCGGCGTCGACATCCAGCGCACCGTCGAGGAGACGATCCTCGACGCGTTCAAGGAGGCCCGGAAGGCGGGCCGGACCACCGACAACGACGTCGAGGCCGCGCTCGCCGTCGTCGGACTGCCCATCCGCTTCGTCACCCGCCGGGTGGGGACGCTGTCCGGTGGCGAGCGCCAGCGCCTCGCCATCGCCCGCGCGCTGGCCACCCGGCCGGACCTGCTCCTGCTCGACGAGCCGCTGACGGCCGTCGACCAGACCATGCGCGAGGAGGTCGCCGACGACATCCGCGCGCTCGTCCGCGCCGACGGCATCGGCCTGCTCGTCGCGTCGCACGACGTGCGGCTGCTGGAGCGGCTGACCGACCACGTGCTGGTCCTGGCCGAGGGCACGATCGTCGAGTCCGGTCCCCTGCGCGACGTGCTGCGCGACCCGCAGCACCCGGACACCCAGGAGCTCGTCGAGGCCCTGCCGGACGTGGTCGGCGGGCAGCCACGCCGCTGAGCCGGCGCGCCGAGCCCGGCGGGGCGACCGCGCCGGCCAGGTGACCGGCGCGGTCGGCGGAGGGCCGGGCGGCCCCTCGCGCCCCCCGGCCCGCCCGGGTCCGAGATCCCGGGCCGCGCCCGACCGCCGCCCGGGTGGGGCGACGGTCGGGCCGTCGTGCGTCGGTCGGGACTCCGGTCCCCCGACGGTCGTGGGCGACTACCGCTGCATCGTCAGCAGGCCCGGGCGGTACGGCAGGCGACCGTAGTCGCCACCCGAGCTCGGGCTGCGGCCCTGGTACAGGAGCCGCAGGTTGCACGGGTCGACCGTCATGGTCTGGTCCGCGTTGGTGCGCAGCAGCTCGCCGTGGCTGATGTCGTTGGTCCACGTCGCACCGCTGTTGGCCTTGCCGGCGAACGGGTTCGACTCGGTCGCGGCCTGCGGGGTCCACTGGCCGTCGAGGCTGGTGGCCGTGAAGGACCGGAAGTACCGGCCCTGCGCGCCCATGGCCTCGACGATCATGAGGTACCGGTTCTGACCCTGGAGCCGGTACACCTGGACGGCCTCGAAGAGGTTGGCCTGGGTGTCGGTCATGATCGTCTGGTAGGTCGACCCGAAGCTGCCGGGGAAGTTCCCGATCGGCATGGACGCCCGGTAGATGTTGCCGTTGTCGCCCGCGAAGAACAGGTACATGTTGCGGTCGTCACCGATGAGCGCCTGGTCGATCGGACCCGTGCCGGAGTTGGAGATGCTGCCGGTGAACAGGTTCTGGTGCGGCCCCCAGCTGTTCACGTCCGTGGGGTTGGTCGAGGTCCGGTAGGAGAACGCCGGGCCACCCCACTGGTACGCGAGCACCCACACGTTCTTCGGTGCGAAGTAGAACAGCGACGGTGCGACCGCACTGAACGGCATCGCGTTCTGGCTCGCCGAGCCCATCTGCGAGTAGCTCGTGAAGAGGCCGAAGTTCATCGAGCCCCACGAGGTGCCGTTGTCGTGCGTCGTGGCGTAGACCAGCTGCTGGCCGTTGTACGGCGCGACCGTGAAGTCCTTGAGCGAGACCCAGCCCGACCGCGGCTGTGCGAGCACCCCGGAGTCCGACCAGCGGTACGACGAGGGCAGGGTGCAGGTGGGCTGCGGCGTCGGCGTGGGCGACACCGTGGGCGTGGGGGTGACGGTCGGCGTGGGCGTGACCGACGGGGTCGGGGTCACGCTCGGGGTGGACGTCGCCGTAGGCCCCTGGGTCGGGGTCACCGCCCCGTTGCAGCCGGCACCGTTGAGGGTGAACGCCGTGGGCACCGGGTTGGCGCTGCCGGAGAACACGCCGTTGAAGCCGAGCTGCACGGTCCCGCCGGACGGGACCGAGGCGTTGTAGTCGGCGTTCCTGATCGAGACCTGGTTGCCGTTCTGCGTGGCGACACCGCTCCACGCCTGCTGCACGCTCTGGCTGCCGGGGAACGCGAACGCGAGGGTCCAGCCGTTGAGGGCGGCACCGTGGTTCGTGATCCTGACGTCGGCCGTGAAGCCGCCCGGCCACTGGGCCGTGACCCGGTAGTCCACCGAGCAGGCGCCCGTGCCGGGGTTCTGCGTGGGCGTCTGCGTGGGCGTCGGGGTCTGCGTGGGGGTCGGGGTCTGCGTGGGGGTCGGGGTCTGCGTCTGCGTCGGCGTCGCCGCGTTCAGCGCGTCGAGGACGGCCGTGTAGGCGGCCTTCTTGTTGCCCGAGCCGTCGAACAGCAGCGGGTTCGCACCCGTGCGCCACGAGTCCGTGTCGCGGACGCCCCACACGGTGATGCCGGTGCACCGGCTGACGGCCAGGCACGCCTGCGTCACCTGGCGGTAGGCGTTGGCCTGGTTGGAGCCCTGCTCGATGTCGAGCTCGGTGATCTGCACGTCGACGCCCAGGTCGGCGAAGCGCTGCAGGTTGGCCCGGTAGTCGCTCGGGACGCCGGTGCCCAGGTGGGACTGGAACCCGACGCAGTCGATCGGGACGCCGCGCGCCTTGAAGTCCCGGACCATGGTGTAGACGCCGGTCGACTTCGCGTTGACGCCGTCGGTGTTGTAGTCGTTGTAGCAGAGCTTGGCGCCCGGATCGGCGGCGCGGGCCGCACGGAACGCCGCCTCGATCCAGTCGTCGCCGGTGCGCTGCAGGTTCGAGTCGCGCCGCGAGCCGCGGCCGTCGTCGGCGAACGCCTCGTTCACCACGTCCCAGGAGTCGATCTTGCCCCGGAAGTGCGAGGCGACCTGCGTGACGTGGTTGAGGAACGCGCTGCGCAGCGTCGGGCCGGACATGCCCTGCATCCACCCGGGCTGCTGCTGGTGCCAGCCGAGGGTGTGCCCGCGGACCTTCTTGCCCTTGCCGAGCGCGTAGCTGACGATCCGGTCGCCGTTGGTGAAGCTGAACTGGTTCTGGTTCGGCTCCGTGGCGTCCATCTTCATCTCGTTCTCGGCCACGATCGAGTCGAACTCGCGGTCGACGATGCCCATGTAGGTCGCGTCGTTCATCCGGCCTGCCGCGATCGCCACACCGAAGTACCGCCCGCTCTGCTGGGCGGCCGCACCGAGCGTGCTCGCCGCCGCCTGGGCCGGTAGTGCCGTGAGCACGCCCGTGAGCGTCAAGGCGGCGACCGAGGTCGCGGCGACGAGCGCCCTGCGGGGCCGTCGCGATGTGTTCTGCATGCGTCACCCTCTCTGCTGGCATCCACCGACCGCGCGGCGGATGACGTGGGAGCGCAGGACGCCGTCGTCCTGCGCGCGACCGGAGGGAGCGAGGGGTCCCAACGGCCGTTGTGTACGTTCACAATCGCATGATCACGCGGATGCCCGAAGGCTCGGAGGCGCGGCGAATCGTTTAGCGACACACCCGTGGGACGACGCCCGCAGCACGCGGGGGTGAGGTCAGCCCGTGACCGTGAACCCCGCCCGCAGCAGGTCGCGGTCGCGCGACGAGCGGCCGACGAGCAGCTCGAACTCGCCGGGCTCGACCACGCGGCGACCCTCGGCGTCGACGATCGTGCAGTCGGCGACCGGCAGCTCGACGTCGACGACGACGGACTCCCCCGGCGCGACGTCGACGTGCCGGTACGCCTTGAGCTCCTTGTCGGCCCACGTCAGCGACGTGACGAGGTCGCTGACGTAGACCTGGACGACCTCGTGCGACGGCCGCGCGCCGGTGTTCGTGACGGTGACCTGAGCCCGCACGACACCGTCGCGCCCGAGCACCGGGTCCGCCACCGTGAGGTCGGAGTACTCGACCGTCGAGTACGACAGGCCCTCGCCGAACGCGAACAGGGGGTCCTGCGTGAGGTCCGCGTACCGGCTGCCGTGCTGGCCCCGCAGACCGTTGTAGTAGACCGGCTGCTGCCCGACGTGCCGCGCGAACGTCAGCGGCAGGCGCCCCTGGGGCTCGATCGTCCCGAGCAGCAGCTCGGCGATCGCACGCCCGCCGCGCATGCCCGGGTTCGCGGCCCACACGATCGCGTCGGCGCCCAGCGCCGAGTCCGGCAGGACCAGCGGCTTGGACGCGACGACGACGACGGTCATGGGCGTGCCGGTCGCGGCGAGCGCGTCCAGCAGCGCGACCTGCCCGCCGACGAGCTCGAGCGTCGCGGTCGACCGCGTCTCGCCCATCAGCCCGATCGTGTCACCCACGACCGCGACGACGTGGTCGGCCGCCTGCGCGGCGGCGACGGCCTCGGCGATGAGGGCCGGGTCCGGGGCGGCCGGGTGCAGGATCGGCATGCGCGGCTGGCCGTCGGGGTACGTCTCGCCCTCGGGGTCCGGGCCGAGCGCGCCGATCTCGGCACCCTTGGCGTACGTGAGCTCCCAGCTCTGCGGCAGCAGGCCGCGCAGCCCGTCGAGGACCGTCTCGGTCATCTCGCGGGGGTGGCCCTCCTCGCGCATCCAGTCGACCTGGCCGGAGCGCCCGGCCCAGTCGCCGAGCTGCGCGTCGACGTCGTCGGCGTTGGGCCCCACGAGCGCGATGCGCACCGGCGGCGGCACCGACCCGTCGGGGGCCGTGGCCCGCCCGTCGAGGCCGGACTCCAGGCCCCCGCCCAGCGGCAGGACGCCCGAGTTCTGCAGCAGCACCAGCGAGCGCCGCGTGACGTGCAGGTTGATGTCCTGGTGGTCGTCGGAGCCGATGACCTCCGCCTGCCGGACGGGGTCGGGACGGCGCGGGTCCTCGAACAGACCCAGCTCGAACTTGATCGTGAGGATGCGCGCCACCGCGGCGTCCAGCTGTGCCTCGTCGACCAGGTCGTTCGCGACGGCCTTCTGCGCACCCTCGAAGAACCCGGGCGTCGTCATGACCATGTCGTTGCCCGCGTTCACGGCGTTGGCCGCGGCGTGCTCGTGGTCGGGTGCGATCTTCTGCTCCCAGACCATCCGGCCGACGTTGTCCCAGTCGGTGATGAGCGTGCCGGTCCAGCCCCACTCGCCGCGCAGCACGTCCTGCAGGAGCCACCTGTTGACGACGATCGGCACGCCGTCGGTGGACTGGTAGCCGATCATGAACGTGCGGGCGCCCTCCCGCGCGACGCGCTCGAACGGCGGCAGGAACCACGAGCGCAGCTTGCGCCGCGAGATGTCCGCCTCGGACGCGTCGCGCCCGCCCTGCGTCTCGGAGTAGCCGGCGAAGTGCTTGGCGCACGCGAGGATCGCGGTCGGGTCGTCGAGGCCGTCGCCCTGGTAGCCGCGGACCATCGCCGAGGCGAGCTCGCCGATGAGGAACGGGTCCTCCCCGAACGTCTCGGTCACACGCCCCCAGCGCAGGTCGCGCGTGATGCAGACGACCGGTGAGAACGTCCAGTGCAGCCCGGTGGCCGACACCTCCACGGCCGTGACGCGCGCCATCGCCTCGGCCGCGGCGGGGTCCCACGACGCCGCGACACCGAGCTGGGTCGGGAAGATCGTGGCGCCGCGCCAGAACGAGTACCCGTGGATCGCGTCGTCCGCCACGAGGAGCGGGATGCGCAACCGCGTGCGCTCGACGGCGTCCAGCGCCTCGAGGACGCGCTGCGGCGAGGCGTGCAGGATCGACCCCACGTGCTTGTCGAGGACGAGGTCCTCCACTCCCGGCTGCGCGTCCAGCTGGAGCATCTGACCGACCTTCTCGGGCAGCGTCATGCGGCTCAGCAGGTCAGCGACGCGCTCCGGGATGGGCAGCGACGGGTCCTGGTACGGGGGCGTGTCCACCACGGGGTCCTCTACGACGTTACGGATGCTGCGACCGGCCGCACGACGCTAACGCAGGTGACCCGGCGCGCGGTAACCGTCGGCCGTCGGCCCCGGCGTCGGCCCTGGAGTGGCGAAGCGCTTGCGCGGACCGTCCGCTGGGCCACCCGGGCGGTCCGCCCCCTCACGTCACCCGATCGCCCCGGTATCTCACCCCGGTCTGCACCCCCCTGTGTGGGTGGGCGCCGATAGCGTCCGGACCGACCCGGCTGGCCCGCGGTCGGCCCGGTCGTCGGACCCGGGCGCGGGGGACCGACCAGACGGAGGACGACGACATGGGCGAGACGGGTGCCACACCGGCGCTGACCTCCGCGGACTGCGTGCTGGTGCGCACGTCCGCGACCGTCGCGACGACGGTGCACCGCGACGGTGCGCACCTCGTCGTGCACTTCCTGCAGGAGTCCGGGGTCACGCGCTGGATGTGGCCGTGCGAGATCCTCGCGGACGCGCTGCGCACGCCCGGCGTCGTCCACGGCGACGACGCGGTCGAGGTCCTCGTCGACCCTGACACCGCGGACCTCGTGGTGACGCTCGACGGCCAGGACGGCACCGCGCTGCTGGCGGTGCCCGGCGACGCCGTCAGGACCGCGCTCCTGCGCTGACGCGCGGCGTGTCGGAGGCCGGGCGTAGCGTGACCGGCACCCGTCAGGAGGAGCTGAGATGCCGCTGCGCTGGTACACGACCGTCATCGAGTCCCGCGACCCGCACGCCCTCGCCCGCTGGTGGGCGGACGCGCTGGGCTGGGACTACGTCCCCCTCGAGGACGACGAGGCCGACGTCCTGCCACCGTGGGGACGTGAGCTGGCCGCGTCGCTGCCGTTCCACCGGGTGCCTCCCGGGCTGTGCTTCGTCGGGGTCGACCACGACAAGAGGGCGAAGAGCGCGCTCCACCTCGACTTCGCGCCCCACACCTCGGACGACCGCGAGGCGGAGATCGCCCGGCTGCTCGAGCTCGGGGCGACGCGCGCGGACGTCGGTCAGGGGCCCGACGTCTCCTGGACGGTGCTGGCCGACCCCGAGGGCAACGAGTTCTGCGTGCTGTCCAGCCGCGACGAGTGACCGCGGTGTGGGTGGGGCGCGCGAGGATGGGGCGTGCCCGCGTACGTCCTGCTCACCCGTGACGCCTCGGGGCGCAGCGTCACGCTGACACCGCTCGACGCGGACGCCGCACCGGTGGCGCCGCCGGGGCGGGACGGGGTACCGGCCGCGCGGGTCGTCGCCGTCGACTCGCTCCCGGACGTCGTCGCGCAGATCGAGGCCGCCGAGCACCCGCGCTGGGTGTGGGACGACACGCGCCGCTGGTACCCGCCGCTGCTCGCCGCGGGCGTCCGTGTCGACCGCTGCCACGACCTGCGGCTGTGCCACACGATCCTGAGGCACGCGGCGTCGGCTGCCGGGTCGCGGCTGCAGGCGGCGCCGCCGGGACCGTTCGACGCCCCCGCCCCCGACGCACCGCCCCCGCACGAGCCCGACCTGCTCGACGCGCTGCGCGACCTCGACGACGGTGACCCGGGCGACCGGGTCGCCCCCGAGCCGCGCGCCGTCGGTCCCTCGGTGCCCGCCGGTCCCGACGAGGCCGCGGACGACGCCCACGGCCTGCTCGACGAGCTGCGCGACCAGCTCGCCGCCGTCGCGGGGTCGACGCAGCCGGGGCGCCTGCGCCTGCTGCTCGCGGCCGAGTCCGGCGGGGCGCTGCTCGCGGCGGAGATGGAGCACGACGGCCTGCCGTGGGACCGCGTGCGCCACGACGAGCTGCTCACCGGCCTCGTGGGCCCGCGTCCCGTCGGGGGCGGGCGCCCGCGACGCCTCGAGGACCTCGTCGCCACGATCCGCGACCTGCTCAACGACCCGCGGCTCAACCCCGACTCCCAGCCGCACCTGCTCGCGGCGCTGCGCCGGCAGGGGTTCTCCCTGGCGTCGACGAGCAAGTGGGAGATCCGCGAGCTCGACCACCCGGTCGTCGAGCCGCTGCTCGAGTACAAGCGCCTGTCGCGGCTCCTGAGCGCCAACGGCTGGGCGTGGCTGGACGCGTGGGTGCACGACGGGCGGTTCCGGCCCACGTACGTCGTCGGGGGCGTGGTCACCGGACGCTGGGCGACCGACGGCGGCGGCGCGCTGCAGCTGCCCGCCTCGCTGCGCGCCGCCGCCCGCGCCGACGAGGGCTGGCGGCTCGTCGTCGCCGACGCCGCCCAGCTCGAGCCGCGCGTGCTGGCCGCGATGTCCGGTGACCGCGCGATGGCCGAGGCCGCACGCGGCTCCGACCTGTACCAGCGCATCGCGGACGCGGGCACGGTCCCCACGCGCCAGGACGCCAAGTACGCGTTGCTCGGGGCGATCTACGGTGCGACCACGGGCGCCGCGGGCATGCTCATGCCACGCCTGACGCGCGCGTACCCGCAGGCGATCGCGCTCGTCGAGGCAGCCGCCCGCGCCGGTGAGCGCGGCGAGCCCGTCTCGACGTGGCTGGGCCGGACCTCGCCGCCCGCGAGCGCCGGGTTCCTCGACCGCCTCGGTGCCGCGGGCGCCGAGGGCGCCGACCCGGACGACGTGCGCGACGCCCGCCGCCGCGCACGGGACCGCGGGCGGTTCACCCGCAACTTCGTCGTCCAGGGCACGGCCGCCGAGTGGGCGCTGTGCTGGCTCGCGGCGCTGCGGCGCCGGCTGCGGGGCATCGGCGACGGCCGCGCGCACCTGGTGTTCTTCCTGCACGACGAGGTCGTGGTGCACTCCCCCGCGACCGACGCGGACGCGGTCGCCCAGGCCGTGCGGGACGCCGCCGACGAGGCCGGGCGTCTGCTGTTCGGGTCCGCACCGGTCGAGTTCGCGCTGGACCTGTCGGTCGTCGAGTCGTACGCGGACGCCTGAGCCCCAGCCCTCGTCCGCGACGCTCGCGTCGGGTGCGGCCCCACGTCCTGCGGTGACGGGGCCGTGCGGTGGCGGAGCCGTGCGGTTGGGCGTCCGCCTACGATGCCCGCAACCCCCTCGACCCCCGGAGCGCCCGTGCTGCTCGTCGCCGTCGCCGTCCTGGCGGTGCTCGGCGCGGTCGCGTGCCGCCGCCTGGACCCCACGAGCGCCCGGCTGGCCGTCGCCACCACGACGCTGACGGCGCTCGTCGCGGCGCTGGCGGCGTGGGGCGTCGCCGCGGCCCTGGTCCCGGGGCGCACCCCGTCGTGGCTCGTCCTCCTCGTCGCGGCCGTCGTGGCCCCGGCCGCCGTGCTCGGGGCGGGCCGCGTCGTCCCGCGCGTGCGCTCCCTGCTGCCGCGGCGCGCGCGGCCGACGCTGCTGGACCGCGCGGACGCGTGGGCGGGCCGGCACCCGCTGCGGGTGCGGGGACTCGACCTCCTGCCGTTCGCCGTGCGGTGCGTGCGCCGCGTGGTGGACGTACGGGTCACGGGCCTCGCGGCCGAGATGACGTACTACGCGCTGCTCTCGGTGGTGCCGCTGACGTCCGCGCTGGGCGCGAGCCTGGGCTACCTCGAGCGGTTGACGGGCCCCGAGCAGGTGACGCGGGTCGAGGACGGCGTCGTCGACGCCGTGTCCGGCGTGCTGGCGGACGACGTCGCGCAGGACGCGCTGGTGCCGCTGGTGCGGGGGCTGCTGCGCGAGGAGCGGACGGGTGTCGCGGTCGGGTCGCTGCTGCTCACGCTCTTCCTCGCGAGCCGGATGTTCCGGGCCGCGATCCGGGCGCTCGACGACGCGTACACGGTGCCGGAGCGGCGCGGGCTCGTGGCGCAGGGCGTGCTGGGCGTCGCCCTGGCACTCGGCGCCGTCGTGACGCTCCTCGTCGTGCTGGTGCTCGTCGTCGTGGGGCCGCTGCTCGGCGGTGGTGAGCAGGTGGCCGACCGGCTGGGGCTGGGCGACGCGTTCAGCACCTTCTGGGCACCGGCCCGCTGGCCCGTCGCCGTGGGTGTCGCCGGGGCGTACCTGACGCTGCTGTACCGGTACGGCCCGCAGCACGAGCCGGGCACGACGTGGCGCCGGGCGGTGCCGGGCGCCGTCGTCGGGTCGCTCGGGGTGCTGCTCGTCGCGGCCGCGTTCGCCGGGTACCTGCGCACCGCCGGCCCCACGGCACCGCAGGTCGACGGCGAGGGCACGGTGCAGGTGGCCGCGCAGGTGCTCGGCACGATCCTGGCGGCGGTCCTGTGGCTGTGGGTCTCCGCGATCGTCGTCCTGACGGGCGGCGTCGTGAACGCCGAGCTGGAGCACCGCCCGGGCGCGCAGCCGGACGGCGTCGGACGTCAGGCGTCGGCCGCCGGGGCCGAGGCGCGGACCACGAGGCGCGTGGGCAGGAGGAGCGAGCTGGGGGCCTCGCCGTCGACGACGGCCAGCAGGAGCCGGGCCATCTCGTAGCCGAGCGAGCGGATCGGCTGCTGGACGGTCGTCAGCGCGGGGTGCGCCAGCTGCGCGATCGGCAGGTCGTCGAAGCCGACGACCGCCACGTCCTGCGGCACCCGACGGCCGTGCAGCTGCAGCGTCTGGAGGGCGCCGGCCGCCATGTTGTCGGACGCGGCCGCGACGGCGTCGATCGTGGGGTCGCGCTCCAGCAGGCGCTCCATGGCCCGGGCGCCGCCGTCGCGCGTGAAGTCGGCGTGCTCCACGAGCGTGGGGTCGAGGTCCGCACCGGACAACGCGTCGACGACACCGCCGAGCCGGGCGACGGCTGCGTGGGAGTCGGCAGGCCCGGCGATGGTCGCGACGCGGCGGCGGCCGAGCCGGACGAGGTGCTCGGCTGCGATGCGGCCGCCGTCCCGGTTGTCGACGTCGACGAACCAGTCGGGCCGGCCGTGCAGCGGTCGTCCCCCGAACACCGCCGGCAGGCCGGACTCCACCACCATGCGCTGCAGGGGGTCGTCCCCGCGCAGCGCCATGACCATCACGCCGTCGGCGCGGGGACGGCGCAGCATGCGCCGGACCCGGTCGTGCCCACGCTCGGGGTGGCACAGCAGCAGCTTGAGGTCGAGCTCGGTGCTCTCGAGCGCCGAGGTCACGCCCACGATCACCTGGCCGAAGAAGGGGTCGCCGAACAGCTCCGCGTTGTCGTGCGAGGCGGCGAGGACGACCGCACCGACCTTCTGGCGCGCCAGGGCCTGTGCCATCACGTTGGGCACGTACCCCAGCTCGCGGACGGCCCGCTCGACGGCCAGGCGCGTGGCCGGGCTGACGTGGATCGCGTTGTTGATCGCGCGCGAGGCGGCGGACCGCGAGACGCCTGCGCGCCGCGCCACCTCGTCGAGGGTGGGGGCCCGCCCGGTGCGCCCTGTCATGGATCCCCCCGCCGGCGTGATGATCGGCGCGAGGCTACCACCCGCGCGGCCCGGGCACGCCGCGCTCCCGGTCCGTCGGCGCGCTCCGGCGGTTCACTCGTCAGGGCGATGAGCAGCCGCTCTCCTTGACACCACGTCGGTGGCACCGGAGCATCGGCGCCACGACTGGAAGCGCGTCCAGTCCGTGCCCGATATGCCGCGATGACGCAACGGGCGCGGGCCGTGGCTGCAGGATCCTGGAGCGACAGCTGCCCCGGACTGCGACATGGAAGCGCTACCAGTTCACCGCGAGCCCGACGCGCACCGCCCCCGGAGCGCCCCTGACCCCCGGAGACACTGTGGTCCCCTCACACGACCCCCGCCCACGGCGGCGCGCCCGGTGGCTGGCCGGCGCGACGGCGGGCGCGCTGCTCGTCGTCCCGACCGTCGCCTCGACGGCCACCGGCGCACCCCTGACCAGTGAGCACGACTTCGCGGGCGGTGACGCGCAGGGGTGGTTCTCCTACGCGAACGCCGGTGCGGTGTCGTCGTCGGCTGCGACGGGCGAGCTCTGCGCGGTCGTCGAGGGCGGCGCCGACCCGTGGGACATCGCGTTGCAGCACGACGACGTGACGTACGACCGCGACACCACCTACACGGTCACGTTCGACGCGCACGCGACGGCGGCGGTCACCGTCCCGGTGCAGGGCGGCCTGGGGTACCCCGCGGCGTTCGGCCACCAGGTCGTGCTGGACGGCACGGCGACGCCCCAGCGCGTCGAGCTCACCTTCACGCCCGCCGACTGGCCGACGCGCCCCGGGACGCCGGACTCCCCGGTCGCCGACGACTGGACCACCGGCACGGGGCAGGTCTCGTTCCAGCTCGGCGGGCAGGCGGCGCCGTACACGTTCTGCGTCGACAACTTCTCCGTGACGTCGGGCACGCGCGTCGTCCACTCCTTCACGGGCGGCGACCTCGGCGACTTCGACCTGTACGACGCCGACGGCGGCGGCACGGCCCGCGCCGGCGAGGACGGGCTCAGCGCCTGCATCGACCTGCGCGGCGGGTACGCCAACCCGTACGAGGCCGGGCTCGAGCTCAAGCACGTCGACATCGTCGAGGGCCGCAACTACGTCCTCGAGCTCACGGCCTACGCGAGCGACGCCGCGCGGGTCAACGTGCTGGTCGGGCAGTTCGGCGACCCGTGGCACCGCGTGCTCGACGCGGAGGCGGCGCTGACGACAGAGCCGCAGACCTTCACGTACGCCTTCACGGCCGACGCGACCTTCAGCTCCGACCCGGCGACGGCGTTCGGCCGCGTCCAGCTCGAGCTCGGCCGCCGCACGGCGCCGTACACCTTCTGCGTCACCGCCCTCTCCCTCGTCGAGACGACCGAGGCGCCACCGCCGTACGAGCCCGAGACCGGCTCGCGAGTCCGGGTCAACCAGGTCGGCTACCTGCCCGACGGGCCCAAGCGCGCGACCCTGGTCACCGCGGCCACCGAGCCCGTCGCCTGGGAGCTCCTCGCGGGGACCAGCGTCGTCGCCTCCGGGACCACGACGCCCCGCGGCGTCGACCCCACCGCGGGCGTGAACGTCCACGAGGTCGTCTTCGACGACGTCACGACGCCGGGGACGTACACCCTGCGGGCGGACGGCGAGACGAGCCACGCCTTCGTCGTCGACGCCGGCATCTACCAGCAGCTGCGTCACGACGCGCTCGACTACTTCTACCCCGCCCGCAGCGGCATCGCGATCGACGGGTCGATCATGGGCGACACGGCGTACAGCCGGGCCGCCGGTCACGTCGGCCGCCCGGGCGACCCCGGCCCCAACCAGGGCGACCACGCGGTCGGCTGCATCACCCCGGCCGAGGCGCAGGACCTCTACGGCGACTGGACGTGCGACTACACGCTCGACGTCGTCGGCGGCTGGTACGACGCCGGTGACCACGGCAAGTACGTCGTCAACGGCGGCATCGCCGTCGCGCAGGTCCTCAGCACCTACGAGCGCACGCTGTACGCCCCCACCGGGGACGCCGCCGCCCTCGGCGACGGCAGCCTCGACATCCCCCTAGACGAGCAGACCAACGGCGTCCCGGACCCGCTGGACGAGGCCCGCTGGGAGCTCGAGTGGATGATGCGCATGCAGGTCCCGGCGGGTGAGCCGCTGGCCGGCATGCTCCACCACAAGGTCCACGACGTCGACTGGACGGGCCTGCCCCTCCTGCCGGCGGACGACCCCCAGGAACGCCGCCTGCACCGCCCGTCGACCGCGGCGACGCTGAACTTCGCCGCCGTCGCGGCGCAGGGCGCCCGCCTGTGGGAGCCGTACGACGCCGACTTCGCCGCCGAGCTGCTCGCGGCGGGCCGGGTGGCCTGGGCGGCCGCGGTGGCGACCCCGGACCTCCTCGCGCCGGCGCCCAACGCCGACCCGAGCCCCGGTGGCGGTCCCTACGACGACACCGACGTCAGCGACGAGTTCTACTGGGCGGCGGCCGAGCTCTTCCTCACCACCGGTGAGCAGGAGCACCTGGACGCGGTCCTGGGGTCCGAGCACCACACCGCCGACATCTTCACCGCCGGCGGCATGTACTGGGGCGAGACCGCGGCCCTCGGCCGCATGGCCCTCGCCGTCGTCGAGTCCGACGTCCCGGGCCGCACCGCGATCCGCCGGTCGGTGGTGGAGGGTGCGGAGACGTACCTGGCACGGCAGGCGGCGCAGCCGTTCGGCACCGCGTACCCGGGCAACGACGACGGCGTCTACGAGTGGGGGTCGAACTCCGCGGTCCTCAACAACCAGGTCGTGCTCGGCACGGCGTTCGACCTGACGAGCGACCAGCGGTTCGCCGACGCGGTGGTCGAGTCGATGGACTACCTGCTGGGCCGCAACGCCCTCAACCTCTCGTACATCACCGGCTACGGCGACGTCTTCTCGCAGAACCAGCACAGCCGGTGGTTCTCCCACTCGCTGACCGAGTCGCTCCCGAACCCCCCGGCGGGCTCGGTCTCGGGTGGGCCCAACTCCGACTTCGGCACGTGGGACCCGGTCATCAGCGGCCTGTACGGACCCGACCGCAGGTGCGCGCCGCAGCTCTGCTACGTCGACCACATCCAGTCGTGGTCCACCAACGAGATCACGGTGAACTGGAACTCGGCGCTGTCGTGGGTGGCGTCGTTCGTCGCCGACCAGCAGACCGGTGACGCGTCGGCGGCCGGCACGGTCGCCTGGGTCGTCACCGACCCGTCCGACGTCACGGCCGTCGACGGCACGTCGGTCGCCCTCACGGTCGAGGTCACGGGCTCCCCCACGCCCTCGGTGCGGTGGCAGCGGCTCGTCGACGGGACGTGGACCGACGTCCCGGGCGCGACGGGGACGACCCTGACGCTCGCGGCCCGCACGGCCGACTCGGGCGCGCGGTACCGCGCGTACGCCGCCAACGAGTTCGGCGGGGCCTGGTCGGACCCGGCGACGCTCACGGTGACGGCGGCCGCCGCGCCCGGCGACGGCGGTGCGCCCGGCGGGTCGACCGGCGGGTCGACGCCCGGCGCCGCACCGGCGCCGACGGCGGCCGGCACAGGACCCCTTGCCGCGACGGGTGCGAACCCCGGCGTGCTGCTCGGGATCGGGCTCCTGCTCCTCTCGGCGGGCGCGGGAGCCGTGGCACTGACGCGCAGGGCGCGAGCGCGCGGCTGACCGCGTCCCGCCTCGCACGGCACGTGCCGCACCACGTCGCTCCGGTGTCCACCCCCCCGGTCACCGGAGCGACGTGGTGCTGCCCCCGTGGCTCAGGCCAGGGTGCCCGGCGCGCGGTACGCGAACTCGCGGTCCGCGTCGGTGATCGGGCGCAGCACGCGCGCCGGCACGCCCCCGACGACCACCCCGGGCGGCACGTCCTTCGTCACGACGCTGCCCGCACCGACGATCGAGCCGGCACCGACCGTCACGCCGGGCAGCAGCACGACGTGCGCACCGAGCCACACGTCGTCCTCAACCACGACGGGCGCGGAGAACTGCGCCATGCCCGAGCGCAGCTCCGGGTGCACCGGGTGCCCCGTGACGCTGATCGTGACGTTGGGCGCGATCATGACGCGCGAGCCGATCGTGACCTCGATGTCGTCGACCAGCGTGAAGCCGACGTTGACGAACACGTCGTCGCCGAACGTCACGTTGTAGCCGTACGAGACCTGCAGCGGCGCCTCGATCCACACGCGCTCGCCCATGCGTCCGAACAGCTCGCGCAGGAGCGCCTGACGCGCGGGCACGTCGGTGGGGTTGGTCATGTTGAAGCGCCAGGTCAGCTCCTTGGCGCGCTGCCGCTCCGCGACCAGCGCCTCGAGTCCCGGGCCCTCGTCGTCGTACAGCTCCTGCGCCCGCATCCTGCGGCGGACCTCGTGCTCGTCCATGCTTCCCCTCGCCTCACCCCGCCCCGTCGGCAGGGACCCCGGCCACCCTACGGTCGCCGCACCGCAGGACCTGGGGGACGTGCGTCCCGTCGCCGCCCTAGGGTGACCGCGTGAGCAGCCACGAGCCCGCCCGTCCCGCCACCCCCGCGCAGTGCGTCCCGGCGCAGTGGGTGCCGTCGCGCCGCCCGCGTGCCGCGCGGGACGTCCTGGCGGTGCTGGCCGTGGCGCTGCTGGCCGTCACCGCGCTCGCCGCGATCGCGTTGATGCTCGTGCAGGTGGGCATGGGCATGGGCGTCGTCGGCATCCTGCTCGCGCTGGTCCCCCTGACGGTCGTGCTGCTGGGCGTGCGCTGGCTCGACCGGTGGGAGCCCGAGCCGCGCGGTGCGCTGCTGTTCGGGCTGCTGTGGGGTGCGGGCGTCGCGGTGCTCGTCTCGCTCGTCGTCAACGACCTCACGCTCTACACCGTCGCGCAGGCGACGGGCGACCTCGACGCGGGCGTGGTCGCGGCCACCGTGGTGTCCGCCCCCGTGATCGAGGAGCTCGCCAAGGGCGCCGGCGTGCTCGTCCTGTTCCTCGCACGGCGCCGCTACTTCGACGGCGTGGTCGACGGGATCGTGTACGCGGGGGTCGTCGCCGCCGGGTTCGCGTTCACGGAGAACGTCCTGTACTTCGGTCAGGCCGGCGCCACGCTTCCGGAGACCTTCGTGCTGCGGGGCCTCGCGACGCCGTTCGCGCACCTGCTGTTCACGGCGTGCACGGGTGCGGCCCTCGGCCTGGCGGCGCGCTCGCGGCACAGGTCCGCCGCGTGGTGGCTGTTCCCGCTGGGGCTGCTGGCGGCGATGACCGGCCACGGGCTGTGGAACGCGACGAGCCTGGTGGCCGGGCCGGCGTACCTCCTCGTGTTCGCCGTCGTGCAGGTGCCGCTGTTCGCCGGCGTCGTCGCGCTGGCGTTCTGGCTGCGCCGTCAGGAGTCCGCCGTGATCCGCCACCGGCTGACCGAGTACGCGCGGGCCGGCTGGTTCGCGCCGCACGAGATCGACATGCTGGCGTCCCTGCCGCGCCGCAGCACGGCCGTCGGCTGGGCGGAGCGCGCGGGCGGCAAGGAGGCGGCCGAGGCGATGCGCCGGTTCCAGCGCGACGCGACGACCCTGGCCTTCCGGAGGCAGCTCGCCGTGACGGGACGCACGGACCTGCACCGGCACGCCGAGTCGGAGCGGGACCTGCTCGCGGCGGTCACGGCGGACCGGCACCGGGTCCTCGCGGCAGCCGTCGTCGGCTGACCGCGTCGCGGGCAGACCGCCCGCGTCACCTCAGCCCAGCGTCCACGTCTGCGTCCGGCCGCACATGCCGTACCCGCGGGGCGCGGGGTCGCACTCCAGCCGCTCGGCGCGCCCGGTCTGCAGGTGCGGCGCGGCACCGCGCATCAGGCCCTCGAGGACAGCCGCCGTGGCGTCGGTCTCGGCGAACGCCGTGCGTCCCCACAGGTCCTGCCAGCGCGGCACGGACGGCCGCACGAGCCGCACGGCGGCCTCGAAGAACGGGTGCAGCGCGGCGCGCGGGCCCTTGTGCTCGACGGCCTGGAGCAGCTGGCCGTACCCCAGCAG
>Ga0233363_1000344_pt1 | contig 21465 bp, 21 predicted proteins | sample ElkDunMinimDraft_18_FD_191534 | JGI IMG/M metagenome (GOLD analysis project Ga0233363, IMG submission 191534) | Fecal eukaryotic communites from dung pellets of Tule Elk in California, USA - Elk Dung C16 | ecosystem: Host-associated > Mammals > Digestive system > Large intestine > Fecal | place... | reverse complement strand
ACCCGACCGACATCGGCAACCTGATGGGAGCCACAGCATGAAGAGCGCACTGATCGTCGTGGACGTGCAGAACGACTTCTGCGAGGGCGGTGCGCTGGCGGTCGCCGGCGGCGCCGACGTCGCGGCTCGCATCACCGACTACCTGCGCCGGCGCGGCGACCGGTACGACACCGTCGTCGCGACCCGCGACTGGCACGCGCCCCTGCCGGACACGAACGACGGCCACTTCGCCGCGGACGGGGACCCGGACTACGTGACCACGTGGCCCGTGCACTGCGTGGCCGGCACGCCCGGTGCCGACTACCACCCGGAGCTCGTGCTGCCGGAGCGCACGGTGCACGTCGTCAAGGGCGAGTCGCGGCAGGACTACTCGGGGTTCCAGGGGCGCATCGTCGACCCCCCGGACGACCGTCAGCTCGCGGGCCTCCTGCTCGCCCGGAACATCGCGTGCGTGGACGTCGTCGGGATCGCCACCGACTTCTGCGTCGCGGCGACCGCCGTGGACGCGCGGCGCGGCGGCGCGACCATCGTCACCGTCCTGACCGACCTCACGGCCGCGGTGTCGGCCCCGACCGCGATCAAGGCGCTGACCGACCTGACGGCCCGCCGGATCCGCCTCGAGGAGTCGCGGTGAGCGGAACCGACCCCGCCGGGCACGCAGCGCCCGAGGGCTACGACCCCGGCGACTACCCGCCGTTCGCCGTGACCGTGGACCTGGCGATCTTCACGGTGCGCGACGGCGCGCTCAAGGTCCTGCTCATCGAGCGCTCGGCGGACCCGTACGCGGGAGCGTGGGCCCTGCCCGGCGGGTTCGTCGACATCGACGAGGACATCGCCGACGCCGCGTGGCGCGAGCTCGCGGAGGAGACGGGCCTGACCCGCACGGACTGGCACCTCGAGCAGCTGCGCACCTACGGCACGCCCGGCCGGGACCCGCGGATGCGGGTGGTCTCGGTCGCGCACGTCGCCTTCGCACCCGACCTCCCGGACCCGCAGGCGGGCTCGGACGCCCGCAACGCCCGCTGGTGGGACGTCGACGACCTCAACCTGCCGGGGCTGCGGGGCGGCAACCACGACAGCGACGTCGACGACGCGCCCGCGTTGGCGTTCGACCACGCGCGCGTCCTCGCCGACGCGTTCGACCGGGTCGCGGCCAAGATCGAGTACACCTCGCTCGCCACCGCGTTCTGCCCGCCGACCTTCACGCTCGGCGAGCTCCAGCACGTCTACGAGGCCGTGTGGGGCGTGCGGCTCGACCGCTCCAACTTCCGCCGGTGGGTGCAGCAGACGACCGGCCTCGTGCGCCCGGCGCCAACCGACGAGGTGCGGCCGCCTCAGGGGCGCGGGCGGCCCGCCGCGCTGTTCGAGGCCCGGACCGAGGGCGTCCGGACGCTCCACCCGCCGCTCCTGCGGCCCGCCGACGCACGAGCGCTGCGGGCCGACCGGTCCGCACCCTGACGGCACCCTCGGTGGTCCCACCGGACCACGACACCCCTCACGCGAACGCCAGGTAGAACGCCAGGTGCAGCGCCAGCGGCACGTGCAGCGTGCCGAGCCGCGCACGGATGGTCGCGAGTGCCGCACCGAGGGCCACGATCCCGAGTGCCGCGACCGGCTGGTCGGGGCCGAAACGGTCGGGCAGCACCCACGCGTGGCCGGCCCAGAAGATGACCGCCACGACCACGATCGTCCACGGCGTCGACAGCCGCCGGCCGACGTGGTGCTGCAGCAGGCCGAAGGTCAGGTACTGCTGCCACAGCACCGACACGGCCATCCAGGCCACGTAGACGCCGACAGGCAGGGCAAGCCCGTAGTGGAAGGGCAGGGCGACCGCCAGCGCGGCGGGCAGCACGTAGGCCCAGCAGGCCCGCGACGGCGCCAGCAGCGAGCGGGTCACGCCCTGGTGCGCGACGGCGAGCGCCGCGATCACGACGAGGGCGACGGCGCTCTCCACCAGCACGGAGGTCGCGTCGTCGTCGGTCACCAGGCTCCCCGCGCCGCGCTCGTGCAGCCCGGGGGTCAACCACCACAGGGCCAGCCACGCGGCGCACGCCGCGACGACGGCGCCCACCGGCACCCGTCGGTCGGCGGCGAGGTCAGTCATCGAGCGCGGACGTGCCCACGACCCGCGCGACCTCGTACCCGTCCTGCGCGTGCACCAGCTCGAACGTCGCCTCCGGGTGCAGCATCTGCGCGACCTGCAGGACGTCGCCCCACTCCTGCGGCGTCCCACCGCCCTGCCGGTCGATCACCAGGTACTCCGGCACCGGGTTCTGGTTGCCCAGGTAGTACACGTCGGTGCGGTCGACGAGGTACGACATCAGCCCGATGTCCGACTCCACCACGGCGCCGTCCGGGATGACCGCCAGGGTGGCCCGCGCGCCCTGCTCCCGCGGAGCAGCGAAGTGCAGGCCGGGATTCGTCAGCTGCCACAGGGGCAGCTGCGACATCAGCATGAGTGACGCCGTCAGCCCCACGACCGGCGCGTACCGGCTGTACCGCCGCAGCCAGCGCACCCGCCCGCGCCGCGCACGATCGATGCCGTCGAGCATCGCCACGTACGCGATGGGCAGGAGCACGGCGCTGTAGTGCCACGTGGGCTCCCAGTAGCCGGGCTCGGCCGACAGGAAGCGCCACCCCAGGGTCGGGGCGGCGAGCAGCACGAACGGCGAGCGCAGCGCGATCGCGCCGGTGACGATCACGAGCAGCCACAGCGTGTAGCCCTTGGCGGGCGCGTACAGCGCGAGGGGGTCCGACAGCGCGGCGGCCAGGTCGAGCCTGGACCCGTACGCCCACTCCCCGTCCGGGTTCAGCGAGGGCAGCACCACGCGCGTCGCGAGCACGAACGCCCCGACGCCCCACGCGGAGAGCCACAGCATGGCGGGGCGCCGCGAGCGCCACGCGAGGACCACCCCGAGCACGGCGGTCGTCAGCCCGAGGTCCTCCTTCACCAGGGCGAGCAGCGCCCCCGCGACGACGGCCGTGCGCCACTGCTCGCGCAGCACTCCCACGAGGGCGATGGCCAGCAGCGGGACCGCGAACGCGATCTCGTGGAACTGCGCATCGACCGCGTACTGCAGACCCCAGCTCAGGCCGGCCGCGACGCCGACGAGCACGCCGACGACGCGTCCCAGCAGCGGGATCGCCGCGCGCGTGATCACCGCGGCGGCCAGCCCGAACATCACGTTCTGCACCACGAGCAACGTGAACGCGTGCGGGAAGACCGCGTACACCGGGCCGAGCAGCACCAGCAGCGGGTGGAAGTGGTCGCCCAGCAGGTGGTACTCGGGACCCTTGATGTGGACGATCGGCGCCTCGAACGCCGCGTAGCGCGACGCCAGCTGCGTGAAGATCCCCAGGTCCCACGACCGGACGACGAGCGCCTGCCACTGAGCCAGCGAGTAGACCGTGTAGACGGCCGCCACCAGCAGCCCGACGCCCGCGGGCAGCGCCCACGTCCGCGCGACCCCGCGAGCGCGCTCGCGGCGCGAGACCCGTGGGGAGTCGACGCTCGACGTGGCCGCGTCCGGGGCGGTCTCCTCGGGGGTCTCGTCCGGCGTGTCGACCTCGTCCCGCGCGGTGTCCGCGTCGGGCTCGGTGGCCGACTCCGGGGCGGCCGTCTCGTCCGGTGCGGGGGCGACGACGCCCTCGTCCTCCTCGACCGGCGGCGCAGGCTCTCGCGACGTCACGTCACCTCCAGCGGGATGCGTCGGCGGGCGACCCACCGGTGGACGCCTGGAATCCTGCCACGACCGCCACGACGCCGGAAATGTGGTGACAACGTCCCGGCCTCTCTGGTGCCCTGGAGGTACCCATCCACCACCAGCACACCCCCGCGAGGGGGTGCGCCCCGTCATGTCCGCAGGAGGACACCATGCATCCCCTCAGCACCTACGAGGTCCATCGCCGGGACCAGGTCGACCTGCTCCGCCGGTCGACGCGGCAGCCGGTGCGCGAGCCCGACGCCAGACCCCGGGGTGACGCCCACGGTCGCCCACCGGATACGGCGGCCCGGCGGTCCGGCGTCCGTGACCCGTCCGCCAGGTCGACGTGGGCGCCCACGGCATGAGCCGTGGCACCATGACCCCGTGCTCACGCCCGCCCGCGTCCCCGCCGCCGGCGGGCGTCGTGCGTGATGGGCCGCCACGACGGCCGCGCCGCGGCTCCCCGGGCACCCTGGTACGCCAGGGCGGGGCGCGCTGCCCTGCGCTGGCTCGGCCGGGCGGCCCTCGGTGCGCTGGCCGGCGGCGTGGTCCTGGGCGCGACGCTGTGGGCGGGCACCTCCTGGGAAGCAGCACGGGCGCTCGGGGCCGCTGCGGCCGTCCTCGTCGTCGCCGCGACGGCCCTGGCGGCGACGCTGCCCCCGGTGCCGGAGCCCTCGACCACCACGGACGACAGGCCGGGGACACGCCTTCCCGGGTCGCGCGGCGACGGGTGACCCCCCGCGGTCCTAGTCTGTCGACGTGACGAGCACCTCCGACGACGCACCCACCACCGCGACCACCGCCGCGAGCGGCCTCCAGTCCAGCACCGACCGCATCGTGTGGGTGGACTGCGAGATGACCGGGCTGGACCTGGTCCACGACGCCCTCGTGGAGGTCGCCGCCGTGGTCACCGACTCCGAGCTCAACGTCCTCGGTGAGGGGGTCGACGTCGTCATCGCGCCACCGCCGGAGGCGCTCGCCCAGATGGGCGACTTCGTGCGCACCATGCACACGACGTCGGGCCTGCTCCCCGAGCTCGAGCGCGGCGTGACGCTCGCCGACGCCCAGGCCCAGGTGCTCGAGTACGTGCGCACGTGGGTCCCCGACCCCGGCAAGGCCCCGCTGGCGGGCAACTCGGTGGGCACCGACAAGGCGTTCCTCGAGCGGGACATGCCCGAGCTCGTCGGGCACCTGCACTACCGGATCGTGGACGTCTCCTCGATCAAGGAGCTCGCCCGCCGCTGGTACCCCCGCGTGTACTTCGCGTCCCCCGAGAAGAACGGCGGTCACCGCGCGCTCGCCGACATCCTCGAGAGCATCGACGAGCTGCGCTACTACCGCGCCGCCCTGATGCCGGCCGCACCCGGACCGGACTCCGCCCAGGCCCGCAGGATCGCTGCGGACGTCGTCGCCACGAGCGTCAAGAAGGGCCTGCTGCCCGGGGCGTGATCCCGCAAAGCACGCAGGGCGCCGACCGAGGTCGACGCCCTGCGACTTGCTGGGGTGGCTAACGGGACTTGAACCCGCGACCCCCTGGACCACAACCAGGTGCTCTACCTAGCTGAGCTATAGCCACCGTGGCACGGACCGCCGTATCCCGAGGGATGCGACGGTGCTGCACCTGGTCCGACGCGAGCGCCGGGCCGACGATGAGTGTAGCCGGTGCCGCGCCGACCTTCGTCACGCATTCGCGCGCTGGCGCACCCGAGGGTGTGCGAGACGCGTCACAGCCGTGCGACGACGGCGTCCGCGAACCGCTCGGCCGACCCGGGCGCGTGCTCGAAGAACAGCGACGGCTCCGCCAGCTCGACCTCCAGGACCACCGGCCGTCCCTCGTCGTCCGGGATGAGGTCGACGCGCGTGTACAGCAGGGGCGCGCGGTCGGGGAACACCTTGCCGAGCTCCTCGACGACGAGGTCGCCGACCGCACGCTCCTGCTCGCTCACGTCGCGCGCGGCCAGCACGCGCTCGCGGAAGAGCACGCCCTCCTTCTCCCCCGCCCGGTACGGCCCTTCCAGCAGCGGCTCCTTGCGCACGGAGTGGCTGAACTCGCCGTTGACGTACACCAGAGCGCTCTCGCCCTGCGTGTCGACCCGGGTGAGGTACCGCTGCAGCATGACCCGCCGGCCCACCGCCAGCAGGTTCTTGGCGTGCGTGATGGCCAGCGAGCGCGACGGCGTCTGGCCCGCGTCGTAGCGGCCGGTGTCGCGCGATCCCGCGCTGACCGTCGGCTTGATGACGAAGTCCCCGAACGCCGGGAAGCGCGTGTGGATCGCGCGCGCGTCGAGGTTGCGCTCGGGGTCGAGCCAGATCGTGGGGACGATCGGGATGCCCCGCTGCTCGAGGTCCCGCAGGTAGGTCTTGTCGATGTTCCAGGCGACGACGTCGGCAGGGTTCAGCAGCTGCGACGTGCGCTCGACACGGCGGGTCCAGTCGGCGAACTGGGTGGGCCGGTCCGTGTAGTCCCACGTCGAGCGGATCAGGACGTGCGGGTAGGCCGACCAGTCCACCGTCGGGTCGTCCCAGACGACGACGTCGGTGGGGACTCCGCGCTCGGCCAGCGCGGCTCGCAGCGGGACGTCGTCCGGGTCGAGCTGGGGCAGCTGGGCGCACGTGGCGAGGGCAAGGCGTGCGGTGGGTTCGCTCACGCCTCGCACTGTACCCACGCCGTGTGACGGCCACACTCCTCGCAGGTGACGGGCAGACGACACGTCGCCCCCGCGCGGGGGCGACGGCGGCCACGGGTCGACCGCTGCCGCGTCAGGCCGGGGCGGGGTCGGCGGTGGTGAGACGGTGCAGCGCCCGCACGACCGTGCCGGCCGAGGCCGTCCCCACGGGGCGCCCCGTGTCGTCCAGCACGCCGACGGTCCCGCCGTCCGGGGTGTCGACCGCCGCGGCGAGGGCCGTGACGACGTCACCGAGCTCCGCACCGAGCCGCACCGTCCGCGCGGGCGTGGGCACGGACGTCCTGTCGTCGCCGCGCGGCAGCTCGTCGAGGTCGGCGGGCTCCAGCCTGCCGAGAGCCAGCAGGCGGGCCGTCCGGCCGCGACCGACGAGGTCGGCGACGGCGGCGGACGCCGGCCGCGCGACGACCTCCAGCGGCGGCGCCAGCTGCTCGACGTGCGCGCCCCGGCTCAGGACGACGACGCGGTCGGCCATGCGCACGGCCTCGTCGATGTCGTGCGTCACCATCATCACCGTCGTGCCCAGGTCGCGCTGCAACCGGATGAACTCCTGCTGCAGGCGGGCACGCCCCACCGGGTCGACGGCACCGAACGGCTCGTCCATGAGCAGGACCGGCGGGTCCGTCGCGAGGGCCCGCGCCACGCCCACGCGCTGACGCTCCCCTCCCGACAGCTCGTGCGGCCACCGGCGGGCGTACCGCGCCGGCTCGAGCCCCACCAGCGTGAGCAGCTCGGCGACGCGGTCGCGCGTGCGGCGACGGTCCCATCCCAGGAGCGTCGGCACGGTCGCCACGTTCTGCTCGACCGTGCGGTGCGGGAAGAGCCCGACGTTCTGGATGACGTACCCGATGCGCCGCCGCAGCGCGACGGGGTCGACGTCCGTGACGTCCTCGTCGCCCAGCACGATGCGTCCCGCGGTCGGCTCGACGAGGCGGTTGGCCATCCGCAGCGTCGTCGACTTGCCGCACCCGGAGGGGCCGACGAGCACGAGCAGCTCCTGCTCGCGCACGGCGAGCGACAGGTCGTCGACCGCGACCGAGCCGGCGTACTCCTTGCGCACGGACTCGAACCGGATGGCGACCGGGCGCTCGTCGGTACCTGCGGACGGCGCCTGCCCGGGCACGGTCCCGTCGGGTCGCGGTACGGAGGTCGTCACGGTCAGCGACGCTAGTGGGCGCCACCGACACCCGCGCGGCGGCCGTCCCGCGCGCGGCTGTCGGTCCTCGTCAGTAGGTTCGAGCGCATGCCGTCCGGACCGGTCCTCGCGGCCGCCGCCAACCCGTGGTTCTCGTGGGACTACCTCGAGCGCAACGGTGCCGACGTGCTGCGCTACACCCAGCAGCACGCGTCGCTGACGGTCCAGGCCGTGCTCATCGCGCTGGTCGTCGCCCTTCCCCTCGCGGCGCTCGCCCACGTCCGGCCCCGGCTCGCCGGCCCGGTGCTGGCCTCGACCGGGGTGCTGTACACGATCCCGTCGCTGGCTCTGTTCGCGATCCTCGCGCCCGTCACCGGGATCCGCCGGACCACCGTGCTGATCGGGCTCGTGGTCTACGCGCTGCTGGTGCTCGTGCGCAACGTGCTCGTCGGGCTGCAGGGCGTCGACCCGGCAGTGCTCGACGCCGCCCGCGGCATGGGCTACGGGCGGCTGCGCCTCCTGCTCGGCGTCGAGCTGCCGCAGGCGGTCCCCGCGATCGTCGCCGGCCTGCGCCTGGCGACGGTCAGCACGGTCGCACTCGTCACGGTGGGTGTCGTCATCGGGTACGGCGGCCTCGGCCAGCTGATGTTCCGCGGCTTCCGCAGCGACTACCACGCCGAGATCATGACGGCCACGGTGGTGTGCCTCCTCCTCGCGCTCGTGGCAGACCTCGCGCTCGCGCTGCTCGGCCGGGTCCTGACGCCCTGGCGTCGCAGCTCCCGGACGCCGGACGTGGCGCCCGGCACCCCGCAGGAGGCGCCGTGGACGTCCTGAGCGAGGCCGTCGTCTGGCTGAACGACCCCTTGAACTGGTCGGGGAGGCAGGGCGTGCTCGCGTTGACCCGCACGCACCTCGAGGTCTCGGCCGTCGCCGTCGTGCTGGCGCTGCTCGTCGCGCTCCCGACAGGTCTCTGGCTCGGTCACCGCGGTCGCGGCGCGACCGTCGGCGTGGTCGTCGCCAACACGACGCGCGCGCTGCCGACGCTGGCCCTGCTCACCCTGCTGGCCGCGACGGGCTGGTTCGGCAGCACGGCCACCGCCCTGGCGTGCGCGGTCTTCGCGGTCCCCCCGATCCTCGCGAACGCCGTGACGGGTGTCGGCGGCGTCGACCCCGACGCGCGCGACGCCGCGCGCGGGCTGGGCATGTCCGGCGTCCGCGTGCTGTGGTCGGTCGAGGTGCCGCTCGCCGTGCCCCTGATCGCCGCCGGCATCCGCACGGGAGCGGTCCAGGTGCTCGCGACGGTCCCGCTCGCGGCGCTGGTCGGCGGCACGAGCCTCGGCACCATCGTGGTGAGCGGGTTCGCGACCCAGCGCTACGGCAAGGCCCTGGCCGGGGGGATCCTCGTGGCAGGGCTGTGCCTGCTGGTCGAGGGGCTGCTCGCCCTCCTCGAGCGCGCCGTGACACCTGCCGGGCTCCGGCACCGCGCACGCGGCGCGGACGGGCACGCACCGTCGCGCGGGCCGCACCCGCGCCGCCCGGTTGCCCTCGGCGCCCGCCGCGGTTCGAATGAGAGCGCGCAGTCTCCGTGACCGCCCACTCCGCGCCGCGCCCGGCGGACCTGCCGCCGCACCCGACCTCATGCCGCACCCCTGACAGGAGACCCCCGATGCGCACCAGCCCGCGCACCCGCACCCTCGGCGTCCTGGCCGCCGCCGTCCTGGCCCTCGGGGCGTGCGGCACACCCGGATCAGGCGGCGGGCAGGCCGACCCCGACTCGACCAGCGCGGCCGGGGGCCCACCGGCCTGCGAGCCCGTCGCGGGCGAGACGCTCGTCGTGCTCGAGGACGACAAGGGGCTGCAGAACGCCGACAACGTCATCCCGGCGGTCAACGCCCAGGTCGCGGCGGACCACCCCGAGGTCGTGGAGCTGCTCGACGCCGTGTCGGGCGCGCTCGACACGGACCGGCTCATCGAGCTCAACCGGTCCGTCGACGTCGACCGGCGTACGCCGGTCGAGGTCGCCGCGCAGTTCGTGGAGGACGAGTCCCTGGAGGCTCCCGACCCGTCGCTCGGGACGGGGACCAGCCTGACCGTCGGTGCCGCCAACTTCTCCGAGAGCATCACCCTGGCCGAGATCTACGCGCAGGTGCTGCGCAGCGCGGGCTTCGACACGCAGACCCAGACCGTCGGCGCGCGCGAGACGTACCTGCCCGCGCTGCAGTCCGGCGACCTCGCCGTCGTCCCGGAGTACGCCGCGACCCTGGCGACCTACCTCAACGCCCAGGTCAACGGGGCGGACGCGGCGCCGGTCGCGTCGAGCGACGTCGACGAGACGGTGACCGCGCTGGTCCCGCTCGCCGAGCAGAGCGGCCTCGTGATGGGTGCCGCCTCGGCCGCGCAGGACCAGAACGCGTTCGCCGTCACGGCCGAGTTCGCGGCGGCGCACGACCTGACCACCCTGTCGGACCTGGCCGCGACCTGCGGCGGCGTCGTGCTCGCGGGCCCGCCCGAGTGCCCTGAGCGGCCGTTCTGCCAGCTCGGGCTAGAGGAAACGTACGGACTGACGGTCGGCGAGTTCAAGTCGTACGACTTCGCCCTCATCGGTCAGGCCGTCCGGCAGGGCGACGCGGCCGTCGGCCTGGTCACGTCGTCCGACGGCTCACTCGCCCCCCGCGACTGAGGAGCGCACGGACGGGGCGGGCCGCGCTCAGCGGCCCGCCGCCTCCAGCAGCCGCAGCCACACCTCGCTGAGCGTCGGGTACGACGGCACCGCGTGCCACAGCCGGGAGAGCGGCACCTCCCCCACGACGGCGATGGTCGCCGCGTGCAGCATGTCGGCGACGTCCGGCCCCACGAAGGTGGCCCCGACGACCACGTCGCGCCGGGTGTCGACGACGAGCTGCGCACGACCCTCGTACCCGGCGGCGGTGACGGTCGCCGCGGCGAGGTCGCCCAGCTCGTACGCGAGCACCTCGACGTCCAGGCCCGCGCGCGTCGCCTGCTCCTGCGTGCGGCCGACCCACGCGACCTGCGGGCGGGTGAAGACGACCTGCGGAACGGCCACCGTGTCGGCGGTCGCCCGGTACCGCGACCAGGGACCCGCGGCGCTCTCCGCCTCCCGCGACGGTCCGCCCGGCGATCCCGGGGCGTCGTCACCGGCGGGCCGCGGGTCGAACCGGGCCGCGATCACGTCACCGGCGACCCGGGCGTCGTACTTGCCCTGGTGCGTCGTCGCCGTGCGCCCGGTGACGTCCCCGGCCGCGAACAACCACCCGCCGTCGACCCCGGCGACCTGGAGGCGGTCGTCGACCTCGAGCGCCTCGCCCGGCCGCAGACCCAGGGTCTCGAGCCCGAGGTCTCCGGTGGCCGGTCGGCGGCCGGTCGCCACCAGGATCTCGTCGACCGTCAGCCGCTCGGGTGCACCTGCGTCGCCCCGGCCGCCGTCGACGCCTCGACGCTCCACCTCGAGGTGCACCCCGGCGGCGTCCCGGACGGCCGAGGTCACCGTCGCACCCACCACGACGCGCACGCCCCGGTCCGCCAGGGCCCGCGCCACGGCCTCCCCCGCGAAGGGCTCCGCGCCCGTGAGCAGGCGTCCACCGCGCACCAGCACCGTCACGTCGCTTCCCAGGTCCGCGAAGGCGGTCGCCAGCTCGGTGGCCACGACACCGCCCCCGACCACGGCGAGGCGCGACGGGACCCGGTGCGCCGACGTCGCCTCGCGACTGGTCCACGGGCGCACGTCCGCGAACGTCGCAGGGACCACGGGCAGCGAGCCCGTGGCGACGACGACGGCACAGCGCGCGGTGACGACGCGCTCCGTGCCGTCCGCACCGTCGACGACCAGGCTGCGCGGTCCGGTGAAGCGGGCGTGACCACGCAGCAGCGTCAGTCCGGCGCCCTCGACCCACGCGACCTGCCCCGCGTCGTCCCAGTGGGCGGCGACCTCGTCGCGCCGTGCGAGCACGGCCGCGGGGTCGAGCCGGCCGGTGACCGCGGCGTCCGCCCCGGGCACCGCCTGCGCGGCCGCCACCGCGTCGCCCGGTCGGAGCAGCGCCTTCGACGGCATGCACGCCCAGTAGGAGCACTCACCGCCGACCAGCGCCGGCTCGACCACCGCGACGCTCAGCCCGGTGCGCGAGGCGCGGTCTGCGACGTTCTCCCCCACCGCGCCGGCACCCAGCACCACCACGTCGTAGCTGTTCGTCTCCGCTGCCATGACTCCTCCGTCCACCAGGGTCGGTTCATCGTGGCGTGACACGTGGCGGCACGCCCGCCGAAGAGGCGGACGCGGTCCGTGCGGAGGAACGACGAAGCCCCGTCAGGACGGACCTGACGGGGCTTCGTGCGGGGTACGCCCCCCGGGACTCGAACCCGGAACCCGCTGATTAAGAGTCAGCTGCTCTGCCAGTTGAGCTAGAGGCGCGCGGCTCGAAGAGATTAGCAGGACCGCGGGGCCGGGTGCGAACCGGATGACGTCTCAGAGGCCCTCTGTGACGACGCTCACGCGTCTGGACGCCGCTCCTCGGTCGAGGGGTGCCACCACGGGTCGTCCGGCAGACCCTCCTTCTCGAGGAGCTCGGCCGAGGTCTCGCCCGTCGGGGCCATCAGGTCGACGAGCAAGGTCAGGGGCACGTGCTCGGCCAGCAGCTCCTGGGCGTGCCGGGCCGCGTCCACGCCCAGGACCACGGCCGCGTCGTCCGCCGCGGCCGGTGCCGGCTCCGGGGCGCTCGCACCCTCGTCGGGCAGGCTGCGCTGCTGCATCGTCGACCTCGTCTCGTGGAACCGTGGACCTCGTCCCCCGTGCTCCACCGGAAGATACGCCCCGTTGCTGAGAGCGACGAGAGGCGAGGTCGGGCACGTCGGACAGACGTGGCACGGATCACAGGTAGAGGCCGGTGCCCTCTCCCCCGGCCCGCGGGTCGGCGACGCCGTGCACGTCCTTCTCCCGCAGCAGCAGGTACGTGCGACCGGACAGCTCGACCTCGGCCCTGTCCTCGGGGTCGAAGAGGACCCGGTCCCCGACCGCCACCTGCCGCACGTGCTCCCCCGCGGCGACGACGTTCGCCCACGCCAGACGCTTGCCCATCGCGGCCGTGGCCGGGATGAGGATCCCGCCGCCGCTGCGACGCTCGGCGGCGTCGTCGTCCAGCTCGACGAGGAGCCGGTCGTTGAGCATGCGCAGGGGCAGGTCCCGGGCGGTGTCGGTCCGGGGTGTCTCGCTCGATGCACTCACGTCGCCGACGCTACCCCCCGGCGATCTAGGCTGGCGCAGGTCGTCCCCCGTCCCCGACCCGCAGGAGTGAACCCGTGCCTCGCCTCACCGTCGGAGACCCGGCGCCCGACCTCACGCTGCCCAGCACGACCGGTGACCGGTTCTCCCTGAAGGACCTGCGCGGCCGCTCGGTCGTCGTGTACTTCTACCCCGCCGCCGGCACCCCCGGGTGCACGAAGCAGGCGTGCGACTTCCGCGACTCGCTGGCCTCGCTCACGGCCGCCGGCTACGCGGTGGTCGGCGTCTCACCCGACCCGCTCGACAAGCTCACGGCGTTCGCGGAGCACGAGGGGCTCACGTTCCCCCTGCTCTCCGACCCCGGTCACGAGACCCTCGAGGCCTGGGGCGCGTGGGGCGAGAAGACGAACTACGGGCGCACGTACACCGGCGTGATCCGCTCCACGGTCGTCGTCGACCCGCAGGGGACGGTCACGCTCGCGCAGTACAACGTCCGGGCGACGGGACACGTGGCCAAGCTGCGTCGCGACCTCGGCATCGACTGAGGGCGGCCCCGAGCGAGGCGCGCGTGCCAGACTCGGGGCGCACGCGGGAGTGGTGAAACGGCAGCCACGCCAGGTTTAGGTCCTGGTGCCCGCAAGGGCGTGCGGGTTCGACTCCCGCCTCCCGCACCACGGGGCCGGGGCTCACGCGCCCCGGCCCCACCGTCGTGCGTCCCTCAGCGGAAGGGCAGCGTGAGCACCGAGTCGCCCACCCCGACCGACGTCGACGAGCTGCCGATCGCGTTCCACAGCGCGACCCGCACGGTGCCACCCCTCAGGTCACCGAGGGAGCCCGTGGCCCGGTCCAGACCCACGAGGTGCGTGTACCGCTCGGCGCCCGGCACGGGATCGGTCGCGAAGTACCGGTACACCTCGACGCGGTCCCACGTGCCGTCACCCGTCAGGTCGTACTGCACCGAGACGCGCGTGCCGTTGCCGACGCGGTTCCCGGCGTCCAGAGCGATGTCGAACGCGGTCGCCCCACCCGTCGCCCTCGCCGTCAGCCCGGTGGCCTGCATCACGACCGCGTCCGACGGCTCCGTCGCCGTGTCGATCCCGCGGGAGGGCGCCAGCTGGATCGTCCCCGGGCTGCCGGGGGCCGGTACGAGCCTGCCGTTCCCACCGAAGGCGAGCACGAGCCCGTCGGTCGGCTTCGGGGTCACCGTGGGCGTCGGGGTCACCGTCGGCTTCGGCGTCGCGGTCGGCTTCGGGGTGACCGTCGGCTTCGGGGTCACCGTCGGCTTCGGGGTCACCGTGGGCGTCGGCTCACCCGGTCCGCCGACAGCGCCGCCGCCGGACCAGGAGAAGGCGCCCGTCGTCACCGTGCGGCCGGCGGGGACCTCGAGGCGCGTCCCGTCGCCGAACGTCACGGTGCGCGCGCGTGACGTCACGTTCGCCGCCACGTAGGTGCGCCGACCGTCCTTGACGAACACCGCCGACAGCGGGCTCGACCCGCGCACCGTGGTGTCGAGGTTGCCCAGCGCCGCCAGGTTGGCCACCCAGTGGAACGTGTGCGCCCGCGACTCGCCCTCCTCGACGGGGTAGCCGGGGTCCGCGCGGAGCTGCCGGAGCGCCTCCTCGCCGTCACCGAGCGCGAGGTAGCTCCACAGGATGTCCTGCCACACGGTCGGCCTGCCGCCGTTCGTGTCGACGAGCTCGGCGTAGTTGGACACGACGTCGTCCGGACGGATGCCCAGGTACAGGTGCGACCCGGTGATGGGCAGCGTGTTGATGCCCTGGATCATCTCGGCCTCGCCGGAGAACCACGTCGAGTACGTGCCGCCGTCGCCCCACACCATCCCCAGGGTCGTGTGACCGAAGCCCTCCGGGATCGCGCCCGCCTGGTCGAACCAGTACTCCTGGATCGTCGCGGCCTGCGTCGCGTACAGGTACGCGCCGGCGTCCCGGACCGCCGTGTCCCCGGTCGCCTCTCCCCACTGCACGAGCGCCCCGGCGAAGTTCTGCCCCTCGGAGCTCGACTCCTGGTTGTTGCCGGCGGCGAAAGCCCCGTGGCCGGACGCCCAGTCGTGACCCGCGTAGATGTCGAAGTCACGCAGGTACGGGAACCGGGTCTCGGCCCGGTCGTACCCGTTGGCGTCGCGGATCAGGAGGTCGACCATGCCGCCGTACTGCTCGTCGGAGGCCCACTGCGGGTCGAACCGGGCGAGCGTGGCGGCGGCAGCGATGAAGTAGCCGTAGTGGAAGTGGTGGTCGTTGAGCTCGGTGTCGGAGCCGTAGGAGGCCGGGTAGCCGATGAGGGTGCCCCAGCGGCCGTCGTACGCGAACACCTGCTCGCTCTTGCCCGGCGTCGCCGTGAACCACTCGGTGAGCGTGTCCCGGACCAGACCCAGCGTCGTGTCGCGGATCTCGGTCTCGCCCAGCTGGTCGGCGATCTCGACGATCCGGGTGGCGCGGCCCAGCGCCTTGCCGGTCCAGTAGGTGTCGGCCCGCAGGATCGGCAGCGGGTCGGCCGCGACCTCCGCCAGGAGCCGGTCGAGCGTCGCCCGGTCGCTGCCGGACGACGTGGCGACCGCGGGGATCTCGGGCAGGATGCCGGTGAACGGGGTCGTCGTGGTGAACGAGGTCGTGTCCGCGTACGCCGTCATCTCGCCGCGCGGGCTCGGGTACGGGGTGTCGAGCTCGTCCCCGTCCACGGCGGTCAGGTAGCGCTGCTGGTGCGGGTACAGCGCGACGACCGCCCCGTCGGCGTAGCCCTCGAGCGTCGTGGTCCCGATCTCGTAGGTCGTGCGGACGACCGCGCGGGCCGCGTCGTACGTGTAGTCGGCGACGGTGCTCGTGACCTCGGCGAACGCTGAGTCGGCGACGGCGTCGAGCGCGGCTGCCCGGTCGGCGTCCGTGGCGTCCGCGGCCGTCGCGAGGGCCGTGACGGCGAGGTATCCCCGGCCGGCGAGCGAGGACCGCATCGTCGACCCCGAGACCTGCCACGAGGCGCCCGTGGGCGCGAACGCGGCGTAGTCGTGCCCGTTCGCGGTGAACCCGAGGGTCGCGCCGTCACGCGCCCAGACGCGCACGTCGTGAGCGGAGGTCAGCAGGGCGTCACCACCCTCGAGGTGGTACCAGGAGGTGGGCAGCCCGTGCCCGATCGTCGCGCGCAGGCTGCGGGTCCCGTCCGACCACGACGGTGTCACCGTCCAGTCGGTCCAGCCCGCGACCTGCACGGTCGGCGCGTCGAGGCCCGCGACGCCGACCACCACGTCCTGCTCGAACCCGAAGTGGAACTCGCCGATCCCCCCGGGCGTGCCCGACAGGGTCGCCTCGCGCGGGGCCGACAGCCCGAGGCCCCCGGGCGTGGGCTGGTAGGACGCCGGGTGCGCGTGCAGCGGCTCGCTCATCCGGCAGTCGAGCCGCTTGTACAGCAGCGACGACCACCAGTCGTTCGTGGGCAGCGGACCCTTCGGCGCGTCCGCGGTGAGCGCCGCGCGGGGGTCGGCCTCGACGGAGTCGCAGCCCTCCGGCGTCGGGCCGACGGGTGCCGCCGCGTAGCCGCCCGCGCCGACGTCCACGACGCCCTCGGCTGCCGCGGAGCGGTCCGTCGGGACGACGACGAGGGCGGTGGCGATGCCGAGCGCGAGGGCCGTGCACGCCGCCACCCGAGATGGTGACCACGGTGCGTTCACCGTGCTCCGGGCATGGTGGATCTGGGACCCCCGTGGGGTCCGGAACTGTGTTGACATGGTGTGATGCCCCCAGGCGACCAGCTCGCGCATCGCGCGCGCGAGTGCCGCCCTGTGAGAACGGTGCACTGCGCCGTTGCTGTGCACCGCGACGCTCCCCGCACGGCCCCCGTTGGCCGTGCTGCGATGAGTGCGGTCTGTGAACACCACGCTAACAGTTCGTTGACACGCGTCAACTGGAAGCGGCGGAGGCCCCTTCCGGGGTCCTCCGCCGCATGTGGAGCGCGCTCAGACCTGCGTCTGGCGCTCCGCGAGCTTGGCGCGCACCTCGTCCATGTCGAGCTCCTTGACGGCCGTGACGACCTGCTCGAGCGACGGCGCCGGCAGCGCACCTGCCTGGTTGAAGACCAGCACGCCGTCCCGGAACGCCATGAGCGTCGGGATCGAGCTGATCTGGAGCTCCGCGGCCAGCTGCTGCTCGGCCTCGGTGTCGACCTTGGCGTGCACGATGTCGGGGTGCTGCTCGCTCGACGCCTCGAACACGGGGCCGAACATGCGGCACGGTCCGCACCACGACGCCCAGAAGTCGACCAGGACGATCTCGTTGTCCTTGATGGTGTCGGCGATCGTGTCGGCGGTCAGCGTGGTCGTAGCCATGGGTGTCTCTCCATCCTGCGGGGTTCGATGCCTACAGCGCCCCACCCTCCACGGCTATTCCCTCTCCCGCCCGGCCGCGAGGCGATGCGGCCCCCCGGCCGCGAAGGGGGTAGAACTGCACGGTGACCGCCTCCGCCGAGTTCCCCCCTGGTCCCGAGCGCCCCGCCGGCTGGCTGTCGGCCGAGCAGATGGCGACCGCCCGCAGCCAGCTGCCGATCCTGTACGTCGACGCGATCCCCGTCCGCGTCGACGAGTCCGGCGACGTCGTCGCGGTCGGCCTGCTGCTGCGGGTGACGCGCGAGGGCGTCATGTCCCGCGCGCTCGTGTCCGGCCGCGTCATGTACCACGAGCGGATCCGCGACGCGCTGCTGCGGCACATCGAGAAGGACCTCGGACCGGTGGCGCTGCCCCAGGTCCCCGCGTCGCCGCAGCCGTTCACGGTGGCCGAGTACTTCCCCACGCCCGGCGTCACGCCGTACCACGACCCGCGCCAGCACGCGGTGTCCCTCGCGTACGTCGTGCCGGTCACGGGCGACTGCCGGCCCCAGCAGGACGCGCTCGACCTCGCCTGGCTCACGCCCGAGGAGGCGTGCACCGAGGCCGTGCAGGTCGAGATGAACGGCGGCCAGGGCCTGCTCCTGCGCCAGGCGATGGCGTGGGTGGGCCGCCTGCCCTGACGGCCGCCCGCCGGGTCAGCCCGGCAGGTCGAGACGCGGCCAGTCCGCGAGGTCGGCGCGCAGCTGCCGGTCGTGCGTCGCGACGACCACCGCCGCCGACGTCTCGCGCAGCGCCGTCGTCAGGTCGTCGACCAGCCCGACCGACAGGTGGTTGGTCGGTTCGTCGAGCACCAGGACGTGCGGCGCCGCGAGCAGCGCGCACGCCAGGTCGAAGCGACGACGCTGCCCGATCGACAGCTCGCGCAGCGGGCGGTCCAGGTCCGTCTCGGTGAGCAGGCCGAGAGCGGCCACGGGGACCAGCGCGTCCGGGTCGAGGGCCCCCACGTCGAGCAGGTCGAGCGCGTGACGTGCGTACGCGTCGAAGGCCGTGGGTGACGAGCCACCGGCCGGCGCGACGCGCTCCCCCGGCCCCTCCTGCGCCAGCACGCCGCACCGCACGCCGTCCGCCACCGTCCGGGTCCCCCGGTCCAGCCCGACGCTGCCCACCAGCGCGGCCAGCAGCGTCGACTTGCCGGCGCCGTTGGCACCCGTGACGAGGAGCCGACCGGCGGGCATGACCGCGACCCGGCGACCGGGCATGTCGAGGCGTCCGGCGACGCGCGGACCGCGCACCTCGAGCAGCGGACCGCCCTCGTAGCCGCGGGGCACCGACGGCAGGTCCGGGAAGCGCAGGGCCGGGGGCGGCACGGGCACGTCGACCGCCTGTGCCTCGAGCCGCTCGATCAGCCGGTCCGCGGCCTTGACGTGCTGCCTGGCCCGCGTCGCGCGCCGGTGGGCCTGCGACCCCTTCGGCGGTCGCCACTCGTCGGACAGCCCCTCGTAGGAGGCGTCGAGCCGCTCGGCCAGCACGCGGGCGCGCTTGCGCTCGGCCCGGTAGCGGGCACGCCAGCGTCGCAGCATCTGGTCGCGCGCGAAGCGGTAGTCCGCGTACCGCGCCGCGCCGTACAGCACGGGCCGCCCGTCCATCGACGGGTCCATGTCGAGGATCGCCGTCATCACGTCGTCGAGCAGGCGCCGGTCGTGCGTGACGATGACGAGGCCCCCGACCCACGCCCGCAGCTGGGCGGTGAGGTGCGCGACACCGTCCGTGTCGAGGTGGTTGGTGGGCTCGTCGAGCAGCAGCAGGTCGGCACGCTCGGCGAGGCGGCACGCCAGCCGGACGCGGTACCGCTCCCCCACGCTCAGCTCGCGCAGTCGTCGGTCGCGGTCCCGGGGCGCCTGCAGGCGCGAGAGCCCCTCGTCGACGCGCCGGTCCACGTCCCACGCGGCGAGGTGCTCGTAGCGGGCGATCGCCGCCGACAGCGCCGCGACGTCGCCCTGGTCGTGGTCGAACCCGTCGATGACGGTCTGCAGGTCCGCCGAGGCGGCCCGTGCGGCCGCTGCGGTCGAGTCGATCAACGTCCCGATCGTGTCGCCGTCACCGAAGGCCAGGTCCTGCTCGACGACCGCGAGCGTGCCGTGCCGACGCACCGTCCCCTCCTGGGGGTGGAGCCGGCCGGCCAGCACGGCCAGGAGCGTCGTCTTGCCGGCGCCGTTCTCCCCGACCAGCCCGATGCGGTCACCGGCCCCGACCGTGAGGTCGAGCCCGTCGAGCACGCGCCTGCCCGGGTAGCCGAACGTCACGCCCTCGGCGACGAGCTGCACGTCGCCGGGTCGGGACGCGGTCGGTGCGGTCATGCCCGCAGTGCCGCCACGACGTACGGCACGAGCGCACGGAACGCCTGCCCTCGGTGGCTGATCGCGTTCTTCTCCTCCGGGGTGAGCTCCGCGCACGTGCGGGTCTCACCCAGGGGGACGAGCACCGGGTCGTAGCCGAAGCCGTGCTCACCGCGCGGCGATGCCGCCAGCGTGCCCTCGAGCGTCCCGACCTCGACGTGCTCCGCGCCGTCGGGCGTCACGAGTGCGGCCGCGCACACGAACCGTGCCCGGCGGTGCGACGGCGGGACGTCGGCGAGCTGCGCGAGCAGCAGGGCCAGGTTGGCGGCGTCGTCCCCGTGGCGGCCCGCCCAGCGCGCCGAGAAGATCCCCGGCGCGCCACCGAGCACGTCGACGCTCAGACCCGAGTCGTCGGCGACCGCGGGCAGCCCGGTCGCCGCCGCGAGCGCGCGTGCCTTGATCAGCGCGTTCTCCGCGAACGTCACGCCGTCCTCGACGGGCTCGGGCGCGTTCACGTCGCGCGCCCCGACCACGGCGCCGGGCTCGAGCGTCGGCAGCGCGGGCGCGAGGATCGCGCGCAGCTCGCCGACCTTGTGCGCGTTGTGCGTGGCCAGGACGAGGCGCGCGCCCGGCGGGACGTCGGCGCCCCGCGGCGCGTCGCGGCCCGTCACGAGGCGGGGGCCGCGCCCGCGGCCCGCGTCGCCGAGCCGTCGCCCGCGGGGGCGGCCAGCACGGCGGCCTGCAGCGCGGCGAGCTGCGCGGTGCCCGCCACGGCGAGGTCGAGCAGCGCGTCGAGCTCCGCGCGCGCGAACGGCGCCTGCTCGGCGGTGCCCTGCACCTCGACGAACGTGCCGGCGCCCGTCGTCACCACGTTCATGTCGGTCTCGGCGCGGACGTCCTCCACGTACGGCAGGTCCAGCACGGGGACCCCGTCGACGATGCCGACGCTCACGGCCGCCACGGAGTCCCGCAGCACCTTCCGACCCGGCTTCACCAGACGCTTCTCGGTGGCCCACGCCACGGCGTCCGCGAGCGCGACGTACGCGCCGGTGATGGCGGCCGTGCGCGTGCCGCCGTCGGCCTGCAGCACGTCGCAGTCGAGCACGATCGTGTTCTCGCCCAGCGCGCTGACGTCGATCACCGCGCGCAGCGACCGACCGACCAGCCGGGAGATCTCGTGGGTGCGGCCACCGACCTTGCCGCGCACCGACTCACGGTCCGAGCGGCTGTTCGTGGCACGCGGCAGCATCGCGTACTCGGCGGTCACCCAGCCCTCGCCCGACCCCTTGCGCCAGCGCGGCACGCCCTCGGTGAACGACGCCACGCACAGCACCTTGGTGCCGCCGAACTCCACGAGCACCGACCCCTCGCCCGCGTCGAGGAACCGCCGCGTGATCGTCACGGGTCGCAGCTCGTCCGGCCGCCGCCCGTCGGCCCGCACGACATCCCCGACGCTCGCACCGCCGCCCGCAACCGTTCCGACACCTGCACTCGACCCACCGGCACTCACCATGCCCACGACCCTACGGTCCCCGACCGCCACCCTCCGAACCGGCCCAGCGCCTCCGCACCGCCGAGCGCGGCACTCAGGTGCCGAGCGCGGGCCAAACGAGTACCGCGTTCGGCGGGGAGGTACCGCGCTCGGCGGAGCACCTCCGGACGGCGGCCGGTGGTCAGCGCACGCCCGCCGCGCGAAGGCGCGCGATCATCGGGCCCCCCGCCCACGCGTCCTGCCAGGTCCAGCGTGCGACACGCAGACCGGCCGCCCGGAGCCTGTCCTCACGCAGCTTCTCCTCCCAGAGCACGCCCGCCGCGTCGGAGCCGTACTTGGTGCGTCCGTCGAACTCCCCGACCACGCCGTGCACGGGCCACCAGAAGTCGACGCGCCCGACGAACCCGTGCCGGTCGCGCACCTCGTGCTGGAGCACGGGCGCACCCAGACCCCACTCGGCCATGCGGACCCGGCTCAACGACTCGCCCGGTGACTCCGACCGCGCGTCGACGAGCGCAGCCGTGCGGCGCGCCGCACGGACGCCACGGCCC